>ERZ795053.437-NODE-437-length-53232-cov-10.853790_pt1 | contig 53232 bp, 45 predicted proteins | sample MGYA00375137_ERZ795053 | MGnify/ENA primary metagenome ERZ795053 (study PRJEB30182, sample SAMN05720284) | activated sludge metagenome | isolation source: Anaerobic digester | place: Hong Kong | collected 2014-12-17 ...
CACGACATCGTCGGCGCCGAGGTGCGCGCGGTGCGCGAACGCGCCGGCGTCATGGACATCTCGGCCTTCACCAAGGTGGAGGTGTCGGGGCCAGGCGCGAAGACCTTCTTGGACGGGCTGGTCGCGAACAGGCTGCCGACGCCGGGGCGGGTCGCGCTGACCCACATCCTGAACGATGCAGGCCGGATCGAGCTGGAAACCACGGTTGTCGGCCTGGCCGAGGATCGTTTCTACCTCGTCTGCGCGGCCTTCTTCGAGCAGCGGCTGGTCGACAACCTGACCTTCGCGCTGAAGGGTGAGGACGTGACGATCACCAACCGTTCGTCCGACTGGGGCGCCTTTGCGCTGAATGGCCCGAAGGCGCGCGACATCCTTTGTGCCTGCACCGGAGCCGACTTGTCGAACGCAGGCTTCAAGTGGATGACTGCCCGGGAAATCGAGGTGGGCGGCCACAAGCTCTGGGCGTTCCGCATGTCCTACGCGGGCGAACTCGGATGGGAATTCCACGGCCCCCGCGTTTCGATCCTTGCCGCCTTCCGCGCAACCAAGGCGGCGGGCAAGGCGCATGGGCTGGTCAACTATGGCTCCTTCGCGATGAACGCGATGCGCATGGAAAAGGCCTTCAAGGGCGCGGGCGAACTCACGAACGAGGTGACGCTACCCGAGGCCGACGTCATGCGCTTCGTCAAGCTCGACAAGGACTTCCGCGGCAAGGCGGCGACCGAAGCCTCGCTGGCCAATCCCCTGCGCTTCGTCTGCGTCTACCTTGAGGTCGCCGATGACGGCAAATCCGATGGCAACGGCGGCGAGGCGGTTCTGGCCGGCGGCAAGCAGATCGGCACGGTCAGCTCCATCGCCTTTGGTCACGGCGTCGGCAAGCTTCTGGCCTTCGCCTATGTGAAGGCCGGCCATGCCAAGCCAGGAACCGAACTGGAGGTCGTGGTCATGGGCACGCCCCGCGCAGCCACGGTATTGGACGAACCCGCCTACGATGCGGCAAGCCTGAAACCCCGCAGCGACGAGAAAGAGGCGGCAGAGGCATGAAGACCATCAAGGCGACGATCCTCGCCGGCAAAGATACCTTTCAATGGCCGCCCCTGCCATCACCCTATCCCGATCCCCTGCGACCGGGAAATCCGGTTACCTGTGCGAGGTAAAATCATGCAGATTGCCCGGCTCACGCTCTGGGAAGTGCCGCTGACGAGCCACATTGCCTATCACATGGCGGGCGGCAAGACCTGCGATACGGTGACATCGGTGGTCCTGCGGGTCGACACGGACACGGGCCTTTCGGGTTGGGGTGAGGTCTGTCCGATCCCGCACTACCTTCCCGCCTATGCCGAGGGCGTACGCCCGGCGTTGGAATACCTTGCCCCCGCTGTGATCGGCGCGGACCCCGTCGGGCCCGAGGCGGTGATGAGCCGGGCCGACGCCTGGCTGCAGGGTCACCGCTACGCCAAGTCGGCGCTGGACCTTGCGCTTTGGGACATCACCGGGCAGGTCGCGGGGCTGCCTCTCTACGCGCTCCTCGGCGGGCGGCAGATGGCCGACATGGCCCTATACCATTCGATCACCTGCATCGCCCCAGAGGACATGGCGCGCATCGCGCGCGAGGCGCAGGCCGAGGGGATCGCGCAGTTCCAGGTCAAGCTGGGCGCGGACAACGACTGGCAGGCTGACGTCGCGCGGCTGCGGCTGGTGCGCGAGGCCGTGGGCGAAGGCCCGCTGGTCTACGGCGACTGGAACTGTGGCGCCACCCGGCTTGATGCGACGCGCGTGGGCATGGCTGTCGCGGGACTGGACATCATGCTGGAACAACCCTGCGCGACGCTGGAGGAATGCGCCGCGGTCCGTGCCGCGACCGGACTGCCGATGAAGGTCGACGAGAACGGGCATGACACCGCCTCTCTTCTCAAGGCCTACGGGCTTGGCTGCATGGACGCCGTCGCGCTGAAGCTTTCGAAGTTCGGTGGGCTTTCCCCAATGCGGCGGGCGCGCGACCTCTGCCTGCATCTCGGCGCGAAGATGTGCGTCGAGGACACCTGGGGATCGGACGTGACGACGGCCGCGTTGCTGCATCTGGCGGCATCGACGCCGGAGCGCATGCTGATGAACACCTGTGACCTTTCGGGCTATGTCGCGCCGCGCCTCGACCCTGGCGCGCCCGCCCGGAAAAACGGCCGCATCGCACCGCCTGAAGGGCCGGGCCTGGGCGTGGCGCCAGAACCGGAGCGGCTGGGCGACCCCGTCGCCATCATCGACTAGGAGGACGCGATGCCTGAAAGCACATCGATGCAGGAGCTTGCCGAGCGTGCCCGCGCCGTTCTTCCCGCCGGGGGATTCGGCAACTTCGACCCTTCCATCTTCATCCGCGAGGGCAAGGGTTCCCGCGTGTGGGATGCGGACGGACGCGAATATGTCGACTACCTGATCGGCTCCGGCCCGATGCTGCTTGGCCACGGCCACCCCGAAGTGCTTGAGGTGGTGGCCGAACAACTGCCCAGGGGCATGACCTTCTTTGCCAACAACGCCCCCGGCGTCGAACTGGCCGAAGAGATCTGCCGCGCCGTTTCCTGTGCCGAACAGGTGCGCTTTCTGTCCTCGGGCGGCGAGGCAGACATGTACGCCATGCGTCTTGCCCGTGCCTTTACGGGGCGCGACAAGATCGTGAAATTCGAGGGCGGCTATCACGGCATGTCCGCCGAGGCGCAGATGAGCCTTGCGCCGGCGCGGTTGGTGAACTTCCCGCAGGCTGTCCCCGACAGCGCGGGCATCCCCGAGGCGGTGCGGGCAGAGATGCTGATCGCGCCCTTCAATGACGCCGACTACATCGAAGGCCTTCTGAAGGAACATGGCGACGAGGTCGCGGGCATCATCGTCGAGCCGCTGCAGCGCATCATTCCCCCCGCCCCCGGTTTCCTGCAGTCGGTGCGCGCGCTTTGCGACCGCTACGGGATCGTCCTGATCTTCGACGAGGTCGTGACCGGATTCCGCTTTGCCTATGGCGGCGCGCAGGAGGTCTATGGCGTCACGCCGGACCTCTGCACGTTGGGCAAGATCATCGGCGGGGGGTTCCCCCTTGCGGCGGTGGCGGGGCGCAAGACCATCATGGACCACTTCGACAAGGCGATCGTCGGCGCCGACAGGTGGCTGATGATGCTGGGCACGCTTTCCGGCAACCCGGTCGCCGCCTTCGCGGGGCTCAAGACGATGGAGATCCTCCGGCGCGACGGCGCCTTCGACACGCTTCGCGCGAACGGCGCGCGGCTTATGGCGATGTTCGACCGCCATCTCTCTGCCGCGGGCATCGCGCATCGCATCGTCGGCCATCCCACCCTTTTCGACGTCGTGTTCACGGACCGCGATGTCCGCACCTACCGCGACGTGCAGGCGGCGGACGCGGCGAAGAACGCCAGGTTCAACGCGGCCCTTCGCGAGAACGGCGTCTTCAAGTCACCCGGCAAGGTCTACCCGAGCCTCGCCCTGACCGAGGCCGACTTCGCCCTGACCGACGCCGCGATCGAAAAAGCGACCGCGGCGATCGCCTGACAAGGGGCGCAGAGGCGGTGAGAACGGAAAACAGGATCAGGGTCCTGGTGCCGGTCAGGCGGGCGCGTCACGACACCCCGGAGGTCCGCATTTCGGCAGGTGGACCGGGTGTCGGTTCGGTCGATGTCAGGTGGTCGATGCCCCCCGCTCGACGCGCCCGACGCGTTCGCCCCGACCTGAGAGTTCCGGACCATCCGCTGCAAGGGCTGGCTGCCGCCGTTCCCGGTCAAACCGAGCCTTGAGCGGAACCGGGAGGGGACGGGAGGAGGGGCGAGGGGGAAGGGGGAAGTCGGTCATGGTGAAGCCCTGAAAGCCTCAGCCAGCGAGTATGGCTAGGTCGCGGGCAGCAATAATGACTGCGGATCTTAGCAAAGCACATAGGCCGAAGCCTCTCACGCCAGAGTTGCATTCGATGCCTGTGCGCCACACTATTCTAAGAAATGAAATTTGATTCTGTCATAGGAGCGAGTGAAATGTCTTGGAAAAATTCGATACGGCTAATGGCCTTCGCATGGATTCTCTTTTTGTCGAAGCCGCTTTATGCACAAGATTGGGTCTATGTTGCGATTCCCGAAGTATATACGAGCCAACCAGATCCTGCGAAGATAAAGGTCTGCGTTTTCAATGAATGGACACCGCAGAATTCGGGGTTTGAATCGCTCGTCGATCAATGGACGATCGTGCAGGCGGTGGTTCCTCCTCATACCCTTAACGGCGCTCACTACGAGGTCATCTTTAACATGGCCGCGATGAAGGATGGCTGGCCCTGTGTTGTCGCGGCATTGTCAGGAGCAGCACTTCAATCCGACGCTCAGACTATGAAGCTTCTGACGGACTACAATTTCCACGATATGGCGGCGGCGTTCACAACGATGAACGCTTCGGCCCCGGCACCAAAGGCGCAAGAGGCAGGCGCGAATGAGGGACGGGCCGACGAGGTTCGCACTCTCTTGCTGAGAAACTGCGCGCATAACCCCGCGTTTAAGGTCAGCGATTGTGAATGTGTCGCGGATCGGGCGAGGGACGAGATCATAGGGGGGCGTTACTTCACACCGGACCGGGATGCCGCCGGAATAGCCAACGAGATGCTAAATGAGAGTTTCGACAACCTGCCGGCTGACTGCGTAAATCTTGAAAAGGTCAAGGAACTGCTATGGGTCGAGGCTCCGAATAACGCCATGTTCTCTCAAGCTGCTCAAAGAGGCGCGGATCTTGACACATTGGCAGCCTGCTTCGTCAATGAAGCGGTCGCCGCGTTCATGAAGAACCCTACGCCAGCCTATTTTGCGTCTGTACAAGGGCCAAAACTTGCGGCCATGCAGGCCTGTTTCAACTAAGCTAATTCGCGTACCGCATCATCTTGTCGGTTCGTCGGCGGCAATCTGTCGCATTCATTGTCGAGGACTAGTCGCAGGGACCGTTCAGCGGCAATCCTTTGCTCAGAGCCAAGCGGTGGGGTGAGGGGCTTGCCCCTCACTCACCGCGTAAACTTCTTGTACTTCACCCGCTTCGGCTCGACGCTGTCCGGCCCCAAGCGGCGGATCTTGTCTTCCTCGTAGGCCTCGAAGTTGCCCTCGAACCATTCCACATGTGCTTCGCCTTCGAAGGCGAGGATATGGGTGCAGAGGCGGTCGAGGAAGAAGCGGTCGTGGGAGATGATGACGGCGCAGCCGGCGAAATCGTCGAGCGCGGCTTCGAGCGCCTGCAGGGTTTCCACGTCCAGATCGTTGGTCGGTTCGTCGAGCAGGAGCACGTTGCCGCCGGATTTCAGCAGTTTCGCCATGTGGACGCGGTTGCGTTCGCCGCCGGACAGGAGGCCGACCTTCTTCTGCTGGTCGCCGCCCTTGAAGTTGAAGCTCGAACAATAGGCGCGGGAGTTGACGGTGACGTCGCCCAGCTCGATCTGTTCGGCACCGCCCGAGATCTCCTCCCACACGGTCTTGCCCGCATCGAGCGCGTCGCGCGACTGGTCCACATAGGACAGCTTGACGGTGTCGCCGTAGCTGACCGTGCCCGCGTCGGGCTTTTCCTGACCCGTAAGCATCCGGAAGAGCGTGGTCTTGCCGGCGCCGTTCGGACCGATCACGCCGACGATGCCGCCGGGCGGCAGCGCGAAGGTCAGATCCTCGATCAGCTGCTTGTCGCCCATGTGCTTCTTCAGCCCCTCGACCTCGATCACCTTGCCGCCAAGGCGGGGGCCGTTGGGGATGACGATCTGGGCGGAGGTGATCTTTTCGCGTTCGGATTTCGACGCCATCTCCTCGTAGGCGTTGATACGCGCCTTCTGCTTGGCCTGCCGGGCCTTGGCGCCCGCGCGGATCCACTCAAGCTCCTTCTCCAGCACCTTCTGGCGGGCCTTGTCCTCGCGCGCTTCCTGTTCCAGCCGCTTGGCCTTCTGTTCGAGCCAGGCGGAATAGTTGCCTTCGTAGGGAATGCCCCGGCCGCGGTCGAGTTCGAGGATCCAGCCGGTGATGTCGTCAAGGAAGTAGCGGTCGTGGGTGACGCAAAGGATGGTTCCGCTGTATTCGATCAGGTGCTTTTGCAGCCAGGCGATGGTTTCGGCGTCAAGGTGGTTGGTCGGTTCGTCGAGAAGCAGCATGTCGGGCGCTTCGAGCAAAAGCTTGCAAAGCGCGACCCGGCGCTTTTCGCCGCCCGACAGGCTGTCGACCTGGGCGTCGTCGGGCGGGCAGCGCAGCGCCTCCATCGCGACATCGACCTGGCTGTCGAGATCCCAGAGGTTTTCGGCGTCGATCTCGTCCTGGAGGCGGGCCATCTCGTCCGCCGTCTCGTCGGAGTAGTTCATCGCCAGTTCGTTGTAGCGGTCGAGCTTGGCCTGCTTGGCCTTGACGCCTTCCATCACGTTGCCGCGCACGGTGAGGCTTTCGTCAAGCTGCGGCTCCTGCGGCAGGTAGCCGACGGTCGCGCCCTTGGCCGCCCAGGCCTCGCCCGAGAAATCCTTGTCGATCCCGGCCATGATGCGCAGGAGGGTCGACTTACCCGCGCCGTTCACACCAACGACGCCGATCTTGACGCCGGGCAGGAAGTTCAGGCGGATGTTCTCGAAGCATTTCTTGCCGCCGGGATAGGTCTTGGAGACGCCATCCATGTGGTAGACGTACTGGTAGCTGGCCATGGGGCGAGTCCTCTGGAATGCGGGTTTGGTCCCCATCTAGACAATGGCGGGGAGAAGGGCAATCGCGGGAAGGGGGAAGGCGCGGGCGGGCGAGGCCCCCGGTCACAGCCCCTTTTCGAAGAAGACGTCGGGGTAGGGATCGTCGTTGAACCGCGGAATTTCGGTCCAGCCGGCCTTGCGATACATCGCTACGGCCTCGGGCAGGGCGGAGTTGGTGTCGAGGCGAAGGAGGGTCATGCCGAGGTCACGGGCGGCGGTTTCGATCCGGGCCATCAGGCGGGTGGCAAGGCCCATGCCGCGGGTGGAGGGCGAAACCCAGACGCGCTTGACCTCGCCCCAGCGTCCGTGGCCCTTGAGGCCGGCGCAGGCGACGGGGCGGTCCACGGAACGGGCGACAAGGAAGACCCCCCGTGGCGGGGTCATGTCGGCTGCCTCGGGATCGCGCGAACGGGCCACGTCGAAGCCATCGGGGAAGCGGCGGGCCAGTTCGTCGTAGTAGGCGTTGAGACAGCGCCGCGCGTCCGTCGCGCGCGGGTCGACCTCGTCAATCGCGATCTCCTCCGACGGGGGGTGGCTCATGCCGGTAAGCTTAGCCGCGCCGGGGCGGCGCGCAAGCCCTGGCGGAGCGGCGGACCCGGACAGGCGACGACCGGGCGTCAGCGTGCGCGCAGGCGTGTGGCAACGATCGTTCCGTCGGGCGCGATGCGGCCGCGCAGTTCGGCCGCTGCACCGGGGGGTGGCCGGTCGTCGATGCGGGTGTCGCCGGTGATCGCGAAGGCCGCGCCATCGATTTCGGCGGCGCCCGTCATGACGCCGCGGAAGCGGACCTGCCCGCCCGCGGGGATCGGGGCAGGGGTTCCGGCGTCGTCCATCGCGCCTTCGGCGATCCAGGCCCGGATCCGCGCGATCTGGTCGTCGGGCAGCCAGGGCGGGCCGTCGAAGGGCATCCGGGGATGCGCAACCCCGGTGATCCGCCGCCAGAGTTCCGACCCTTCGGGATTTCCGGGAATGACCACGATGCGGTCGCCCCCGGCAAGCACTTCGGGCAGGCCGGTCAGGCGCAGCCCTTCGGGCGGCGCGTCATAGCGCGAATTGTCGGAATGGCAGACGATGCAGCGTTGTTTCAGGATCGGCGCGATGTCGGAAAAGGTCGTGCGGCCGTCGTCGGCGGGGGGCGTGGCGGGCGCTGGCGCGGCGTTCTCGGTCGTCTCGTCATGCGGGGCCCCGGCGGCGACCCAATCGGCGATCAGCGCGATCTGGTCGTCTTCGAGGAACGGTGGCCCGTCGAGCGGCATCCTGGGTTCGGACTGCCCGCGCAGGCGGCGCAAGAGCTCGCTCCCTCCGGGGTCGCCCGGGGCGATGACAGGGCCGTTCCAGGAGCCTGCGACCAGCCCTGCGTGACTGTCGAGCGAGAGGCCGAGGGGGGCATAGTCGCCGGTATGGCAGGCGACGCAGTTGTCGCGCAGGATGGCGGCGACCTCGGGCCAGGTCTGCGCCGAGGCGGGCAGCGCAGAGGCGGACGCAAGGATGGCGCAGGCGAGGCGGCCGAAAGCCCGGGTCGGAAATTCCAATGTCGCCTCATGCCCTTGATGGTCGAATCGCGTCAGGGTTGCAGGCGTGCGCGGGTCCGGTCAAGCCCTAGACGCGTTGACAGCCCGCGGGCAGGCGGCGACAAGGAACGCGTGCAGACCGAGATCGCGGCGGTGAGGGAAAGGAACAGGACGTGCAGGGGTTTCCCGTCGCCAGTGCCGGGATGAGCGTGGGACTTCTGGGCGGGTCGTTCGACCCCGCGCATGAAGGCCATGCCCATATCACCCGCGAGGCGCTCAAGCGGCTCGGGCTGGACCGGGTGTGGTGGCTGGTGTCGCCCGGCAACCCGCTGAAGGCGCGCCAGCCCGCGCCAATGACCGAACGTATGGCGCGTGCGCGTGCGGTGATGGGCGATCCGCGCGTGGTCATCAGCGATCTGGAGGCGCGGCTGGGCACGCGCTACACCGCGCAGACGCTCGGGCGGCTGAGGGCCATCTACCCGGGGGTGCGTTTCGTCTGGCTGATGGGGGCGGACAACCTGGTGCAGTTCGACCGCTGGCAGGACTGGGAATGGATCATGCGCAACGTGCCGGTCGGTGTCTTCGCAAGGCCGGGCGCGCGGCTTGCGGCGCGTGGTGCGCGCGCGGCGGAGGAATATGCGCGCTTTCGCCTGCCCGGCGAGGCCGCGCGCCTCTTGCCGCGAATGACGCCGCCTGCGTGGTGTTTCATCGAGATACCGATGGTCGATGTCTCCTCCTCCGCGATCCGGGCGCGCGGGGAATGGCGGCAGGGGGCTTGATCCGCGCGCCGCGCAATCGGATAGTCGGGGCGGAAGACGGGGTGGCGCAGGGCCGGGGAGGGGCAGTTGCGCATGGATCGGCGATTGTTCCTTGGCGGATTGCTGTCGGGTCTGGCGACCCGGGGAAGGGCGGATGCGCCGCTGACCTCGGTCCGGCCGGTGGCGCGGCCGGCGACCGCGGCGCGTGCGGCGGTGCCGGCGGGCGGCGCCGCGGACCTGGTCGCCGAGGCGAAGCTGGGCGGGCGTACCTGCTATGCGCTATTCGACCTGAAGTCCGGCGAGATGATCGAGGCGATCGACCCCGGGCGCCCGATGCCGCCGGCAAGCACGGCCAAGGCCATCACCTCGCTTTACGCGCTTGAACATCTTGGCGCAGGCTACCGCTTTGCGACCAGGGTGATCGCGACCGGGCCGGTTCAGGGCGGCAAGGTCGCGGGCGATCTGGTGCTGGCGGGGGGCGGCGACCCGACCCTGACCACGGACGGGCTGGCCGAACTTGCGGCGGCGCTGGCCAAGCAGGGCGTGCGCGAGGTCGAGGGGCGGTTCCGCGTCTGGGGCGGCGCGTTGCCCTATATCCGCGAGATCGACCGCGATCAGCCCGAATGGGTAGGGTACAACCCGGCCGTCGGGGGGCTCAACCTCAACTTCAACCGGGTGAACTTTACCTGGAAGCGGCAGGGGAAGGACTATGCGGTCGGCATGAACGCCGAGGATCGGAGGTTCGTACCGCAGGTGAACGTGGCGCGGGTCAGTCTGTCGGAACGCGACCTGCCCGTCTATGCCTATGACGAGAAGGGCGGGTTCGAGGACTGGAGCGTGTCACGGCAGGCCCTGGGGGGCGGGGGGAGCCGCTGGCTTCCGGTGCGCCACCCCGACCTTTATGCGGGCGATGTCTTTCGCACGCTGGCGGCGGGGGCCGGCCTCAAGCTGCCGGCGCCCGAGGTGGCATCGCGTGCGCCCCAAGGGCGGGTGCTGGCGGAAAGGGGCAGCGACGATCTGGACGACATCCTGCGCCAGATGATGCGCTATTCCACGAACATGACGGCAGAGACGGTCGGCATGGCGGCGTCACAGCGCCGGGGGGTGACGCGCCACGCGGTTTCGGGGCCGGAGATGTCGGCCTGGCTGGGCGGCCGGGCGGGCGTGAAGGGCGCGCGGTTCGTCGACCATTCGGGGCTTGGCGGGGCGTCGCGGATCTCGGCGGAGGCGATGGCGTCGGCGCTGGTCCGGCTGGGACCGGGCGCGCGGCTGGCCACGCTGATGAAAGAGATCGGCGTCGAGGAGGACGGCGTCCGCTTGCCCGCGACGGTTCATGCCAAGACGGGAACGCTGAACTTCGTCTCTGCGCTGACCGGCTATTTCACCGCGCCCGGCGGGCGCCAGATGGTCTTTGCGATCTTTTCGGCCGATGTGGACCGGCGCGATGCGCTGGGCATGAGCGAACGGGAACGACCCAAGGGGGGCAAGGCCTGGGTCAAGCGGGCGCGCGGCCTGCAGCACGATCTGATCGGCCGATGGGCGTCGCTTTATTCGGCCTGATCCAACGATGCCCGTCGCAAACGGAAACGCCGGGCGCCGCATGACATTGCAGGATCACCTGAACGGGTCTTCTTGACCCTCGGAAACGGAGGTCCGTCATGGCAACACGGGATTCATTGCCCAATATACTCTTGATCATCGCCGATCAGATGACGCCCTTCATGCTTGGGGCCTGCGGCTATCCGGGCGCCCGGACGCATCATATCGCGGCTTTGGCGGATCGTGCGGTGAATTTCACCAACGCCTACACCCCAAGCCCGATCTGCGTGCCAGCCAGGTCCTGCCTGATGACCGGCCTTCTGACCTCGACGACGGGGTGCTATGACAACGGCGACCCTTATCCGAGCTTCATCCCCACCTTCGCGCACTATCTGACCAATGCGGGCTATGACACGGTCTTGTCGGGAAAGATGCATTTCATCGGCGCCGACCAGCTTCACGGTTACCGGCGGCGGCTAAACACCGATATCTATCCGTCGGGCTTTCTCTGGTCCTATCCGCTATTGCCCGACGACGATCCCGGTGCGATGGCCTTCGATTTCGCGCCCCAGTACCAGGCCGGGAATATCGGGCCCGGCTGGACGGCCGAGTTGCAGTATGACGAGGAAACCCAGTTCCGGTCGCTGGAGTACCTGCGTCATGTTCCGAAGGACCGGCCCTGGATGTTGACGGTCAGTTTCACGAATCCGCATCCGCCCTATGTCGTGCCGCGCAAGTATTGGGAAATGTACAAGGATGCAGATTTGCCGCTGCCGTACTATCCCGACGACATGGACGAGAAGTACTCCGATTTCGACCGGGCCTTCATCCGCTGGTACGGGCTCGACCGCAAGTCGATCCGCGATCCCGAGCATCTGATCGCGATGCGGCGGGGCTTTGCCGCCCTTGCCCACTACGTTGACGACAAGGTGGGCGAACTGATGGATGTGCTGGACGAGCAGGGGCTGAGGGATGACACCATCGTCATCCTGACCTCCGACCATGGCGAAATGCTGGGCGAAAAGGGGTTGATCCAGAAGCGTAGCCTCTACGAATGGTCCGCGCGCATTCCGCTGATCGTGGCGATGCCGGGGGGCAGGCGGGCCGATGTATCGACTCCGGTCTCGCTGCTCGACTTGCCTGCAACCTTCTTGGACCTGACGGGGCAGGAACCGGCGCGGCCGATGGAGGGGCGGTCGCTGATGCCCGCCTTGCGGGGCGAGGCGCTGGAAGAGGTGCCCGTCATCGGCGAATACCACGGAGAGGGTATCATGCGGCCAAGCTTCCTGGTGAGGAAGGGGCCGTGGAAATACATCTACTGCCACCGTTCGGCGCCGCAATTGTTCAATATCGAAGACGATCCCGGAGAGTGGCACAACCGCGCGGGCGATCCCGCCGTTGCCGGGGTCGAGGCAGATCTGAACGCGGTGATTACCGGCGGGCGCTTCGATCTGGAGGCGATCGAGGCCGAGGTCTGGGCGCGTTTGCCGCAGAAGGCTGTCGTCAACGCCGCGATGGCGGCAAATGCAACCGCCTGGGATTACCGCGTGGAGGATGACGGCACCCGGAAATATGTCCGCAAATAGCCGGGGTCAGATCCCGTAGCGCGCCGCCGTCAGCCCCTCGAAGCTGATGTCGGGCGCCTTGCCGAGGACAAGGTCGGCGACGGCGCGGCCCGAGCCCGCGGCCATCGTCCAGCCAAGCGTGCCGTGGCCGGTGTTCAGGAAAAGGTTCGGATAGCGCGTCGGACCGAGGATCGGCGTTCCGTCCGGGGTCATCGGGCGCAGGCCCGTCCAGCCTTCGGCCCGTTCGATGTCGCCGCCGGTCGGGAAAAGATCGCCGATCACATGGCGAACGGTCGCCGTGGCATTCGGCCCCAGCCGGTTCGAATAGCCCGCGATCTCTGCCGTGCCGGCCACGCGGATGCGGTCGCCAAGGCGGGTGATCGCGACCTTGTGGGTTTCGTCCATGATCGTCGATTGCGGCGCGCCGGCGTCGTCCGTCACCGGCAGCGTCACGGAATAGCCCTTGACCGGATAGACCGGCAGGCGCAGGTCGATCGGGTCCAGTAGGTTCGGCGCGTAGCTGCCCAGCGCGCAGACATAGGCGTCGGCGGTCACGAGGCCGAGCTTGTCGGTGCGCACGCCCTTGACCCTGTCACCCTCGACCCGGATCATCTCGATCTTCTGGCCGTAGTGGAAGCGGGCGCCAAGCGCCGCGGTCTTTTCGGCAAGCGCCATCGTGAACATCCGGCAATCGCCGGTCCGGTCGGCGGTCAGGCGCAGGCCGCCGACGAACTTGTCGCGAACATGGGCCAGCGCCGGTTCCACGGCGATGCAGCCCGCGGGGTCCAGCACCTCGAACGGGCTGTCGAATTCGGCAAGGATCGCCTGGTCCGCCTTAGACGCCTTCATCTGCTTTTCGGTTCGGAATAGCTGCAGCGTGCCCTGCGCGCGGCCGTCGTATTCGATCCCCGTTTCGGCGATCAGATCGGGCAGGACATCGCGGGAATAGTTGGAGATGCGGACCATCCGCGACTTGTTGACCGCATAGGCGTCGTCGTTGCAGTTCATCAGCATCTGCGCGCCCCACTTCCACATGCGCGGGCTGATGAGCGGCCAGATGAAAAGTGGCCGGCGCTTCATGAAAAGCCACTTCAGCGCCTTGGTGGGGACGCCTGGCGCCGCCCAGGGGGAGGTCATGCCATAGGAAAGCTCCCCCGCGTTCGCGTAGCTTGTCTCCAGCCCCGGTCCGGGCTGGCGGTCAAGGACCGTGACCTCGGCCCCGGCCTTCGCAAGGTAGTAGGCGGTGGTGACGCCGATCACCCCGGCGCCCATCACGACGACTTTCATGTGCTTGCCCCGTTCACGTTTCGCGCGCCGCTAGCATAGCAGATGACGCGCAGCAATCGAGCGTCGCGGCTGGACCTATGGTTCGGGCAGGACTGGCCCGAGCGTCCCAGTCAGAGCGTCAGGTGCCGCGCCCTTGCGCCGCGTTCGATCGCGGCCGCGTGGAGCCGATCGATGTTCAGTTCATGGCGGACCTCGGCCAGAAGGCGAAGTTCCTCCTGGCCGAGGGAACCGTCAGCGGCGGCCACGTCGCAGGCCAGTGCATAAGCGGTTTCCCACAACCGTTCGGGCAGTGCGTCGCGAACCATGGCAAAGAGGGTGTCAAGCCCGTCGTCGTCCTCCATCAGCCGGTAGACGGTCTGGGCGACCTCCTTGATGGTGTCGATGTCATAGTCGGCGAAGACCGGCAGGTGGTTCACCTGGCGTTCGATGGCGACAAGTTCGGAGGTTCGGATCGATTCATCGGAAACCGAGACGGTGACCATGATCGCGACAAGCGCGTCCTGGGCGGTGAAAGCGGGAAGGGTATGGGGCACGTTCGGCATCCTTGCTGTGTTGCAGGGCAAATTATTGACGATCCGCCCCCCGTTCAATAGGAGACGGGCCTTGCGGCACACGGGGTGCCGCCCTTTCGGGAATTACAGTCATGTCTTCTTTGCGCGACGCCGCGATGAACTCCAAAGCCTGGCCTTTCGAGGAAGCGCGCCGCGTGCTCAAACGCTATGAGAAGAAGGCGCCCGAAAAGGGCTATGTGCTGTTCGAGACCGGCTATGGCCCCTCGGGTCTGCCCCATATCGGCACCTTCGGCGAAGTGCAGCGCACGACGATGATCCGCCGCGCGTTCGAGATCATTTCGGATATTCCGACCCGGCTCATCTGTTTTTCCGATGATCTGGACGGAATGCGCAAGGTGCCCGACAACGTGCCCGGGCAGGCGATGCTGAAGGAAAACCTGCAACGGCCGCTGACCTCGGTCCCCGATCCCTTCGGCGAATACGAAAGCTTCGGCCATCACAACAACGCCATGCTGCGCCGGTTCCTGGACACGTTCGGGTTCGAATACGAATTCATCAGCGCGACCGATTTCTACAAGTCGGGCCGGTTCGACGAGATCCTGCGCCGCTGCTGTGAAAAATACGACGACATCATGCGGATCATGCTGGCGTCCCTGCGCGAGGAACGCCAGCAAACCTATTCCTGCTTCCTGCCGATTCATCCAGAGACCGGGCGTGTCCTTTATGTCCCGATGAAGGAGGTCAACGCCAAGGACGGCACGATCACCTTCGACGACGAGGATGGGCGCGAATGGACGCTGCCGGTCACGGGTGGGCAGGTGAAGCTGCAGTGGAAGCCTGATTTCGGCGCGCGCTGGGCCGCGCTTGGCGTCGATTTCGAGATGTACGGGAAGGACCATTCCACCAACACGCCGATCTATGACGGGATCTGTGAGGTTCTGGGCGTGAAGGCGCCAGAGCATTTCACCTATGAGTTGTTCCTGGATGAAAATGGCCAGAAGATCTCGAAGTCGAAGGGCAACGGGTTGACCATCGATGAATGGCTGACCTATGCCGCGACCGAAAGCCTGGGCTATTTCATGTACCAGAAGCCGAAGACCGCGAAGCGGCTTTGGTGGGACGTGATCCCGAAGGCGGTCGATGAATATCACCAGCAACTTCGCGCGTTCCCCGATCAGGACGAGGCCGGCAAGCTGGCGAACCCGGTCTGGCATATCCATAACGGCAACCCGCCGGTGTCGGACATGGTGGTGCCCTTCGCTATGCTCCTGAACCTTGCGAGTGTGGCGGGAGCCAAGGACAAGTCCGGTCTTTGGGGCTTCATCAAACGCTATGCGCCCGACGCGACGCCCGAGGCGAACCCGCAGCTGGATCAGGCGGCAGAGTTCGCGGTGCGCTATTTCAACGACTTTGTCGCGCCCTCGCGCAGCTTCCGCGCGCCGACCGACAAGGAACGCGCGGCGATGGAGGATCTGGTCGCGCGTCTCGGGGTCTGGGACGGCGGGCTGGACGCAGAGGCGCTGCAATCCATGGTCTTCGCCGTCGGCAAGGACCACGGGTTCGAACCGCTGCGCGACTGGTTCACCGCCCTTTACGAGGTGCTTCTTGGCGCCTCGCAGGGGCCGAGGTTCGGCGGTTTCATCGCGCTTTACGGCGTCGACGAAACCATTGCGCTGATCGGCCGGGCGCTGGCGGGGGACCTGGCTGCCTAGGCGCGCCAGATTTCCCACCAGCCGCGCCAGCGCCGCGAAAGTCCCTGTGCGGGTTCGCTGAAGAAGCGCGTGCCAAGCGTAGAGGCTGCGTCCAGCAGGCGGTCTTCCTCCTGGCGCGCGGTGGCGATGAAATCTTCGCCGCCCTCGGCACCGGTCAACGCCTCGATCAGAAAGGCCAGGTCGCGCGCCTCGCCCAGACGTTCGCCAAGCGCATCGGCGGCGGCGACGTGGTGGGCCATCATCTCGGGCCAGACCGGGGCAAGAAGGCGGGCGTGATACCAGTGGTCCTTGGCGCGCTTGCGCCATTGATGGAGCGAGAGGCCGGTCGGTTCGGCTTGCGATTGCCGCATGGCCTTCTGTGCGGCGGACCAGGTCCGTTCCAGACCGGGGGCCAGGGCGTCGAAGCCCGTTGCGCCGATCTTCCAGCCCCGGGCCCGTTCGGCGATGCCCTGGACCAGGCGCGCGTGTTCCGCAAGGGCGGCATCCACGGGCGAGGCGCCTTCGGCTCCGGTCGCTCCGGCCCCGGTCGCGTCGCCCTCGACCTCGGGCGAGGGGAGCGGTTTGAGGATCCTGGCGCGCAGCGCCTCGCGGGCGTCGAAGGGGACATAGACGCGGCGGGCGACAGCGTCAAAGGCCTCGGCCAGGGCGTCGTTGTCGCGCAGGTCGGCGATGACCGCTGCGGCCTTGCGCAGCGCGTCGTTCTCGCGGTCGAAACCCTTGAAGTTCGGGCGCACGAGGCGGATCAGCGCGCGCGTCTTCTTGATGTTCTTGCGCAGTTCGCGGATGCGTTCGGGCAGGGGGCGGTCGGCGTCCGCGACCAGCGCGAGCGATGCCTCCATCCGGTTTCGGGCGAGACGGCGGACGGACTTCGAGACGGGTTCGTCCCTGTCCGGAAAGGCGAATGGCATTGTGGGTCCGTATGCTGTGATGCCGCGAAGTACGGCCGGCACATCTGACAACGGCACGGTAACACGGGTGTGACAGCGCACGGTCGCTTCACCTGCGGGTTAAGGTTCCGGTGATAGGTCTTCGAGCCGAGGGCCGCGCGCCCCGTTTTCCGACATGAGCCGCTACCTTTTCGCCCCGTCCTGGGCGCGGGCGAGACCTGCGGGCCGCTCCGGTCGGGAAGCTGGCAACCAAGGGGATCCAGGAATGAACAAGGCGATCACGGATGGGCTGGTGCTGATGCCGCCCGCATTCGACGAAGGGCTTGGCGTGTGGTCGAGCGAAGATGGCACACCCGGGTCGGCCACCTACGATGGGGCGGCGAATGCCGCGCTGGTGACGGCGGACCAGGACTTTGGCGGGTGCCTGGAGATGATCAAGACCGAGTCGACGCAAAAGCTGCGCCATATGGGCGAAACGCCGATCCTGCCGGGGTGCTATCTGCGCGTGACCGCCCGGGTGAAGGCGATCAGCGGCAACCTGCCTTCGGTACGGATCGCGGCCTGGGCGGGTACGGCGGGCAACGCGCATCTGGCGGGCGTTGCCGAAACCGGGCCTGCCGTAACGCTGACCGCCTATGGCAAGGTCGAAACGGTGCAGGCGATCATCGGCACCGGCGCGCGGCAAGGCGTCGACATGGCCTGGGGGGCGGCCGCGATCTACGCACATGTCGGGCTGGACCTGACCGGATCCAACGGCGGCGTCATCCGCATCGACGATATCGAGGTCGAGGACGTCACGTCCTTCTTTCTGCGAAACCTGATGGACTGGGTCGATGTGCGCGACTACGGCGCGGCGGGGGACGGTGTGACGAACGATGCCGTGGCCTTCGAGGCGGCCGATGCGGCGGCGGCAGCGACCGGGCGATCGCTTCTGGTGTCGGCGGGCACCTACTTCCTGGATCAGGACGTGACGCTGGAAGCCCCCGTCCGATTCGAGGGCACCCTGACCATGCCGGTCAACCGGCGGCTGGCGATCACCCGCAATTATACGCTCGATGCCTACATCGACGCCTTCGGCGACGAGGAGGAAGGCTTTCGCAAGGCGTTCCAGGCGCTTATCAACTTCACCGATCACGATTCACTCGACATGGGCGGACGGCGCGTCAACGTCACCGCGCCGATCGACATGCAGGCCGCGGTCAACAACAAGACCACGTTCTTCACCCGCCGCGTCGTGCGCAATGGCCAGTTCGAGGTCGAGGACGGGCCGGCCTGGGCCCCGACGGTCGTCACGTCGCTGGCAAGCTACAGCACGTCGAACGACACGACGCTGACGGGGGTTGCCAACATCGCCAACATCGCACCCGGGTCGCTGGTCGAAGGCAATGGTGTCGGGCGCGAGGTCTATGTGCGCGATGTCAACGTCGGCGCGGCGACGCTGACACTGAGCAAGCCGCTTCACGATGCGGTGGGAACGCAGACCTTCACCTTCACGCGGTTCAAGTACGTTCTCGACTTCTCGGGTTTCTCGGCGCTAGACAAGATGTCGCTGGCGGAGGTCGAGATCCAGTGCAATGGCGACGCGAGCGGCATCCTGCTGCCGCCGTCGGGCAAGAACTTTCTCATCCGCGACTGCGCGATCAACCAACCGCGCGACCGGGGCATCACGTCACACGGCGATGGTTGCCAGGGAATGGAAATCGACCGCTGCCAGTTCCTGTCGGCAGAGGTCTCGCTGCCGGCGCAAGACCGTGTCTCGATCCTGTTCAACACCAACGGCAACGATGTGAAGGTGCGCGAATGCCGGGCTGTGCGGTTCCGCCATTTCGGGGTTCTCGGCGGCAATAACAACCTGCTTATCGGAAACCATTTCTTCCAGGGCGACAACCAGTCGAACGGCGTGCGGCTGGCGGGGCTGGTGCTGGCTGGCAGCAACCTGTCGACGGCGATGACCGGGAACTATGTCGACAACTGCTTTGTCGAGATCACCAACGAATACGAGGCCGATCCCGCCTTTGCCAACCAGTTCTCGTTCGGGGGGCTGACGATTACCGGCAATACCTTTGTCGCGTCGGACGTGGCGAACTGGTTCAGCTGGATCGTGTTCAAGCCCTATGGTGCGGGTCATTTCATCGAGGGCCTGACGCTGACCGGCAACAGCTTCAAGGTGTTCAACGGATCGGTCGACCGGGTGGACAAGGTCGACACGACCTATGCCGCGCTCGACAATTCGCGGATGGAAAACATCCTGGTCGAGGGCAACACCTTCCGGTCGGTGGGGCAGCCGATCGCGAACCCGGTGACCGTCGAACATGTCCAGTCCACCAGCGCGACTACCTGGACGGTCGACCCCGCCGCCTTCCTTCCGTTCGGCGGCTGGGCTCGCAATGTCGACGCGATCGTGGCCGAAGGCATGATCACCGGCAACTCCGGCGAACGCCGGTCGGACATGCCCTATGTGAATGTCGAACAGGGCGCGTTGAAGCAGCAGGTGACGCTGAACTGGGCCAACGTCTCGAAAGGGCGGGTTCATGTCCGGGTGCGGATGGACAACCCGAACTGATCGACCTGCGGCCGCGCCATCGCGGCCGCGATCTCTGCCCAGAGCACGCGCCGGTCGATGGGTTTGGGGACGTATCCGTCAAGCCCCAGCTCCATCAGCCGGTCGCGCTGTTCGCTGAGGAAATCCGCCGTCAGCGCGATGACGGGAACCGCGCTGACCGATCCGCTTGCCGACCGGATGCGCCGGAAGGTTTCCTCTCCGTCCATCACCGGCATGTTCATGTCGAGCAACACGACATCGACCGCCTTTTCGGACAGGAACGAAAGGGCTGCAGGGCCGCTGTCGGCTTCAACGGCGTTCATGCCAAGTCGACGCAACAACTGGATGATCACGAAGCGGTTGGTCGAGATGTCGTCGACGACCAGTGCAGTGCGCCCGGCCCCGGCCCCCTCAGACGGCTCTGCGACCGGTGCGAAAGGCAATTCGATCTCGGCCAGGGCACGATTGCCCGGTCCGTCAAGAAACCGGACGCTTCCGCCCATGGCCAAGGCGATCTTCTGGACAAGCGCCAGCGCGAGTTCGAGGCCTACGGTATCAACGAACGCTGAAGAAACCGGTGCCTGCACACCACCCACCGCGCTCAGGCGCAGCAAGATCCGGTGCCGCGCGCCCGGTGCTGGCAGGCATGAAAGCCGCATCTGCGGTGCAGGACTGGCCCCGGCGATAACGACAGACAGGCCACCAAGGCATTTTCGCAGCAGAACCGGGTCAATCCGTGCAAGTTCGGGCACGTCATCGTCGATCTCGACCTTGGCTCGGGCATCTGGATTGCGCCGCAAGGCCGCCGACAAGGTCATGGCCTCCTCCAACTCGCGGCGGAGCGATGCCGTCACCGGACGGAACTTCAGTTCCGCCTCGGCCGTTGCCGCGAGGTCGAGCGCGTCGTTGATCAGCATGTGAAGCCGCCGAGCCGCCTCCTCGACGCTCGAGGCGTGGCCGCGCGCGGTTTCTGCCGAGGGTTCCACCCGCAGCAACTGGCTGAGCCCGAGGATCGTGTTCAGCGGTGTGCGCATCTCATGGCTCATCGCGGAAAGAAAACGGGTCTTCGCGCGGCTTGCATCTTCGGCCGACTGGCGCGCCTCGGCCAGGGTTCTTTCCGAACTGTGGCTTTGGATCATCGCATGCAGGAAATAGGCCAACAGAACCAGGACGCTGATTGTCGTGATGGCGGTCGCTGCCAGGTTGCCGCTTCTGCCATAGTCCTGCAGCACAAGCCAAAGAAGCACGGCGGCAGCTGGCAATGCCGCCGCCACCCCGTGCAGAAGGTCGATCGTGCGCACCGTCGCTGCGTTCAGCAGCGCGCCGATCAGGGCAAGGATCGCGAGGCTGTTGCCTGCGCTGGTGTTTGCCTGCCAGGTCCAGTAGGGCATCGCGCAATAGGCGCAGACACCGAGGGAGGTGTTGAAAAGCATTGCGGCGTGGACCGACCGAAGCGGACGCGAAGTGAACATCCGGAAGAGCCAGATTTGCGCGACTTCGGACAGCAGGCAGGCTGCAAAGACCCACAGAACCCGTTGGCCAGGCAGGAAGAAACTGAACAGGATACAGGCAGAGGCGATGCCTGCCTGACGCGCAGGCAGATCGCGAAAGACGCGGTTCTTCTGGCGCAGAACGGCATCTTGCCAGATCGCCTGGTTGTTCATGCCCCTCCACCTGAAACGACCCTGCTGGCCCCGCGTTCCCCCTCCGGGTGTCGTGGCGCTACCGGCAATCAGGTCACATAAAGTCCTCTGGAACAAGTTGAAATGCCTTGCCGAACCCCGCATTCAGGGCGCCGCCCTGCAGGTCGAAGCGGACGAAGCTGAAATCCGAGAAATCGACGTAGAGGCCCGCCTTGGGATGATCGGCAAGCCAGGCGGCGCGGAGCGCGGGATGGTCGGGGTCGTCGCGCATCACGAAACGGGCGTGCACCGACAGCGTCAGGCGGGGATGCGTTAGTGGATCGCCGCGAGGACCAGGTTCGCCGACAAGCAGCGCAGCATCCGGTCGCGCCCTTAGCGCGCGGGTGTGAAGTGAAAGGTCCGATACAAGCGTGACGGGATGCCTGCTGGGCGCAAGGCCGAAGCCGACCCTTGTGACATGCGGGGCGCCGGTCTCGGGGTGGATGACGGCGAGGGCTGCAAATCGTGCGGCCCGCATCAGGCCGCAAGCGATGCTACGCGCTTCGTTGTCCGTTTCGCGGATGGGTGAACTCGGCCGTGTCATTGTCTGCATCTCCCTCCGTCCTTGCTATCTCATGCCGGGGCATGTCTCGGCAAGCGCCCCTCCAAGACGTGACTTTCTTGGGCGAATCACATGATTCGCGTGAACGCTAACGGCGATGTCCGGTGCCCGTCGGCATCTGCCGGGGCTGAAAGAAGGCGACTGGGCGCTGCCGACGCAACCTGTGCAAGGGGCGGTCCAAAGTGGTCGGGGGTGCAACAGGCATGGTGCCGGAAAATCAGCGGGATTTCGCCGGGTATTGAAAATATTTACAAAAACCCAAGAAATATTGTCAATACATTTACAGAAAAATCATGAGTACAAAATGAGTTACGAAAAAACTCACATTTGGTTTACAATAGGCGAGTGACATCCGGTTCTGGCCAGCCTCGTGCTGCCTGTCGGTGTGTCCGACGGGGCAAATGCGAAAACTGGAGGAACAGACGATGGCCGGTAAAGATCAGGGCTCAGCCGAGGCGACTTCAATGCACCCAATCCCGCCCGGTTTCGAGAACGCGCTGGTCACGCCTGAAAGCTACAAGGCCATGTATGCGGCTTCCATTGCAGACCCCGATGCCTTCTGGGGTGAGCAGGGCAAGACGATCGACTGGATCAAGCCCTACACCAAGGTCAAGAACACCAACTTCAACTTCGGCGACGTTTCGATCAAGTGGTTCGAGGACGGCGTTCTGAATGTCGCGGCGAACTGCGTCGACCGCCACCTGCCGACGCGCGGCGATCAGGTCGCGATCATCTGGGAACCCGATGATCCCAAGACCCCGGCCAAGCACATCACCTACAACGAACTGCACGAGAAGGTCTGCCGCATGGCGAACGTCCTTCTCAGCCAGGGCGTGATGCGCGGCGACCGCGTCGTCATCTACCTGCCGATGATCCCCGAAGCCGCCTATGCGATGCTGGCCTGCGCCCGGATCGGCGCCATCCATTCGATCGTCTTTGCGGGCTTCTCGCCCGACGCGCTGGCCAACCGGATCAACGACTGCGACGCCAAGCTGGTCATCACCGCCGACAGCGCACCGCGCGGCGGCCGGCGCACGGCGCTCAAGTCGAACACCGACGCGGCGCTTTTGCATTGCAAGGACAAGGTGCGCTGCCTTGTGGTCAAGCATACCGGTGACCAGACGACATGGATCCAGGGCCGCGATGTCGACGTCCTGGCCCTGATGGAAACCGCCGCACCCGATTGTCCTGCCCGCCCGATGGGCGCCGAGGACCCGCTTTTCATCCTCTACACCTCTGGCTCCACAGGCAAGCCGAAGGGGGTCGTTCACAGCTCCGGCGGCTATCTCGTCTATGCCGCGATGACCCAGAAAATGACGTTCGATTACAAGGATGGCGATGTCTTCTGGTGCACCGCCGACGTGGGCTGGGTCACCGGTCACAGCTACATCGTCTATGGTCCGCTGGCCAACGGCGCGACGACGGTGATGTTCGAAGGCGTGCCGACCTTCCCCGACGCGGGCCGCTTCTGGGAGGTTTGCGCCAAGCACAAGGTCAATCAGTTCTACACCGCGCCGACCGCGATCCGCGCGCTGATGGGCCAGGGGCCGGAATGGGTCGAAAAGCATGACCTGTCGTCGCTGCGGGTTCTGGGGTCGGTCGGCGAACCGATCAACCCCGAAGCCTGGGTCTGGTACGACAAGCATGTCGGCAAGGGCAAATGCCCCATCGTCGATACCTTCTGGCAGACCGAGACGGGCGGCCACATGATCACCTCGCTGCCCGGCGCGATCGAGACCAAGCCGGGCGCCGCGACGCTGCCGTTCTTCGGCGTGAAGCCGGCCGTTCTGACTGCCGAAGGCGGCCAGATCCTGGAAGGCAACGGCGTCGAGGGCGTTCTTTGCATCGCCGACAGCTGGCCTGGCCAGATGCGCACCGTCTGGGGTGATCATCAGCGGTTCCAGGAAACCTACTTCCAGCAGTACAAGGGCTATTACTTCACCGGTGACGGCTGCCGCCGGGACGAGGACGGCTATTACTGGATCACGGGCCGCGTCGACGACGTGATCAACGTCTCCGGTCACCGGATGGGCACCGCCGAGGTCGAAAGCGCGCTGGTCGCACACGCGCAGGTCGCCGAAGCCGCCGTGGTCGGCTACCCGCACGAGATCAAGGGCCAGGGCATCTATGCCTATGTGACGCTGATGAACGGGGTGGAGCCGACCGAAGAGCTGCGCAAGGAGCTGGTGAAGTGGGTGCGGACGGAAATCGGCCCCATCGCCAGCCCCGACCTGATCCAGTGGGCGCCGGGCCTGCCCAAGACCCGCTCGGGCAAGATCATGCGCCGCATCCTGCGCAAGATCGCCGAAAACGACTTCGGCGCGCTGGGCGACACCTCGACGCTGGCCGATCCGTCGGTCGTGGACGATCTGATCAACAACCGCATGAACCGGGGCTGACAGCATGAGCGCGACGACCGCCCCCGCCGTCCTGATCCTGCTTGGCCCCCCGGGGGCCGGGAAGGGCACCCAGGCCCGTATGCTGGAAGAAAAGTTCGGCCTCGTGCAGCTGTCCACCGGCGATCTTCTGCGCGCTGCGGTCGTGGCGGGCACGCCGGCGGGGCTTGCCGCCAAGACGGTGATGGATGCCGGCGGACTTGTCAGTGACGAGATCGTCCTGGCAATCCTGAAGGACCGCATGGGCGAGCCCGACACCGCGCGCGGCGTGATCCTTGACGGTTTCCCGCGCACCGCAGGCCAGGCCGAGGCGCTTGACCGCCTTCTGGCCGAGGCAGGCGGTCGTGTGACCGCCGCCATCAGCCTTGAAGTTGACGACGCCGCGATGGTTGGCCGGGTTTCGGGCCGCTACACCTGCGCGGATTGCGGCGAAGGCTATCATGACGAATTCAAGCAGCCCGCCACGGCGGGGACCTGCGACAAATGCGGCGGCACGGCGTTCAAGCGCCGCGCCGACGACAATGCCGAGACTGTGCGCGCGCGGCTTGAAGCCTACCACGCCCAGACGGCACCGCTGATCGCGCATTACCAGGCGATGGGTGTTCTTGACGCAATCGACGCGATGGGTCCCATCGAGGCGATCGCCGAGGGGTTGGGCACCATCGTCGGGCGCGTCTCGGCATAAGGGGAGGCCGGTTCCCCATGACGGGGTGCCGGATACGAACGAGGGAGTTCAGGGAGAAACAAGATGGCGGATAAATCATCGTCCAACGCCTATTGGGCCGCGAACATCCGGTTGATCAGGATCCTTCTGGTCATCTGGGCGGTCGCGTCTTTCGGGTGCGGCATCCTGCTGCGTCCGATGTTGTCGGGTATTGGGGTCGGGGGGACCGATCTCGGGTTCTGGTTTGCCCAGCAGGGCTCCATCCTCGTGTTCCTGGTTCTGATCTTTGTTTATGCCGCACGCATGAACAAGCTCGACCGCGAACACGGCGTGGAAGAATAAGGGAGAGCAGGGACAATGGATCAGTATACCCTTAACCTGCTGATCGTCGGCGCGACCTTCGCGCTGTACATCGGCATCGCCATCTGGGCCCGCGCGGGTTCGACGAGCGAATTCTATGCTGCAGGTCGCGGCGTTCATCCGGTGATGAACGGGATGGCGACCGGCGCGGACTGGATGTCGGCAGCATCCTTCATTTCAATGGCTGGCATCATCGCCTTCGGCGGTTATGACACCTCTGCCTATCTGATGGGCTGGACCGGCGGCTATGTGCTTCTTGCGATGCTTCTTGCGCCCTATCTGCGCAAGTTCGGCAAGTTCACCGTGCCGGAATTCATCGGCGACCGCTTCTATTCGCCGACCGCGCGTCTGGTGGCGGTGATCTGTCTGATCGTCGCCTCGGTGACCTATGTTATCGGTCAGATGACCGGTGTGGGCGTCGCCTTCTCGCGCTTCCTGGAAGTGGACAAGGAAACCGGTCTCTATATCGGTGCGGCCATCGTGTTCATGTACGCGGTTCTTGGCGGCATGAAGGGCATCACCTACACGCAGGTCGCCCAGTATGTCGTCCTGATCGTCGCTTACACGATCCCGGCGGTGTTCATTTCGCTGCAGCTGACGGGCAACCCGATCCCGGGTCTGGGCCTGTTCTCGACGGACGTCTCGACCGGCCAGCCGCTTCTGGCGACCCTCGAAGGCCTCGTGACCGACCTTGGCTTCAAATCCTACCTGAGCCAGTCCGACACGACGCTGAACATGGTGCTCTTCACTGCGTCGCTGATGATCGGGACTGCGGGCCTGCCGCACGTCATCGTCCGCTTCTTCACGGTGCCGAAAGTGGCCGACGCCCGGTCTTCCGCGGGTTGGGCGCTTGTCTTCATCGCGCTGCTTTACCTTACCGCCCCGGCGGTTGCGGCGATGGCGCGTCTGAACCTTATCAACACCTTCTACCCGAACGGTGTGGGTGAGGCCACCTTGTCGCTGGCCGAGATCGAGGCTGGCACCGATGCCAAGGGCCAGGACATCAACTGGGTGAACAACTGGGCGAAAACCGGCCTGCTGAAGTTCGACGACAAGAACGGCGACGGCATGATCCAGTACGTCGGCGACAAGGACGCCAACGAACTGACGGTGAACAACGACATCATGGTTCTGGCCAACCCGGAAATCGCCAACCTGCCGGGCTGGGTCATCGCGCTGGTCGCGGCGGGCGGTCTTGCCGCCGCGCTCTCGACGGCCGCAGGCCTTCTGCTGGCGATCTCTTCCGCGATCAGCCACGACCTGATCAAGGGCGCGATCAACCCGGGCATCTCGGAAAAGGGCGAACTGATGGCGGCCCGCGTCTCGATGGGTGTTGCCATCGCGGTCGCGACGTATCTCGGCCTCAACCCGCCGGGCTTCGCGGCGCAGACCGTGGCGCTTGCCTTCGGCCTCGCGGCGGCCTCGCTCTTCCCGGCGATCCTGATGGGCATCTTCTCGAAGCGCATCAACAACAAGGGCGCCGTGGCCGGGATGCTTGCAGGTCTGATCGTGACGGTCGTCTACATCTTCCTGCACAAGGGCTGGTTCTTCATCCCCGACACGAACAGCTTCACGGACGCCGATCCGCTGCTTCTGTCGATCAAGTCGACCTCGTTCGGGTCGGTGGGCGCGATCATCAACTTCATCGTCGCCTATGTCGTGTCGAACGCGACCGAAGATACTCCGCAGGAGATCCAGGACCTCGTCGAATCGATCCGCATCCCGAAAGGTGCGGGCGCGGCGACCGGTCACTGACCGAACTCAATACCGGCGCGTCCCTTCGGGGGCGCGCCTCACTCATGCAGGAGGTTCGGTTGAGCGACAGTGTTGAAAAGATCGCTGCGTTTCTCGCAACCGTTCATCCCTACGACAGCCTGCCGCGGGACGAACTGGCGCGTGTCGCCGGTTCCTTCAGCCGCAGGGAACCCCCCGCTTCAACCGAGATATATGCCTTCGGAGAACCCCTTTCCGGGCTCTTCTTGATCGAGGCCGGTGGCGTCGAGATCCTGGATCGCAACGGCGGCCTTGTTTCCCTTCTCGGTCCGCGCAATTCCTTTGGCGAGCGGGGCCTCTTGCGCGACGGGCTGGCCGTCACGACTGCCCGCACGATCGAAGACAGCACGCTTCTCATGCTGCCTGTTGCCGAACTGCGCCGCCTGTTGGCGGGTTTTCCGGCGTTCGAACGCTTCTTCAATCGCGCCCGAGGGAGCGAGGCGCGCGCCAACGATCTGAGCGCCCGCAAGGTCGAAGATCTGATGGCCCGCGCGCCGGTCGCCTGTTCCCCCGACACGACGGTGACAGAGGCCGCCCGGCAGATGCGCGAAACGCATGTCTCCAGCCTTGGTGTCGTCGATGCCGACGGGCGGCTTCTGGGCATCGTCACGACCCGGGATCTGTCGAACCGCGTCCTGGCCGAAGGGCGCGACGGCGCGACACCGGTTTCGGCGGTCATGACCGCCGACCCGGTCACGCTGACACCGCAGGCGCTGGGATCGGACATCCTGCACCTGATGCTGGAACGCAAGATCGGCCACCTGCCCATCGTGCGCAACGGCCACTTTGCCGGCATGGTGACGCAGACCGACCTGACCCGGTTCCAGGCGCTTTCTTCGGCGGTGCTGATCCGCGACCTGGCCGACGCCGGAACGGTCGCGGAGATGGCGGCGGTGACCGCCCGCATCCCGTCGCTTCTGGTGCAGATGGTCGGCGGCAACAACGCCCACGAGGTCGTGACCCGGCTCATCACCGACATTGCCGACGCCGTCACACGCCGCTTGCTTGCGATGGCCGAAGCGGAACTTGGCCCGCCGCCAGTGCCCTATCTGTGGCTTGCCTGTGGGTCGCAGGGGCGCCAGGAACAGACCGGTGTGTCGGATCAGGACAACTGCCTGATGCTGGACGACGCGGCCACCGACGGCGACATGGCCTATTTCCACGCCCTTGCCGAAAGCGTTTCGAAGGGGCTCGATGCCTGCGGCTACGTCTTCTGCCCTGGCGACATGATGGCGACCAATCCGCGCTGGTGCCAGAAGGTCAGCGTCTGGCGCGACTATTTCCGCGGCTGGATCGCCACCCCGAACCCAGAGGCGCAGATGCTGGCCTCGGTCATGTTCGACCTGCGCCCGATCGGCGGCGCGGCAAGCCTTTTTGGCAACCTTCAGGCCGCCACGCTGGAGGCCGCCGCAAAAAACTCGATCTTCGTGGCGCATATGGTCTCGAATTCGCTCAAGCATACACCGCCCCTGGGCCTGCTGCGCGGTTTCGCGACCATCCGCTCGGGCGAACACCGCAACCAGATCGACCTCAAGCACAACGGCGTGGTGCCGGTCGCCGACCTTGCCCGCGTCTACGCGCTGCAAGGGCGGCTGGCCGCGGCCAACACCCGTGCGCGGCTCCTGGCGGCGGCCGAGGCGGGCGTGATATCGGCCGCCGGCGCGCGTGACCTGACCGAGGCCTACGACCTGATCGCCGAGACGCGGCTTGCCAACCAGGCACGCCAGATCAAGGCCGGACGGAAGCCGGACAATTATCTTGCCCCGTCCGATCTGTCGGATTTCGAACGCAGTCATCTGCGGGATGCTTTCGTCGTGGTGCGCACGATGCAGTCAGCGGTGGGGCAGGGCAAGGGCATGTTGGGGTAAGCTGCGATGATATGGGATCTGGTGGCAATGATTGCGGCGGGCTTCGGGGCAGCGGGCGTCTTGTTGCTGATTGCACTGGTCGCCAGACGTCGATTGCCCAAATGGGCAGTGCCATCGGTTGCGGGGCTTGCCATGTTCAGCTTCGCGATATGGAATGAATACAGCTGGTATCCGCGCGTCCGGGACGCATTGCCTGACACCGTCAAGATCGTGTCGGCGCCCGTCGAATCCGCGTTCTGGCAACCATGGAGCTATGCATTTCCGCTGACCAAGCGGTTCATCGCGCTCGACCTTGGGGCTGCTGTCCATTCCGAGACCTCCCCGAACGAATTCGTCGCCCCCGTCATGGTCGTCGCACGCTGGACGCCGACACAGAACCTGCCGGTCGCCTTCGACTGCGCAGGAGGGCGCCGCGCGGACCTGTTCCGGGGGGGGCAACTTCTTGGTGGTGGCCAGATTGAAGGGGCCGAATGGGTGACGCCAGGGCCAGAAGACGAACTACTGGCAGCAGCCTGCAACGGAGGGTGAGATGGCCGACAGCGCGACGAAGCCCCGGGTTCTGGTCGTCGAGGACGAAGACAACATCGCGATTGCGCTAGACTATCTTCTGACCCGCGAAGGCTATTCCCACGACCGGGTCGCCAATGGTGCCGACGCCATGCCGCGCATCCGGTCGGACCGCCCCGACGTGGTCCTTCTGGATGTCATGCTGCCCGAGGTCTCGGGCTACGAGATCTGCCAGGACATCCGCCTGGACCCCGATCTGCGCGGGGTGAAGATCCTGATGATGACCGCGCGCGGATCGGCGATGGAGCGGCGCAAGGGCCTTGCGCTTGGGGCGGACGGGTTCATCGCCAAGCCGTTCGAACTGAAGGAACTGCGCGAGGAACTGAGGCGCCTGGTTCCGGACATCGCGGAGGGTGACGATGCTTGAGAAACTGGGCCTCCGGCTCAGGATCTTTCTGTTCTTCGCCTTTCTGGCCCTCACGGGCATGGCTGCGATCGGCCTTGGCCTTTGGGCCGGATACACGCGGCTGGAAAGTTCGGGGCCCGGGTCCGCCTTCGTCATGGCGGGCGCGATCGCGGGCTTCGCGCTCTTGGGTCTGACCGCCTGGGTCTGGTATCTCTTCGATGAAAACGTAGCGCGCGCCATCGGTCGCATCGCGGGCGGCATGCGCGCCGAGGCGCATGCGGGCGGCGCGCTTCTGGATGAGGGTGCGGCGCGTTATCTGGGCGATCTTGCCCCCGCGGCTGCGGCGGTGACCGGATCGCTGACCGAAACCCGCAACGCCCTGGCCGAGGCGGTGCAGCGCGAGACGGTGCGCCTGGCGGACGAAAAGGCGCGGCTTGAAACGCTTCTGTCCGATGTGCCCGTGGGGGTGCTGCTGTGTTCGGCCGATCACCAGTTGGCGTTCTACAACGGGCAGGCTGTCGACCTTCTGGGGGCGGGGGCCGCGCCGGGGCTTGACCGCAAGGTCTTTGCCTATCTGCGCGATGGTCCGATCCGGCAGGCGCATGACCGGCTGGTCGCCATCGGCGATCCCGATGCGGCTTCCGACCTTCTGTGCGCGACGGTCGCGGGGGCGCGCATCCTGGCGGGACGGATGCGCCTTGTCGCCGGGGGGGGCTATGTCCTGACCCTGCGCGATGTGACCGGCGACCTTGCCGCCCATGCCGCCCGCGAACGGCTTCTGGCCGAGGTCTTCGACCGCATCCGCCGACCGGCCGCAAACCTTCAGACGGCGGTCGGGGTGATCGCCGAGGGCGGCGACGCGCCAGAGGTCTCGGCCGCCCTCGTCGCCGAGGCGACCCGGCTGGTCCGCGCGATCAACGATCTGGCAACGCGCTACGACGCCGAACGCGCCGGGTGGTGGCCGCTGCCGATGGTGCGCGCCGCCGATCTTGCCGATTCCCTTCGGGCCCGCGCCGAGGCCGCCGGGCTGACCCTGACGACCGAGGCCGCCGACCTGATCCTGCGCTGCGACGGGTTCGAGATCGTGGCGCTGCTCGGCAGCCTCGGCGAAGCCATCGCCGAACGCTCCGGTGTACGGCGTTTCGACCTGACCCTGGCGCAGGACGGCGCCGGCGCGGTGATCGACCTCGTGTGGCAGGGCGAGCCGGTCGGGATCGGTCAGCTTGAAGGCTGGCTTGCGCGGCCGGTCGATCCTTCCGCCCCCGGCGTCACCGGCCGCGCGGTTCTTGATACCCATGCCACCGAGTGCTGGCCGGAACGGCGGGGCGCCGGACAGGCCGCGATCCGCCTTCCCCTGCGCGACGCACGCCGCGCCGCGCGTCGCCCCGCGCCGATCACGCGCAGCGTGGTCTACGATTTCGATCTCCTCTCCAAGGGCCGCAGCGCCGCGGTCCTGGACGCGCCGCTCGCCGATCTGACCTATGTCGTCTTCGACACCGAGACGACCGGCCTTCTGCCCAGCCAGGGCGACGAGATCGTGCAGCTTGCCGCGGTGCGCATCGTCAACGGCCGCCGTGTCGAGCGCGAGGTTCTGGACCTTCTGGTCAATCCCGGGCGTCCGATCCCGCCGCGGGCGACCGAGGTTCACGGCATCACCGGGGCGATGGTGGCCGACGCACCGCCCATCGCCGAAGTCGGGCGCCGGTTCCACGACTTCGCCGAAGGCGCCGTCCTGATCGCGCACAACGCACCCTTCGACATGGAATTCCTGCGCCGCCACGAGGCCGAGATCGGCGCGCGCTTCGATCACCCGATCCTCGACACCGTGCTTCTGTCTGCGGTCGTCTTCGGCCAGGGCGAGACCCACAGCCTTGACGCGCTGACCCATCGCCTCGGGATCACCATCCCCGAAGAGGCGCGCCACACCGCCATCGGCGATACGCTCGCCACGGCGGATGCCTTCCTGAAGCTGGTGCCGATGTTGCAGGCGCAGGGGATCCGGACCTTCGGCGATGTTCTGGCCGAGGTGAAGAAGCACGGGCGGCTATTGAGAGACCTCAACGCCTAGGCGGGGGCCAGCCCCCGCACCCCCGGAGTATTTCGGCAATGAAGAAGGTCAGCCGAATGGGTCTTGCGGATAGGTCACGTCGGTCAGGTAGAGGCCCTGCGGCGGGCTAACCGGGCCGCAGCGGGCGCGGTCGCGCGCCTCGAGCGCGTCCCTGACCGCGTCGGGGTGCCAACTGCCCGCACCCACGCGTTCCAGCGTGCCGACGATGGAGCGGACCTGGTTGTGCAGGAAGCTGCGCGCGCGCAGGACAAACCGGATCTCGCGCCCGTGCGGGATGTCGCGCGCCTCGATGGCGATGTCGTCGAGCGTCTTCACCGGGCTTTTCGCCTGGCAAAGGGCCGCGCGAAAGGTCGTGAAATCGTGCAGGCCGACCAGATGGGCGGCGCCCGCGCGCATCGCGTCGAGGTCGAGCGGCCCACGCACCTGCCAGACCAGGCCCGCGTCATGGGTGACCGGCGCCCGCCGTTCGACCAGCCGGAAGAGATAGCGCCGGCCGGTCGCCGAGAAGCGGGCGCTGAAATCATCCTTCACCCGGGCGGCGGCAAGGATCGCGACCGGCGCGGGGCGAAGGTGGTGGTTCAGCGCCTCGCTCAGGCGACGGGGATCCCAGTCGCGGGCAAGATCGGCATGGGCGACCTGGCCGGTGGCATGGACGCCCGCATCGGTCCGCCCGGCGGCGACGATCGCGGGAACGCCGGCCTCGAGCCTGGCCAGGGCGGCCTCGACCGTGCCCTGGACCGAGGGCTGGTCGGCCTGCCGCTGCCAGCCCGCGAAGGGGCCGCCGTGGTATTCGATTTTCAGCGCGTAGCGGGGCATGGCCCGACCTAACCCGGCCGCATCGCCTTGGCAACGCCCCTACACTTGGCCCGTCGGCGCGACTATGTTGAAACCATCGGGGAAAGGTTCGGTCTTGGGCATCGGCGATTTCATGGACGACCTCACGGCGCGGGCCGAGGCGCTGGGCCAGGGGCTGACGGCGGGGCGCGGCACCCGCACCCTTCGCCTTGGGGTGACCGGCCTTTCGCGCGCGGGCAAGACCGTCTTCATCACTGCGCTAGTCGCGAACCTTCTGGATCGCGGGCGCATGCCCGGCCTGCGCGCCGCGGCCGAGGGGCGTATCCGCGCGGCCTTTCTTCAGCCGCAGCCTGACGACACGGTGCCAAGGTTCGACTACGAAAGCCATCTTGCCGCCCTGACCGGCCCCGATCCCCGCTGGCCCGAAGGGACGCGCGGCATCAGCGAATTGCGCCTGTCGCTCAGGGTGGCGCCGTCGGGCCTCCTTGCGGCGCTGGGCGGCGAACGGCGTGTCAACCTCGACATCGTCGATTATCCGGGCGAATGGCTGCTGGACCTGGGGCTGATGGACAAGGACTTCGCCACCTGGTCGGCGGAGGTCCTGGCCCGCACCGCGACCCGCGCCGAGGCCGCGGGCTATCGGGCGGCGCTTGATGCCTTCGATCCGGCGGCGCCTTTCGCCGAACCGCCGGCCAAGGATCTGGCCCGGCACTACGCACAATATCTGGCCGCCGCGAAGGCTGCGGGCTATTCCGACTGCGCGCCGGGCCGCTTCCTGCTGCCGGGTGAGCTCGAGGGGTCGCCGGTCCTGACCTTCGCGCCGCTGCCGCGCCCTGACGCCGCACCGCGCGGGTCGATGTGGCACGAGATGTCGCGCCGGTTCGAGGCCTACAAGGCCAAGGTCGTGCGCCCTTTCTTTCGCGACCATTTCGTGCGAATCGATCGCCAGATCGTTCTTGTTGATGTCCTGGGCGCCATCCATGCCGGCCCGCGCGCGGTCGAGGACATGCGCGCCGCGATGGAGGCGGTGCTGCGCGCCTTCCGGCCGGGGCGGCCCGGCTGGCTTGCCGCGCTGACCGGCGGGCGCCGGGTGGAACGCATCCTTTTCGCCGCCACGAAGGCCGATCACCTGCATCACACGCAGCACGCGCGGCTCGTCCGATTTCTGTCGGGGCTCTTGCGCACGGCCCGCGACCGGGCCGATTTCGCCGGTGCGGACACCGCGGCGATGGCGATCGCCGCGCTGCGCGCCACGATCGAGGAAAGCCATCAAAGGGGCGGCGAGACGGTCGACTGCGTGCGCGGCCGGCTTCTTGCGAACGGGCGGGAGGCGGCGCTTTTTCCCGGCGAACTGCCGGAGAGCCCGGCCGCCATGCTCGCCCAGGCGCATGGCGGGGCGGATCGCTGGCTTGATGCAGACTACGACGTCATGGCCTTTGCGCCCGCGCGGCTGACCCTGCGTGACGGCGAAGGTCCGCCGCATATCCGGCTGGACCGGGCGGCGGAGTTCCTGATCGGGGATCTGCTATGACGGGCCGGGGATGGCGACGGGACGCCGCCGCAAAGCGCGCGCGCAGGGGGCAAAGGGCATGAAACGACCGGTGTTGATCGAACGGGAAGCGCCCGCCGGGATCGATCCGGTCACCGCCCCGCCGGTGCCTGACCAGGCGCCGGGCGATCCCGCCGAGGGTCGCGCGATGGTTCGGGCGGCGGCACTCGCCGGGCAGGGCGGATCGGCGCTTGGCCGGTTCCTCTGGGGCAGTCTGGCCGCGCTTGTCGGGTTCGCCGTCTCGGTCATGGCGTGGCGCTTCGTCGAGGGTCTTCTGGCCGCGAACCCGATCCTGGGCTGGATCGGCCTCGCCCTGGTCTCGGCCTTCGTTCTGGCGCTGGCGCTGATGGCGCTGAGAGAGCTTTCGGCCTATTTGCGGCTTGCCCGGATCGACCGGCTTTCGCGGGCCGTCGATGCGGCGGCCGCCTCCGGCGATCTTGCCACGGCGCGGCGCGCCGTCGGTCAGCTCGAACAGCTTTACGCCGGGCGGGAGGCCGCATCCTGGGGACTTGCGCGGCTGCGCGAGCGTGCCCCCGACATCCTTGATGCCGAGACGCTTCTGACGCTGGCCGAAACGGAACTTCTCGGACCGCTCGACCAGGCCGCCCGGGCCGAGATCGAGGCCTCGGCCCGGCAGGTCGCGGCAGTGACCGCGATCGTTCCGCTGGCGCTGGCCGACGTGGCGGCGGCGCTGTTCGCGAACCTGCGGATGATCCGCCGCATCGCAGAGATCTATGGCGGCCGCACCGGGGCCTTCGGCGGCTGGCGGCTCTTGCGCCGGGTGATGGGGCATCTGGTCGCGACCGGCGCGGTCGCCGTCGGCGACGACCTCATTCAGTCGGTCGCCGGCGGCGGCATCCTTGCGAAACTGTCGCGCCGCTTCGGCGAAGGCGTGATCAACGGTGCCCTGACCGCGCGCGTCGGGGTCGCGGCGATGGAGCTTTGCCGCCCGATGCCGTTTCGTTCGATGCAAAAGCCGCGTGTGACAAACCTCGTGCGGCGTGGTCTTGCCGGGTTGTTTGCAGGAGGTGCAGGGCAGGAAAAAACCTGACTTCCCCGCCGGGCCGTTTCCGCTATCAATAGGGAAACGCGTTGATTTCGGCGCATCGGGAGGCAGCGGATGGATATAGAGATCGCCCTGGGGTTGATAGCGGTCGGCCTCGTGCTCGCGATACCGGTGTCGGTCGTGATCTTGTTCGTCAGTGTTTCCGGCCTGAGACGCCGCATCGCGACCTTGGAAACGCGCCTGCTGGACATTCGCCGCGACCTGACCGAACGCACCCTTCCTGCGGACTCCGGGGCGGCCGATGCGCCCCGGGCGGCTGCCAGTCCCGAGACAGCCGCAGCGCCGTCAACTGACCCGTCACCCGGCGTGCCCGAACCGGCCGTTGCTGCCGCTGCCACGACGGCGCCGGCGGGGGACATTCCCGAAACCGTTTCCGGCCCCTGGGCGGCCCCGCGCGATGATGCGCCGCCGCTGCCAATCCGCCGACCCGCGCGGGCCCCGGCCCCGGCGCGGACCTCGCCCCTGGGCGAATGGATCGTCGCGAACTGGGTCTATGTGGTCTCGGCCCTGTCACTTGCGCTCGCCGGGGTGTTTTTCGTCCAGTACGGGGTGGAAAACGGCCTGTTGCCGCCACCCGCGCGGGTGATCGGCGCGATCCTTTTCGGCCTTGCGCTGATTGCGGGCGGCGAATGGGTGCGCCGGCGCTGGGGCGACGGGGCGGTGGCGGTGACCGCCTATGTGCCCTCGACGCTTTCGGGTGCGGGGCTTGTGTCGATCTTCGCGGGCGTGCTTGCGGCGCGCCAGCTTTACGGCCTGATCGGCGCCGAGACGGCGTTTGCCGGGCTCCTGGTCACCGCCGCGCTTGCGGTGGTCCTGGGGTGGTTTCACGGGCCGTTCCTTGCCGCCGTTGGCCTGATCGGCGCGGCGGCGGCGCCGTTCGTTGTCGGCGGTGCCAGCGAAACGCCCTACTGGCTTTACGCCTACTACGGCGTTCTTGCCGCCATCGGCCTGACGGTGGACACGATCCGGCGCTGGGCCTGGGTTTCGGTTCTGGCGGTCGTCCTGGGCTATGGCGGAAGCTGGCTTGTCCTTGCGGGAACCGGCGGGGCGGGGTGGGCGGCGCTGACCTTCGTGATGCTGGCGGCGCTGGCCATCTGCATCCCGGCCCGCGCCTTCCTGCCCGACCATCAGGGCGCGATGGTCGCGCAGGCGCTCTTGCGCCGGGGCGGATGGCCGATTTTTCCGACGCTTCTTGCCGCCGGGGCGGTCGCCGTTTCGACGCTCTGGCTGGTTCTTCTCGACACGCAGAACGGGGCGGAAAGCACGCTTGTCTTCCTCTGCCTCGCGGTGCTGGCGCTGGCGATCATCTTCTGGGCGGAAGGCGCGCCGGCCCTGGCGGACCTTGCCGCCCTGCCGGCCGCCGGCTTCCTTGTCCGCCTCGGGCTGGAGGGGATGGACCGCTGGCCGCTTGCCCGCGACTACGCCGGACAGGCCATCGCGCTGCGTGCGCCGGAAACCGGAGCGCCGATGACGGCGATCGTGCTTCTGGGCATGGCCACGGCGATCACGCTTGCCGCGGCCCGCGCCAGCGGGCGCCTGCGCCGGGGTCGCGCCTTCTGGGCGGCCGGCGCCGCGCTTGCCGCACCCCTTGCCGCGCTGGCTCTTGAACTCTTCTGGGCCCCCGCGCGGGTTCTGGGCGCCTATTCCTGGGCGTTGCATGTCATCGCGCTTGCCGCGCTGATGGCCGCGATGGCGCTGCGGTTTGCGGCGGCCGACGGCGAGGACAGGCGCCGGGCGGCCTATGCGACACTTTCGACGCTGTCGCTGGTGACGCTGGCGCTGTTCCTGGTGCTGACCAAGGGCGCGCTGTCCCTCGCGCTGGGCGTGCTGATCGTGACCGCCGCAGTGCTTGACCGCCGGTTCCGGCTGCCGGAAATGGGCTGGTTCATCCAGGCGGCGGCGCTGGTCCTGTCGTGGCGGCTGGTCGTCGACCCGGGGCTTGGCTGGGCGGTCAACCGGGGCGCGCTGTGGGAGGTCGTGGCGGCCTATGGGGGCGCGGTTGCGGCCGCCGCCGCCGCCCTGCACCTGTTGCGCGGGCTGGACCGCCGGGGCGCGCGGGTCTTTCTGGAAAGTGCGTTTGCCGGCTACGCGGCGCTATTCGCCAATGTGCTGATCATGCGCTGGCTGACGCGGGAGGGGCAGGGCGACATCAACCTTCTGTCGCACTGGGGCGTCACGCTGAACGCGCTGCCCTGGCTGATCACCATGCTGGCGCAACTGCATCGCGTCCAGCTTGGCGGCGCGATGCGCTGGCTGCGCTGGGGGATCGCCGCGCTGTCGGGGCTGCTGGCGGCGGCGGGGCTTGCCTTCGCGACCACCATCGCCAACCCGCTTCTCGGGTTGATCGGCGGAACCAGCGACGATGTCCTTGGCCCGCCCCTTCTCGACACCTTGTTCGTGGCCTATGCGGCGCCGGGGCTTCTGATCGTGCTTGCGCTGACCCGGCTTCGCCATCTTCACAAGGCATTCCGCGTGCTTCTTGCGGTCGCGGGCGTGGCCCTTCTTGCGCTTTATTCCGGGCTGGAGATCCGAAGGCTGTGGCAGGGCCGCGACCTGAGCGTCGACGGCGTCCTTCAGGGCGAGCTTTACAGCTACACCGTCGCGCTGATGGTCGTGGGGGCGGGGCTGCTTTACTATTCCCTGCTGCGCGGATCGGTCGCCTACAGGCGCGGGGCCATGGCGATGATCGCGCTGACCATCGCCAAGGTCTTCCTGATCGACATATCCGGCCTGAGCGGGCTGACGCGGGTCTTTTCGCTGCTGGCACTCGGCCTTGCGCTGATCGGACTGGGTCTGCTGAACCGCTGGGTCGCGCAGCGGCAGGGCGCGGGGCAGGCGGACACCTAACGCAGCTTGGGCACGCCGTCGCCGAACTTCTGTGTCTCGACCACGCCATAGCGGAGGCCCTGGCCGATGCGGTGGGCGAGCGCCGACCAGGCGGCGGCGGTCTCGGGCTTCAGGTTGCGGCGCAGGACGCTGTCGAACAGGCCCAGCCATGGGTCGAACATGCCAGGCCGGACATTCCCCGCCGCCTTGTGAACGGCCAGAGGATTGCCGTCATAGCCCTTCTCGAAAAGGATCGCGTTGCGCCAGAAGGCCATGATCTTCGCTTCGTGCGCGGGCCAGTCCGTCACATGGGCGGCGAAGACCGGGCCAAGGCCGGGATGTTCGCGGATCACCGCGTAGAACTCGGTCACGACCGTCGCGATTTCCTGCGGCGTGATCTCGAAGCGCGGTGGCGGGGGGCTGGTCGGCGGCATGGCGGTTCCTTTCGGACCCATTCCTGCGCCGAAAGGGAGGCGCGGGCAAGGGACGCTTTGCCGCGCCCCTTTACCATCGGAACCGGCCCCAATATAAGCCCCGGGCATGAGGCGCATATCCGCGATCATCATTCGAATTACCTGCCCGGCGACCTGACCCATCAGGCGCCGGGACAAGGCGTATGAGCCATCGCGCCGCCCCCAGATCCCGATCCGTTGCCAAGGAACGCCCCAGATGTGCGCCGACACGCCCGAAAAAACCGCCCCCGACTATCGCGATACCGTCTTCCTGCCCGAAACCGACTTTCCGATGCGCGCGGGCCTGCCGCAGCGCGAACCCGACTGGCTGGCGCGCTGGGAACGGATCGGCGTCTATGACCGCCTGCGCGAGAAGCAGGGCCCGGAAGGACAGAAACGGGCGCCCTTCACGCTGCACGACGGCCCCCCCTATGCCAACGGCCACCTGCACATCGGCCACGCGCTGAACAAGGTCTTGAAGGACATGGTGGTGCGGTCCCAGCAGATGATGGGCAAGGACGCCCGCTATGTCCCCGGCTGGGATTGCCACGGCCTGCCGATCGAATGGAAGATCGAGGAGCAGTACCGCGCCAAGGGCCTGAACAAGGACGAGGTGGAAACCGTCGCCTTCCGCCAGGAATGCCGCAAGTTCGCCGAAGGCTGGATCGATATCCAGCGGGAGGAGTTCAAGCGCCTGGGCGTCACCGGCAACTGGGCCGATCCCTATCTGACCATGAATTTCCACGCCGAGGCGGTGATCGCCGAGGAGTTCATGAAGTTCGTGATGAACGGCTCGCTCTATCAGGGGTCCAAGCCCGTCATGTGGTCGCCGGTGGAAAAGACCGCGCTGGCCGAGGCCGAGGTCGAGTATCACGACCACACCAGCCACACGATCTGGGTGCGGTTCCCGGTGGTGAGCGTTCGGTCAACCGGCATTGTAGGGGATGGCTCAAATCTTCGCGGCCCGCTCGGAGCGCTGACCAAGATTGAGGAGCTCAATTCGGCAACAGTCCTCATCTGGACAACCACCCCCTGGACCATCCCGCAGAACCGCGCCGTCGCCTTCAACCCCGAGATCGCTTATGGCCTCTACGAGGTCGGTGCGGTGGCCGAAAACGCCACCGCCAAGACGGGCGAAAAGATCGTCGTCGCGGACAAGCTGGCCGAGGGCATCTTTGGCGCCGCCAAGGTCGAGGGTTTCACGAAGCTGCGAGATGTTCCGGCCGCGGAACTGGCCGGCCTGACCCTTGCCCATCCCTTCCGGGGTGTCGATGGCGCGGGGGGAGAGTGGGACTATGACGTGCCGATGCTGCCGGGCGATCATGTCACCGACGACGCGGGCACGGGCTTTGTCCATACCGCGCCGAGCCACGGTGACGACGACTATCAGCTTGGCCTGAAGTTCGGCCTTCCAATGACCTACAACGTGATGGAGGACGGAACCTACCGCATCAGCCTGCCCCTGTTCGGCGGTCAGGCGATCATCGGGGCGGACGGCAAGGAAGGCCCTGCCAACGTCTCGGTCATCAAGCAGCTGGCCTATGCCGGCGCGCTGTTCGCCAAGGGCAAGATCAAGCACAGCTACCCGCATTCCTGGCGGTCGAAGGCGCCGCTGATCTATCGCAACACGCCGCAATGGTTCGTGGCCATCGACAAGCCGCTGGAGGACGGGATGTCGACCTATGGCGACACGATTCGCGGCCGCGCGCTCAACTCGATCAACCAGCTGGTCGAATGGACACCGGTTTCGGGGCGCAACCGCCTGCATTCAATGATCGAGGCGCGGCCCGACTGGGTGCTGTCGCGCCAGCGTGCCTGGGGCGTGCCGCTGACCTGCTTCGTCAAGAAGGGCGCGCAGCCGACCGACGCCGACTTCCTTCTGCGCAACCCCGAGGTGAACGCCCGCATCAAGCAGGCATTCGAGGCTGAGGGCGCGGACTGCTGGTATGTCGAGGGCGCGAAGGAGCGGTTCCTGTCGGGTATCGTGAATCCGGCCGACTACGATCAGGTCTTCGATATCCTCGACGTCTGGTTCGACAGCGGATCGACCCACGCCTTCGTCCTGCGCGACCGGCCGGACGGGACGGAAGACGGGCTGGCAGACCTTTACCTTGAAGGCACCGACCAGCATCGGGGATGGTTCCATTCCTCGATGCTGCAGGCCTGCGGCACCAAGGGCCGCGCGCCCTACCGGGGCGTGCTGACGCATGGCTTCACGCTCGACGAAAAGGGCATGAAGATGTCCAAATCGCTGGGCAACACGGTGGCCCCGCAAGAGGTGATCGGCGAATACGGCGCGGACATCCTGCGGCTTTGGGTGGCGCAGTCGGACTATACCGTGGACCTGCGGATCGGGAAGGAGATCCTGAAGGGCACTGCCGACAGCTACCGCCGCCTGCGCAACACGATGCGCTTCCTTCTGGGCAACCTTGCCGGGTTTTCGGACGAGGAACGGGTCGCGCCCGGGGACATGCCAGAGCTCGAACGCTGGATCCTGCACCGGCTGGCCGAACTGGACCATGTCGTGCGCAGGGGCTATGCGAAATACGACTTCCAGGGTGTGTTCCAGACGCTGTTCACCTTCTGCACGGTGGACCTGTCGGCGATCTACTTCGATATCCGCAAGGACGCGCTTTACTGCGATGCGCCGACCGCGTTGCGCCGCCGCGCGGCCCGTACCGTCCTCGACATCCTGTTCCACCGCCTGACGACCTGGCTTGCCCCGATCCTTGTCTTCACGATGGAGGAGGTCTGGCTTTGCCGTTTCCCCGGCGAGACGTCATCGGTTCATCTGGTCGACATGCCTCAGACCCCCGCCGACTGGCTGGACGAGCCGCTGGCCCTCAAGTGGGACGCGCTGCGCCGGGTTCGCCGGGTGGTGACGGCGGCGCTGGAAATCCAGCGGACTGCCAAGGTGATCGGCGCCTCGCTCGAGGCTGCGCCGGTTGTGCATGTGGAGGATGCCGGGGTCCTGGCGGCGCTGCGGTCGGTGGATTTCGCCGACATCTGCATCACCTCGGCGATCGAGGTGACCGGCGATCCCGCGCCCGAGGAATCGTTCCGCCTGCCCGAGGTGCCGGGCGTGGGCGTCGTCTTCGAACGGGCGGAGGGCGAGAAGTGCCAGCGCTGCTGGAAGATCCTGCCCGATGTCGGCAGCCACGCGCATGCCGGCACCTGCCACCGTTGCGACGGGGTTCTGGGCTGACATGGCCCGCGCCGCCCGGATCGTCCTTCTGAACGGCCCGGGCAGCGTCGGCAAAAGCAGCGTGGCGGCGACCCTGCAGGCGATCGCCCCGCGCCCGCTACTTCACCTGTCGATGGACCGGTTCTGCGAAATGCTGCCTGACCGGTTTCAGGACCACGCGGACACCTTCCTTTTCGATACGCGGCAGGTGGGGGGGCAGACTGAGACCGGGGTTGTGACGGGCGCGAAGGGCCGCGCGCTTCTGGCGGCGATGCGCCGTTCGGTCGCGGCGCTGGCGGATGCTGGGTTCGATCTTGTCGTGGACGACGTCTGGCTGGACGGTGAGCCGGCGGACTATGCCGGCCTTCTGCGTGGCCACCGCGTCTGGCGCGTCGGACTGACCGCGCCGCTTGCGGTGCTGGAAGAACGCGAACGTGACCGTGACGACCGCGCCTTGGGCCTTGCGCGGGCCCAGCTGCCGCTTGTCCACCGCGATGTCGCCTACGACCTGACGATCGACACCGCAGGGGTGACGGCCGAGGACGTGGCCCGGCGCATCGCGGCGCTTGCGGGCCTTCTTGCCCCTTGATCCACGGCCCGTCCCGGCGCACCCTGCCGCCATGCCGGACCTGAGCATCGAAACCCCCTATGGCCGCCTGACCGTGACCGAAGAGGATGGCCGTATCGCGCGCCTGGCCTGGGGTGGCGACGGGCGGGACGCGACGCCCCTTCTGGCCGAAGCCGCCTGCCAGCTTGCCGCCTATTTCGCCGGGTCGCGGCGGGCTTTCGATCTGCCCCTGTCCTTCGCCTCTGGCCTGACCGGGCAGGTCATGCGGGCGATGTGCGCGATCCCCTTTGGCGAAACGCGAACCTATGGCGATCTGGCGAAGGAACTTGGCGCCCCCGCGCAGGCGATCGGCCAGGCCTGCGGCGCGAACCCGGTGCCAATCATCGTGCCGTGTCACCGCATCCTTGGCGCCGGGGGCCTTGGCGGCTTTTCCGCCCCCGGCGGGATCGAGACCAAGGTGGCGCTTCTTCGGCACGAGGGTGCCGCCTCGCTCCTCATCTGACGCGGGACCGCGCGCTTGCACCGGGCCATTGCGGGCGCTACGGCTTGCGCAACGAGGGACGGCATGAGCCTTTTCATCTTCTTCAGCGTTCTTGCGGCGGCGGTTCTTCACGCCGGATGGAACGCGATCCTGAAACTCGGCACCGGGCGGATCGCGACCATGATGGTGCTGTCGGGCCTGCAAGGCATCCTGGGCCTGGCGATCGCGCTGGCCTATCCGCTGCCCGCCCTTCATGTCTGGCCCTGGATCGTGGCCTCGGGTGCGATCCATTCGGCCTACAAACTGTTCCTGACCTATGCCTATGAACACGGCGATCTGAGCCGTGTCTATCCGCTGGCGCGCGGCACGGCGCCGCTGATCACGCTTGCCGTCGGCGCGCTTTGGCTGGGCGAGGCGGTCAGCGGCGCTGAGACGGCAGGCATCCTGCTGCTGGGCGCGGGGATCCTGATTCTGGCGCACGGCATCTGGACCGGGGGCGAATCCCTGCGGATGCTGCCCTTCGCGCTAGGCTCTGCCTGCGCGACGGCGAGCTATACGCTTGTCGACGGGATCGGCGCACGGCTTGCCGACGCATCGTCGGTCTATGTCGGCTGGCTTTTCGCTGTGGACGGGGCGATCTTCGCTGCCGCGATGCTGATCCTGAAGGGCCGCGCGTCGCTGCCCGACGGCAGGGCCATCTGGGCGCGGGGGGCGGTGGCGGCGGCGGCCTCGTACGGATCCTATGCCGTGGCGGTCTGGGCGATGACCCTCGCACCGATTGCGCTGGTCGCGGCGCTGCGCGAAACCTCCATCCTCTTTGCCGTGCTGATAGGCTGGCTGGTCTTCGGGGAACGGATGGCGCCTGCCAAGGCGCTGTCGGTCGCGATGATCGCCGCGGGCGTGATCGTGACCCGGCTTTGATCGCGGGCGCGGTTGGCGCGCTATGTCCGTTCGGGCAGGATCTGCTGCGCGACACCGGCCACCAGCAGATAGATCGATGTGACGGCAAGGCCCCAGTGGGCCAGGTTGCCCGACACGAAGTCGAACCAGGCGGTCCAGCCCGCGAAACCCGTCCAGGCCAGCGCCATCGGCAGCGACAGGCCGCGCCAGCGCTGGGTTCTTACCGGGTGGATGAACTTCAGATTGGTGAACATCGTCGCCGCCAGGATCACGATGATCCCGGTCATCAGATAGAAGTTCGGCTCAAGCGCGAAAAGGACCAGCACCACCATGTTCCAGCAGGCCGGAAACCCCGCAAAGGAGTTGTCCTTGGTCTTCATGCGCGTGTCGACGAAGTAGATCGCACTGGCATAGGTGATGACGATGATCGCCAGCCAGCCGGTCCATCCAGGCAAGAGGCCGGACTGGAAGAGTGCGAAGGCTGGGATGAAGACATAGGTCAGATAGTCGATGATGAGGTCCAGAAGGACACCGTCATAGGTCGGCCATTCGGTCTTGACGTGGTAGCGCCGGGCAAGGGGCCCATCGATCCCGTCGACGACCAGCGCGACCACCAGCCACAGAAACATCAGGCTCCATTTGCCCTGCGCAGCGGCCAGCATGGCAAGCATGGACAGGACCGCGCCGGTCGCCGTAAAGAGGTGAACGCAAAGGGCTTTGATCTGAGGAGTCATCGGACCCTCTTGACGCAATTTCGGCCATGGCGCAACCGCTCAGGCACGGGGATGGGCCTTTTCATAGACCTCCATCAGGCGTGCCGCATCGACCGCCGTATAGGCCTGCGTCGTTGAAAGCGACGCGTGGCCCAGCAGTTCCTGGATCGCCCTTAGATCGCCCCCGGCGGCAAGTAGATGGGTCGCGAAACTGTGGCGCAGGGCATGTGGCGTGGCGCTGGCGGGAAGCCCGAGCGCGCCGCGCACCTGTTCCATCGCCCGCGCGATCAGGCGCGGGTTGAGCGCGCCGCCGCGTGCGCCACGAAAAAGCGGGGCCGAAGGGTCTTCGGCAAGGGCGAAGGGACAAAGCCGGACATAGGCCGCGACGGCCGCCTGCGCCGCCGGAAGCACCGGCACGATCCGCTCCTTGCCGCCCTTGCCGCGGATGCGCAGCAACGCGGGCAGGGCGGCATGGGTTCCGGGCAGCGAAAGCGCCTCGGATATCCGCAGGCCGCACCCGTACAGGAGCGTCACGACAGCGGCATCACGGGCGGCGATCCAGTCTTCGCGCGCTGTGTCGCCGACCGTGCCGATGACGGTGCGCGCGGCGTCTTCGGAAAGCGGCCGTGGAAGCTTGCGCTGATAGCGCGGGCTGCGGACGGAAAGAACCGCCGTCGGGTCCACGCCTTCCCGTTCGGCCCACCATCGGTAGAATCCCTTGACCGACGACAGGATGCGCGCGGCGGAGCGGGCCGAGACGCCGCGCCCGCGCGTATCGGCCAGAAAGGCGCGCATGTCCGGCAGCGAGGTTTCCGCAAGCCGCCGCGCCCCAAGGTTTTCGCCGTGATGGGCGGCAAGAAAGGACAGGAAGCGGCCGACATCGGATTCATAGGCGCGCAATGTGTTCGCCGACGCCCCGTCAAGTGCCTTGAGATGCGCAAGCCAGCCGGCCAGCGCCTCGCGCAGCGCCGCCGACAGCATCAGGCCCATCGCGATGCCCTCAACCCAGCCAGCGGCGCATCGCGCGTTCGAAGACGCCCGCGAAGAAAGTCAGGAGGTCGGTGCCGTGGCTGGGCCGGAACTGGTCGGCATCTTCCGACCCGAGGACCAGCATCCCGGTCATGCGGCCCTCGCCCAGGTCGAGCCGCATCAGCGCTTCGGAGCCGATCCAGTCTGCCCTTTCACCATGCAGCGCGGCCAGTTCCGGCTGGACCGGACGCAGGACGACCGGGCGCATCGGTGCCGGGCGCCCCCCGCGCATGTAGGCCTCGATGAAGCCCGGCGCCGTCACCGCCACGATGTCGCCGAAGCGGTCAAGCGCCGCCGCCTCTCCGGCTTGCGCGCTTTCAAGGACAAGGCGGATGGAATCCACGCGCAGGATCTGCGCGATGTCGGTCGCCAGGCAGGTCAGGAACTCTTCGAAGTCAAGCGGCTCCAGCAGCTTGGTCACTGCCCGGTGGATCTGGTTGGTTCCCGCCAGGTTTTCGTAGGCCGCCGCGATCACGCTGCGATGGGTGTCCTCCAGCCGGTCGAGGCGCGCCTCCAGCCGTTCCATCGCGATGCCGCGCAGGTCCACGATGTTCGCGCCCATCGCCCGTTCGTTGGCGGAGATGAGCGCGCGCATCAGGTCGCGATCCTCAAGAATTACCTCTGGCGCTGCCATGATCCTGGCGCGCAGTTCCGCTGCAATGGCTGCGGTCTCTGACATGTCCGTCCCTTTATCTGCTCGATCAGACCGGTTTTTCAGGGACTATACACGGGTCTTAAAGGATTTTCTGCCCCGTTTTCGCCCAGTCCTTCAGAAACTGGTCCAGGCCCTTGTCGGTCAGGACATGGTTGGCCATCGACTTGATGACGTTCGGGGGGGCGGTGATCACGTCGGCGCCGATCTTGGCGCAGTCGATCACATGGTTGACCGACCGGATCGAGGCGGCGAGGATTTCCGTCGTGTAGGTATAGTTGTCATAGATCGTGCGGATGTCCTCGATCAGGTCGAGCCCGTCGAGATGGATGTCGTCAAGCCGGCCGATGAAGGGGGAAACGAAGGACGCGCCGGCCTTGGCCGCGAGGATCGCCTGCGCGGCGGAAAAGCACAGCGTGACGTTGACCTTGTGCCCCTCGGATGCGAAAGCCTTGCAAGCGGTGAGCCCGTCCCAGGTCAGCGGCACCTTGATCGCGATGTTCGGTGCGATCTTGGCAAGCTTCATCCCCTCGGCGATCATCTCCTTGGCCTCGGTGGCCACGACTTCGGCGGAAACGGGGCCCGAGACCATGTCGCAGATCTCTTTCGTCACTTCGAGGATGTCGCGCCCCGATTTCAGGATGAGCGAAGGGTTGGTGGTCACGCCGTCGACCATGCCCAGATCGTTCAGTTCCTTGATGGCGGCGGTGTCGGCGGTATCGACGAAGAATTTCATGGCTGCGGTCCCCGGGCTGGCGGCTGATGTCGGGCGTTCTATTAGCGCAAACATCCGGGCGCCGGAACCCATGATCGGGGGCCGCCGTGCCTGAGACGGCGTTTTTCCACGAAGGCATGCTGGTCGCGGTCCTGACGACCGAACCGCTGGGCAGGGCGCTGGACTACCGCGCGCCGCCTGGCGGCTGCTTCGTCGGCGCGTTCGTCGAGGTGCCACTGGGTCCGCGCCGGGTCATGGGTGTCGTCTGGGGGCCGGGCGAGGGCGGCTTCGATCCGGCGAAGATCCGGCCTGTCGGCCGCGTCCTTGATGCAGCGCCGATGGGCGATGCGATGCGCGCCTTCCTGATGCGCGCCGCCGACTACACGCTGACCCCGATGCCCGCGATGCTGCGTCTGGCGACCCGCGCGCCGGGCCTTGCCGATCCGCCGGGACCGCGCAGGGTCTACCGCCGGGGGCGGGGCGAACCCGACCGCATGACCGATGCGCGGGCGCGGGTGATGGACGTTCTGGACGAATATGGCGGCGCGGCCTTCAACCTGGGCGAGCTTGCCGCTCTGGCGGGGGTTTCGACAAGCGTGGTCAAGGGGCTTGTCAAACAGGGGGCCGTGGCCGAGGAGGACGCGCCGCGCGACCTGCCCTATCCGCGTCTTGACCCGGGCCTGCCCGGCAAGGCGCTTGCCGAGGATCAGGCGGCGGCGGCCGAGCGGCTGCGCGCCGCCGTGGCATCCGCCCGCTATGGCACCACGCTTCTGAAGGGGGTGACCGGGTCCGGCAAGACCGAGGTCTACCTCGAGGCGGTGGCCGAATGTCTGCGGCAGGGGCGGCAGGCGCTGGTCCTCTTGCCCGAAATCGCGCTGACGGCAGAGTTCCTTTCGCGGGTGGAGGATCGCTTTGGCGCGCGTCCGGGCGAATGGCATTCCGGGGTGACGCAGACCGAACGGCGGCGGTTGTGGCGGATGGCGGGCGAGGGCGGCGTCGGCCTTGTCGTCGGCGCGCGGTCGGCGCTTTTCCTGCCGTTCCGCGATCTTGGGCTGATCGTGGTGGATGAGGAACACGACACCTCCTACAAGCAGGAGGATGGCGCTCTTTACAACGCGCGCGACATGGCGGTCTTGCGCGCATCGCTGTGCGACGCACAGGTGGTGCTGGCTTCGGCGACGCCCTGCCTGGAAACCTGGGTGAACGCCGAGGCGGGCAAGTATGCGCGGATCGACCTGACATCGCGCTTCGGGACGGCGGAACTGCCGGAAATGCGCGCCATCGACATGCGCGCCGAAAAGCTGGAAACCAACCGCTGGATCAGCCCGACCCTTGCCGCCGCCGTCCGCGCGCGGATCGAGGGCGGGGAACAGGCGCTCTTGTTCCTCAACCGGCGCGGCTACGCGCCCGTCACGATCTGCCGCGCCTGCGGCCACCAGATCGGCTGCGATCACTGCGATGCGCGCATGGTCGAACACCGGTTCCTCAAACGCCTTGTCTGCCATCAATGCGGCGAAACGAAACCGATGCCCGAAACCTGCCCGTCCTGCGGTGCTGCGGGGCGGCTTGCCCCGGTCGGACCGGGGGTCGAACGGCTGGCCGAGGAAGTGGCCGAACGCTTCCCCGATGCGCGGGTGGCGGTCCTGTCTTCGGATCTTTTCGCTTCGGCCCGGGCCCTGAAGGAGAAGATCGCCGAGATTGCCGGCGGCGGCGCCGACATCATCATCGGCACGCAGCTTGTGGCGAAGGGCCACAACTTTCCGTTGCTGACGCTGGTCGGCGTGATCGATGCGGACCTCGGGCTTCAGGGGTCGGACCTGCGCGCCGCCGAACGCACCTTTCAGCTGATGCGCCAGGTCTCGGGCCGGGCGGGACGCAGCGAACGGCCGGGCGTCGCGCTGTTGCAGACCTGCCAGCCCGAACACCCCGTCATCCGCGCCATCCTGTCGGGCGAGGAGGAGGCGTTCTGGCGCGCCGAGGCGGCTGAGCGGCAGGCGGCGGGGATGCCGCCCTTCGGACGGCTGGCCGGGATCGTCCTGTCATCCCCCGATGTGCAGGGCGTCTTCGACTTCGGCAATGAACTTGCCCGCCGCGATGCGCCCCTGCGCCGGATCGGTGCGCAGGTCTTCGGCCCCGCGCCCGCGCCCATCGCGAGGGTCCGGGGGCGCCACCGCGTGCGGCTTCTGGTCAAGGCGGCCAAGGGGGTTGCCCTTCAGCCCGCATTGGCCGACTGGGTGGGGCAACTGCGACCGCCTGCGAACCTGCGCGTGTCGATCGACATCGACCCGCAAAGCTTCTGGTAGGGCCCAGCGCGTTTCGCCCTCGCCAATTCCCGTGGGGCGGGATATGCCGGGGCCATGTCGAAACCGGCGCTTCCCCTTGGCGAAACCTCACGTCTGCCCCTCTGGCGGCGGCCGCAGGTACTCCTGTTCGTCATGGCCGCGGCGATGCCGGTGGCGTTTTCCACCTGGTCGGCGCTTCTGAACAATTTCGTCATTTCGGTCGCGGGGTTCGACGGGGCCCATATCGGCCTTCTGCACACCGTGCGGGAAATCCCCGGCTTTCTTGCCATCGGCGTGATCTTCGTCCTGATGTTCCTGCGCGAACAGGTGCTTGCGCTCCTCTCGTTGACCCTGCTGGGCGTGGCGACGGCGGTGACGGCGTGGTTCCCCTCGCTTGGCGGCATCCTTGTCATCACGCTCCTGTCCTCCATCGGGTTTCATTACTACGAAACCGTCAACCAGTCCCTGCAGCTCCAGTGGATCGACCGGAAACGCGCACCGCAGACGCTGGGCTGGATCGCAGCCGCAGGATCGGGGGCGACGCTTGTCGCCTATGTCCTGATCGTCCTGACCTGGCGGCGGTTCGATCTGTCCTACAACTTCGTCTACCTCGTGTCGGGCGGATTCACCGCCGCGGTCGGGCTTGCCTGCCTTTTCCTCTACCCGATGTTCGAGGCCCCCCACCCGCAGGAAAAACGCCTGATCCTGCGGCGGCGCTACTGGCTTTACTATCTGCTTCAGTTCTTCGCAGGCGCGCGGCGGCAGATCTTCATCGTCTTCGCCGGGTTCATGATGGTCGAACGGTTCGGCTTTTCCGTGGACGAAGTGACGGGCCTGTTCCTCATCAACCTGATCGCCAACATGATCTTCGCGCCGCTGATGGGGCGGGTCGTCGCGAAATGGGGCGAACGGCGTGCGCTGATCTTCGAATACACCGGGCTTGTCTGCGTCTTCCTGTCCTACGGCGGGATCTATCTGTTCGGTTGGGGCGTGGCGCTGGCGGCGTCGCTTTATGTCATCGACCACCTGTTCTTCGCGCTTGCCATCGCACTCAAGACCTACTTCCAGAAGATCGCGGCACCCGGCGACATCGCGCCGACCGCTGCGGTCGCCTTCACGATCAACCACATCTCGGCGGTGGTCCTGCCGGTGCTGCTGGGGCTGGTCTGGGTGGCCGCGCCGGCGGCGGTGTTCCTGATCGCGGCCGGCATCGCGGCCGGATCGCTGATGCTTGCGTTCCTGATCCCGCTGGACCCCGAACCGGGCCGGGAAACCGTGCTGGCCCGCCCGGTCGTCGCGCCGGCGGAATGACACGGCGTGGCGGCGCAGACAACATCAGTGCCATTGCCGCGCTTGTGATCGGTGAGACGTGGATCGGGCGCGCCCGCTGCCCTACATTGCCGCTGACGGATCGAAGGAGGAACGAGCATGCTCAATACCCTGTTTGGCCGCGGTGCCCGGATGCCCACGACGGATGAGGCGCTGCCTGGCCGCGTCGACCCCTTGCCAACCGCAGAGAACCATTTCCTGTCCGGCCTGCCGCTCAAGTCCGCCGTCCCGCCGGGGATGGAGGAAGCGATGTTCGCGATGGGGTGCTTTTGGGGTGTCGAACGCAAGTTCTGGCAGGTCCAAGGCGTCTGGCTGACCATGGTCGGCTATTCCGCCGGGATCACGCCGAACCCGACCTACAAGGAAACCTGCACCGGCCTGACCGGCCACACCGAGGTGGTGCGGGTCATCTACGATCCGCAGATTGTCAGCTATGAAGACCTGCTTCGGGTCTTCTGGGAAAATCACGATCCGACACAGGGCAACCGGCAGGGCAACGACGTGGGCACGCAGTACCGGTCCGGCATCTATACCTATACGCCGGCGCAGGCCGCCGCCGCAGAGGCGAGCCGCGCCGCCTATGGCGAACGGCTCAGGGCCGCCGGCTACGGCGCGATTACGACCGAGGTGCAGCCTGCGTCCGAGTTCTACTTCGCCGAGGACTACCACCAGCAATACCTCGCCAAGAATCCGGAAGGGTATTGCGGCATCGGCGGCACCGGGGTGTCCTGCCCGGTCGGGCTTGCGGCTGCTGGGGGGGCTTCGGCGCCGTCAGCCTGACGCAGGCGTCCGGCCGGCCCGCGCTTGACCTTCGGCAAGCCGGGGCCTAAGGCCGGCGCCAGCCCGACCGCAGCCGGAGGCCCCATGCCCGTCTATTCCGCCCTGACCACGCTTCCCGCCCGCGACCCCGCCGAGGCCCTCGCCGAGGCGCTCGAGAACCTGGAACCTGAGCCGACAGGCGTCGGCGTCTTCGAGATCGAGGATGGTTCGGGCCAGTACGAGGTCGGCGCTTATTTTGAGGAAGCGCCGGACGAGATCGCCCTGGCGCTCATGGCCATGGCCCACGGCGCGCGACCCTTCGTCGTCTCGCAGGTGCCCGATACCGACTGGGTCGCGCATGTGAAGCGCGAGCTCCAGCCGGTCGAGGCGGGGCGCTTCTTCGTCTACGGAAGCCATGACGCGGCGCGGGTGCCGCAAGATTGCGTGCCGCTCCTGATCGAGGCGGCCATGGCCTTTGGCACCGGCCATCACGCGACCACCAAGGGATGCCTCCTGGCGCTGGACCGGCTTGAACGCGAAGGGTTCGTCGGGCGGAACGTCGCCGATATCGGCTGCGGCACCGCGGTTCTGGCGATGGCCGCCGCGGCGATCTGGCCCGATCCGGTCATCGCCTCAGACATCGATCCGGTCGCGGTCGAGGTCGCGTCGGCGAATGTCGCGGCGAACGGTCTTGCCGACCGTGTGCGCTGTGTCGAGGCGGCGGGCTTCGGTCACTCGGAACTGAAATCGCGCGTGCCCTATGACCTCGTTTTCGCCAATATCCTGAAGGGTCCGCTGATCGAACTTGCACCGGAAATGGCGGCGGCGGTGCGCATCGGCGGCCGTGCGATTCTGTCCGGTATCCTGAACACTCAGGCCGATGCCGTCGCCGAAGCCTACAAAATGACAGGTTTCAGTGTCGTGGGCAGGGACGAATTGTCGGACTGGACGACATTGGTTCTGGAAAAGGTCGAATAGACGGAACCTCGGGACAGGCGCCCAACTTTCGCCTTATTTTCAACGCACATTCAACCTCGGCGGGGGCGCGCCGAAAAGTTCAGGAGATTGGCTGATGGTCGATCCCAATTTGCAAAACTTCCACGGCCGCGTTGACCGCATTCAGCGGATTCATGCCGCAGGGGGCGGATTTGAAGCCGCAGGCACGCTGGGCATGTTCTACTACAACACCCTTCGCAAACGGCGCCGCAAGGCGACATGGATTGCGCCGGTCGTGTTGGTCATGTTGACCGTTCTCTTGATCAAGGCAGGCGTGCTGGCGGTGATCGGGCAGGAATTCTACGATGACCGTGTCGCGATGCTCCAGCAGGGCAATATCGTCGACCAGGCGGGGGCCTATGTCTTGCAGGCCGGTCAGACGACTGTCTGGCTGTCAGAAGCCATTCGCGGCATCATCCGCTAACCACGGCCAAAGACAGCCGCCAAAGACAGCCGCGCGCAATGGAAAGGCCGTGTCCGGGGTACCGGACACGGCCTTTTTGCGGCTGCGTCGTGACGAAGATCAGCGGCGCGCGATCTCTTCGATGTCACCGCGGCACAGGCCGATATCGTCCAGTTCGCGGTCCGACAGGCGCGACAGAGCGCTGCGCGTCACGCGAGCGTCGTTCCATGCTGCCACGATCGACACGAGGCTGGAGAAGAAACCGGTGTGGAGGCCGGAAGCGGTGCGGGTGTTGGTGTAGGTGGTCATCTGTGTCGTCCTTCAAGAAATCCGTTCGCGGGGTCATGTCCCCGTTGCTGAAGCGGATTTAGAAGGCTGGATGGCACTGGACAAGCCATCCGCTTGCAGTGCCGCCATGCAGCAATTGCATGGGTATAACAAGTGTTAACTTCGCGCAATAAAACGGTTTCTGCAAGTGCGAAAAATGTCGCTTTCTGCATCTGCGAAGACGAAAACGGATCGTGATGCTCACGGTCGCGTTAACGGTCAGCCCCGCCATTCTTGCTTTGCGATGTTCGCCTTTCGTGCTAGTCGTGTCCGAAAAGCAACACGAGCAGGGTGAAAAATGCGGGTTCTCGGGATCGACCCCGGGCTGAGGAACCTCGGATGGGGGGTGATCGAGGTCCAGGGATCGCGACTCAGCCATGTCGCAAACGGCATCATCCATTCCGAGGGGGGCGATCTTGCGCGGCGGCTCGTGTCGCTGCACAGCGCCCTGACCGAAGTGATCGCGCGCCACGAACCCGATGCGGCGGCGGTCGAACAGACCTTTGTCAACAAGGACGCCGTCGCCACGCTGAAGCTGGGGCAGGCCCGTGGCATCGCGCTTCTCGTGCCGGCGCAGGCGGGGCTGAGCGTCGGGGAATATGCGCCCAACGCCGTCAAGAAGGCGGTGGTCGGCGTCGGCCACGCGGCGAAAGGGCAGGTGGAGCACATGGTCAGGTTCCAGTTGCCCGGCGTGGATATTGCCGGTGCGGATGCCGCGGATGCGCTGGCCGTCGCGATCTGCCATGCCCATCACCTGCAAAGCGCGGGCCGCATGGCCGCCGCACTGCGGGGTGTCGCATGATCGGCCGGATTGCCGGGGTCATCCTGCATCGCGCCATGGATCACGTCCTGATCGACGTGCGCGGCGTGGGCTATATCGTCCATG
>ERZ795053.439-NODE-439-length-53160-cov-14.423275_pt1 | contig 53160 bp, 61 predicted proteins | sample MGYA00375137_ERZ795053 | MGnify/ENA primary metagenome ERZ795053 (study PRJEB30182, sample SAMN05720284) | activated sludge metagenome | isolation source: Anaerobic digester | place: Hong Kong | collected 2014-12-17 ...
TGTTCATATGGAATAATACTTGGTAAATAACAAAATGATCAGCCCCCGCACCCCCGGAGGGGGCAAAGCATAATCCTTGCCCCCTCCGGGGGTGCGGGGGCCGGAGCGGAAAACATTATCTTTATCACTGGAGAAATAAATGGAAAGAACTCTATCTATAATCAAGCCTGACGGTGTAAAAAAGAACATCATTGGTGAAATCATTAAGCGTTTTGAAGCAGCAGGACTCCGTGTTGCCGCAATAAAGAAGGCTCATATGACGAAAGCTGTTGCTGAGGGATTTTATGCAGTTCATAAGGGGAAATTCTTCTATGACGAACTCACAAGCTTCATGTCTGAGGGACCTGTTGTACTCATGGTGCTTGAAGGGGAAGATGCCATAGCCCTTAACCGCAAACTTATGGGAGCAACAAACTTCAAAGAGGCTGATCCCGGTACTATAAGGGCTGATTTTGCAACAAGCATTCAGTTCAACGTGGTTCACGGGTCAGATGCTCCGGAGACAGCAAAGTTTGAAATAAGTTATTTCTTTGCAGAAACTGAAATCTTTTAAATAATTGACAAAGATCGCGTGTTAATTTATCAGGTTACAGGTTATCGAAGGAAAGGTGTCCGAGAGGCCGAAGGAGCACGGTTGGAAACCGTGTGTTGCGCAAGTGACCGGGGGTTCGAATCCCCCCCTTTCCGAATAATTAAGGCTGGTTAACATTCAAATGGCATACCAGGTAATTGCCCGCAAGTGGCGCCCCCAGGCATTCAGTGAAGTAGTATTCCAGGACCACGTATCAAAAACAATCCAGAACAGCATAAAGCAGGGGAGAAGCTCTCACGCATATCTCTTTTCCGGCCCGCGCGGTGTAGGGAAAACCACCATGGCAAGGATTCTCGCCAAGGCGCTTAACTGCGTGCATGGGCCCACTCCGGAACCCTGCGGCGTCTGCGAAAACTGCATGGAGATTAAACAGGGAAACTCATTTGATGTAATAGAAATCGACGGCGCATCAAATAACGGTGTGGATAACATCCGAGAACTCCGTGAGAATGTGAATTTCGCTCCTGCCAAATCGAAATATAAAATATATATCATAGATGAAGTCCATATGGTGACAACTGCTGCCTTCAACGCTCTTTTAAAGACGCTGGAGGAGCCGCCTCCGCATATTGTATTTATTTTTGCAACCACAGAGATCCATAAGATACCTGACACCATACTCTCCCGATGTCAGAAGTATTTTTTTAAAAAGATACCCATAGAGGTGGTGGTTAATCACCTCGGTAGTATTGTTAAAAAAGAGGGATATAATATCTCTCCAAATGCGCTTTACCCCGTTGCCCGCATAGCAGACGGCTCCATGAGGGACGCGCAGTCACTTCTCGAACAGGTGATATCTTTTTCCGGGCTCTCAACAGGTGACAGCACGGAGATCTCCGAACAGGATGCCCTTGCAATACTGGGAGTTGTGCCAACCGAGAGTTATATCAGGCTCTTTAATTACATACAGGCTTCCGACAGAAAGGGGATCATCGGCGAGGTTGACCGTATTGTTGCAACAGGTATAGACATCTCCCGGTATTCGGCTGGCCTTGTTGACTCCATCAGATCTCTCCGCCTTTTAAGGAACGGGATTGACCTTCAGGGTTTACTGGGACTCTCCCCGGATGAGATAAGCGGACTTAAATCATCCTCTGCCGGTTTCGGTGATGAGGAGCTCTCCAGGATATTTAAACTTGCCGCTGATCTTGTGAAAAACCTCAGGTTCTCGGGAAATGACAGGGTTTACCTCGAGATGGCTTTACTTGATATAGCTGCTGTTATTGATACCCCATCCATTGCTGAAATAATAAAAAGGCTTGAGGAGGGGGGAGGATCTGCACAGAACGGGCAGTCTGCCGTGCTGCCGGTTTCTCCGCAGAAAAATGATAACTCAGGTGGAATCCAGGCCACATCTGCTGCCTCCCCGCAGAGAATAAGCGCCGGGATCTCTCCGGCTGATGAAAGTGCCCCCGGGAAGCCAGTTGAATTCGGGGAAGCATGGAGGCAGATGCTCTATGAACTCTCTCTGAAAAAGAGTATGCTCCACAAAATTCTCGGACCGGCTGATGTTGCGTATAATTCAGGAACAGTTACTGTGAGCTATCCCCCTGACATTGATGCTTCCGGCTATATTAAAACACTTGACTCAGGGGCCATTGCTTTAATAGAAAAAAATCTCTCAGAAAAAACAGGTTCTGCTGTAAAAGTTACGGTTAAAGGGGGGAGCCCGGTAAGGCCCCCTGCACAGAAGCCTGAGCCTGAAATATATGGTAATGAACAGGAAGCAGAAGGGGAGGACCCCCCGGTGCCTGAAGCAGAGATGCTCCGCTCCCCCGAGAAGGATGATTATAACGTGGAGAGTCAGGCAGTAAAGAAATTACAGGATGCCTTTTACGGGCAGATCATAAAAAAAGGAGAATAGTTATGTTAAAAGGTCTTGGAGATATCGGAAACCTGATGAAGATGCAGAAGGAGATGAAAAATATCCAGAAGAAGATTCAGAAGACAAAAATCGAAGGTGAAAGCACTGACGGAAGCGTAAAAGCGACTGTTAATGGTGAATTCAGCCTCCTTGATATATCAATAAGTGAAGCTCTTATTAAAGCGGGTGATGTTAAAAAGGTGGAGAAGATGGTATATTCAGCAGTTAATGATGCCGTTGACAAAGCAAGAGCATTTTCTGCTGAAGAGATGAAGAAGATCGCCGGCGGCATGGACCTCGGCAGCCTTTTTAAATAAGCAGGTGACAACAGTTGGCAGCTCCGTCTCACTATCTTGAGAGGGTGACCCGTGAGTTCTCAAAGCTTCCCGGTATAGGGAATAAAAGCGCCTCACGGATAGCCTTTCATCTCCTCAAGCTCGGGAAGGGTGATATCGATACTTTTATCCGTTCAATAACTGATCTTAAGGAGAATATCAGGTTCTGCAGTATCTGCGGAGGTATTTCTGATAGTGAAACCTGTTCTATCTGCACTGATGCTGGGCGTGATAAAGGGGTAATCTGTGTGGTTGAAGGAGCCAGGGATATCCTGACTATCGAAGCAGCAGGGGGGTACAACGGACTTTATCATGTACTCTCCGGTCTTATATCTCCACTTGACGGAGTGGGGCCTGATGACCTTAATATCAGTACATTGATAAAGAGGTGCGGAGAGGATAACCTCTCGGAAATAATTCTGGCACTGAGCCCCACAATTGAAGGTGATGCAACAACGCTCTATCTTGCATCGCTGATCTCCCCAATCGGAATAAGTGTTACAAGGATAGCCCACGGGCTCCCCGTAGGGAGCGATCTTGAATATGTTGACAGTGCTACAATAGCTAAATCAATGGAGGGGAGGGTCAGGATTTAGGTTTTCTCCTCCCGTCATTTCTGTTTTTACCCTCAATCTGAATTACAATAGGGAGACCTTCCATATCCAGGGCCTCTTTAAGGGCCTTTTCAAAGTATCTCACAACATCTTTACGGAAATGGTCAGCGTTATTCACGAAGAACCTGAATGAAGGGGGTACTGTATTTATCTGAACCGCATAGTAAATCCTGATCTTTTCACCAAGCTGCGGTATTCTGCCCATGCTTTTCAGTTCAGAGATTACCCTGTTCAGTGTCGGGGTATCTATCCTTTTGTTCGCTTTTTCATGCAGCTGGAAGGCTGTCTGAAGCAGTTTGTCTATCCTTTGTTTGTTTTTTGCTGAAACAGAGATGATGGGGAAATCTTCTGCGCGGTAGTATTTGAAAATCAGCTTATCTTTGTATTCCTTGAATGTTTTGTGGTCTTTTTCAACCGCATCCCATTTGTTAATGGCAATTATAATCGGTTTTTTCGCTTTAAGTATCTCGTCAGATATCTTTTTATCATTCTCTGTGAGTCCCACTGTGGCATCAATAAGGTGTATGGCCACATCACACCTGTTTATCGATTCAACAGTTCGTGTAAAGGAGTAGTATTCGATGTTTTCAGTGATTTTACTCTTTTTCCTGATACCCGCAGTGTCTATAATCTGCACTGTTTTGCTGTGATAAGTGAAGGTTTCATCAACAGAATCCCTTGTTGTACCGGGAATATCTGACACAACTGACCTTTCGTAACCCATAAATGAGTTTAACAGGGTTGATTTACCGGAGTTCGGTCTCCCTATGACAGCAATTTTCAGGTCGGGCTCTGCCATGGCTCCCTTTTTAACAGGGAGAAGTCTCACTATATTATCCAGCATCATGGAGATGTTAAACCTCCGGAGTGCTGACACAGGTATGATCTCGGTGAAACCGAGTTCGTAAAAGTTCGACATATTCTCCATTTTTTCAGCGCTGTCCATCTTGTTTACAGCTACAATGGTGGGTAATGACATCTTTCTGACGATATTCGCAAGTTCAAAGTCAAAAGATTCGGGCCCCGGGGATTCGAGGAGCAGAACAATCACCGAACTCCGGGCAAGATGCTTCCTCGCGCCCTCCAGGATCTGCTCTGACAGCTCTGATGAGCTGGCAAGATCGAGTCCCGGAGTATCGGAGATCACAAAACTGACGGAATCATGCACGATGGTATGCGATATGACATCTCGTGTGAGTCCAGGGTGTGAGTCTACTATGGACTTTTTGTCTTTTATTAATGCATTAAACAGAGTGGACTTCCCCACGTTCTGTCTTCCGACTATTGATACAACTGGCAGTTTCGCTGACATAAATGCCGCTCCTTGATGTTTTGTTCTTCTCTCCGGGCTTTCAGATCAGAAAAAGTCCGGTATTAAGTCAAGATATAAATAAAACAAAAAAAAGTTAAATAATATTAATGACCAATCATCGGGCAACCGATATAATCAATGTATTAAGCACGTTGTTATATGATTTTTTTATTTTTTACTTGCAATTAAAAGTGTTTAATGTATTATTAAGTTAATAATGCATCACTAAAAAAAATTTGAGGTGTATTTCATGGCAAGTGTTAAACAACTTGATAATAACATCAAGAGAAAGAAAGACAAAGTAGCAAAGCTTCAGAAAGAGATTAAAGCTGAAGAAGCAGCTATAGCTAAGCTTAATAAAGATTTAGCTGTAGAGAAAAAGAAAGAAGCTGAAAAAGCAAAAGCAAAAGCTAAGCCAAAGGCAAAAGCTAAAGCAAAAGCTAAAGCAAAAGCACCGAAGAAATAATCGAAGGATGCTGACTTGTAAAAAAGAGAGGGTTAATACCCTCTTTTTTTTTTACCTCATGCAAATTGTTATTGAAAAATAATTAATTAACCGATATTAAAAATGCCTGAATAATACTGGTAATTAGAGGTCTTCTGTTGGTCAAGGTTGAACAGCGAAAACTTAGAAACTTCAATCAGTTCGAAACTGTGGATGATGTTATAGCGATTCTTAAAGAACAGTTCTCGACCCGCAAACTTTACATGAAGTATGATGTAGATAAGCGCGAAGTAATGATTAATGAATACAATCCGGACCGGACTCTTATGGTGGTTACTGATCCCAACTATAAAGGTGTCGGCGACATCATTATATACGGCCTTTCTGATAAATATATTGAAATAGACCTTGAAGTTATTGAAACACTGGGCCCCGGATACTATAAATGTAAAATAAAAAGTGCCCGTCGTGCCACAGAAGGCCGGAGAGATCTCCGCTTTAAGGTAAACCAGGGCGACGCGGTCGCTACAAATTTCCGTGTTTCAAAGCATACTATTGACCTGACCAGATTTAATGTTCCCACCAGTATTAAGGTTGTTATTGACCAGTTCCAGTCTGCGAATTCAAGATTCTGTGATATGTTTAAAATTGATATATTCAGCCTTGATAACAGGGATCTGGTTCTTAAAAACATAAAAAATACCGGTAAAACACTGTTTATTGAGGATGTCGCCAATCCTGAATCCTACAAGGCAATGACCGAAGATTTCATTGATATCGCCGGCCTTTATGGCGCAGACCTTGATAAGCTTATAAAGAGGAATATTGAGAAAGGTTTTAAATCTATTATAATAGTACCGGTTATATATATCACTGAGGATGAAAATTCAATACCCTTTGCATATCTTCAGGCAATATCAAAGACTGAAACCATGGGTATAGACAGGGTTATTGAACTGAAAGATATGTCGTTTAAGCTTGTTGACAGGATAAGAGATGCAAACACTCTGCTTGTTTCTGTACACCAGCAGATTATCGATATCAGCAGAGGGGGGGCAAAGCTTAAAATATCAGATAACGACCTGAAAAAGTATATACAGAAGTCAAAGGGTTTTATCTTTGATATAGTTTTTAAACTTCAGGCTCCACTGACAATCTATGGTGATATCAAATCTGTGTTCAATGACCCGGATGGTAATATTATGATCGGGGTCGATTTTGAGGGTAATTCTTCAAGAAAAGATGAGATGAAACGGTTCTATGATGTACTTAAGCCGATGGAATCGGAGTATAAGTCAAAACTTATTAAAAGCATGAAGTCTTCAAGAAAGTAAAGTTTACATTTCCCTCTGTTTTTTTTCATTCAAAGCAATTTCAGCATCAGATTTCCTTGCATATAACGGCCCGGTCTTATCGTAAAATCTGTATTTGTCCGGATTTTCATTGTATTTTTTAAGTATCAGTTGAGATGTAACCTCTCCGGATGGGATAAATTCCTCCATAATACTGAAACTGAATCCTGCCGCATCAGCAGCTGCGGCAATAACATCCCTGTATCTGCTGCATCCATCTCCAATGCAGAGGACTTTATCCCCGGCAGTTAGAGTCTTAAGCATGAATTCCATGCTGTAGTCCCCGGCATCAATAAGAGTTTCCATATAGGGTGCTTTGTTAAACCTGTATAGCGCTCCAAAGACTCGCGATTTTTTTGCGTCAAAAGCAACAAGTACTTTGTTTTCATTATTGCTCCCGGCAGATGCTGCAAAAATCTCCTGTGTGGTGACACCTACAAGGGGAATATCGAGTATCTGTGCAATCATTCTCGCAGTTGAAACAGCTATGCGTACTCCGGTAAATGACCCCGGACCCACGCCGACACCGATAAGAGATATATCATTAATCGCGAGAGAGGCTTTGTCAAGTATGCGTTTAATGCTGTCAAACATAGTAACTGAGTGAGACATTTTCATACTTTCAGCGAATTCGTATGTTTTGTCTTCAGTTGTGACAGAAATCAGTTCCAAATCTGTAGCGGTGTCAATTATCAGGATATTCAACTGTAATTCTCCTCTCTGTGCTGCTCGTGTATTCTATACTGATATCTATACGTTTATCAGGAAGACGGTTTTCTGCTCTTTCTGCCCATTCAATTACGGATATGCCCTCATTCTCCCAGTACTCCTCAAAGCAGAGATTATTGAATTCTCTGTCGTCTTCAATTCTGTAAAGGTCAAAATGATAAAGAATTATATCACCTTCATGAATCTCCATGAGGCTGAAAGTGGGACTTGTAATATCCTCGGTTATACCCATACCCTCTGCAATGCCCCGTGTAAGTGCAGTTTTACCTGAGCCCAGTTCGCCGGTTATAGCTATTACATCACCTTTAACAGCTTTTTTCCCTATTTCAATACCGAGTCTTTCGGTCTCTTCAGGCGTTTGAGTTATATATATTTTCTTCATGATTTATTCCGGTATCTATCTTTCCTGATAAATATTAATATATGTCAAGGAAAGATTTTAAGGATAAAACAGGTATATGTCCCATATTTTAATAAAAATAACTTTTTTTTGACTTGTTTCAGTTTTTTTTAATTGCATGAATCATTTCCCGATTTTTTATGGTATCAAAAACGGTATAAAGGTAACATTTTGAGAGCAACCAAGGAAGAGAAAGTCAGGGCAAGGAAAAAGAGGATAACCGACGCTTTAAAAAGGCTCCTTCAGAAGAGCGTATATTCCCAGATTTCGATTCAGGAGATTGCGGACGAGGCAGGTTATTCGAAGGGGGGAGTTCTTCACTATTTTCCCACCAAAGATGATATATATATTGAACTGATTAACGAGCTTTATTCAGAACTGGATCATAACCACAGAAGAATACTTCAGATTGACCTTAACCCGGAGGAGATAGCTCCAATCTCTTCGCTGCTGAGTGTTGAAAGCTTTGTCCTGGACAGATCAAATATCATAATCCTTATAAATATAATTCTATATTCCTTCGAGAATGAAACAATACGGACAATGATGAAAAAGTTTTTTGCCAATCACCGGCTTTTCTTTGAGACAATTGTGAAGGAGAATAATCCGAAGGAAAAGGGACCTCTTGATCTTGACGAAAAAACAATTGCAAGAATTATTCAGGTTGTCGTATTTTTTATGGGGCTCATTGAAGAGTTCGATTCCATTGATCTTGACTATGCAAAAATAGTCAGGTATGTGACACAGCTTCTCAGGCCCGCTGTTTCATAGAACAACCGGGCTTTTCTGATAATTCCGGCTCACCATTATCACTCCTGTTACCCGGCGTCTTAATAAAATGCTTGATTCTCTTTAAATACATGGCATATCTGTATCCGGTAATTAGCCGGATTGACAACGCTGCAGGCTGAATTTGCGGATATGTCATGATGATCCCGGCAGAATCTGATGTTTAAAAAAGAAATGATTAATAGACAGCAAATATATGAGAATCTTAACGCCGGTTTAAAAAGTGAGAGAAGTGAGGTCTTAAAAAAAAATCTCCGGAAGAATCTCCCTCTTATATCCTCCACCGGGGGCCTCCGGGGGGTGACCGGTGATTTCGCCGGAAAACATGTGGCTGTAATCGGGGCAGGCCCATCTCTCGATAAAAACATTCCTTATCTGAAAAAATACAGGGACAGAATTGATTTTGTTTATCTCGCTACAGATATGGCGCTTAGGCCGCTTCTGGTTTCCGGGATAAAGCCGCGGTTTGTTATAACATGTGAGACGACTCCGGCTGATTTTTTTTCAGATCTTGATACAGAAGGTATACATCTGCTCTCATTCTGCTGCTCATCACCCTCAAACCTCAGAAAATGGAGAGGTAAAATCAGTTTTTACAACTGGATGATCGAGGGGGAGCTGTATACAGATCTCTGGGACAGGGCCGGTAGAGATCTTGGAAGCGTCGCAACCGGAAGTATCGTGACAACTCAGGCTGTTTCCATTGCCATGGGTTGCCGCCCTGCGTCTATTCTCCTTGTGGGGAATGATATGGGTTTTTATGACAGATTTTATGCCAGGGGCACGGTAAACAGTGAAAAGCGGCTGCTGAATTCCCTGAGGCTGAATCCAGAAGTGAATATAGAGTTAAACACAGCCAGGCGCGGGAGATTTTATGAAATCAGGAGAAACGGGGTTCTCTTTTACACAAACAACCAGTTTCTTGCGGCAAAATACTGGCTTGAAGATCTTTTTGGTAAAACGCCCTGTCCTGTAATTGACTGCAGTGAGCCAGGCTGTTCTGAAGGTAAAGTGGCCAGAATGGAGCTGAAAGAGTATCTTGATAGTGTTGATAAGAAAAGGAGGAGGGGACGGAGATGATGATTACCCTGCATAAACTGAATGATGAGTCCTTCATATTAAACGCATACCATATTGAAACAATTGAGAGTAAGCCGGATACGTTGATTACTCTCACAAATGACAGGAAGTATATAGTAAAAGAGGCACCCGGGGAGGTTATTGAGAAGATTGAGGAGGCTGTAAAGGACAGGTATACATACCTGAAACCCTGATCCTTTTATATTCTGCTGATGTAAACAACCCTCCTCTGTTTAAAAAAAGAGTATTATTATTCAGGTTTAAAACCGATTAGAAAGAATAGAAAGGTTCATTTTTAAAATGAATAATTAGTGCTTAATGAATAAATTAATTGACATGTATGATTGAACTCTGCTATTATGTCACATAATTATATTCAGGGAAGTATGTTCAGTCGGGTGATATCTGCACGATCACCATTGCGGGATAAAATAATCTGTCTGCTGTTCTTGTTTTATGCAGTCATTATAATATTAAATGGCGGTTGGTTATGGGTGATGACGATAGAGATTTAATGGATGAAGAGGGGAAAGGCCCCGAATCGGAGTCGGGCGGTAATGCCGGCACATCCAAAATCGTAAAAATACTTCTATATGTTGCCGGAGGGATAATTCTTATTGTGCTTATGGTAGGGATTTCATTCCTCGTTTCCAGTAATATACAGGAGAGCAGGTATCAGAAGAGTCAGGATATAATAGCTGCGCCGCCCCCAGAGCCCCTTGCTACTTTTGAGCTTCCGGCTTTTTCGAAGGCTACTGCTGACGCGGAGCCTCATTTTATTAAGCTGCAGATTTCGCTTGCATATGAAGCAAATCCTGTGATGAGTGCAGAGCTGGGGAACAGGAAAGATGAAATTCAGCATATAGTAAATGTGCTGCTTCAGGGAAAAACTATTGATGAGTTGAATGATAAGAGTGATATGATCACCCTTTCTGAAGAGATAAAAGCTCACATCAATCTGAGGATGATTGCGGGCAAGATAAAAGAAGTTTATTTTAAAGAGTACCTTATAAATTAAAGTAAAAGCAGTAGTTCGGCTACTGGCCGGCTATTTTAAATGAGTTTTTCCGGGAGGGATGTATGGGAGACGGCTCCTTATCACAAGACGAAATTGATGCTCTGCTGCAGGGTGCTGATGATATAGTCTCAGGTCCTGAACCGTCAATGGGCTTTGATGCTCCCCCATCCAGGGGCGGTTCCTCTTTTACCCCGGGAGAGCAGAATAACATTAAAAACATTGTCAATTCGGCAATTTCTCTTGTTGCGCCTTCGTTAAGCGGATACTTAGGCGGGAAAAACCTGGTTTTTTCAAATCCGGTTGTTGAAGCGAAGAATCAGGATGCTGTTAAGAATGATTTCCGCGGCAGGTATGTTCAGGTCGCAATAAATTATACAGGTTCGGTATCAGGGAAGAATCTGGTTATATTCAATTATCGTGACGCAGGGATAATTTCTTCTCTTATGATGGGAGATGAAACCGGTACTCCCCCTGCGGAGATCACTGACGCTCACCAGAGTACAATCCAGGAGTTTACCAACCAGCTGATTTCATCTCTCGCTACCCAGTTCAGCGGAAAGGTTGGAGGGGGAATAAGTACAACACCGGCTGTTGTGTCAGTTGCAGGAAGCCCTGATGAGCTTCAGCTCCCCTCAGGCGAAATGGTCAAGATAACTTATGATATGGTGATAGATGGAGTGATGAACTCCAAACTTTATCATATAATTGATGCGGGTATTGCAGGTACTCTCGGTTCTATCGGAGCACCCCAGCCGCAACAGCAGTCACAGTATCAGTATCAGACTCCACAGGCTCAGATAAGCTCTGTACGTTTTCCGCAGATGGGAGAGAGTATAACTACAGGTGGATACGGTGATATAAGCCTGCTCCTTGATGTAGAGATGACAATGACTGTTGAGCTTGGCCGTACAACCAAGCTTGTGAAAGATATATTGGGACTCGGTGAAGGTTCAATTATTGAGCTCGATAAACTTGCAGGTGAGCCCGTTGACCTTCTTGTTAACGGGAAGCTTATAGCCAAGGGTGAGGTTGTTGTTATCGATGAAAACTTCGGTGTCAGGGTAACTGATATTGTAAGTCAGGATGAGAGGTTTAAGACTGTAAACCGGTAGTTTTCACGAAATAACCGGGCCATGTCAATCCGGCTGTAGTGATAACGAGGGCAGGTGTTATTGAAACATCATGTTTCGTGCCTGCAGGCAGCCATCATGACTGAGCTGCCGGAATCTCATAAAATTTGTACTATGAGATTACCTCCTTCGCGGGAATGACGAAAAGTGAATTAATTCAATTGTTGACCATATATAAGGAAAATTTTTTGTTAAACTGGAAAAATATGAGACATAATTCATCACTATCTTATCGTTCAGATAGAAAAATTACTTTAGCATTTTCCGGGAGGTTTTTCTCCCTGGTAATACTTTCTGCAGCTTTATTTTTTTACGCTGCACCCTTGTTTTCGCAGCAGAATGTAAACCGGAATGAACAGAATAATACAGTGACTAACACTCAGAATAATACTCAGGCCGAAGAGAGAGTTCCGGGCCAGGGATTTGACGATCAGGATTTCGGGCCGCAGGTTGAGGAGGAGTCTGTTATCTGGATGATATTCAAGACTCTTATTGTTCTGGGGCTTTTTGTTGGCGGCTTTTATATGTTCTACAAGTTTGTCACACAGAAAGCCGGTCTGCAGGTATCGGGGCATGAAGCAATTAAAATTCTTTCAATGGTTCCTGTGGGGCCGAACAGAACTCTTCAGCTCATTGATGTTGCAGGTAAAGTCTATCTGCTTGGTATATCGGAAAGCGGCATAACCATGCTTACAGAAATTAAAGATAAAGAGGAGATCGACAGGATCAGGCTCCTCAGTTCCAGGTCGACTCCGGTTAAGGATCTTACTTTTCAGGATTTTATTTCTGATCAGGTGGGATGGGTTGTGGATCGCTTTAATGATGTTAAAGGCAGAATATCTGACAGGAAAAGTCATGGCAGAAAAGCTGCGGTTCAGGAAATTCCGTCAAAAGATTTTGATATGAGCTATCTGGATATACAGAAAAAGAGACTGAAAACAATAAATGATGAAGATGAAGAATAGAAGATATTTTTACATTTTAATAACAGCTCTTATCATGGTGCCTGCTGCGGTATCTGCTCAGAATGTGGGCGGTGTTAATATGCCGATCCCTAAAATTGCCTTTAATATAACCGAGGCAACAGGAGCGAAAGATGTTGCTTTAAGTCTTCAGATACTTTTTCTGCTGTCAATACTGACTCTCGCACCGTCAATTATAATTATGATGACTGCTTTCACAAGGGTTGTCATTGTTCTCGATTTTGTTAAACGTGCTCTCTCACTGCAGCAGATGCCGCCTAATCAGGTAATTGTGGGTCTTTCGCTTTTCCTTACATTTTTTATAATGGCTCCCACTCTGACGGAGATGAATGATAAGGCCCTGCAGCCATACCTGAATGGGCAGATATCAAACCAGCAGTTTTTTGACCGCGGTATGGCGCCCATGAGAGATTTCATGTTCAGACAGACAAGAGAGAAAGATATTGCCCTTTTCGTTAAGCTTTCAAAAATTGAAAAACCTAAATCAAGAAAAGATATCCCGTCATACTGCCTGATTCCTGCTTTCATGATAAGCGAACTGCGTATAGCTTTTGAAATAGGTGTGTTTCTGTTTCTTCCTTTTATTGTAATAGATATGATCATCGCAAGTGCTCTTATGGCAATGGGTATGATTATGCTGCCCCCTGTTATGATCTCTCTGCCGTTTAAGCTGATTTTATTTATCCTGGTTGATGGATGGAACCTGCTCGTTTATGAGCTCGTGAGATCTTTCAGGTGATTTATGGAGGAGTTCAGTGACAGATCTGCTTGTAATTAAAATAATGAGAGAATCGCTGATAACTGTGCTTATAGTTTCTGCTCCGATTCTTGGTGTCGGTATGTTTGTCGGACTTATAATTTCAATTATCCAGACTACAACATCAATCCAGGAACAGACACTGACTTTTGTTCCTAAAATTATTGCAATATTCATTACACTTATTCTTCTCGGCTCCTGGATGATACGGGTTCTTGTGAATTACACTAATAATATATTTATGCTTATTGAAAAAATCGGAGTAGGGTGAGGCAGGGTTGCTGGAATACTTTGTCACAAATTTTCAGGCGTTTTTACTTGTCCTTGTGAGGATTAACGCGATGATTATGGTAGCCCCATTTTTTTCAAGTGGGGTTATTCCATTTAGAATGAAGGCAATGATGTCTTTTTTTATAGCCCTTGTTGTCTTCCCGGTTATTTCTGCGGGAGCTGTTAAGGTTCCTTCAAGTATGGGGCTTTATTATCTCCTTGTTCTTCAGGAGGCAATGATAGGGATTTTTATAGGTTTTCTGGTTTCTATTGTGTTTGCAGCTTTCCAGGTTTCAGGGCAGTATTATGCTGCGCAGATCGGTTTTGGTATAAATGAGGTTTTTGACCCGTTGGCTCAGGTTTCTGTCCCTCTCGTCGGGCAGCTGAAAAACTTTATTGGTATTCTTGTTTTTCTTATGATCAATGGCCATCATTTTATGATAGAGGCTGTCTGCAGATCCTTTGAACTTGCGCCTTTGTTCGGTGCAGGGAGAGCTGCAACAGGTGGTTATCTGAAGTTTATTTCGTATTCTTTCAGCGGGATGTTTATAGTTGCGCTTAAGATTGCTCTGCCCATTGTTGCTGTTTCGTTTTTAATTACTGTTGCCCTGGGGGTACTTGCAAAAGCTGCGCCCCAGATGAATATAATGATGTTAGGTTTTCCTTTTCAGATTTTTACAGCTTTAATTCTGCTGATTGTTACGACACCGCTGATTATAAAAATTATGCAGGTCGGGATTGAGAGGACCTTTAAAATGCTGACAAATGTACTGCTGAACTGGCCGGGTTAAAGAAAGTATGACTGAGCTTCTTGAAAAATATTATCTGAATAGCGGCATACTCCCTGATGAATTCCGGATGGACCTTCAGCTCTTCGCGGCAGAGGACGAGGGGCGCACAGAAGAACCGACAGAGAAAAAGATCCGGGAGGCAAGGGAGAAAGGCCAGGTAGCCAAAACAATGGAGTACCCGCAGGCTGTTGTGGTACTTGCGGGTTGCCTGATTATATTTGTATTCAGTTCCTGGATGTTCGATTCTCTGGCTCTGATAATAAAATACTATTATTCATCATTTTCAAAAATATCTTTCAGCGAGAGAAACATTAAAATTGAGTTACTTAAGCTGATCCTTGAATCCGGGAAACTTCTTTTGCCGGTGTTTATAGCTGCAAATATGGGAGCCATAATAGCTGAAATATCACAGGTGGGGTTCCAGATATCCACTCATCCGTTAAAACTCGACTGGAGTAAGATTAAATTTGATCCTGCGACTATGATGAAGAAAATTTTTTTTTCACGGCAGGTGGGGGTTAATCTTGTAAAGACGATCCTTAAGATTGTGGTGATAGGATTTGTATCCTACCTGATTATAGCGAACGACTTTGAAGAGATACTCAAAACTCCGGATATATCAATAGCTCTGGCGATGAAGAATGTCGCCTTTATGGGATTGAAAATTGTAATATGGAGTGCTGTACTGCTCCTTGTAATTTCAGTGCCGGACTATTTTTTCCAGAAACTGGAATTTATGGAATCGTTAAAGATGACCAAGCAGGAAATTAAAGAGGAATTTAAGGAAACGATGGGCGATCCGCACGTGCGCGCCAGAATGAGAGAGATGCAGCGTGACATACTTATGCGCAATATGATACGCGAAGTGCCGAAAGCTGATGTGGTTGTAACAAATCCGACACACTTTGCAGTGGCTCTTAAATATGACAGGCTGGTAATGGAAGCTCCAACTGTTATAGCCAAAGGGGCAGACAGTATGGCGCTTAAGATACGGGAAATTGCAAGAGAAAACAGTGTTGAAATAATTGAAAACCGCCCCCTTGCGCAGGAGATGTACAAGCGCCTTGAGGTGGGTGATGTAATACCGGAAGACCTTTTCCGTGCAGTGTCCTTTATATATGCAGAACTGTACAAAAGAGAAAACCGGGTAAAAAGGGCAATCTGACAGGAGTTATATGAATGGCTGACGCAAAAGGTTTATCACTCTCGCCGGGCCAGAGGGCATGGATGCAGAAAACCGATATACTTATGGGTATCGGGGTTATTGCTGTTGTCATGATGTTGATTATTCCGCTTCCGACTGTTCTGCTGGACTTCCTTCTTGCTGTAAGCATAATGATGGGTCTCCTTATACTTATGATTGTCCTGTTTGTACACAGGTCTTTTGATTTCTCTATATTTCCGTCACTCCTGCTTGTTACTACTGTGTACAGGCTCGCTCTTAACGTTTCTTCAACAAGGCTGATACTGCTGGATGGAGCATCTTTTGACGGTAAAATTATCAGAACATTCGGAAACTTTGTTGTGGGGGGAAATTATGTTGTCGGTTTCATCATATTTATAGTTCTCATCGCAGTACAGTTTATTGTAATAACAAAAGGTGCAACAAGAACAGCGGAAGTTGCAGCAAGGTTTACATTGGACGCAATGCCCGGTAAGCAGATGAGTATCGATTCCGACCTTTCTAACGGGCTTATTACAGAGGAGGCTGCAAAGCTGAGGCGGGAGGAGATCCGCAAAGAAGCTGATTTTTACGGTGCGATGGATGGTGCCTCCAAGTTTGTACAGGGAGACGTTAAAGTAGGTATTATTATTACAGTTATAAACATATTGGGCGGTTTCATTATAGGGATGGTGCAGAGAAATGAATCATTTGAGGTTGCACTCCGGACATATACGCTCCTGTCAATAGGTGATGGTCTTGTCTCCCAGATCCCCTCACTCCTTATTACTACTGCCACAGGTATAATCGTTACAAGGGCTGTCTCAAATGACAATTTCGGCGACCAGATTTCCCAGCAGCTTTCATCACAGCCGAGAGCGTTGTATATTACTGCAGGGGCCCTTGCATCATCAGTATTGATTCCCGGCTTCCCGAAGATATCAATGATTATACTGGCCGCGGGTCTTGCGGGCCTTGCTTATCTTCTGACCCAGAGCCAGGAGGAGGAGAGGGAGCACCGCGAAGTCGAAGCCAAACAGGCTGCTGCTAAAGACAGTAAACCTGAATCTGTACTCCCGCTTATCCAGATTGATCCTCTCGAAGTGGAGATCGGTTATAATCTTATACCTCTTGTTGACCCTGAACAGGGAGGGACTCTTCTTGACAGGATTACAAACATAAGACGGCGAAGCGCTCTTGATATGGGGCTTATTGTTCCCCCTATCCGTATTCGGGACAACATGGAACTTGAGCCTGAGATGTATTCCATACTTATTAAAGGTGTTGAAGTGGGACGCGGAATACTTCAGGTCGGTAAACTCATGGCAATGGATTCCGGTGATATATCCGAGAAAATCAGCGGAGTGGAATTTGTCGAGCCTGTGTTTAATCTGAATGCTATCTGGGTTGAACCGGATAACAGGGACCTGGCGGAGAGCAGAGGGTACACTGTTGTTGACTGTCCGACAATCATAGCCACTCATCTAACAGAGATAATCAGGCGCCATGCAGATGAAATTCTCGGCAGGGAGGAAGTTAAGAAGCTCATCGATAATATACGAGGTGACTACCCGGCAGTTGTTAAAGAGATTGAAGAGAAGATGAAGTATGGGGAGATCCAGAAAGTTCTCCAGAATCTTCTCCGTGAACGGGTCTCTGTCCGTAATATGGTCACAATACTTGAAACTCTTGCAACATATTATGATTTTACCACTGATACCGGGATGCTGACTGAGTATGTCAGAGGTGCTTTATCAAGGCAGATTGCCGGGGCCTTTACAACTGAAGATAATGTGCTCTCTGTAATAACAGTTGATCCGGAAATTGAAAGCGTAATTCGTGGTTCAATACACGATGATCCGGTTGAGGGGAGGGTGTTGGGAATGGATCCCGATACTCACAATGCAGTTGTCAATGCCCTGCTGGAGGCATATCAGAGGGCGAGCAGAATGGGGTTTACACCGGTATTCCTGGTTTCTCCGCAGATCCGGAGTGTAACTTTTGCGCTTCTTGAGCGTGAGGTTCAGGCACCGGCGGTTCTTGCATATAATGAGATTTCAAAGAATATTAAAGTAAATGTAGTGGTGTCTGCACTGATGCCTGCTACAGCATAATTATAAAGGTGAAATAAATCACCGTACCAGCGAGAAAATATAAATTTCAGGGGAGTTAGAAAGATGAAATACCTTAAAATCACTGCAGAGAACTACAATGAAGCCATGAAGAAACTCAGACTTGAGCATGGTGATGAAGCAATACCTATCAGTCACAAATATGTGAAAGAGGGGGGATTCTTCAATTCTAAATTTTTTGCGAAAGAGGTAGTTGAATTAACTGCGGCAGTAAAAGACAAAAGGCCTTTCCCCGGAAGCAACTTAACAGGCGCAGGTGCAAAAAAAAGCACTATCGATTTTACTGTTGATGATAAAACAGAGGGAGTTAAACTCGGTAAAGTACAGGATATACTTGATAGAGCGGTGAGCCAGAGAGAAGAGACTAAGGTAGAAGCAATTAATAGATCCATTGACAGCCTGAATGACAGCCTTAACAGCCTGAAAACTCCATCCTATAACACAAATGATGCGGTGTCAAAACTTGAACCGGATTCTGCAGATAAGAATAACAGCACGGATTCATTCAAAACAAAAGTAACCCCGGCTGGAGAATCCGACCTCGTAAAGAATATAGAAAAAGAGGTCAATGATATAAAAAATGCACTTAATAAATTACTGGAAGGACAGAAAAATCCGAATGTATGCTGCGATGAGGATAGCCCGCTCTCCCCATATAAAGAGATACTTGCTTCAAATGACTTTGATCCCGAAGAGTGTGAATTTATTATAAAAGAAGTGAAAAACAGTATCAGCCGTGAAGATCTAAAAGATAAATACAAGATTGAAAAAAGTCTTAAAGATCTCATTAAAAACAGAATAGTAACTGCAGGCCCGATAAAAAAAGGGAACAGGAAGAAAATTGTTATGTTTATAGGGCCTACCGGTGTAGGTAAAACAACAACTATGGCTAAATTAGGTGCTATTCATTCTCTGAGAGAGGGGAGCAAGGTTGCATTCATAACAATAGATAATTACAGGATTGCCGCAACAGAACAGCTGAAAAAATATGCTGAAATAATGAGAATCCCTATTCACGTTGTGAGCGATCAAAAGAACTTCCGTGAGGTCATTGCAAAAGAGAAAGCTGATATTATCATGGTTGATACTTCAGGCAGGAGCCATAATAATGACCTTAAAATAGCCGAAATCAAGACATTTGCAGACAGTGTTGAGTATGATTTTGAAAAAATTCTCTGTGTGAGTGCCAATACAAAGAAAAAGGATTTGAACCGGATTTTTAAATCCTTTAATGTTATGCAGTTTGACAGTATAATAATTACCAAGGTTGATGAAACTTCTTATATTGGGAATGTAATCAATGTTGCCGATAAGTATAATAAGCCTATATCGTATTTTACTGACGGTCAGGAAGTGCCAAACGATATTCATATTGCAGATGCTGATGAAATAGTAGATCTGATGGTCAGGGAAGAGGGCAACTAACAAAGAGGAGGTTTGCTGTGGACCAGGCGGCAAATTTAAGAAGACTCGTTCTTGAGAAAAAAATCGACACTCCTTCAACAACAAGAACTATTGTGATTTCGAGCGGTAAGGGGGGTGTAGGAAAAACCAGCCTTTCTGTGAGTCTTGCGATTGCTCTTGCTGAAGACGGGAAATCTGTTACCCTGGTGGATGCTGACCTGGGTCTTGCGAATATAAATGTTATTCTTGGTATAATACCTAAGTATAACCTTTATCATGTAATAAAAGGTAAAAAAAAGCTTAAAGATATAATCATTGAGGTGCCTGAAGGTATAAAAATCATTGCCGGCGCTTCAGGATTTCATCAGCTGGCTAATCTTGAACCTAAACAGAGGGAGGAATTCATCGGTTCTATCGCTGAACTGGCTAATGATGATTACCTCATAGTTGACACAGGTGCAGGAATTTCTCAGAATGTATTGAGTTTTGTAATGGCCGCGGATGAGGTGATAGTTGTAACAACTCCTGAGCCCACTGCAATAACGGACGCTTATGGTATTATTAAAGCTATAGCGTCACAGAGTACCGAAAAACATATAAAACTGATTGTTAACAAGGCTCAATCAGTTGCTGAGGGTAAAAGGGTTGCCCAGAGGGTTATTAATATTGCCGGGCAGTTCCTGAATATTAAGGTTGAGGACCTGGGGTTCGTGTATGAAGATATCTGTGTGCCTAAATCTGTAAGGAACCAGAAGCCGTTCTATGTAAGCTATCCTAAATCCAGGGCATCGGGTTGTGTTAAAGTGATTGCTGACAGGCTGAATAACAAACAGGTTGAGTATGAAAAGGGCTCGGGTATTACTTCATTCATAAAAAATTTACTCGGTCAGTCCAATTCAGATAAGGATGAATAGAAAAAGGCTTGATTTGTTTATTAATATAAATAACTTAAATTGTGATATTTTGTTCTGGATAATGTATGAAGTTTTTTGAACAGATGGGGATTGAGCGGAAATATGGCGCTGTTTTCGGATTGGCGGCTTTTATCCTCTCTCTACTCACCGGGCTTGTTTCCGGAGTCAGTTTTTCAGTAACAATAATTCGTTCGCTAATAATGGCTCCTGTTTTTTTTATAGTCGGTTACGGGATTATTACAGTCCTTAAAAAATATGTTCCTGAGATATATGAAGCCCTTGTTTCCACAGGAAATAAGGGCGGCGAAACCGGGCTTGAAGGGGAGACTGAAGTTAATCTTTCCGGAATTGAACCGGCAGCAGATGCTGATGAATATGGTGAGTCAGGAAAGGATAAAGGCGAGGAATTTACCGAGCTTACCCAGAAGGACTTTGACAGATATAAAACAACAGAGGATTCAGGGCTTGATGCCGCATTCAATGCATCAGGCGGTAAAATGGGTAAGCATATAATCGTGCAGGAGCAGTTCAATAGTTATGAGCCTAAAATTATGGCACAGGCTATAAGAACAATGATGAGCAAGGATAAAGATTAAATTTTTCCGGGAATGAGTTTATGAACAGTAAAAAGTTTAAAGAATATGAAGCCATTGAAGAAGATAAGCTCTGGGAACGGTACAATAAAGGTACTGACCAGCAGATAAGGGACTTTTTTGTTCTGAAATATGCCCCGCTGGTTAAATATGTTGCCGGAAAAGTTTCAATGGGTATGCCGCAAAATATTGAATTTGACGACCTTGTCTCATACGGAATATTCGGCCTTCTTGATGCGATAAACAAATTTGACCCGGCCAGGGGAATCAAGTTTAAAACATACGCAATGACAAGGATAAGAGGGGCGATTTTTGATGAACTCCGTTCTATTGACTGGATTCCGAGATCAATAAGGCAGAAAGCCAAGCAGATCGAGCAGGTTATCTCCGAACTCGAAAATAAGCTTGGCAGGACAGTTGAGGATGAGGAGATCGCAAAAGAGCTCGGAGTATCCAGTGAGGAGTTCCAGTCTCTCCTTAATAAACTGAGCGGGACATCAATGCTTTCTCTTAATGATATATGGTATTTGGGCGATGACAATGATGAACTTTCGATACTTGAGACTCTTGAGGCGCCTGAAAACATGAATCCCGATGTTCTCATTGAAAAAGAGGAGATCAAGGATTATATAATTGATGCTATTAAAAAACTCCCTGAAAAAGAGAAGAAGGTAATAGTTCTTTATTACTATGAAGATCTCACTTTGAAAGAGATTGGTGAGGTGCTTGATGTTACGGAAAGCAGGGTCTCGCAGCTCCACACCAAGGCAATAATGAGGCTCAGGGGAAGACTGGGCAGGATAAAATCCAACATAATCGGTTGATATGGCTAATCTTAAAGATCTTTTCATGCAGATAGATGATAATCCCGCCGGGGATTATGATGATTCGTCAATTGAAGTATATGCTGATTCAGTTAAGCAGGCACTGGAGCTTGCAGCAAGGGAGCTTGATGTCGATATCTCGCAGCTTGATTATGAAGTTGTTGAGAAGGGGACAAAGGGATTCCTTGGTTTCGGCAGACTCCCCTACAGGGTTATAATAACACCTCTCCGTATGGATATATCTGAGCATCATGACCTTGAAGAGCTTGACGCGAAATTTTCAGGCGGGCATATCCCCGGTCTTAATGTTGATGAAAGAAAAGACGCTGATGGAACATATAAAGTACGGGTCACAAAAAGCGGTATCTGGCTAACAGTTAAAGCTCCCAAAGGTAAAGGGGCAAAAGTTGCTGTTGAAAGTGTTGAGAATAAATGCTATGAAATGCGCATTGCCACATTTGACAGGGATGCTGTAGCAAAAGCTGTGAAAAAATCTGATGGAGAGAGAGTAAAAATCGGCGAATGGCTCCCCAATCCGAATTATGACGGTTCAATGAGAGTTGAAGTAACTGAAGATGAAATGAAGGCTTTTGTGTATTTCAATACTCCGCGATTTAATGGCCGTCATATGGATTATGACGATGTAATTGATGCATTAAGAAATGCAGGTGTTGTGACCGGCATTAAAGAAGATGATATTAAAGAATACCTTGAAGAGATGGATTACAGACGTCCGCTTCTTTCTGCCGAGGGGCAGTATGCTCGAAATGGACGTGATTCATATGTGGATTACAAGGTAAGAATTGATAAATCGAAGACCCAGTTTGAAGAGGATGATTCCGGAAAAGTTGACTTCAGAAATCTTGAGCTCCTTGAAAACGTTGTAGTTGGCCAGCTTCTGGCTGTAAAAGTTCCTGCTGAGGAGGGGATTCCCGGCAGGACAATAACCAATAGAGTTATACCTGCAAAAACAGGAAAAGATACAGCAATTAAATTCGGGAAGGGGACTATACTTTCAGAAGACGGGACAGAACTTACTGCCGAGATAAACGGACAGGTCGTTTACAAGGTCGGCCGTATTTCAGTTGAACCGGTATTTATTGTCCCTGGTGATGTTTCACTTGAAACAGGTAATATTGTTTTTCTCGGCTCAGTAATTGTTCAGGGCAGTGTTCAGGATAATTTTGAGGTTAAAGCTGCAGGTAATGTTGAAGTTAAGGGAACAGTTCAGAAAGCGTTTATTGAAGCTGAAGGTGATATAGTAGTTCATCAGGGTATAAGCGGAAAAGATGAAGCAAGGGTTGAGTCAACAGGGGGATCCATTTTCGCGAAGTTTGTTCAGAATTCGCATCTTGTGGCTGAGAAAAATGTTGTTATTCCTGAAGGTATCCTTCATTCAAGAATCGATGCAGGTGAAAAAATTTATTCAATCGGGCGAAGAGCAAAAATTGCTGGTGGTGTGATAAGAGCCGGTGATGAGGTTAATGCAAGGTTTTTAGGTGCAGAGGGTGCCACAAAAACTGTCATAAGGGTTGGCGTTAATCCTAAAATACTGCAGCAGATTGACGAATTGTCCCGGGCCAAAAATGAGCTTGAAACTGAACTGACTACACTCCGGCTTGATCTGAAGACATTGACTACTCAGAAAAGGAATGCCGGCGGAAAACTTGCCGAAGATAAAGAAAAGCTTCTTGCTGATATCACAGCAAGGGAGGAAAAACAGGGGGCACGTTTCGAAGAAGTGGCAGGAGAGCTTGAAGAGCTTAATTCTTATATAGGTATGCTTGAGCACAAAGGTAAAGTCTGCGCTGAAAAGGTTGCTTATCCCGGTGTTGAAGTTTATATTAAAGATAAGGATTTTAAGATAAAAGACAATTATAATCATGTTAAGTTTTCTCTGGATGGAGAAGATATCCATATCTCAGATTATGAACCGCCTGAATTTGTTGAAGGGAGCCAGAGGATCTCAACCCTTGTAAGAAGGAGAACCTGACAGGATAAGCAGATGCCGATAAAACCGATAGATCTTCAGACAAATATTGGACAGCTTTCTGAAGTAGGTAAGGCAGAACATGCCCGGCAGGGGGTTGTTGCTGAGCAGCAGCATCTTCTTGATAAACAGGCTGCTGAAAAATCCAATCTGGTAAACAGCAAACTGGAGCAGGCTGAAAAGGGTGAAAAAACCGCAATAATGGATGAAGAGAAAAAACGTTCCGGATCCGGCTCTGAACAGCATGAGAAAGGAAGAGAAGAGAAGGAACCTTCTCCTAAAGAAAGGATGAAGGATGATAAAATCGGTAAAATAATAGATGTGCTGAAATAATATTGTTTTAGTAAACATTTATGTGACATAATGAGGTTCTGATGGAATTTTTTTTATTGTTTATCTTAAATATTTTCACAGGTGCGGTTATATATCTGATTTTAAGTCTGAAAATTGAAAGAACAACGTCTACTTATCATGAACAGAAACTTAAAAAAGAGATGGGTGAGATTATTACCGAGTTTAATTCAACAGCCGAAAGAAATATTACTCTTCTTGAAAATAGAATAAATATGATGAAGCGGCTTTTAAATGAGAAGGGCGATCTGCGTGGGATTGATCTTGTTATTTCTGATGATATAATAAAAAAGGGGAAATCTTCTGATATTAAAATGAGTATTCCTGAATCTAAAGAAATTCCTGTTTTAAATGATTCAGCACCAGTGAAAAAGGATCTCCAGGGTAAACTCTCCGGAAAAAATGACGGCAGTATCCTGGTCGGAATTATTGATAAAATATCCAGTATAGCCCGGGACATTACATCTCCAGCCGATACTGATAAAAACAGTCCGGCAGAAAAAGAAAAAGAAATGAAAGAGTTAAACTATAAAAGTTCAACTTTCGAGGCTATTGAAGATTCAGAAATTGAATTTCCAGTTTATTCTAATGATGATGGCGCGAATATTCCAATGATGCCGCCTTCACCGTATGAAAAAGAGGAGGACCTTGCCCTGCTTTTCAGCAATACACCGGATAAGTATTTACTTATTGCAGATCTTTATGGTAAAGGTTACTCGGTTGATGATTTATCCCGTTATTCAGGGCTTCCGTCAGGAGAGGTCAGGCTTGTAATAAGCCTGAACAGATAAGTTTGCGATTTATTATTTTAAAAGTAGATTAATTCCGGTGTTATTGTTATTTTAAAAATAATATGCTGTAAAAATGATAATACCATAATTACAATCAGGATCAGGTATAAAGCATGGAGCTTAATATTAAAAGACTAACTGACGAGGAGTTCAGTAAATTCGCCAAGCTTATTTATGATGAAAGCGGAATTTACATGAAGGATTCGAAAATTACTCTTCTGTCCAACAGGCTCAGGAAGAGGCTGGCAGCTCTATCATTAAGTGAATTCAGTGATTATTATAATTACCTCGAAAAACTTACAGGCGATGCTAAGAAAAAAGAATATGAAGAGTTACTTGATGTTGTTTCAACAAATGAAACCTATTTTTTCAGAAACGAAAGACATTTTGAAGCATTGACTGATTACTGTCTGCCCGAACTGGCAAAGATAAAAAAAGACAGAAAACTGAAAATATGGAGCGCCGCCTGTTCCACAGGGGAGGAACCGTATACAATTGCTATATGTGTTATGGAACAGATGAAGCTTTTTCACGGGTGGGATATAGAGATAATAGCAACTGACATAGCACCCTCAGTTCTTGAATTTGCGAGGGAGGGATATTATTCAGGCCGTAGAATAGAAAAAGTACCTCCGGAACTTCTGAAGAAACACTTTACTTTAGAAGATAAAGAGAAGGGTGTTTATAAAATAAATGATGATCTTAAGAAGATGGTGAATTTTTACTATCTCAATTTTTTTAAGAATCCGTTTCCGAAAAATATTGATATAATATTCTGCCGTAATGTAATGATCTATTTTGATAAAGTTCATCAGAAGGAGCTGGTGGCGAATTTTTATCAGTCAATCTATGAACAGGGATATCTTTTTATCGGGCATTCAGAGACACTCCATTCTATTTCTGAAGATTTTATTTATAAAAAGATTCTTGAAGCACCTATTTATGTACCAAGGCCAAGGAGTTAGCGGATGGCTTTTGAACTGATCAATGTTGGAATTGCTGATTACGGTGTCAGCGGGTCGCCTAATATATTAAGGACAATTCTTGGCTCATGTGTGGGAATATGTATTTATGATCCCGGAGCCGCAATCGGAGGATTGTCGCACATTATGCTCCCCACAAGTAAAAAAGAACCCGCCAACATTAAAAAATATGCTGATACAGCTATACCGGCAATGATTAGTGATATGATAAAAGCCGGAGCTGATAAAAACAGGCTGATAGCTAAGATCGCAGGCGGTGCGACCATGTTTAAACACGCGGAAAATTCACTTATGGGTGATATAGGCCGTAATAATATAAGCAGCGTAAAAAGCATTCTCTCAAGTCTTGATATCCGTATTCTCTCTGAAGATGTGGGAGGCGATTATGGAAGAACAATAGATTTTTATCTTGAGACTGGAGAGATAAAAATAAAAACAATAGGTAAAGATACAAAGGTTATTTAGGATAAAAACATGGAAAGTATGACCGGTTATGCGTTCGTAGAGAAGAGTTCAGATCAATTTTCGTACTCAGTTGAAATTAAATCTCTGAATTCGAAATATCTCGAAGTATTTGTGAATCTTCCGAAAATTATGCGGAATGAAGAAAATGAACTGATACAGATTGTTAAAAAAAATTTTACCAGAGGAAAGATTGAACTGAATATTGATATATTCGACTGGAATAATATCAAACCGGTATCGCTGAATACAGAGCTGATGAAGAAGTACTATTATGAGCTTGAGATATTACAGAGGGACCTGAAAATCAAGGAACCTCTGAAGTTTGATTCGCTGCTTCTTCTTGAAGGTATAACACAAAAAGAGCGGTCTGTTTTAACCGACAGATCCAAAAAAGATATATATATCACTCTTGATGCTGTAATTAGTAAAACTATAGATATGCGGAAAAAAGAGGGTATATCTATACGAAAGGATATTACAGCATCTCTGTCTCTCATCTCCAAGGATGTAAGCAGGATTAAAACAATATCAAAAAAGGTCATTGATGAGAAAAAGGAAACCCTGAAAAACAGGCTCAAAGTGCTGACAGAGGGGAATTTGGATAATACCAGGCTTTATACTGAGATTGCCATAATGGCTGATAAACTTGACATTAATGAAGAGCTTGTGAGAATGAATGATCATCTTGAAAAGCTTAAGATTCTGATGAAAGAAAAGGGGCAGATGGGCCGCAAGCTTGATTTTCTTTCACAGGAGCTTTTTCGTGAGATTAATACTATAGCATCAAAGTCTAATAATTCAGAGATTTCTCACATGGTAGTTGATATTAAAAATCATATTGATAAGATAAGGGAGCACTGCAGGAATATCGTATGAGCCCGTATTAAATTTTTTTACTTCTTTTCTTTACGGGCAAATATGACAGTTGGAACAAAATCGTCTTGACAGATTTTTATATTAAAAAGTTATAAGTTTAATTATATGAAAACATCACTATTAAACATCGGTTTTGGTAATGCCGTTGTGGCTGAAAGGATTATTGCGGTAATTACCCCTTCATCAGCATCAGGGAAGAGGCTGAAGGATGAAGCAAGGGAGAATAATCTTCTTATCGATGCTACACATGGGCGGAAGACAAGATCTATAATTATTATGGACAGCAATCATATTGTGCTGTCAGCTATGCAGCCGGAAACGCTTTCTAACAGGCTTATTAATAACACGGAAAACTAAAATGATTTTCGTAATCTCAGCTCCCTCCGGCGCCGGCAAAACCACGCTGATAACCAGATTACTTAGATCCGACGATAGATTTATGTTCAGCATCTCAACAACGACAAGGCCGATGAGGCACGGTGAGGTAAACGGCGTTAATTATTATTTTATAACTAAAGAAGAATTCAGAAGAATGATTGATAATGATGAGTTCTTTGAGTGGGCTGAAGTCTACGGGAACTACTACGGAACCTCAAAAAAAGAGATTGACAGGATTGTTAACAGCGGTAAATTCCCACTTTTCGATGTAGATATTCAGGGGAGTAAAAATTTAAGAGCAAAACTTAAAGACGCTGTTTATATTTTTATTATACCGCCGTCAAAAGCAATTCTTAAGGCCCGTTTAATAGGCCGGCAGACAGAAAGTGATGAACAGCTTGATTTAAGGCTTAAACATGCTGCCGAAGAGATTGCTGAGTATAAAAATTTTGATTATGTAATTGTGAATAATGTTCTTGAATCATCAATGGTGAAGTTAAGAGCAATAATAGAAGCTGAAAGCAGTAAAATATATAATATGCAGACTGAAGTTAATTTAATTCTGGAGGAATTTGATGATTATACCACTTGATAGACTCCTGGTATATAATAAAAATAAATACGTCTTCACCAAGGCTGTGATGAAAGCTGTGGATAGAGTCGGAAATATTGATAAATATCCCGAGGAGGACCTTAACTGGAAGGTAGTACCTAATGTCCTGAAACTGGCTCTAACTGAAGAAATAAAATTTGATTATGTTGAAAAAGATATTGAATAATTAATAGGACTGATTTATAAAAACCGTAGCAATTGTCGGACCAACCGCATCAGGGAAAAGTGAACTGGCGCTGGATATTGCTGATGATTCCTTTGAAATAATTTCAGCGGATTCGGTACAGGTTTACAGATATATGGATATCGGAAGCTGTAAACCTGAAAAAAAAGACCTTGAAAGGATCAAGCATCATCTAATTGACATTGTTGATCCGGATTATCAATTTACAGCCGGTGAATTTTGCATCAGAGCAGCGTCAGCGTGTGAAGAAATTTTCAGGAAGCAGAAAATTCCACTTTTTGCGGGAGGTACAGGTTTATATATCAGCTCCTTTTTCGGTGGAATTTCAGAAATACCTGAAATTGAACGAAGTATAAAACAAACTCTTTCTGAAGAGGCTGAATCAAAGGGACTCGATATTCTGTTTGCAGAGCTTCAGAAGTCTGACCCGGAATTTGCAGCTAAAATCCACCCCAATGACAGACAGCGGATTATAAGAGGTCTGGAAGTATACAGGGGAACAGGAAAACCGCTTTCGAGTTACCACAAGGAAGTGAAGCCGGGAATAGATTCTGATGTATTTATAGCAGGTCTTTATCTGGAAAGAGATGTTCTATATAAAAGAATTGAATGCAGAGTTGATGACATGATAAGGAAAGGCCTGGTTGATGAAGTTGTCAGCCTGAGAAGAAAGGGCTATTCTCCTCAGCTGAATTCAATGAGAACCATTGGATATTCCGAGATAAATGAATATATTGATAATAAAACAGGTCTTGAAGAAGCAGTTCAGAAAATAAAGACAAATACAAAAAAATATGCAAAAAAGCAGATGACCTGGCTTAAAAAAATGAAAGGTGTCATCTGGTTTGATTCTGTTGAAAAAAAAATAGTAAAAGAAAAAATAAAAAATTGGCTAAAACAATAAGTGAGGGTTATTAAAATGGGTAAACAGGTTAATAATTTACAGGACATTTTTCTGAATTCTACAAGGAAGAATAAAACAGAGATAACAGTATTCCTTGTCAACGGGGTTCCAATCAAGGGGAGAGTTTTGAGTTTCGATAATTTTACAATTCTAATGGAAGTGGATAAAAAACAGAACCTTATTTACAAACATGCAATTTCAACAATGGTTCCAAGTAAGCTTGTGCAATTCAGAGAAGAAGAAGAGAATTAAAATTAGAGTTATAATATGAAAGATATAATTAAACTGCTGTTGAAAACGTCTGTTTTTCTACTGATTATTTACAGTATTATTTTTTCTTTCTTCAGGCTTGATGAAAATGAATACGGTCTGGTAAGGGATAATAATAATCAGATAGTCACAGGTTTTAAGAACAGGTATAATTTTATCTGGCAGGGGAGTCTCCCCTGGGATTATAAAATTGAAAAGATAAACCTGAAGAATTCATCATTATTTGATGTAATAGTTCAGATTCCATCTTTGTCGTCATTAACTGACGATATTTATTTTATAAAGATTCCTTTAAATATTTTATATCGAATTAATAAAGATAATCTTCCGGATATTTCTTTTCTATCTGAAAAAAAACTGATGGATCAGTATATCTCAAATACCGCTTCCAGCATTTGCAGCACAATGCTCGTTGATTATCTCACTCCACAGTATTCGAGGGAGAGGCTTTTAAAGGAGCAGAAACGGCTGAATGATGACATTGCTGCAGAATTAAACAAAAAGCTTAATCTGTTAGGTGTTATTGCAGAAAAAATTGAATTTATCCTTCCAGGGTATTATCCTGATACAAAATTATACCAGGAAGCTCTTTTGAAAAACAGAGAGATGAGAGAACTCGAATTCAGTACTAAAAAGCAGGAAGTTTTAATGAAAAAACAGCTGCTTAAAGAAAAGAGTGAATTTGAATTTTATTTTGAAAAGCTTTCAAAAGTATCAGCATTAATAAAGGATAATCCCGGGATTTTAAAGTATATTTATATTGACAAAATGGGTGACAATATCAAGGTTATCATATCATCTGATAAAACAGGTATTCCTGCGGTTTTAGGGGAATCAGGCGACAATAACAATCCCGGTGTTAAGGGTGATGTGGATAATCTTAGATAAGTTTATCATACAAAAGTAATTATTAATAAGGAGTTTATTATGCCCTGCGGTAGAAAGAAAAAAAGAAAAAAAATCGCAAATCATAAAAGAAAGAAAAGAAGAAGACAGAATCGTCATAAGAAGAAGTAATGATTGGTCTTTTAACAAAAGAGATTGGCAAAATGGCCAATCTCTTTTATTATAGTGACAGGTGGCATTATGGCGGAAAACAGAATCGAATTTTCATGGAAAAGACGTCCTTCTGAAATTAGAGGTTACGAAAGGGCAATGTATACAACCTTGAATAACGGTGATTATATCAGGGTTGATTATAATGTGTCAGAAAAACGAGTCAGGCTTTATGTTGAAGTTAGTGAGGAGAATAACGCCTCGTATTATTCGATTCTAAACAGCGGTAAAATTGTAAGCGAACGGAACAGTTCCGGTAAAACAGCAAGGGTAGGGGAGAAGATATCTGAAAGGTCGGATGAATTTTCTACTCTGCCTAATACTGAAGTTTTAAAGCTGATAAACAGAGCTTATGGAATTGAATCCTCTGATGACGCGGAAAGCAGAAAAAAGGAACAGCAGAAAAAAGAACAGCTCTCTTCGGTACGTAAAAGATATTTCAGGGAAACAGAAAAGGCTGAGAATATATATGCTGACAACTCTGTAACAATCACCAGAGTGACCGGAAAAATCGGTTTAATTGATTTGATAGATGTTATGACAGGTATTGCAGTTTCAGGTATTTTTTATATTTTAAATCAGTACAGTTTTCTTGCCCTCGGTGCCACAGCTGTTGTTTGGGGAATTCTTCTTGGCCTTTTTGATATTGTTCTCAGAAACAGGGAACCTGTTTTTATAAAGATACTTTTTTTTCTCATGAGCGGTACTGCTTTTTATATTTATGAGTATTTTTATTTATAAAATTCCCGGAGAGTGTCTAATTTTTATATTGAATGCTCTGAAAACCGTATTTGTTGTTTTTTTCTTGAAAAGTTAAGATTGTAATTGCTATTTTAGATCAGCGATTTTACGTTGAAAGAACCGGATATTAAATAATCAGGGATTGGAATATGCATCAGAAAAAACAGGAAGTTACAAACTCTATTCAGATAGTCTGCTTTAAAATCGGAAGTGAAGAGTATGGAATCGATATACTTCAGGTACAGGAGATATTAAAAATCCCTAAAGTTACCAAACTTCCGAAATCCAGCCGCCATATTCTCGGGGTAATTGATCTCAGGGGAAGAGTAATTCCGATTATTGATCTCGGTAAAAAATTCGGGATTATTGCAGATCTGAGCAATTCAAGCAGGGCAATTGTTGTTGATATAGAGGGGAAACAGGTCGGGCTTGCAATAGATTCTGTAAGTCATGTTATAAAAGTTGATTCCGGTGACATTGAACCTCCTCCTCCTGTTGTTAAAGGTATTTCCGGAAAATATATTGTAGGTATTGCAAAACTCAAGACAGGTTTTGTGGTAATTCTTGATATTAATCAGATATTCTCTTCTGAGGAGATAATGTCCCTGTAGTTTAAAAAGCTGCAATGAGAATAGTCTCAATCTCACTTTTCGAAAGCATCCTCGGTGTGTTTTTAATAAAGGGGTAACTGTTTGCCAGTTCAGATACACCCTTAAACTGGCTCTGCACTATATTAAAACTGGAAAGCCTCTGCGGAAAATCTATATCAATTTCAAGTTTTCTTACTGCTTCTACAGCTTTAATTGCCGCCTCGATAACAGTAATATCTCTGACATCTTCACCCATAACTTTTGACATTTGTACATATTTACCGGGAGAAGTGGTAAGGTTAAATTCCATTATGTGAGGAATGATTAGCGCCACAGCTGTATCTACGTCTATAGTTGATTTTGATGACAGAGCCAGAGCGATAGCCAGAGATACTGATAGAAACGCAACAGAAAAAGCTATGCCTGACATTACAGAAGCAGTTGAAAGATAATTTCTGGGTACTATATTACCGGGTTCCTTATAGGTCACAGGTAGATTTCTGAATATCAGATCTATTGCTTTTAGTGCGTATGTATTGATAACATCGTTATTCATTGTTGAAATGACAGATTCTGTTGCCAGAGCCAGTGAACTGAGGGAAGTTTTCATCATTTTCTCTTCAGTAATCAAAAAGGTCAGCTCCGGGTCCACTATTGTTGCTGTGGGGTAAAGATTGAGATTGTAATATACCTTATGGGTTGACTGCTGAATCTCCTTGAGAAAGAAAAGAGGGGTTATCTCAAAGCCGAAACAGGGATACGCCGGCATGGTTATCAGTCTTGTAGGTGCATTGAAATTTTTATCGGATTCCAGTGCTTCATGACAGAAAATAAAATTGGATGAAAGAAGGGCTACTGCTTTCGCGGAGTTGATTGACTGTACTCCCCCGAAACCGATAATAAGGTCACATCTTGTTTTTTTTATAAAAGCTACTGCGGCATCGATATCCTCTGTTGAGGGATCGGCGGGAATTTCATCATAAATAATACAGCCGATATTTACATTTTTAAAAAAAGAGTAAATTTCAGCAAGACGTTCCTGGAATATTTCAAAATCACTGGCAACTGTAATAATTACAGCCCTGGTACCGAATTTTGAAATTATTTCAGAAGATGTCCTGCTTATCCCCGGTTTTATATATATCTCTGTGGGGAGATGAAATTCAGGTTGAATCTGCCTGCTCAAGATTTTTGTCCCTACAATTTTTATTAATAAAAAAAGCGGACATAGTGATTATCCCCGCTTCATTCCATGCCAGTCATAAAATATTATTACTTAACTAAAAAACTGGCAATTTTATCTGCTACCATTTCGAGCATTTTGTTATCATTGAAATCATATGTTCCGTCATTAATACGCTGCTTAATATCTCTGATGCGTTCCATCCTGACATCAGGTGTCTCTTTTATAACCTGTGTAAGTTTCGCAGTTTCAGCAGCCTGTTTCCCTTCACTGGATATCTGTATAGAATCACTTTTGATATCCTCTTTTTTGCCGCTGATTGGCTTACTCTTTTTGGTTTCGGATATGTTGTTTATATTTCCAATTTTTTCGATAACCATATTGTATATCCCTTCTTTAATCTAATACTAATATCGGTATTTTTTGTCAAATCTTTAATTAAATATCGGATTTTACGGAATAAATCTATTAAAAATGTATACCTGCTCCGCCATAAATTATCCGGAGATCCATAGGATCTTTATCAAAAAAGATTCTTTTATAGGATACGCCAGCTCTCATATAGAAAGAGGATAAATTTATTTTAAATCCCAATCCAGCCTCTGCTGAAGGATATGAATCTTTTTTAATTGAGGGCGATACTGTAAATGGATCTCCGGTATTTATTGATATTTCAGAACGGGCGATTCCGCCTCCTGCATTCAGATAAATACCCATATTGCTGAAAATCTGATATTTCAGGTTTAGCAATACACTACCCCCCAGAACACTAAGCGAAGAATCGTAGCCGGAAATTATAGAATCATCTGAATTAGATGAAAAATGGTCAAATTTAAAAACCATGTCGAGAAAAGAAGTTATGTTCAGAGAAATATACGGACTGTAATATTGCGTATTATCATATAGATCGGCCCATTCCCCTGATAGAAAGAGATAACCTGCATCAAAACCTATTGATGCATATTCAGATAAAGAGGGGAGAGGTGTTTTTTTATCTTTATCAATCTGTTCTACTATAATATCTTTTATCCTTTCCTCAATACCTTCAGACAGAGAATCGGGAGTGTCTTTGAGGTATATTCCGGTTTCCTCTTCGGAGGCTGTGACCTCCTGAAGGTCATTTAGTAAAGAATTAAAAATGAATATCCGGACATACAGAATATTATTTTTTACTTCAAACTGCCCTGTGATAACATAATCTGAAGAGGTCTGCTTTGCCGCTGCCGTTAATTCTTCAGAGTAGTTTTGTCTTATCGTATCAATTGAATCAGGCTCATTATTCAGCAGGTACTTTTTATCCCTGTTAATTAAGAATCTGTCTGATTCCTGCATTTTTTTAGAGATAGTTTCAGGAAGTATTATGGAATAATAGCTGTGATTTTTACGTCTTTTAATTTCTTCTGATTCCTCCAGTGACGGTTTTACCATCTGGAAATTAAAAATTACAATTCGCGGTTTTTTTTCTATCTGTTCTTCTGCGAAGAGTAAACCGGAGGATAAAAAAAATATCATTATAGCAATTACTGAAGTTACTGTTTTTGGGGGTAAGGCATAAGCTTTTGATGATAATTGCCGGTAGTTCTGTTTCAGCTTGTTGATTAATTTTAAATTTTTCATATTCATCAGATATAAGATTCCGTAAAACAGTATTGTCCTCATATTTTATAAATTTTTTTGATGTTGTCAATGTATTTTTACATATACATGGGCATCATCAGCAGCCCTGGAATTATAGTAATATTCTTAAAAAAGACTTATGAACCTGTTTGTACCTGATAATCAGGTTGAATACTGGGCATTTATTTTAACGTAATCGTATGAAATATCAGTTGTAAACATTATTGATTCTCCGGTTCCAAGTCCTATGTCGATCTTTATCGTGTAATTCCGTTTTTTAAGACTTTCTTCTAAGCTGCTGTAATCAATATCGGTAGGTTTCCCTTTTAAAAATAGCGGTTTATCATCAAGGTAAATTGATAGTTTTTCTTCATCTATGTCAGCACCTGAATACCCTGCTGCACAGGCGATGCGGCCCCAGTTGGGGTCATTCCCGAAAATGGCTGTTTTAACCAGAAGGGATTCAGATACTGCTCTTGAGATAAGTGACGCATCATCATCTGTAGCGGCCCCTTTTACATATATTTTTACACCTTTTGTTGCACCCTCACCATCTTCAATGAGAAGTTCAGCCAGTCGGGTCATTACGAATTCCAGGGCTTTGAAAAAATCTGAAAGTTCAGGTTCACTATTATAATACTTTTCAGCAGCAGGGGATAGTATAATTGCAGTGTCGTTTGTGGACATGTCTCCATCGATTGTTATTGCATTAAAGGTTTTTTTTATCAGTTTTTTGAAAACGGTATCAAGAATTTTTTTATCAACAGGGGCGTCAGTTATAATAAAAGAAAGAAGTGTAGCCATGTTCGGAGCTATCATGCCTGAACCTTTTGCTACACCTGCAATGCAGAATTCCTGTCCCTTTATTTCGAATGATGCAGCTGCCTGCTTGGGAAAGGTATCAGTTGTCATTATTGCTTCAGCGATTGTTGCTCCGTTCTCAGCTGATAATGAATCGAGGAGTTCATCGTGTGCTGACATCATTTTACCGGAAGGGAGCTGCCGTCCGATTATCCCGGTGGAGGCCATTAGTATATTGTCACGGCTGCATTTAAGCCTGTCAGCTATATCTGTGGTGAGAGAAATTGTATTCTGATATCCTTCATCTCCTGTACATGCATTTGCATTCGTAGAATTAATAAGTATAGCTTTTATTCCGTTGTTTATTCTTTCACGGCAGATTTTTACAGGCGCCGCAGATATTTTATTCGTTGTGAAAACACCGGAGGCATTACTCAATGTATCAGAAACTATAATTGAATAATCAATTTTATTGGTATACCTGATACCGCATTCAATTGCAGAAAACTTATATCCTTTGACATTTTCGAGTCCGCCGGTAATTTCTTTCATTTGTTTCTCCTTAAGTTCTTCGTTGATTTAAAATATTTTAACATTCATGTAATGTTAACAGTGTTATGATATCCTGTAAAAGCCTTAACGGGTTTTAATTTTTTCTATTGTCTTTAAAGATGCATCTTATTCTGTAAAATATGAAATATTTTTTAAAATTAGTCCCGCTATAAAATTTCTAAAAGTACCGGCTTTTTTTATATTAAAAATTTTTTAATGCATGACAGGCAAATCTTTTTTGTTGCAATTGCAGAAAGAATTAATTATTATTAAATAAAATTATTAATCTATTTTGTTAAAAAATATATTGAAAAAAAATGATAAGTATAATAAAAGTAAGAAGATGAATTAGAATGGACAGGTTCAGGTATATATCCGAAGTGGAAATCAATCAGAAAGGTAAAGTAGTAATAATAACCTTGCCAAAATATTTTTATATTGGAAATATTATAGAGGTAGAACAGAGCTGGGAAAATATCCTGAAAAAGGAGCCTTCTGTCATCGGTTTTGATTGTGAAAAACTGGAATTTATTGATTCATCAGCTATCGGGACACTGGTAAAATTTTTTAATAGTTCGGTAAAAAACAACATTGAGATGTACGTTTTCGGATTAAAAACTGAGCTGATTAAAATTTTCGATACAACAAAAATAAACCGCGTTATGTCTGTAATAAATAAATCTGAATTTGAAGAGCGGTTTTTGAATTAAGATTCAGGCATTTCCATCCGATTTTGTAAGTACAGATGAAAAGAAATCTCTCTATAATACTATTAATACCGCTTTTGTTTACATCCTGTGTCACGTATAAGAAGTCTTCTTTGTCCTATCTTTTTCATGGACCGAAGCGTTATTCAATTGTAAAGACCGCACAGAAGTATATTGGGGTCAGGTATAAATTCGGTGGTGATACCCCCGCAGGTTTTGACTGTTCCGGTTATTCCAGCTATGTTTATAAACGTAACGGCCTGAAACTTCCTCATTCAGCCCAGCAGCAGTATGCAAAAGGGAGGAGAATAGGAATAAAAAAAGCAAGGCCCGGTGATCTGGTTTTTTTCAGAATATCCGGATGGAAGATCTCTCATGTGGGAATATATATGGGTGACTATACTTTTATTCATGCACCCAGCAGGGGGAAAAATGTCTGTTACGACGATATAAGGAAGGATTACTGGCGTAAGAGGTATGCCGGAACAGTAACCTATTTCTGAGTTTCCGGTTTTATAACCGGACTTTTATTATTCTTAAACTTCTTTTTTGTATCTTTTTTGCACCCTTTTTCAGAATTTTTGCCGCATGATTCAAATGAATTCTCCTCCTGGCTCTCTTTTTCGTTTACAAATGTACTGCTGTTACCAGCTGTAAAAGCAGCAGATGCAGATAGCATCAAAATGAATACTGTAAGTATGCATAACTTTTTTTTCATGTTCCCCCCTGAACTAAGCATGTTTTACTTTTTAAACAAAATGCATTTCTGTTTTTATAAGTTAAAAATGTTCCCTGTCAAAAATATTTTTTTAAAACAGTATTTCTATGTTTTATTTAGTTGCCTTATTACGATTAGATTATTATACAAAGCGATTGGAATTGCTTAAAAACAGAAAAACCGGGGATAAAAATGAAAATCAGGGCAGTTGCTGCTGCTTTATTATTATTTGTACTTTTTCAGGGAGTTTCGCGTGGTGATACATGTCATGAAATATCTACTGACGTAATAAGAAAGCACCTGGGGATTACTGAATTTACTATAATGTCAAAAAGAGAGCTAAATGGCCTCTGTGAAGTTATTATTAATACAGAAAACAGGATTCTGACATTTTACGGGAATAAAAAATTTCTTATTTCGGGAGAGATGTATGAAAACGGCAGTTCTCTTACAGAGGCTATGCTTTATGAGATAAACAAATCTCTACTAAAAAGTTCAATCAGTGAAGTTGAAAGCTGTGTTGTTTTCTCTTATTCTCCACCGGAGGTCAAAACCGAGAAAACTCTTTATATGGTTACAGATCCTTTGTGCCCATTCTGTAATAGAATAGGGGGGGAGATTAAAGAACTTTCTGACAAAATCGGCTTCAGGGTGAGGGTTCTGCTTCTGAATGTTCATGGCGAGAGGGGGAGAGTGAAGTGTATCGAAGCTGTATGCAGAAACTCTGTAAATTCCTCCTTTAATTTTGTAGAGTATAATAAGCCGGAATGGAAAAAAGCTGTCCCGAAAAAAGAGTTTATATGCTCTAAGGGGGGCGAAATGGTGGATAAAACAGAGAAGTTATCTGAAAAACTCGGGATTGACTCTGTACCGTTCTTTTTTGTGAATGACGGCAGGCATGTATCCGGAGCATCAATTGAGGATGTGGAATTACTGTTTAACAGGGGGGAATAGCTCCTGCTGTATCTGCTATTTTTTATGATAAAAAATTTCTTTTTGTAACATCATTCTATTATTTCTTGACAGAATAGTAATTAAATATTAGTATTAGCATGTTAATAAATTCGGAGATTTATGCGGATTGGAATTTATCCCGGATCATTTGATCCTTTAACATATGGACATCTCGATATTATCGAGAGAGCAACAAAAATTTGCGACAAGTTGATAGTCGGAATACTTATCAATAGTGCCAAAAAATCTTTGTTTGACCTTGAAGAGAGAATTGAAATACTCAAGCACTGTTGCAATGAGTATGATAAAAGCATTGAAGTTATATCGTTTGGCGGACTCCTGGTTGATTATTGCAGTCACAACGACATTTCGTTTATTATCAGGGGTTTGAGGGCTGTAAGTGATTTTGAATATGAGATTACTCTCGCATCAATTAACAGAAGGCTCGCGTCGAATGTTGAAACAGTCTTCCTTATGGCAAGAGATGAAAACCTCTTCGTATCATCAAGCCTTGTTAAGGAAGTGGCAATGTATAACGGTGATATATCAACTCTTGTCCCTCCGTATGTGGCAGATAGAATCCGCGCTAAGATCTCCTCTTAAAACGCTCTGAATAACAGGATTTTATTCTAATTTTTTCAGGGCGGGAATAGTGATATTCCAGATCAATTATTAACAATACTTGATATTTGTTGAAAATAATTGGTAAGGGAGGTTTTGTATGTTAACCATTATTTTAGTTATAGCTCTCCCTGTCACCGGATTCCTGGGGTATGCCTTACGGGCATATTTCGGCAAGATTAAACTGAATTCGGCTGAGGCCAGATCTCATAGAATCATCCAGGATGCTCTTAAAGAAGCTGAAAACAAGCGGAAGGAGCTGCTCCTAGAAGCTAAAGACCAGCTTTTGAAAGAGAAGAATGTACTGGAAAAGGAAACTCGAGAGAGGCGGCAGGAGCTCCAGTCAATTGAAAAAAGACTCATTCAGAAAGAAGAGACAATAGATACCAGAATTGAGGATATTCAGAAGCAGGAGAAAGTCCTGGCAATAAGAGATCAGGAGACTAAGGAAAGGGAAGATGAACTGAAAAAAGAGTTCGAAAAACACAGGCAGGAACTCGAAAAAATTGCAGGTATGAATTCAGATGAAGCTAAAGAGCTTCTTATGAAAAAAGTTGAAAATGAAACAAGGTTTGATATAGCAAGACTCATCAATAAGATTGAAGAGGAAGCCAAGAGAACCGCTGACAAGAAAGCAAAGGAGATTATTGTTGCCTCTCTACAGAGGAATGCTTCGGAGTATACTTCTGAAAATACTGTCACAACTGTGTCGCTCCCCTCTGACGAGATGAAAGGCAGAATCATTGGCCGTGAAGGGAGAAATATCAGGACCCTTGAGAATCTCACCGGTGTTGACATGATTATCGATGATACACCTGAGGTTGTTGTTATTTCAGGATTTGACCCTGTGAGAAGGGAGATCGCAAGGCTCTCTCTTGAAAGGCTTATTCAGAACGGAAGGATTCACCCCGCAAGGATTGAAGAGGTTGTTGAGAAGATCACAAAGGAGATCGAGGAGACAATGCTTGAAGAGGGTGAAAAAGCCGCGTATAATTTAGGGATTCCGGGTCTGCATAAGGATGCTCTATACAATATCGGTAAACTCAAGTTCAGAACAAGCTACGGACAGGATGTTCTTGCTCACAGTATTGAGGTGGCTAACCTTGCCGGTATAATGGCAGGTGAACTTGGCCTTGATGTACAGCTCGCGAAGAGGGCAGGGCTTCTCCATGACATCGGTAAAGGAAGTATAGTCGAGGGTGAGGGTGCTCACGCCATTGTGGGCGCGGAGATGGCCAAGAAATTCGGTGAATCGGATAAGTGTATAAATATCATTGCTTCACACCATAATGACAGGGAACAGGAGTCTTTTGAAGCTGTGCTTGTGCAGGTGGCTGATGCGATTTCAGCATCAAGACCAGGTGCAAGGAGAGAGTCACTTGATACTTATCTTAAGCGCCTGGAAAACCTTGAGAAAATTGCCTCTGACTTTAAAGGTGTTGAGAAGACTTTCGCAATACAGGCAGGCCGTGAACTGAGGGTTATGGTGGATAATTCCATCGTATCAGATGAAAAGGCTGAAGCAATGGCAAGGGATATAGCACAGAGAATTGAGTCTGAGCTTAAGTATCCCGGCATTGTAAGAGTAACAGTAATCAGAGAGACTCGAATAATCGATTACGCGCGCTGATTGATACAGCATATTATGTTAAAAAGGCTGACCTGAGAGGGCAGCCTTTTTAATTTCAAAAAGTAATCGACATGTCAGGCAATGACAGGTTACAGGTCATTAAAGGATATAAATAATGAAAGAAGTAAAAATTCTGGCAATCGGTGATATTGTAGGGAAGGCGGGGAGAAGAGTCCTTGGAAACAAACTTCAGACCATTGTCGAACGTGAAAGGATAGATTTTGTAATAGCAAACGGTGAAAACTCCGCCGGGGGGCTCTCCATGACTCCTGATATTACACGTGAGATTTTTTCTTATGGCGTGAATGTTATTACATCAGGGAACCATGTCTGGGGAAATAATGATATTCTGCAGATTATTGACAGTGAACCGAACCTGATACGCCCGGCCAACTACCCCCCTGATGTTCCGGGCAAAGGTTATTGCCTGGGCAATATTAAGGGGATAAAAATCTGCGTCATAAACCTCATGGGAAGAGTTATGATGAACCCCATGGACTGCCCTTTCAGAAAATTTGACGAAATATATAAAATTGTAAAGGATCAGGCAGACATTATTATTGTTGATTTTCATGCTGAAACAACTTCGGAGAAGCAGGCTTTAGGCTGGTATGTTGACGGAAGGGCTTCTGCTATTTTCGGTACTCATACTCATGTGCAGACTGCTGATGAGAGAATTCTTCATCATGGTACCGGCTATATTACAGATATTGGAATGACCGGTTCCATGGATTCAGTAATCGGAATGATTAAGGAACGATCGATCAGGTTTTTCCTTACACAGACACGGGTGAAGTTTGAACCTGCTGATGAGAACCCCTGGCTTAACGGAATTATATTTAAGATTAATGATTCAGGTAAGACTGTATCAATGACAAGGGTGCAGGAGAAGGGTTAACTGTGCACGCCTTTCAATTCCTCCGGCGTGAATTTATATTCTTTCAGGCAGAAGGTGCAGGTAACTGAAGCTCCTCCATCTTTCTCGATCATTTCATGTATATCTGATTTGTCCAGTGTCTTCATCAGCCGCAGCAGCGTTTCATGGCTGCACCGGCATTTGTGGACAAGTGGTGTGGCGCTCATAATTTCGGTATGCCTGTTATTGAAAAGCTCCTGTACAATTCCGTAGATATTTTCACCTGATTCGAGCCTGTCGCCAAGGTCCGCCTTCATATTCTGTATGTTTTCCTCGATCATTCCAATTACTGATTCTTCTGTATCAGGGAATGTCTGTATAAGAATCCCGCCGGATGATGTTATTTCTCCTTCGTGACCGAGATTGAGGCCGATGATTACCGCTGAAGGTATCTGTTCGGATGTAACAAGATAGTAGGCAAGATCCTGCGCTATTTCGCCGTAGAGAATCGGAGTCACGCTGTTATACGGTTCTTTCATTCCGATGTCTTTTATTACCGTTAGCAGACCGGCCCCTATTGCTTTTGAAAAGCTTATGCGGCCGATCGGGTCGGTAACATCGATGGACGGGTTTGCAATGTAACCCCGCAGATTGCCAAAAGCGTCCGCCTGTACATGCACCTCCTTAAGCGGGCCCTCTCCTGAGAATTTCAGGAGTATGCTCTGGTTTGTCTCGGGTTTGAGTGTGGCGCTGAGTAAAGCCGCAGCACTTATTGTACGCCCAAGGGCAACTGTGGCGTTTGGTGTTGTTTTGTGTATGGATGTGACCTCCCTTGCTGTTTCCAGAGAGGTTACAGTGTAAGCGCGGAGTTTAAGTTCAGCGCAGTAAATTCTTGATATCATATCCATGTTTATTTCCTCTTGTGTACCAGTTACGTAATTTTAGTAGCTCTGTTCTGTCCCGAAGGCCCCTCTCCCTTCCAGTGGAATGAATGTGTATCCGCTGCAATCTCTGCGCAGCGCTTTTACTACTCCCTCGGCTGTTTCAAGTTTTGTTTTAACCCCTTTACCGATATAATTTGAACCGGCATCAACGTAGTATACTATTCCGCCATCTCTTTTTTCAGCCTTGATATGCCCGCCATGAGTAGGTTTGAAATTGAAACTCTCACTCCTTAATGAGAGGTGTGTCTCCTCATGAGGCTTTGTTCCTATTGAGTAGAATTTAGGATCGTAGGTTGAAGTCTGCGGTATCATGGCAATATATGTTATATGATCCCCGGGCTTCAGGTTTTTTATCTGTTCCCTGAATCTTTCTTTTCTGATGGCTTCGGGATTAACGGTCTCCCTGTATCTGCCGATTTTAAGTTTCTGCTGCATCGGTATGAAGAGTACATTCAGAGAGTCAGATTTTTTCAGGTAGAGTATGTGCTCCGGCGTGAATGATGTTTTCATGAACTCAGTCATCGGCTTGCGGAACTCCGGATGTTTTACGTAGAGGGACCAGGATTCGAGTATATCCATGGCTGCTGATGAACCGGGGCTTGAATTGAAGCCGGTTGTAAAACGGTAGAATGAGTCACCCTTCGCGGGACGGATTATCCCGGCATCAGCAAGGTATGATGAATCAGCTATATCAATTACATTCACCAGAATATAGCCGCCGTTGTCATCCATTCCGGTAAAGACTCCCTGCTGTATTTTTTCTTTATTGATACGGCGAAGAATACTTTTTTGAGGAATACTCTCTCCGGGTGATGTAATCTCTACCAGTTTATTTTCAAGTAGCCAGTTTATTTCATCATGCATATTAAATCCATTTGTCACCTGTATTAATTACAAGGGAGAACATCTCCTCTGTTATCCCGTTGATTTCCGTGCGTATCAGAAGATTTTCATGATGTGATTCCTTAAGAAATCCCTCTTGTAGCATTATTTCAAATTGTTTGAGTAGAGGAGTGTAGTATCCGTTAATATTCAGTATGCACACAGGTTTTGTCAGGTAGCCTAACTGCACCCAGGTAAACACTTCAAGAAGCTCCTCCAGTGAGCCTATCCCTCCGGGGAGACAGATGAATCCGTCGGAGAGGCGGTACATCATTGCTTTACGTTCATGCATATCATTAACAACTATGAGCTCGCTTATATGCTCGTGCGGGACTTTCTGGTAGAGTTTTTCAGGGATCACGCCTGTGACATGTCCGCCATTGTTCATAACAGCAGAAGATACAATCCCCATGAGGCCAACATTTCCGCCTCCGTAAACAAGTCCTATTCCCCGTTCGGCAAGATATGTCCCAAGTTTTTCAGCATATTCACTGTAAACAGGGCTGTAGCCCCTGCTTGATCCGCAGAAAACGCAAATTTTTTTCATAATCTTTTTATTTCCGGTTTTTTTATCTCTTACAAGAAAAAAATAAACTCTTTAAAAGACAATTATTTTTTCTGCTGCAGTGTATTCATTGTTTTTTCTGATGGGAAAATGTAAAAAACTAACTATTTAGTTAATTTTTTACAGGAAAGTGTTGACTTTTTCAGCCCTGTGTTTTTATTTTTAACTAAATAGTTAGTTTAAATAACTGTTTAGTTTGAGATTGAAGCGATTACTCCGGAGGGTTATATGGTTAAAAAAGATAAAACTACTGAAGAGAAGATAATAAACGCGGCTCTCGATGAGTTTGCAGAACTTGGGTATGCTGGCGCCAGGGTGGACAGCATTGCTGAAAAGGGCGAAATTAACAAGGCGATGATCTACTATTATTTTAAAAGTAAAGAGAAGCTTTATGAGCGTATTCTTACAGATATAACCACCTGGATTTATGGACAGATCAAAGAGGCAGCTGTTGGAGGTAGAGAGTGTGAGCCCATAGACCAGTTTTATTCGATAATCGGAAGATACGTTGATTTTCTGAGGTTTATCGACAGGAGGTATATGAGGATCATGATGAGAGAGATTGCCAGCGGCGGGGAGTTCTTCAGGAAAATTGCTGTCCCTAACCTTGTGATGCCTGTGATGACTATTATTGAACCTCTTTTTAGGCAGGCTGTGAAGAGAGGAGAGATAAAGGATCTCAATCCCTATATGACGTTTCTGCAGATTATAGGGAGCATTGTTTTTTTCAATATTATCAGGATACCGCTTGAGGGGTCACCTGTTGAGAGCATTATCTTTAAAGAGAATTATTATGAAGAATTCAAGTCCAATATGTTCAGAATTCTGAAGAGCGGTATTGAAGTGAGGGAGGGGGAAAAATGAAAGATTCGATGAGAGAGATTCTTTTCAGGTGTGCAGTGATTTTTACCATGCTTCTGCTCTCAGCATCTTATCTTAAGGCTGAACCTGCCGGGATTACTGTTGATGAAGCAGTGAGGATAGCTCTTGAAAGTAATCACGACTTTAAGATTGCTGATTTAAGGACACGTGAATCGGAGGAGAGGGTAAATGCTGTGTGGGGACAGCTTATGCCTGTGCTGGAATCGGAGGCTTCAGTTTTGAGGCAGAATGCGGAGAGCGGATTCATGAGCATGTCGGACGGGCAGTCTGACATTAAATTTATACAGATGAAATTCGGGATTAATCCCGGTATATTTTATAACTCACTTCAGGCATCGAAGAAATCCTATTCTGCGTCAAAAGAGGAACTCCGGAGGATAAAGAGCGAAGTTGAGTACAATGTTATTAAGAGTTATTTTGATCTTCTTTTAGCTGATGAAATGACAGGTCTTAAAAAGGAGTCCCTTGAAGTGCTGAAGGTGAACCTTAAGGATGTAAAGAATATGTACGGCACAGGAACAGTGCCGAAGTTTGAGGTTTTACAGGCACAGGTGCGTATGATGAACCAGGAGCCTGAACTTTTCAGCGCGGAGAGCGGCGGACGTGTGGCTCTTGAGATGTTCAACCACAGGCTTGGCGGGGGGAGAAAACTCTACACGGTGAATAAAGAGGTACTGAAGGGTGAAGTTAAGCCTGTGCTCTGTAAAGATCCTGACAGGCAGATTGATATGCTGACATCAGTTGCTTTAAAGAACCGGCCTGAGGTAATTCAGATCAGGAAAAAGATTGAGATTGCTGAACACGCAGAGAATGCATATTCCTCTTATTATCTCTGGCCCAGCTTTTCAGTGGGAGGGTACTACGGGATGACTAAGCTTGAGCCCAATGCCATTGATGCGACTTTTTCAACACCATTGGGGCAGGTGACTCCTGATCTTTCCGGGATTTCCGGTACAGATGATTGGCAGAATACCTGGCAGGTGAGAGTTGCAGCCACGTACAGGTGGGGAGCGTTGTTCCCCGCAGACAGCGTAAGGGCCCGTGAGCGTGAGGAGAGGCTGAAAGTGAAAGAGGGTGAACAGGAACTCGCAAGGCTCAGGAGCGCTATTTCGGTTTCAATTAACTCCTCCTATTCAAAACTGCTCACAGCATATATGACAATAAACTCGCAGAGGGAGAATGTTAAAACAGCGGAAGAGGGTCTCCGCATTGCAAGGGAGAGTTACAGGGCAGGGGTGATAAAGAATTCAGAATTGCTTGCATCTGAACTTGCGCTCACCTCGGCAAAAACTTCCTATATAAATGCATTGTATTCGTATTATGTGTCTCTTGCAGAGCTTAAGAGAGAAACAGGCCTTGAAGATGAGAAGATTATTCTGGAGGAGTGCAGATGAAAAATAATAAAGTTATACCGGTAGCTGTTGTGATTGCGGTGGTGACAGCAGCGACATTATATTTTGAAGTAATCAGGCATACGGGTAAAAACGGTGATGTAATAAGCGGAAGCGGAACAATTGAGGTTACTGAAATTGAGATAAGCTCAAAGATTGCAGGGCGTGTCGATGAAATTCCCCGGGGTGAAGGGGCTGATGTAAAGAAGGGGGAGCTCCTTGTTAAGCTTCAGTATGATGAACTTTCTGCGCAGAGAGTTTCAGCAGTTGCTAATTTCAGGAATGCTGAAAAAAACTATAAAAGGATTAGTGACCTGTACAGAACAGGATCTGTTTCGCGGCGGGACCTGGATAATGCCGAAGCTGCGTACAAGGTGGCAAAGGCTGCAATGGATAACGTGGATGCCGCAATCGACTACGCGGTGTTATACTCGCCGATAGAGGGGACTGTAATTGACACGAGTCTTGAACCGGGCGAGATGGCTTTCCCCGGAACTCCGGTGCTTACAGTGGCAGATCTATCGAAGCCCTGGATGTATCTCTATGTTAATGAGAAGAGACTTGGTTTTGTTAAGATCGGGCAGAAAGTTAATGTATCTATAGATTCTTTTCCTGATAAAGTATTTGAGGGTAAAGTTGTTTCAATATCCAATAAAGCTGAATTTACTCCGAAGACTATCCAGACCAAGGAGGAGAGAGTAAAACTTGTTTTTGCCGTTAAAGTCGCCATTGAAAATAAAGATATGATACTGAAACCGGGAATGCCTGCTGATGCGGATATAATTTTAAAAGGGGACGGAAAGTGATTTCCGTTAATAATCTCACGAAAGTTTTCGGGGAGAACAGGGCTGTTGACTCCCTGAGCTTTGATGTGAGGAAGGGTGAGATTTTCGGCATCGTTGGGCCCGATGGCGCGGGGAAAAGTACGCTGCTGCGGATGATGGCGGGGATAATGATACCCGCATCAGGAGATATCCTTATAGATGGAATGGATGTGGCGCGCAACAGGTTCAGAATAAAGGAGAGCCTTGCATATATGCCGCAGAGATTCGGGCTTTACGAGGATCTCACTGTGGAAGAGAATATCCGTTTCTTCGGACGACTCTTCGGTGTGCCTCGTAAAATTATAGATGAACGGACACCGAAGCTTTATGAATTCAGCAGACTTGGCCCCTTCAGAGACAGGCTCGCGGGAAACCTCTCCGGCGGGATGAAACAGAAGTTAGGGCTCGCCTGCTGCCTTGTACACAGCCCGGGGCTTATACTGCTGGATGAGCCTACAAATGGAGTTGATCCTGTGTCAAGGAGAGAGTTCTGGAAGATCCTGTATGATCTCCTTTCAGACGGAGTTACGATTGTTGTGAGTACAGCGTACCTTGATGAAGCTGAACGCTGCAACAGGGTGGCACTTATGCATGAAGGCAGATTTATAAGACTGGGAACACCGGCCGAAGTGAAGAGTTCCGTGCCCGGCGCGCTTATTGAAATTGAAACTGATGATGTATGGAGAGTGGAAGAGGCGCTTAATAAAAGCGGTGAGTTCAACGGGATAATCCGTGAAGGTAAAACTCTAAAGGTATTTGTCCGGAACAGGAGAAGTGATACAGATAGAATAAGGGTTATTCTCTCTAAAAGTAAAACAGGTAAAGTATCAGTTAAAGAGAAGAACCCTAACCTTGAGAACTGTTTCATGGAGATAGTGATGAAAGGGGGTAAAGATGAGCGCCCGTAATTCAATAATCCGCCTTATGGCCATTGCTGATAAGGAGTGGCTTCAGATCAGGAGGGACAGGAGAAGCCTGATTCTCTCGCTGATAGCTCCCCTTATTCTGATCCTGTTATTCGGGTTTGCTCTCACCATGGATGTGAAGCATGTAAAAACCATGGTCTATGACCAGAGCAGAACTGCATCTTCACGGGCATTTATCGAAGGGTTCAGCCACACTGAATATATAGATATTACAGCTTACGCGGAAAACTATGATGACATCGACAGGTCTATAGATTCAGGGAGATGCGCAATGGCTGTTGTTATCCCCGTGGATTTTGAGAAGAAGATTAAGACAGGGAGAAGTGTCTCTGTTCAGCTTATTGTTGACGGTTCAGATTCAACATCAGCAACGGTTGCAACAGGCTACATGAAGGCAATTACCATGGCGTACAACATTGAGGTGAAGATGTCAGGGCTCAAAAAAGCAGGGTTCCCTGAAATTACACCGCCTGTTGATGTCAGGAGCAGAATCTGGTATAACCCGGAACTTGAAAGCAGGAACTTTATTATTCCGGGACTTATTGTTATCATACTGGCAATCATCTCCGCCCTTATCGCTTCACTGACAATCTCCCGTGAATGGGAGAGGGGAACAATGGAGACACTCATAACAACTCCTGTGAGAGGATGGGAGCTGGTTTTCGGAAAACTGATACCTTACCTTTTTATAGGACTTTTTGATGTAATGATTACAGTATGCGCGGGATACTTTGTTTTTAAAGTTCCGATGCGCGGGAGTTTTATAGAGTTCTATCTCCTGGCGCTGCTTTTTCTTGTGGGGACATCGGGCCTCGGTATACTGATATCAGCGGCAACACGGGTGCAGGTTCTTTCGGTGCAGTTTGCCATGGTGGCCACATACCTTCCGTCATTTATTCTTTCAGGATTTATTTTCCCTATTAACAATATGCCGCTCCTTGTGCAGGGTATAACTTATGCTGTTCCCGCGAGGTATCTGATTGTAATTGTGAAAGGGATAGCGCTGAAAGGTATCGGCGTAATGATGCTCCGGGTACAGATTGTATTTCTACTTATTTATGCAGCAGCAGTGCTGATTATCGCAGTGAAAAAGATGTCACTCACTCTGCCGGAAAATTAAGGTGATTGTATGAGAACAAAAATCATGCGTGTTAATATACTTAAAAGCTTTATAGTGAAGGAGTTCAGGCAGATACTCCGGGACAACAGGATGAAGATGATGCTTTTCGGTGCTCCTGTTCTTATGCTGGTTATATTCGGTTACGCTGTTAATACTGATGTTGTGAATATAAGGATGGCGGTTCTGGACAGCAGCAGGAGTTCTGAGAGCAGATCGTTCCTGGATAGATTTACCGCAAGCGGTTATTTTGTTTATTATACAAATGCTGAATCTCCGGATATGGGGGCTGCGGCACTTGACCGTGGGGATGTTGATATGTTCATCAATATACCGTATGATTTTTCACGCAACCTGAAAAAGGGTAAACAGGCAGCGGTCCAGATTATAGTGGACGGCAGCGACTCAAGCAGGTCATCAGTTATACTGGCATATATCAGTCAGATTACCAATGATTATTCAGAGAGATTCCTTGAAAAAAGTGTAATGCTTACAATGAGAAACCGCGGAACAGGAACAGTGATCTCCGCAGGGGGAGTGATGCTGAACGAGCGGACTCTTTTCAACCCGGAACTTAAAAGTAGAAACTTTTTTCTCCCCGGTGTTCTCGGCCTCCTTGTGGCGCTTATAACAATCATGATGACTTCAATGTCTGTTGTGAAAGAACGGGAGAGCGGTACAATTGAGCAGATAATTGTCTCCCCCATAAAACCGCTTGAGTTTGTTGCAGGGAAAACACTACCCTTTGCTATAGTGGGGTTTGTGGATATAGTTGTAATAGCTTTTATAACTATTGTATGGTTCAGGGTCCCCTTTAACGGCAGTTTTATTCTGATGCTGTTGTGCGGTGGCTTTTACATTATCTGCACATTGGGTGTGGGACTCTATATATCAACAATATCGCAGACACAGCAGCAGGCGATGCTCTCCACTTTTCTTTTTTTTATACCGTCGATTATACTTTCCGGGTTTATATTCCCGATTTATGCCATGCCTCCTGTTTTCAGGATAATCACTCTTGTTAATCCTATGAGATATTTTATTGATATTACACGGGGTATTTTTCTTAAAGGGGTTGGTGTCACAGTCCTATGGGAGAGTATTCTTGCACTGGGGTTTCTTTCAGTGATCTTTCTCGCGTTGAGTGTCAGGAGAGTAAACAGGAGGTTCGAGTAATGGAAGTTTCAGTTGAAGTAAGCGGCCTCACAAAAAGGTTCGGAGAATTCACCGCAGTTGACAGTATAAACTTTTCTGTAAGTAAAGGTGAGATCTTCGGATTCCTGGGACCTAACGGCGCGGGTAAGAGCACAACAATCAGGATGCTCTGCGGGATACTCAGTCCTACCGAGGGGAGCGGCACTGTGGCTGGGCATGATATTGTAAGGGAACAGAATCAGATCAAGCATTCAATCGGGTATATGTCGCAGAAGTTTTCCCTGTACAGCGAACTCACTGTTGTTGAGAACCTTGAGTTCTTCGGCAGCATATACGGGCTCACGGGAAATATTCTGAAGGAGAGGATGGAGTATGTCCTTGATATGGCTGAGATAGGAAAACGGAAGAGGGAGAGGGTCAGCTCATTGCCCGGAGGAATAAAACAGAGACTTGCCCTCGGCAGCGCCATTATTCATGACCCTTCAATACTTTTTCTTGATGAGCCCACTTCAGGTGTTGACCCCCTGATGAGGAGAAACTTCTGGGAACTGATATACGATTTTTCACGCAGGGGGAAAACAATCTTTGTTACCACGCACTACATGGATGAAGCGGAACACTGCGGACGCATGGCACTTATCATAGCAGGGAGGATTATTGCATACGGTTCTCCGCAGGAGCTGAAAAGTGAGCTTCATCATGATGTTTATACATTGAAGGTGGATAATTTTATCAGGGTGTTTGATAAAGTGTCGGAACTCCCGTTTATTGATGAAGCGGCAATTTTCGGAAGTGATATACATCTCCTTTGCGGGAAGAATTTTGGCATGAAGAGGGAACTTGCAGCCGTACTGAAAAGTTCAGGCGTTCACGAATTTTCACTGGAAAAGATATCTCCGACCCTGGAGGATGTATTTGTTACTCATGCAAGAAGATTAGGGGTATAATTCCGGGATCATAAGGTAAACAATTCTTATCCTGTTTTCAGGGATATATTTCTCTCATTAAGATTCCGGTATTGCCCAACGGGCAAACCGGAATTACTAATTGTGTAATAATTCAATCGTAAAGTGCTATAAAAACATAATTTTTTTCCTCTTCTCATACTTTTGTACGATTTACAACTGCTCCATAATCATGTAAGTATATATTCAGAAAGAAAATCATGAAACTGATACAAAAGAGAATGGTTGCTCTTCAGAACTGAATTCTGATTTTTACTGTATCTAACCCGATGGGGAGATCTCTGAAGAGTAATTTGTCCGGGACGGATACCGGGGTGTATTTGCCGGGATAAAGAGGAAGTATGGCTGCATAAAGCAAATTGCGGGGAGAATATAAAAAAAAGACAATCTCTGCCGCACGATATTTTTTGAGGAAGCTGATATGTATGATATCAGCTTTTTTTTATCTGTATAATTTTAAATGTTTGAAGAATCAGTTATAAGAAGCAGCCGTATATCTTTTTCCAGTTCAATATTGTCTGCATTAAAAATCCATCTTCCGTCACCGGTGAATTCCCCCCTGTAACTGCCGTCAAGCTGAATGATTCTATCCTTTAAAAAACCGGTTTCGGAAATAATCTCCACCCGCAGCTTTGAAACATTACCATGCCACAGCCCCCCGGTATGAAGTATATACTCCAGGTAATATCCTTCGGCATTTTGCTCCTTCATGAAAGAGACAAAGGGCATCCTGTATGAATAGGTTATTATATGCTCAGAGGTATCTCTCCCTGAGCATGGAATATCATACCTGTACACAGAGCTGTAATGTTTATTGTCAATGAGGAAGAGGGATTCACCTGGAGCTGAAACTGTATCACATATGCAGTTTTCACCATTCCATGTTACGGTAAAATTATTCATTTTAAACCACTCTGTTACAGGGAAAGCCAGAGTGCTGCAGTAATCAGCCGTGTTTTTGAAAATACACCTGACATGCACATGCACGGTTTTATCCCTCTTTATGCGGATTGTGAGATACTCCTCATCTAAGATGACTTTTTTATTGTCACATCCGCATAACAAAAACAGCAGAAGAACCGGCAGAAAAGATATTTTAATACTTCGGGTATTTATTATTTTTTTCATAAGGAGGATAGTCGCCCGTATTGTAACTTACGAGGGTGAATGCGCTTATGCATGTATCGCTGAATTTTTCACCTTTATATACGCTTAATATCTCCAGCTTGATCTGTTTAACTGTCATGGGTGTTTTAAGCATAATTTTCTGTCCGCCACCTTCATAGTCGTCCATGAAACAATCATTTTTTTTGGCTGCTACACATTTCTCATAGCTGGTATATTCTTTTTCTTCAACCTTCCATTCGCAGTATGATTTGAGATCACCTTTTTCAAGGTACATTCCGCAAAGGTCCTTACCGAATGTACCTGTTACAACCTTTTCCTTCCCGGAAGGGGGGTAAAATGTAAGCCTGAAATCTTTAACCCGGTTATTCTGCATATAGAGGTGTTTATACTTCCCGTAACCGTTAAGTATCCCTACGCCATAGATCTTAACAGGGGAAACAGTGATGCTTACAGATTCGCCAATTCCGTCGTCGCTTTTACCCTCACACCATGCCGTGCCTGAGTCATTATCAAAAGCTTTTGCAGGGCCGTAATAATTATCAGGTTTCCCCTTCTCTTTAAGAACAGAGCTTGCGCTGTATTTCGCGTTGTCATATGATATGCTGTAAAAATCGAGCATGTCTGCATATAACAGAATATTGAAAACCAGAATCAGAAGCAGAGACCTTATAATTCTTTTCATAAAAGCCCTCCAGTAGATTTATTTCTATTGTAACACTTAATTTTATAAAGTTTTCCTGTCATTGCGAGGAGCATTAGCGACGAAGCAATCTGTTCAGAATAGGAAATATTCAGGATTGACCGGTATTGTTTCTATCCTTAACAGATTGCCACACTCCCTCCGGTCGTTCGCAATGACATACTTGAAAATAATTGGTAATTTAATATAATACAAAAGAGGCGTTTAAGAAAAAAATGATAGGGAAAAAACAGGAGGAATTAAAAAATAAAATGCCCCAAGCTCAAGCGGGGCGGGGTTTTTTTAAAATAATAAAATCACTTTAGATGGGGTTATATCCCCAGCACTTTTTTCCCCTGTGTTTTGAGCACATAAGCAGTG
>ERZ795053.440-NODE-440-length-53126-cov-11.945337_pt1 | contig 53126 bp, 48 predicted proteins | sample MGYA00375137_ERZ795053 | MGnify/ENA primary metagenome ERZ795053 (study PRJEB30182, sample SAMN05720284) | activated sludge metagenome | isolation source: Anaerobic digester | place: Hong Kong | collected 2014-12-17 ...
AAAAGGTTTGTTTTCTTACCCCACCCCCTTCACCCCACCCACCACGGAAGATGACAGACTGTCGTGGCTGCGCCTCATTCGCTCCCATCGCGTCGGGGTGGCGACCTTTCACCGACTGCTTGGCGAACATGGAACGGCCCGCACCGCGCTTGAGGCCTTGCCCGGCGTCGCGCGCGCGGCCGGTGTCGCGCGCTACGACCCCTGCCCGGAAAGCGCGGCCATCTCAGAGATGCGCGCAGGGCAAGCCTGCGGCGCACGACTTCTTTGTCTGGGCGACCCGGACTATCCGGCATCCCTGGCCGAAATCCCGGATGCGCCGCCGGTCCTCTGGGCGATCGGCGACACCACGATCCTGGCCCGCCCCACGGTGGCCATCGTCGGTGCCCGCGGTGCCTCTGCGCTTGGGACCCGCATGGCGCGGCGTCTGGCCGAGGGGCTGGGGGCCGGGGGGTTCGTCGTCGCCTCTGGCCTGGCGCGCGGGATCGACGCGGTCGCCCATGCGGCCGCGCTGGCCACCGGCACGGTCGCGGTGATGGCGGGCGGCGTCGATCACGTCTATCCGGCCGAAAACGCCGCCCTCGCGCGGGACATCGCCGCACGCGGCGTCCGGCTTTCGGAACAGCCCCCGGGGCTGGAGCCGATGGCACGCCACTTCCCGCAGCGAAACCGGATCATCGCGGGCCTTGCGCGCGCAGTCGTCGTGGTGGAAGCCGCGGCGCAATCGGGCAGCCTGATCACCGCGCGGATCGCGCTTGATCAGGGGCGGGAGGTCCTGGCGGTCCCCGGCCATCCGTTCGACGGGCGGGCAGCGGGGTGCAACATGCTGATCCGCGACGGCGCGACCCTTGTCCGGGGCGCAGAAGATGTCATCGCGGCGCTGGCGGGAACCCCGGCCCGGCCGGAAGCCGCGCCCGCCGAAACGCCCCCGCCCGCCGCCGTTGCCGCGTCGCCGGCCGAGGACCGGCGCGGCTGGCGCGATCAGGCAGCCCTGCACCGGCAGATCCTGGACCGGCTGGGGCCAAGCCCCGTGGCCGAGGATCAGTTGATCCGCGATCTGGCGCTGCCCGCCGCAAGGGTCACGCCCGAACTCGTCATGCTGGAGATGGAGGGGCAGATCCAGCGCGCGCCCGGCGGGCTCTTGTCGCGCGTCTAGGACAGTGACAATCCGCGCGTGGCGGGCTGGCGGGACCTGACCGCCGACGAAACCGCCCCATATCACCGTTCTCGTGGCCGGCAGTCCTATGGTGCAACGGCAGGCGCCGCAGGCAGGGCCGGCGCGCATCCGGGTTCACAAGGTCGCTAACGGTCTCTCCGCCCCCGGCGTCAGGGAAGGTCGGCAGGGATGCACCTCGCGTCCCCCGGGCAAGGGCCGCCCCCTTGGCATCCCGCCTGCCCGCCACGGCGCCGTCCTTTGCAGGCGGTCGGCTTTCCCCGCCTTCGCCACCGGTCGCCACCCCCCCGGGAATCGCGCCTTTGTCGCATCACCTCCGGCGGCGGAAAGGCGCTTTGGCCGCGGTCATTGACATTCACCGCCCCGCGCCCCCATGTTCCCCCGCCAAGTCGAATGAAGAATGAACGTGAGGCAGTCATGGCCGTCGTGGTCGTCGAATCCCCAGCCAAGGCCAAGACAATCAACAAGTATCTCGGTTCGGACTACACGGTCCTGGCCTCCTACGGCCATGTCCGAGACCTGCCCCCGAAGGACGGTTCGGTCGAACCCGATGCGGGATTCGACATGAAATGGGAAGTCGCGGCGGACAGCCGCAAGCATGTCCGCGCCATCGCCGAGGCGCTGAAATCCGACGACACGCTGATCCTCGCCACCGACCCCGACCGCGAGGGGGAAGCGATTTCCTGGCACCTGAAGGAGGCGCTGGCATCGAGCCTGAAGAAGGGCAAGACGGTGCGACGCGTGACCTTCAACGCGATCACAAAATCCGCCGTGACCGAGGCGATGTCCCACCCGCGCGACGTCGACATGGAACTGGTGGAGGCCTACCTGGCGCGCCGTGCGCTTGACTACCTTGTCGGTTTCAACCTGTCGCCGGTCCTTTGGCGCAAGCTGCCGGGGGCAAAATCCGCCGGCCGCGTGCAGTCGGTCTGCCTGCGCCTGATCGTCGAGCGGGAGCTGGAGATCGAGGCGTTCAAGGCGCGCGAATACTGGACCGTCTCGGCCACCCTGGCCACGCCACGCGGGCAGGAATACCAGGCGCGACTGACGGTTCTGGGCGGCAAGAAGCTTGACCGCTACGACCTCGCCAACGAAACGGCGGCCGAACTGGCCGTGCAGGCGGTCAGGTCGCGCGACCTGACCGTGAAGTCGGTGGAGGCCAAGCCTGCCGCGCGAAACCCCTACCCGCCCTTCATGACCTCGACCCTCCAGCAGGAGGCAAGCCGCAAGCTGGGCATGGGGGCCAAGGCCTGCATGTCGGCAGCGCAGCGCCTGTACGAGGCCGGACACATCACCTACATGCGGACCGACGGGATCGACATGGCGCCCGAGGCGGTCATGGCGGCGCGCGACGCGATCAAGACGCGATTCGGCGCGGAATACGTCCCCGACAGCCCGCGCATGTACAAGAACAAGGCCAAGAACGCGCAGGAAGCGCACGAATGCATCCGCCCGACCGACATGATGCTGTCGCCGGACAAGCTGAAGGCCGAGGGCGAGCAGAAGAAGCTTTACGACCTTGTCTGGAAGCGCACCATCGCCAGCCAGATGGCCGCCGCGCGGCTGGAACGTACCACCGTAGATGTCGGCAGCGCGGACGGAGAGGTCGAGCTGCGCGCCACCGGGCAGGTCGTTCTCTTCGACGGGTTCCTGAAGGTCTATGACGAGGGGCGCGACGACGACGGCGACGAGGACGGCGCGCGCCTTCCGCAGATCATGCGCGGCGAGACGGCCGACAAGCGCGCCATTGCACCCGAACAGCATTTCACCCAGCCGCCGCCGCGCTATACCGAGGCGACTCTGGTCAAGCGGATGGAAGAACTGGGGATTGGCCGGCCCTCCACCTATGCCTCGATCGTGACGACGATCCAGGACCGCGACTATGTGCGCAAGGACAAGGGGCGGCTTGTCCCGGAGGACAAGGGGCGGCTGGTGACGGCCTTCCTGACCAACTATTTCCGTCGCTATGTCGAATACGACTTCACCGCCGATCTGGAAAACGAACTGGACGAGATTTCGGCGGGCGACCGCGACTACAAGGAGGTGCTGGCGCGCTTCTGGCGGGATTTCACCGCGGCCATCGCGGAAACCGCCGATCTTCGCATCAGCGAGGTTCTGGAAAAGATCGACGAATTCCTGGCGCCGCATCTTTACCCGCCGCGCGCCGACGGATCGGACCCGCGCATCTGCCCGACCTGCGGCGAAGGGCGGCTGAACCTCAAGACGGCGCGGTCGGGCGGGGCCTTCATCGGCTGTTCCAACTATCCCAACTGCCGCTACACCCGCCCGCTGTCGGCCCCGAACGGGGAAGAGGCGGTGACACCGGACGGCAAGCCTCTGGGCGAGGATGCCGGTGGCAACCCGATCACGGTGCGCGCCGGGCGGTTCGGGCCTTACGTCCAGCGTGGCGAGGCGACGGAAGACCAGCCAAAGCCCGACCGGGCAAGCCTGCCGAAGGGCTGGGCCGCGGACAGCCTGACGCTGGAACGCGCCCTGATGCTCTTGGATCTGCCGCGCCCGATCGGCCCGCATCCCGACGACGGCGCGCTGGTGGAGGCCGGGATCGGCCGCTACGGCCCATATGTGAAGCACAACAGCACCTACGCCAACCTGCCCGAGGTCGAGGAGGTCTTTACCATCGGGATGAACCGCGCCGTGGAGGTTCTGGCGCAGAAGGCCGCGCGCGGCGGCCGCGGGACCGGCGCGGCGATGGCGCCCTTGCGCGAACTTGGCGCCCATCCCGACGGCGGGCCGGTGCAGGTCATGGCCGGACGCTACGGGCCCTATGTCAAATGGGAGAAGGTCAACGCGACCCTGCCCAAGGAACTGACGCCCGAGGCCGTGACGCTGGAGGAGGCGCTGGCGCTGATCGCCGAGAAGGCGGCGAAGGGCGGCAAGGGCAAGAGCGGCAGGGCCACGGCCCGCACGACCAAGGCCAAGGCGAAGCCCAAGACGGCAAGAACGGCCAAATCGAAGAAGGCAAAGGACACCTGACATCCTGCTGCGCCGCAGCGATTGACACCATCGCCCCGCCGCGCCACAAATCGGCGGGGAATTTTCGGGGAGAGATCCATGAACAAGGTCTACGGCTCCGCGGCAGAAGCGCTTGATGGCTTGCTGTTCGACGGGATGCTGATCGCGGCCGGGGGCTTCGGCCTTTGCGGCATTCCTGAGCTGCTGATCGCGGCGATCCGCGATGCGGGCACCAAGGGGCTGACCGTCGCGTCGAACAATGCGGGCGTCGACGGCTTCGGCCTTGGCGTCCTGCTTGAGACGCGGCAGGTGAAGAAGATGATCTCCTCCTATGTGGGGGAGAACGCCGAGTTCATGCGACAGTACCTGAGCGGCGAGCTGGAGCTTGAGTTCAACCCGCAGGGCACGCTGGCGGAACGGATGCGCGCCGGCGGCGCCGGCATCCCGGGCTTTTACACCGCGACGGGTGTCGGCACGGTCATCGCCGAAGGCAAGGAACACCACGACTTCGACGGCAAGACCTATATCCTGGAACGCGGGCTGGTCGCCGACCTGGCGATCGTGAAGGCCTGGAAGGCGGACCCCTCGGGCAACCTCGTCTTCCGCAAGACCGCGCGCAACTTCAACGTGCCCGCCGCGACCTGCGGGCGCACCTGCGTGGTCGAGGTGGAAGAAGTCGTGCCGCTTGGCAGCCTTGATCCCGATACGATCCACCTGCCGGGGATCTATGTTCACCGGATCATCGCCGGCCAGCACGAAAAACGGATCGAACAGCGCACGGTGCGCAAGCGGGAGACGGTGTGATGACCGAGGCAAGGGGCTGGGACCGAAACGGCATGGCCGCCCGCGCGGCGCAGGAATTGCGCGACGGGATGTATGTGAACCTTGGCATCGGCATTCCGACGCTGGTCGCCAACTACATCCCCGAGGGCGTGCATGTGACGCTGCAATCGGAAAACGGCATGCTGGGCATGGGCCCTTTCCCCTATGAGGGGGAAGAAGACCCCGACCTGATCAATGCCGGCAAGCAGACGATCACCGAACTGCCGCAGACGGCCTATTTCGACAGCGCGCAGTCCTTCGCGATGATCCGCGGCGGCAAGATCGCCATGGCGATCCTGGGCGCGATGGAAGTGGCCGAGAACGGCGATCTCGCCAACTGGATGATCCCCGGCAAGCTCGTCAAGGGCATGGGCGGCGCGATGGACCTTGTGGCGGGTGTCGGCCGCGTCGTCGTGGTCATGGACCACGCCTCCAAGCACGGCGAATCGAAGGTGCTGCGCGAATGCACCTTGCCGCTGACCGGCAAGGGCGTGGTCGACCGGATCATCACCAACCTCGGCGTGCTGGACGTGGGCCACAAGGGCCTGCACATCGTCGAGCTTGCCCCCGGCGTGAGCGAGGAACAACTGCGCGCCGCGACCGAAGCGACGATCGTCGGCTGACCTTCAGACGGGGCTGCGCCAGACCGCGCGGCCCCGCTCGTTACTGTGACGTTTTTCGAAACAACTCCATAATCCCGCCCCATTCCGTTGCTAGACCGGCGGCAATGATGACCACGGACCCTCCCTTGTCGCGCATTCCACCGGCACCGCCACGGCGCCGACGGTCGGATTTCTTGGTGATCGGCGTCCTGCTGGCATTGTTCCTGGCGGGGATTCTCGGCCTTGCGGCCGCGACCGGCTGGCAAGAGACGGCCGCCCAGATCGCGCGCCTTTCGGCGGTGCAGATCGGTGGGCTTCTGGTCCTGTCGCTTGCCAATTACCTGATGCGCGCGCTGCGCTGGCACGTCTTTGCCCGCAGGCTCGGGCTGCCGGTCGGCCCGCTGCAATCGCTGCGCCACTACCTTGGCGGCTTTGCCATGAGCGTGACGCCGGGCCGCGTCGGCGAACTGGTGCGGATGCGCTGGCTGCGCCGCGAAACGGGCTGGAGCGTGGAACGCACCGCGCCGCTGGCGCTGGTCGACCGCGCCTCGGACCTGGCGGTCATGGCACTGATCCTTGCGCTGGCGGTCTCGCTGGCGGCGGGGGGCATGGGCGGCGGGCTGGCGGTGGCCGTGGCGGCGCTGGCGGTGGCCTATGCCGCGACGCGGCCAAGGCTGATCGCCGCGGCGGTGACGCTGGCCTATCGCGCGACCGGGCGTCTGCCCCGGCTTTTTGCCCGGGCGCGGGTCGCCGCGCGGTCGCTCAGCCGGTTCAGCCATCCGCCGGTCCTTCTGGCGGCACTGGCGCTAGGCTTCGCGGGATGGCTTGCCGAGGGTTTCGCATTTCACCTGCTCCTGGGGTGGATGGGAAGCGATATCGGCCTGTGGAAGGCGATCGGAATCTTCGTCTTCGCAACGCTTGCGGGCGGGCTAACCGGCACGCCGGGCGGTGTCGGCGGGGCCGAGGCGGCGATGATCGCGCTTCTGAGCCTCGAAGGCGTGCCGATGGAGGTTTCCGTGCCGGCGACCGCCGTGATCCGCGCGACGACGCTGTGGTTCGCGCTGGTCTTGGGGATCGCCGCCTTTCCGCTGGCGGAAAAATGTTCGACGAAGGTGCCGACAAGGGGGCGCGATGCGCTGGAAGACCGCTGATTTCGCCGGATGGGGCCGTGCGCTGAGCGCGCGGTTCGATGTGGCACGACCCGAAAGGCGCCGCGCGCTCGATGCGCTCTTGTCAGAAGGGCTGGTGCCCGCGATGGGGATGCGCCGCAGCTACGGCGACGCCGCGCTGAACGCGGGCGGGCGCGCGGTGGAGATGACGCGTCTTGACCGGATGATCGGCTTCGATCCCGCGACCGGAGAACTGGAGGCGGAGGCGGGCGTCCAGATCGGCCAGCTTGCGCAGGTCTTCGCGCCGAAAGGCTGGCTGCCACCGGTGATGCCCGGCACCGGCTTTGCCACGCTGGGCGGCTGCATCGCGCAGGACGTTCACGGCAAGAACCACCACCACGCAGGCAGCTTCTGCCAGCATGTGACGTCGATCCGCCTGCGCACCGCCGCGGGCGAGGTCGAAGTGACGCCGGAGGGCACGCCCGATCTCTTCCGCGCGACGGCGGGCGGGCTGGGGCAGACCGGGGTGATCCTGTCGGCCAGGATCCGCATGATGCCCTGCAAGGGTGATGTGATGATCGTCACCGAACGGCGAATCGACGACTGGGACGAACACATCGCGATGCTCGATGCGTCGCGGGCCACCTATACTGTCGGCTGGATCGACGCGACAGCGACGGGCTCGGGCCTTGGCCGCGGCATCCTCGAAGAGGGCGAGACCGGATCGGGCCTCGTGCCGAGGCGGGTAAAGTTCCGCAAGGTCCCCTTTGACGCGCCGCGCTTTGCGCTTTCGGCCCCGGTGGTGCGCGCTTTCAACCAGCTTTACTGGCGGCGCGTTCCCGAATCCGGGCGCACGGTGGTGAAGCCGATCGGCGATTTCTTCTTCCCGCTCGACAAGATCCACGACTGGAACCGGCTTTACGGCAAGCGCGGATTTCACCAGTTCCAGTGCGTCGTGCCGCTTGCGGCGGCGGGCGAACTGCGCGCGATGCTGGAAAGCATCGCCGGTTCGGGCCTTGCCTCGCCCCTTGCCGTGCTCAAGCGTATGGGGCCGGGGGGCGCGGGCCATCTGTCCTTCCCGATGGAGGGCTATACGCTGGCCGTCGATTTCCCCAACCGCGCCGGCGCGCGCGACCTGATCGCGCGCCTGATCGAGCGGGCGCGCGGCGCCGGCGGGCGGATCTATTTCGCCAAGGACAGCCTGGCGCGGGCCGACGACATCCCCGCGATGTATCCTGAACTTGCCGCGTGGCGCGCCGCCTCGTCGGACGCCGATCCGCAGGGCACGCTTGCGACGGACCTCGTAAGGCGCCTGAAACTTAGGGGGGCGGCATGAACCGGACCTGGATCATTCTTGGTGCCACCTCGTCGATGGCGCGGGCCTTCGCGCGGCAGGTCGCGTCGCAAGGCGCGGGCGTCCTTCTGGCGGGACGCGACGGCGAAGACCTTGCGGCGCTGGCCGCCGATTGCGCCCTGCGCGGCGCGCGGCTGGCCGAGGCGGTCGCCTTCGACGCCCGCGACCCGGCGGGCTTCGCCGCGATCGTGGACCGCGCCGGCCTTGAGGAGGGCGAGATCAACGCCGCCGTCTTTGTCGGCTCCATGCCCGCGCAGGCCGATATCGACGCCGACCCGGGCCTGATCGATGGCACCGTGACCGACAGCTTCACCGGCCCCGCGCGGTTCCTGCACCTTCTGGCCCCCGTGATCGAGGAACGGGGGATGGGCAGCATCGTCGGCGTGGGCTCTGTCGCGGGCGACCGGGGGCGGCTTGGAAACTATGTCTACGGCGCGGCCAAGGCGGGGTTCCATACCTACCTGTCGGGGCTGCGCAATCGCCTGACGCGGGCGGGCGGGCATGTGGTGACGGTCAAGCCCGGCTTTGTCGATACAGCGATGACCTGGGGCCTGCCCGGCATGTTCCTTGTCGCCTCGCCCGAAAAGGTGGCGGCCGACATCCTGCGCGCCGTCGAGCGGCGGCGCAACGTGATCTACACGCCGGTCTTCTGGACGCTGATCATGCTGATCATCCGCCACATCCCGGAACCTGTCTTCAAGAAGATGAAGATCTGAGGCTCAGCCGAACCATTGCTGCCACAAGCGCGCCGCCCAGAACATCAGGCTGAGCGTCAACATCAAAAGCCCAAGCCCAAGCGGATCGCGCAGCGCAAAGACGATGGGATCGTAGTCCTGGCGCCCGTTCCAGGCCAGCGTGACCATCCGGACCATCCAGGCGGCCATCGGGATCATCGCGACCCATAGGATCCAGGTCGTCGGATAAAGCGCGACCGCCTGGTCGGACACGGAATAGAGCAGGAAGATCACCAGCGCGCCCACAACGCCGATCCAGGCGACGTTGCGCAAATCGCCCAGATCGCCGCGCCCGTAACCGCGCCCCGGCAGGCGTTCGTTCCCCGTCGCCCGGCTCAGCTCGGTAATGCGCTTCACGCAGCCCAGCGTCAGGAAGATCGGAAACACGAAGATCAGCATGTAGATCGACACACCGACGGCAGCGGCCGCTGCCCCGGCAACGACGCGGATCGTGTAAAGCGTGGCCAGCATCGTGATATCCACCCAGCGCATCCGCTTGAGCTTCAGCGAATAGGCCAGCGACAGGGCCATATAAAGAAGCGTCACCAGAAGGAAAGCCGGCGACAGCAGCGCAGCGATCAGGAGCGCCGCCGCCCCGATCCCGGTCATCGCGGCCATCCCCACCCCGATCGGCACCGCGCCCGAGGCGAAGGGCCTGCGGCACTTGGTCGGATGCAGCCTGTCCGCCTCGAGGTCGAGAAGGTCGTTGGCGACATAGATGGTGGAGGCCGCCAGCGAAAAGGCGGCGATGCCCCACAGGATCGGCAAGAGCGTTGCAAGATCGAACCGGTGGGAGGCAAGCAGCGGCAGCAGCAGCAGCACGTTCTTCACCCACTGGTGCGGGCGCATCGCCTTGAGAAGGGACCGCGCGGCCCAGCCGCCCGGAAGTTCCACCACATTGTGCCCGCTTGCCGAAAGCGCGCGGGCCGAGGGAACATGCCCCACGACCAGCGCATTTTCCGCGCGTTCCCAGATCGGCATGTCGACGGCCGCGTTCCCGGCGTAGTCGAAGCCGCCTTCGCCGTAGGCATCGACCAGCGCGCCGGCCTTCGCCGCACCCTTGAGGTTCGTCACCCCGTCCGAGGCGAAATACCGTTCCGACAGGCCGTAGTCGGCCGCCAGACGGGCAACCAGCGACCGGTCGCTTGCGGATGCCAGGACGACCTCGCGCCCCGCCAGGCGGCTTTGCAGCGCCAGTTCCGCCACTTCGGCGTTCACCGGCAGAAGATCGGTACGCAAGGGCGCGATCGCGGCCAGTTCCGCCTTGAGCCGCGCGGGTGTCCTGAAATGACGCAGGCAGGCGGCGATCGTCTGCACCGGGGCCACGCCAAGACCCGCCCAAAGGTTTTCCAGAAGCATGTCGGTCCGCAGGAACGTGCCATCCACGTCTAGGACCAGCGGCTTTTCAAGGGTCATTCCGTCCTCATCCGTTCGCGGCGAACACGCAGCCGTCGGACACGAGATCCGGCGGGGTGACGCACAGGCCGCGCGCCACCATCCAGGCTGCGAGGACCTTGGGAACATAGTTGCGGGTTTCCGCATAGGCCGGCACACCGCCCGCCCCACGCACCGCGTTTTCGCCCGCGTTGTAGGCCGCGAGCACCATCAACGGATCGCCCCCGAACTGGCCCATCAGCCAGTCCAGATAGGCGACACCGCCCCGAATATTGTCCGAAGGGTCCATCCGGTCGACGACGCCGAACCTTTCGGCCGTCGCGGGGATCAGCTGCATCAGCCCCGCCGCGCCCGCATGGGACACCGCATCGCTGCGCCCAGCGCTTTCGACCGAGATGACAGCCAGCGCCAGCGCCGGGGAAACCTGGGTTCCGACCGTCGCGCGCATGATCTCCCGCCCGTGCAGAAGCGCGATGTCCTGAAGCGACTGCAGGCGCGGGGCCCCCACCTGCGCACCATCCGGCCCCTGGGTCAGCGCCAGCAGCGCCTGGGAATACCGGCCGGAAGATTCAGACAGTGCCGGGGAAACCATGTCCCAATACCAGGCGTAATCGCCGCCGCCGCCGCCCGCGGGGGGCACCGGCAGCAGGCCGGGCGCCGCGCCGCCACGCGGAATCGGGTTCTCGGGCGGCGGCAGCACCCCGGCAAGGCGCCGCGCCTGCGCCGCCGGATCGATCTGCACGGTGATTCTTTTCGCCGCAGTGGTATTCGGCGCGCCGATTCGCTTGAAAGTGAATTCTTCGTAGCCCGCCGGGACATCCTGCGATGCGCCCTGAGCGGACGCGGTGGCGCAAAACACCCCAAGCGCAAGTCCCGAAAGGACAAATATCTTCATCTGCCTCGATCCGCCTGCAAGAATTTTCTCTTAATCTCACAAAATATGCGCGTCTTGGCCAGCGCCGGCATGCTCAGCGGCACCGAAAGCTTCTCGTCTTCAGCCTTTCGGCAACATTCCCAGGCGAGTTTTTGCGGCAGATTCGGAGACAAACCCCTTGCCAGCGGGCGACTACCACACCAATTCCCCTCAATTAGCGCGAAAATGTACCGGAGCCGACAAACTCTTGCCACGGTTTGAGAGCGAAATGCACCTACACCGCAAGCGACGGGCTTCAGGCAGAGCCACCCCGACAAACCGCAGCGGATGGTCAAGAGAGCGAAACCTGGAGAAGTGACATGAAGCTGTTCAAATTTGCGAAGAAATTCTGGCAGTCCGAAGACGGCGCCGTGACGGTTGACTGGGTCGTGCTGACCGCGGCCGTCGTGCTCCTCGGCATCCTCGCGCTGAACTTCGTCCGTTCGGGCGTTGGCGCTGCCTCGGAAGAAATCGACGACTACCTGTCGGCGATCACCATCGAATAATAGCGACTTCCGCAAGCCGGATGTCGAAGCCGCGCCCTACCGGGCGCGGCTTTCCTCGTTTTCGACCCGCCAGGACGAGATGTGTCACCCGACGGTCTGTCCACAATCTCTCCGGGTACTTTCATCTGGATTTCGCGCAATGGTCGCCTTTCCTCCCCATCGCCGCCTCAGAAATGCCATCCTTCTGCAAGCTAATCCGGTCTGTATCTGCTGACACGAAACGATCGACCTTGGCTAACGCGCGTGGGAGTTCATAGAAATGAGAATGCTTAAGAAATTCAGGAAATTCGCCTGCGCCGATGATGGCGCCGTCACGGTGGACTGGGTCGTTCTGACCGCGCTCGTCGTCGTGCTGGGCGTTTGGGCTCTGTCGCTTTACACCCGCGGAACGCTCAAGGCCAGCGACGAGGTCGACGATTATCTGTCGGCGATCACCATCCAGTAATCGCTCGCTCCCTTACTCTGGCCCGGTCGGCAAGCAGCCGGCCGGGCTTTCGTTTGCGGCAATGCCGCGTTTCCAAACTGGAAAAATTCCACCTCAAGGGCACCAGCTTACCACGAATTTGCCAGAATCCGTTTCGATATTCGCAGAAAGTTCGCCGACGGAATCCGACCATGGTCCGCGGCAGAGCGCAATGCGATGAAAGGATTTATCATGCGGTTGGTATTCGGCCTGGTCTTGATCGTCGGGCTTGGTCTGGCGGGATTTGCCGTCTACATGGCCCAAGGGCTGATCGAGAAGAACCAGCGAGAGCGGGACCTGCTTCTTGCCGCGCAATCGCGTGCGACGAAGCTTGTCGATGTCGTTGTCGTAAAGCGCCATCTCGACTATGGCCAGCGTTTCACGGCAGCTGACCTCGAGACGGTGAAGTGGGAAGAGGGCAAGGTGCCCGAAGCCGCATTCGCGCTGGTCACGGCGCCTGCCGCGGAAGCGGAAGAGAAGAAACCCGTCTTCGCAGACAATGAATCCCGGCCCCGTGCGGCCTTGCGCAGCTATGAACCGTTCGAACCGTTGCTGGCGACCAAGGTCACCGCTCCTGGCATCGACGCCGGCATCATGTCGAGCCTGAGCGCCGGAATGAGCGCATTCTCGATCAACGTCGACGTCTCGACGGCGGTCGCAGGCTTTCTGCGGCCGGGCAACTATGTCGATATCTACTGGACCGGCCGGGTCGGCGACAGCGAGACGACGAAACTCATCGACAGTGGCGTCCGCTTGATCGCGATCAACCAAAGCTCCGATGCGGACCGGACGGAAGAAACGATCATCGCCCGCACCGTCACGATCGAGGGCAGCCGCCAGAGGGTGGCATCGCTTGCGCTTGCCCAGCAGACGGGAAAGCTGTCGCTGTCCCTGGTCGGCGACGGGGGCACCGCGGCTGTTGCCGGGGAGGCCCCGGTAGAGATCAATCGCGACACGCTGCTGGGCATCCAGAAGCAGGAGGTCGTGCAGGTCGAGGAAGAGAAGATTTGCACAATACGCACCAACAAGGGCGGCGAGATTGTCGAAACGGTCATCCCCTGCAAGTAGTAACCTCTGGCGATGAAACCGAAACTTCGGCCACAAGATCGGGTGGCCGAGGTTTCGAAAATCGCAATCGCTGCCTTACTGTTGCGGTATCTCCACATCAGGAAAACAACCCAAACTGTTGATTATTGCAAAAAATAGCGAGTTCCCGCATTGTGGCGGCAATGGGCAGAAGACCCACAATAAATATAGACGCGATCGAGAGGCACGAGAACATGAGCGTCAAGACAGTGATCCAGGCAGGGGTGGTGGGCTTTTCGCTTGCCGTCGTCGTTTCGCCTGCTGCACATTCTGAGACCCTGAAAGTCCTGGAGGGCTCCACGTCGGCCCCCCTTACAGTACCAATGAACCGCGCCGTGGTGGTCGAGGCGGATCAGCCATTTGCTGAACTGTCCATCGCGAACCCCGGCATAGCCGACATTTCCACGCTTTCCGACCGCACGATCTATGTGCTCGGCAAGGCGCCCGGCCGTACCACGATGACGCTGCTTGGCCCCGATGGCCAGTTGATCGCCAATGTGGACGTGCAGGTTTCGCTGGATGTGGCGGAGTTCAAGGAACGGCTCCAGCAGATCCTCCCCGGTGAGAAGATCGAGGTGCGGACCGCGAACGACGGCATCGTCCTGTCGGGCGTCGTGTCGTCAATCGCGAAGCTTGACCGCGCGCTGGACCTTGCGGATCGCTACGCGCCCGGCCGCGTGTCGAACCTGATGAGCGTCGGCGGAACCCAGCAGGTCATGCTGCACGTCCGTTTCGCTGAAATGCAGCGTTCGGTCTCGAAGAGCCTGAGCGGCTCCTTCGGCTTCCTCGGCACGGATGCGCGCGGCGGCGCGAACAACTTCGACTCTCTCAACAGCGTGATCGGCGGCGGCGCCCCGATCACCGATCAGTTCGGAACGCTCGGCGTCCGCTTCTCGGCGGGCAGCGTCCAGATGGCCGCGACGCTCGAGGCGCTTGAGGGCAAGGGCCTGATCCGGACGCTCGCGGAACCGAACCTGACGGCTCTTTCGGGCCAGGAAGCCAAGTTCCTTGCCGGCGGCGAATATCCGATCCCGGTTCGGCAGAGCGACTCCGAAGGCACGACCATCTCGATCGAATACAAACCCTTCGGGATCGAACTGGCCTTTACCCCGCGCGTGGTGGATGGCGATGTCATCAACCTTGCGCTGAATACCGCCGTGTCGGGCATCGACTCCGAGCTTGAGGCGTCGAGCGGCGCGCTGGCCTTCCGCCGGCGCGAAGCGGAAACGACGGTGGAAATGCACGATGGCGACAGCTTTGCCATCGCGGGCCTTCTTCAGGACGATTTCCGCGATAGCAACAGCCAGGTTCCCTGGCTTGGCGACATCCCGATCCTGGGCGCCCTTTTCCGTAGCGCAGAATATCAGCGCAACCAGACCGAACTTGTCGTGATCGTTACCGCCCATCTCGTTTCGCCGATCCGGGGTGAGGCCCTGGCCCTGCCGACCGACCGTGTGAAACCGCCGTCAGAGGCGCAGCTTTTCATGCTGGGTCAGACCGCATCCAATGGTCAGGCCGTGACTGGCGGTGCAGCGGAAGTCGCGCGCCAGGACTTCTCGGGCGCCTATGGCTATGTGATGGAGTAAGACGATGCGCAGCACTGTGAAACTCTTGCTTCTTTCCGCTGGCGTTCTTGCCCTTGCAGCCTGCTCGCGTGAGACCAACACCATGCGCGCCTTCTATGGCGAGGCCGGCAGCGAGATCGAAACCAGCGACTTCGGCAATGCGACGCGGAACAACTCTGCGATCCATTCCGGCTCGATCAGCCAGGTCGTGAACATGACCCGCAAATTCGCCGGCGACGTTCCGAACACGGTCAACTTCGCCTTCGACAGCGCCGTACTCGACGGCGATGCGCGGGCGGCGCTTGTCCAGCAGGCGAACTGGATCAAACAGTTCCCCGAGGTCCGGTTCCGGGTCTACGGCCATACCGACCTTGTCGGTTCGGACGCCTACAACAAGGGGCTTGGCCTGCGCCGCGCCCGTGCGGTCGTGAATTTCCTGATCAGCCAGGGCATTTCGCGCAATCGGCTTGAAGCGGTGGCCTCCTTCGGGGAAACCCAGCCGCTGGTCTTCGTGCAGACCGAAGAACGCCGCAACCGCCGCACGGTCACCGAAATCTCGGGCTTCGTTGCCACGAACCCGCTCTTGCTGAACGGCAAGTATGCCCAGGTGATCTTCCGCGAATACGTCACCAGCGCCACCCCGCCGCACCAGCAGGCGGACGCGGCGCCGGGCGCGGCAGGGGCGGGCAACGGCGGCTAGGCCACTCGAAAAATCTCTCGATCCGGTTGGCGGTCTTTGGCAACAAAGGCCGCCTTCTTTTTTCATCGTCTCCAAACACCGCATTAATTCGATAATTCGGCCCCATTCTTGCCAACTTTCTCACCGAGTTTCGAACCTGGGAAAAAGCGCGAAGAGTCGCGCCGGGCTGGCCGGTCGCATCTGACGCTCGAACGAAACAGTATCGGACGGGCCCGTTCGGGCGCTCCGGGTAAAGAGGAATGTAGGATCATGAGAAGTGCTGCGGCTGTGCAATCGGAACCTGCACCGATCATCGCATGCACGGTGTCGCGCGATGTCAGTGACTTCGACCTGCTGATCGAAGACATGGAAACCGAACTGGGCGAAAGCTGGGGGGACCTGACCTTCCACGATGCCCAGGTGTTCCTTGGTCAGCCGGAAGCAGACGCGCTTCAGTTCATCGCAATCGCGGTGGACGGTCAGGACGACGAAAGCATGAACCAGGTCGCCACCATCATCGCGGCGGCCAAGGCCAAGCACATCAAGATCATCCTGATCGCAGAAGATGTCAGCCCGATCGCCCTGCACCAGCTCCTGAAGCTTGGCGCCGACGACTTTGTCCCCTACCCGCTTCCCGAAAACGCGCTGCACGAAGCGATCGAACGCATCCGCCGTGCACCGACCTCGACCGAGCTTGCCGAGTATTCCCCCGCCGCCCGCACCAAGGGCGACCGCGACGGGATGATCCTGCCGGTACATGGACTTGCGGGGGGCACCGGCGCAACGACCTTTGCCGTGAACCTTGCCTGGGAACTGGCGGTTTCGAACAAGAAGAACCCGCCGAAGGTCTGCCTGATCGACCTGGATTTCCAGTACGGATCGGTTTCGACCTATCTGGACCTGCCGCGCCGCGAAGCCGTCTACGAAATGCTTTCGGACACGGCGAAACTTGACCGCGACATCTTCATGCAAAGCATGCTGACCTTCAACGACAGGATGCATGTCCTGACGGCGCCGGCGGACATGCTGCCGCTTGATATCGTGCAGTCCGAAGACATCACCCGAATTCTCGACATGGCCCGGTCACACTTCGATTTCGTGGTCGTCGACATGCCGAAGACGATCGTCCAGTGGACCGAGGCGGTCCTGCACCAGGCCAAGGTCTACTTCGGTGTCATCGAGCTTGACATGCGGTCGGCGCAGAACACGCTGCGGGTGATCCGCGCGCTCAAGGCAGAAGATCTGCCGTTCGAAAAGCTCCGCTACGTTCTGAACCGCGCGCCAAGCTTCACGGACCTGACCGGCAAGGGTCGCGTCAAACGTCTGGCGGAAAGCCTCGACATCGCGATCGAGGTGCAGTTGCCCGATGGTGGAAAGCCGGTGACACAGTCCAACGACCACGGACAGCCGCTTGCAGAAACCGCAAACAAGAATCCGCTCCGCAAGGAAATCGCGAAGCTTGCCGTTTCGCTGGTCAACTCGCAGCAGAAGGCCGAAGCGGCCGCGTCCTAAACCCCGGGGGTTCGCATGTTCTCGCGCTACAAGAAATCCGCACCGGTCGCAAAGGCCGATCAGGAGGCACCGAAGGCCGCCTCGGACAAGACCCCGCAACCCGCGGGAGCCCAGTCCATTCGTCGCCCCGGCGGCACCCATCTTGTCCCCGCACATCCCGGCGTCACCGACAAGGAACGCAAGCGCAAGGAACGGATGGCCGAACTGAAGGTCGAGCTGCACAAGCGGCTTCTGGACAACCTGAACCTTTCCGCGCTGGAACATGCGACCGAAAGCGACCTCAAGCAGGAAATCGCCTCGATCTCGGCCGAAGCGCTGGAGGAATTGAGTGTCGTCCTGAACAAGGACGAACGCGCGGCCCTGCATCAGGAGCTTTACGACGAGGTCATGGGCCTTGGCCCGCTTGAACCTCTCCTGAAGGACGACAGCGTCAACGACATCCTCGTCAACGGGCCCCAGCAGATCTTCATCGAACGCTCGGGCAAGCTGGAACTGACCGACATCACGTTCAAGGACGAACGCCACCTTCTGCGCATCATCGACAAGATCGTGTCGGCGGTGGGGCGGCGTGTCGATGAATCGAACCCCTATTGCGACGCACGCCTGGCCGACGGGTCGCGTTTCAACTGTATGGTTCCGCCGATCGCTGTGGACGGATCGCTCGTCTCGATCCGGAAATTCAAGAAGGACAAACTGGGCGTCGACGACCTTGTACGCTTCGGCGCCTTCACCGAAGAGATGGCCGCCTACCTTCAGGCTGCGGTCGCCACGCGCCTGAATGTCATCGTTTCGGGCGGTACGGGCTCGGGCAAGACGACCACGCTGAACGCCCTGTCGTCCTTCATCGACAACTCGGAACGCATTCTGACGATCGAGGACACGGCGGAACTCCAGCTTCAGCAGACCCATGTCGGCCGGATGGAAAGCCGCCCTGCCAACGTCGAGGGCAAGGGTGCCGTCTCGCAGCGCGACTGTCTGAGAAACGCGCTTCGTATGCGCCCCGACCGCATCATCGTCGGCGAAACGCGCGGCGAGGAAGTGATCGACATGCTTCAGGCCATGAACACCGGCCACGACGGTTCGATGACAACGATCCACGCCAACTCTGCCCGCGACAGTATCTCGCGTCTGGAAAACATGGTCTCGATGGCCGGGATCGAAATGCCGATCAAGGCGATCCGCAGCCAGATCGCCAGCGCCGTCAACCTGATCGTCCAGGCCAGCCGTCTGCAGGACGGTTCGCGCCGCATGACCTCCATCACCGAGATCACCGGGATGGAAGGCGATGTCATCTCGATGCAGGAAATCTTCCGCTACGAACGCCTCGGCCTGGCGCCGGACGGCAAGATCGTCGGGCGCTTCACCGCAACAGGTGTACGTTCGCACTATTCCGACCGGTTCCGGCAATGGGGTTATGACCTGCCCGCGTCCATCTACGATCCCATCGCCGCGGAGTAACGGCCATGATCCTAAGCCCGACCCCGATCATCTACGCCCTGATCTTCGTCGCCGTCCTGTTCCTTGTCGAAGGCATCTACCTGCTGTTCTTCGGCAAGTCGATTTCGCTCAACAACAAGGTGAACCGCCGGCTTGCCCTTCTGGAGAAAGGCGGGCAACGCGAACAGGTTCTGGAACAGCTGCGCAAGGAAGCCAGCCAACACCTGAAATCCAAGGGCATTCCCCTTTACTCCATCCTCGCGTCGAAGGCGCAGAAGGCCAACATCGCTTTCTCGCCCAAGGCGTTGGTCGTGGTCATGGTCGTGCTGTCGATCGTCGCGTTCCTCGGGCTCAAGATCGGGACACAGGCATCCACGCCGGTGCAAATCGCGCTTGGCATCGTCATGGGCGTGGGCGCGGTCTACATCTGGGTGAACGGCAAGGCCAAGAAGCGTCTGTCGATGATCGAGGAACAGCTTCCCGAGGCGATCGAACTGATGGTGCGCAGCCTGCGCGTCGGTCACCCCTTTTCCTCGGCCATCCAGATCGTCGCGAAGGAGGTCGCAGACCCGCTGGGCAGCGAATTCGGGATGATCGCCGACGAAAGCGCCTATGGCCGCGAAGTCTCCGAATCGCTCAAGGATCTGGCGGAACGGATGGACATGCAGGATCTGCGCTTCCTTGCCGTCGCCGTCACCATCCAGCAGCAATCCGGCGGCAACCTGGCCGAGATCCTTGACGGCCTGGCCAAGGTGGTCCGGGCACGCTTCCGCCTGTTCCGTCGTGTCAAGGCGATCACCGCCGAGGCGAAATGGTCAGGCAACTTCCTGTCGGCATTCCCGCTGCTTGCCCTTGTCGCGATCCAGGTGGTCAAGCCCGACTACTTCGACAAGGTCAAGGAAAGCCCCTTCTTCATCTACGCGGCGCTTGGCGTAGCCTTCATGCTGGCGCTGAACCTGATTTTCATGCGCATCATGACGAACATCAAGGTCTGAGGCCCCGAACATGGAACTGATCTACACGCTCAATGCGCTGCTGACCGACAAGCTGGGGCCGCTAGGGCCGCTGATCGCGGTCGGATTCCTTGGCTTCCTGATGATCCTCGTGACGCTTCCCACGCTCCTCAAGCGGCGCATCGACCCGCTGAGCAAACTGCGCGACACGCGCCGCGCCCAAAGCGGCGACGCTGTAAAGGCACAGGCCAAGCTGCGGATGGGCGGCCGGGGCGAAAAGCTCGACAAGTTCGCAGCCTTCCTCGAACCCAAGACGGAAGAGGAGATGAGTTCGGCCAAGCTCAAGCTGCTTCGGGCCGGCTACCGGGGCAAACACGCGGTGCGGTCGTTCCACGCGATCCAGTTCGTCCTTGGCGTCTCCTTCCTTCTGCTCGGCGCGGGTTTCGTCCTTTACAAGTCCACGACCGGAGAGATCGGCAGCACCGAGCTGGCTCTTTTTGGCGTCGGCCCGGGCATCGCTGGCTATTTCCTGCCGCGCTACTGGGTGGAACGCCGCGTGCAGATGCGCCAGCAGGAGATTCAGGACGGCTTCCCCGATGCGCTGGACATGCTTCTTGTCTGCGTCGAGGCCGGCCAGTCGCTTGACCAGGGGATCGTCCGCGTCGCCCGCGAAATCGCCGTAGGCTACCCCGCGCTGGCCGAAGAGCTTTCGACCGTCTCGGCCGAGGTGAAGGCCGGCAAGGAAAAGACCTCGGTTCTGCGCGCCTTCGCCGAACGCGCCGGGGTGCAGGACGTGTCGTCCTTCGTGACCGTGATGATCCAGTCGCAGACCTTCGGCACCTCGATCGCAGAGGCCCTGCGGGTCTACGCCTCGGAGATGCGCGACAAGCGCGTCATGCGTGCCGAAGAGGCCGCGAACAAGCTTCCGACGAAAATCACCCTCGGGACGATGATGTTTACCGTCCCGCCGCTGCTGATCGTCATTGTCGGCCCGTCGGTCTACGCTATGGTGGAGACGTTCGCGAACTTCAAAGTATAGGTTCATGCAGCGTCACATACCGGCATTCGCCGCCGCCCTGGCCATTCTGGCCGCCTGTCAGTCGACGGGCGGCCTTTTCGGCAAGCAGCAATCCCCCTTCGCGCCGGATCTCGACTCATCCTCAGAGGATTCGGTTGACGGGCTGATCGTCGGTCACAGGCTGATGGCGGCGGGCGAATACGAACTTGCTCTCAAAGCCTATCACCGCGCCGCATCGGAACGGGGCGCGACGGTGGATGTCTATTCCGCGATCGGGTCGGCGAACTTGCACCTGGGCCGGCTGGGCCAGGCAGAAACCAACCTGCGCAATGCCATCGACATCGACGAAACCTTTGTGCCGGCCTGGAACAACCTTGGCGTGGTGCTGATGGAAAAGGGCGAGGTGTCCGAGGCAAGCCAGGTCTTTCAGACTGCCTTCGCGCTCGACAGTGGCCGAACGGACGCCATACGCGAAAATCTGCGCCGTGCCCTCGCCATACGCGACAATCCCGACTATGCTGCCAGCCAAGAAGAAGAATTCTCACTCGTGCGGCGCGGGGGCGGTGTCTACCTCTTGCTGACGGTGAAATGAGGCCAGAGCAGCAAGGGACGCAGAAAATGCGCCAATCCGTTGGTTTTACCATATTCATGACCGTTTCGCTTTTTCTGTCAGGCTGCGAGACGCAGAAGGAACAGAACGTCGACGAGGCGTTGGCCAGCATCAACGTCATCGACGAAAGCAATCTGAACGACCTCATGCTGACCTCGTCGGACCCGGAAGAGGCGGTGGCCTATTTCCGCCGCGCGGTCGGCGAAAAGCCCGGCCGGGTCGACCTGAAGCGCGGGCTGGCCAAGTCGCTGATCCGCGCCAAGAAACCGGTCGAGGCGGCAAAGATCCTGACCGAGATCACCCAGGGCCCCGGCGGAACCAGCGAAGACCGCGTTCTCTTGGCCGACGCGCTGATCCGGTCGAACGAATGGAAGCGCGCGGAGACCGAGTTGAACGCCGTTCCGCCAACCTACGAGACCTTCGACCGCTACCGGCTCGAGGCGATGATCGCCGACGCCAACAAGCGCTGGGACAAGGCCGACAGTTTCTACGACACCGCCGCGGGCCTGACCACGCGCCCGGCGGGCGTCCTGAACAACTGGGGTTACTCCAAGCTCACGCGCGGGGACTACCCGGGGGCGGAAAAGCTGTTCAACCAGGCCCTGACATACGACCGCAACCTTTTTGCGGCGAAGAACAACCTTGTCCTGGCCCGCGCCGCGCAGCGCAAGTACGATCTGCCGATCATCTCGATGACCCAGGTCGAACGGGCGCAACTGCTTTACACGATCGCGCTTTCGGCGATCAAGCAGGGTGACGTCATCATCGGCCGCGGGCTCTTGGAAGAGGCGATCGAAGCCCATCCGCAGCACTTCGAGGAAGCCGTGCGCGCGCTCGAAGCGCTGAGCACCCAGCAGTAACGGGAACGGGGACGCGACGATGCTTGATTTGCGCGCCGATCAGGTACACCTGATCTTTTTCCTGGCGATGCTGCCCATAGCGATCTGGGTGATGCTGTCGGACCTGCGGTCCATGCGCATTCCGAACCGCGCGGTGGCGGCGACTGTCCTGATCTTCGCCGTCGCGGGTTTCGTCGTGCTGCCGTCCGAGGTCTGGCTCTGGCGCTGGACCAATCTTGTCGTCGTCCTGCTGATCGGGATCGTTCTGCATGTCATCGCCCATGTCGGCGAAGGCGACGTGAAGTTCGCCGCCGCCGCCGCGCCCTTCTTCGCGCAGGGCCATGCGTCGGTCGTGATCTTCCTTCTGGCGGCCTGTCTTCTTGGGGCCTTCGTCGCGCATCGTGTCCTGCGGATGATCCCCGCCGTCCGCGCCCTCGCGCCGGAGTGGGAATCCTGGAAACGCAAGGAATTCCCGATGGGCGTTGCGCTTGCCGCGACGCTGATGGCCTATTTGGCGTCCCTCGCATTCCCGTCGCTGACGCTCGCGCTCATCTCCATGAGGATGTAAAGCGGGGTGCGGCGCACCTCGTGGCCTGACCATCCGGCCTTGTCCATCTCCTGCAGGAACTTGCGCCGGGCCTTGGAAGACACCGGGCACTGCGGCACAAGGACGTAGTCCGCGGACTTCAGGCCGGGCAGGCGCCCGTAGTACCAGGGCGCGGCACGCGGTACGGGGGCCAGATCGCCGTATAGCCAGAACGGCCCGTAGATGTCCGCCGCGACGACCCGCTTTCCGGCGAAGCCGCTCCGTTCCAGATCGCCGGCGGCCGCAGCCAGCCAGGTGATGAACCCGCCCTGCAGCGTGCAATCGTCAAGCACTTCGCCGCCCGGCAGCGTGGTGGGCGCATCTTCCTCTTCGGTGCCGCTGTCGGCTTCGGCAAGCGAGGCGACCCGCCATTCCGGCCCGTCCAGAGCGACATTGGCGCGCGTCGCCACCATGCGGCTGCGGCTGGCATAAAGATCGTCCTGACCGGGCAGGCCGATAAGCGGGCGCATGTCGGCGGTCGACAGCGCAAGATGGCGAAACGGGCTTGTCACCAGGCTTTGCACCGAGGCATAGCCCGCGCCCGCCAGAACCCCCGCTGCGACCAGCGCCCATTGCGCCTGACGCAGGCCGAACATCCGTTCCGCCGCGTCGGGCGGCCACAGCGCGACAAGTGACAGAAAGGCAAGGACGATCCATTGCTGGTCGTTGCCGTAGTTCTGGAAGACCACATAGGCGAACGGCACATACAGCAGAAAAAGCAACAACCCCTCGGTCATGTGGCCGGCCTTGCGCAGAAGGATCACCACCCCGATCAGCGCGAGGTTCGCGGCCAGATAGCCCGATCCGCCCAGAATGTCGGCAAAGGCATCACCGGGCCTCTCGCGCGTTGCCGACAGGACCACGACCACGAGGTCCGACAGATAGGCCCGCCAGAAGACCGTCCCCGCCAGCAGGGTGACGACCACAACGACCGCAAGCCCGGCGAACAGCGCCACGGCCAGCGCGCGCCACCACCGCCGCGCGATCAGTCCGACAAGGACGACCGGTGCAAATGTCACGAAATAGGTCATCTTGATCAGCGCAAGCGCGGCAAGCCCGAGCCCCGTGGCCACGCCCTCTGCCGCCCCCGGAGCCCGACCGCGCGGCGCGATCAGAACCTGAAGCAACACGACATAGGCGATCGCCCAGGCCCAGCGATTGTAGTGCATCGAGATCGAGGGGCTGGCCGAATCCCCTCCATGGACCAGCGCCAGGCACAGGAGCAGGACGTAGCCGACGAACCCGTAGGCCAGCCACCCGTCAAGACGCCGCCATGCCACCGCGATCGCGAAAGGCGCCAGCAGAGCCGCGACCAACACCTGTGCCAACAGGATCGCATGGCCGATGCCGAAGCCGAGCTGGACGAAAAGCGCGATCGGTGCAGCCGACAGGACACCCAGCGGGGTCATGAAATCAAGATGCGGCCACTGCCCGTCCGCCATCCGCAGGACGATCTCCGCCAGATGGATCGCGTCGCCCTCGTGCATGCCAAGGTAGAACCCGCCCTTGGCCAGCGCCACGCCGCCGAGGACGGCAATGACGATCAGCGCGAATGCCGATAGCCGCCACAGTTGCTTGTGTCTCATGTCCCCGACGCCCGCCCGTATTTCCATTTTTTAGCCACATTAACTGCTCAGGATTGCCATGGGAATCCTCGATAGGATTCTGGCCAAACAAGCAGGCAGTACCGTGGACACATCTGTTCCGGTTTCGGGCGGCAGGGGGTCAGATCGATGAACATGCAAGTAACCAACGTGATCGCGCCCACGCTTCCGCGCACGCTCGCCGAGGTCGGTATCAATACCGTGATGATGCGCGACATCTTCCTCAAGACGATGTTCCGCATGAACCTCGACCGTGCGACGGAACTGTCCAGGGCGCTTTGCCTGCCCGTGCCGATCGTTCAGGAACTGATCGATCTGGCCCGTTCGCAGCGTCTGGTGGAGGCGACAGGCACGCTTCACGCCAATTCGGGCAACGAGATGGGGTTCCAGCTGACCGATACCGGCAAGGCGCGCGCGCTCGATGCGCTGGGCCAGTCGGAATACTATGGCGCCATGCCGGTGCCGCTTGAGGTCTATCGCGAACAGGTCAAGAAACAATCGATCCGCAACATCCAGATGACGCGCCAGCAGCTGATCGGGGCCATGGGCCACCTGATCCTGCCCGAGGCGCTTCTTGATCACCTTGGTCCCGCGGTCAGCGCAGGCCGTTCGGTCCTGATGTACGGGCCGCCGGGCAACGGGAAGTCCTCGATCGCGAACGGTATCCGCGATGCACTTGGCGACAAGATCTATGTTCCGCGCGCGGTCGAATACGCGGGCCAGGTCATCACCGTCTATGACCCGATCGTCCATTCCGCCGCCGAGGAACAGCAGGAGGATCAGACCGTCCTGCGCCGTGCGGCGAACCGTTTCGACAGCCGCTATGTCCTGTGCGACCGCCCGACGGTGATCACCGGCGGTGAGCTTTCGCTCGACATGCTGGACCTGACGTTCAACCCGACGGCGCGGACCTATACCGCCTCGCTCCAGATGAAGGCGACCGGCGGCGTGTTCATCATCGACGACCTTGGTCGCCAACAGGAACCCCCGCAGAAGATCGTCAACCGCTGGATCGTCCCGCTGGAAGAACACCGCGATATCCTTGCCCTTCAGTCCGGCGAGAAGTTCGAGGTGCCTTTCGACACACTGGTGATCTTCTCGACCAACTTCCACCCCAACGAGATCTTCGACAAGGCGGCGCTGCGCCGGATCTTCTTCAAGATCAAGATCGACGGGCCGGATCAGGAAATGTACCTCAAGATCTTCGCGATGGTGGCGAAGAAAAAGAAGGTGCCGCTGGACGAAGCGTCGCTCGTTCACCTTCTCAAGGACAAGTACCCGACCATCGACAACATCTATGCAAACTACCAGCCGGTGTTCCTGATCGACCAGATCGTCGCGATCTGCAACTTCGAGGGCATCCCGAACCAGATGACACCGGAACTGATCGACCGGGCCTGGGCCAACATGTTCGTGCGCGAAGAAAGGATCGTCCATTGACCAGTATCGTCGGAATCGCGGGTTCGAGCCGCCTGTCGGTCCCTGTTCTGCGCAGGCTTCGTGATTGCGGCCTTGACGCGCGCGGCCTTCTGGCCGACGGCGGCCAGAGCCAACCATCGGTCGACGACGCGGAAAGGTTTGCCAAAGGGCTTGCAACGCTTGTCGTCCTGGCGACCGACATCGGCGAAACCGAAGACATCCTGTTCGAAACCAGCGCGCTGGCTTCCCGCGCGACGGACCTTGAACGTGTGATCATATGCGGAACCCTGACGCCCCGTTATGTACGTGCACTGCGTCACCGCATCCCGGCGCGGATCGCGATCATCGATGCGCCGGTTCTGGGCAGCCCCCGTCAGGCGGGCGAAGGTCAGCTTTCGTTCCTTGTCGGCGGCACCGCCGAGGCCGTCGCCGGTGCTCAACCGGTCCTTGCCGCCCTTTCGCGGCGGGTCGAACGCATGGGGGCCTTGGGCGCCGGAACCTCGGCCAAGGTGCTGCGCGATTTCCTGTCGGCCTCCTCGGCCGCGATGACGCGCCTCGCGCTCGACTGGGCGCAGGCCCAGGGGCTGGATGAGCCGAAACTCCTGTCGATGCTGGAGGCGACCCCCGCACGCAGCATGGTCGCGACCGAATTCGATACGGCCGAATACGCGCTCGACAATCCCGGTTCGGACGACACGGTGACGGCGCTGGTGCGTGATGTCGAAGGCGCGCTGGACTGCGCGCTTCAGGACGCCCATCTGACGCCGCCGGGCGCGCTGCGCGACGCCTTCCGGAACCTGCGCGCGCGAGCCCTGCACTAGCGCGCATCTGCCGCTTTCCCTTGGCGCCGGGGCGGCCTAAGTTCGCCCCATGCGCGCCCTGCCACCTGCCTTCGACGACTGGTTCTCGCGGCGCGGGTGGCAGGTCCATCCGCATCAGCAGGCGATGCTCGACCGTGCCGGCGCCCCCGCGCTCCTGCTTGTCGCGCCGACCGGCGGCGGCAAGACGCTGGCGGGGTTCCTGCCAAGCCTGGCCGAGCTTGCCGATGGCGCGCATCGCGGGCTGCACACCCTTTACATTTCGCCACTCAAGGCGCTGGCCGCCGATATCCGCCGCAACCTGACGACCCCGGTCACCGAAATGGACCTGCCGATCCGGATCGAGGACCGGACCGGCGACACCAGCCACACCAAGCGCCAGAGGCAGCGCGCCGACCCGCCGCATATCCTCCTGACCACGCCGGAAAGCCTGGCGCTGCTTCTGTCCTACGAAGATGCCCCGCGCATCTTCGCCGGGCTTTCGCGGGTGATCGTGGATGAAATCCACGCCTTGTCGGAATCGAAGCGCGGCGATCAGCTGATGCTGTGCCTTTCCCGGCTTTCTCGGCTTTGTCCGAACCTGCGCCGCGTCGGCCTTTCGGCCACGGTCGAGGATCCGGCGGCGATCGCCCGCTTCCTGGCCCGACACCCCGACCCTTGCGAGGTTCTTCATGCCGATCCGGGGCCCGACCCCGACATCGCGATGCTGCAGACCGATGAACCGCCCCCCTGGGCCGGCGGTGGCGGTCGCTATGCCATCCCGGCGATCCTGGAGGAGGTGCGCCGCCACCGAACCACGCTGATCTTTCACAACACCCGCGCGCAGGCAGAGATCTTCTTCCATCACCTATGGCTCGCGAACGAAGACGGGCTGCCCATCGGCATCCACCACGGGTCGCTGTCGCGCGAGGCGCGCGAACGGGTCGAGGCGGCGATGGTGCAAGGTGCGTTGCGCGCGGTCGTGTGCACCGGATCGCTCGACCTCGGGATCGACTGGGGCGACGTTGACCTGGTGATCCAGGTCGGCGCGCCGAAGAACGTCAAGCGCCTTGTCCAGCGGATCGGGCGCGCGAACCATCGATACAACGCGCCCTCCAAGGCGCTTCTGGTGCCCGCGAACCGCTTCGAGGTCGTCGAATGCCAGGCGGCGTTGCGCGCCGTCCGCGACCATGATCTTGACGGGGAACCGCGCGGCCCCGGCCCGCGCGACGTTCTGTGCCAGCATATCCTGATCGCCGCCTGTGCCGCCCCCTTCGACGCCGACGACCTGTTCGCCGAGGTCACCAGTGCCGGCCCCTACAGCGGCCTTGCCCGCCCCGACTTCGACGCCTGCCTTGAGTTCTGCGCGACCGGCGGCTACGCCCTGCGCGCCTACGACCGCTGGCAGCGCCTGATGCGGCGGGGCGGCCTCTGGTCGCTGCGCGACCCGCGTTCGGCTCGGGCGATCCGCATGAACATCGGCACCATCACCGATGCCGAACTTCTCAAGGTGCGGCTGCGCAACCGCCTGGGAGGCCAGCCCCTCGGCGAGGTCGAGGAAGGTTTCGCCGCCTCACTCACCCCCGGCGACACCTTTCTGATCGGCGGCCAGATCGTACGTTACGAGGGCCTTCGCGACCTGACGGTCGAGGTCAGCCGCGACCCGGGGCGCGATCCGAAGGTCGCCGTCTTTTCGGGCACGAAATTTTCCACCTCGACCCGGCTCACCGAACGTATCCTTGCGATGTTCGGCGAAGCGACCTGGCCGGACCTGCCCGGCCACACCGCCGACTGGCTGGCGCTGCAGCGGCAGGTTTCCCGCCTGCCCGGCGCCGACCGGCTGTTGATCGAAAGCTTTCCCGCCGATGGCCGCGAACACCTGTGCATCTACGGCTTTGCCGGGCGCAACGCCCAGCAGACCCTTGGCCTTCTCGTCACCCGGCGGATGGAAGACCTGGGCCTCCATCCGCTTGGCTTCGTCGCGACCGACTATGCGACGCTGATCTGGGGTCTCGATCCGGTTCCCGACGCCCGGACGCTGCTGGACCCGGCCGCGCTGGCCGAGGGGCTGGACACCTGGCTTCAGGGCAACGCGGTGATGAAGCGCACGTTTCGCAACATCGCCCAGATCGCCGGGCTGATCGAACGCAACCATCCGGGCCAGCGCAAGTCCGGGCGCCAGGCGACCTTTTCCACCGACGTCCTCTACGACACGCTGCGCCGCCACGACCCTGGCCACCTGCTTCTGGCGGTCACCCGGGAAGAGGCGATGCGCGGGCTCGTGGATTTCGCGCGGATCGCGGCGATGCTGGACCGCGTGGGCGACAGGATCGACCATTTGCACCTGACCCGGGTGACGCCGCTGGCGGCGCCGCTTTTCCTCGAACACGGCAAGGTTCCGGTCGAGGGTGCGGCGCGTGAAAGGCTGATCGCCGAAACCGCCGCGCGGCTGATGGCAGAGGCGGGCCTTGCCTGATCGCCCGGGGCTTCGCGCCGCCTTCCCCTCGGGCACGGGCGCGCATAGGATCGCCGCGATGAACGGCCACCGCTTCACCCTGTCCGGCGCGACGCTTTCCGCCCTGCCCTCCGGCGCGCTCTGGTGGGGGGACCGCGCGCTTCTGGCGGTCGGCGACCTTCACCTTGGCCGGTCGTCGCGTATCGCGCGGCTGGGCGGCACGCTTCTGCCGCCCTACGAGGTGGCAGAGACACTGGGCCGTCTCGACGCCGACATCGCCCGCACCGGGGCGCGGACGGTCCTGTGCCTTGGCGACAGTTTCGACGACCTCGCATCGGCCGACCTGGGCGAGGATCACCGGCTTTGGCTGACACGGCTGATGGCGGGGCGACGCTGGATCTGGATCGAGGGCAACCACGATCCCGGCCCCGTTGCGCTGCCGGGCGAACATCTGCGCGACCTTGCGCTTGGCCCGCTGACCTTCCGCCACATCGCGCAACCCGGCGCCCGCGGCGAGGTTTCGGGCCACTACCATCCCAAGATGCGGGTCGCCGGACCGGCGCGCCCCTGTTTCCTGATCGACGCGTCGCGGGTGATCCTGCCCGCCTATGGTGCCTATACCGGCGGCATGGACGCGACCCGGCCGCCGCTCTCGGACCTGATGGGCCCCGGTGCCATCGCCTGCCTGACCGGCCCCACCCCCTGCGCCCTGCCCCTGAAAGGACCAAGATGACCGCGCTTGCCCCGACGATCGAACGAAAGACCCGCGACAGCTTTGACCGGCAGGCACTGATGACCACCTTCGGCGCGACCATCGTCCATCTGGCCCCGGGCGCCTGCACGCTGGCCGCGCCGATCCTGCCCATCGCGCGCCAGCAGCATGGCGTCGGCCACGCGGGGCTGACCTTCGCACTGGGCGATACGGCGGCGGGCTATGCCGCGCTGACCCTCATGGCCGAAGAGGCCGAGGTGATGACGGTGGAGATGAAGATCAACCTGATGGCGCCGGCGCGCGGCGACCGGCTGGTGGCCGAGGGCCGGGTCATCCGCGCCGGCCGCCGCATCACCGTCGTCACCGCCGAGGTCTTCGCCGAGACCACGACCGCAGGCGCGGCCGAAAGGGAACTGGTCGCGATCCTGCAAGGAACGATGGTGCCCGTCACGGCGCGCAGCCGAACATAGGATTTGACAGGCACCGTCCGCGGCCTCATTATTCGTATACAAACGAAAATGGAGGGAGCCCCGTGACCCTCACAAGGCCCGGGACACTTTCGGAGGCACTCGCGATCCTGGCGGACAGGCCGCTGCCGGTGATTGCCGGCGGAACCGATTTCTATCCGGCGCGCCAGGGGCGCCCGCTGCCCGGCGCGGCGCTGGACCTGACGGGGATCGCCGGGTTCAGGGGGATCGCGCGGGACAGTGCCGGCTGGCGGATCGGCGCCGCGACGACCTGGACCGACATCGCGCGGGCCAGCCTGCCCCCGGCCTTCGACGCCCTGCATGCGGCGGCGCGGGAAGTCGGTTCGGTGCAGATCCAGAATGCGGGCACCGTCGCGGGCAATCTTTGCAACGCCTCGCCGGCGGCCGACGGCGTGCCGCCGCTTCTTGTCCTTGACGCGGTTGTGGAATGCGCCTCGGTGGCGGGCACACGCCGGATCGCGCTTGCCGACTTTCTGCTGGGCCCGCGCAAGACGGCGCTATTGCCCGGCGAACTGGTGACGGCGGTGCTTGTCCCCGATCCGCCGCCGGGCGCGCGCGCCGCCTTTCGCAAGCTTGGCAGCCGCCGCTACCTGGTAATCTCCATCGCGATGGCGGCGGTCCTTGTCGCGACCGATGCGCGGGGGCGGATCGACCTGGTGCGGATCGCGGTCGGCGCCTGTTCACCGGTCGCCCGGCGCCTGCCGGCGCTGGAGGCGGCGCTGATCGGGCAGCACCTTGGCCCCGAACTGGCCGCATTCGACCTGACCGACGACATGCTTGCCCCGCTGACCCCGATCGACGACGTGCGCGCCTCTGCCCGTTACCGACGCGACGGCGCGGCGGAACTTGTCCGCCGGGCGCTTGCGGACCTTGCGGAGACCCCGGATGGCTGACATCGCCTTCATGCTGAACGGAAGACAGGTGTCCGCGACGGCGCCAGAGATCGCGCGGCTGTCGCAGGTTCTGCGCGAAACCTGCGGCGCGCGGGACGTGAAGGTCGGTTGCGACGCGGGCGACTGCGGGGCCTGCACGGTCCTGGTAGACGGTGAACCCGTCTGCGCCTGCCTGATGCCTGCGGGACGGGTCGCGGGCCGGCAGGTCGAGACGCAATCGGGCCTTGCCGCGCACGACCCTGTCACCCGGCGGCTTGCCGATGCCTTCCTTGCCCATGGCGCGGCCCAGTGCGGGATCTGCACGCCGGGCATGATGGTCGCGGCGACCGCGCTTTTGCGCGAAACGCCCGCGCCGGACGAAACGCAGGTGGCGGACGCGCTTGGCGGGGTTCTTTGCCGGTGCACCGGCTATCGCAAGATCATCGACGCGGTCGTCGCCGCGGGCCGGAACGTCATCGGTGCCGATACCGCTTCGGGCGCCGTCGGCACGTCGCCCCGGCGCCTTGACGGTGCGCCCAAGGTCGAGGGGGCCGAACGGTTCGGCGACGACGTGGCGCCCGCCGGCACGCTGGAACTCAGGGTGATCCGGTCGCCCTTCGCCCGCGCGGGGTTCACCCTTGGCGACACGGATGCCTTCGTTGCGGCGACGCCCGGCATCGTGGCCGTGCTGAGCGCGCGCGACGTACCCGGGCAGAACGCCTTTGGCGTCATCCCCGGGTTCGAGGACCAGCCCGTCTTTGCCGAGGCAGAGGCGCTTTTTCGGGGCGACGCGGTGGCCGCAGTGGTTGGAACGCCCGAGGCGATGGCGTCCTTCGACCCCGACCGGTTCCCGGTCACCTGGCAGGAACGCCCCCCTGCGCCGACGCCGGCATCGGCAAAGGCCGAGGGCGCGGCACTCTTGCATGCGAACCGGGCAGGCAATGTCATGACCGGCGGGCGTGTCTTTTGCGGCGATCCGGATGCGGCGCTGGCGCGCGCCGATGTCGTGGTCGAGGGGGAGTTCCGGTCCGGCTTCGTCGAACACGCCTATATCGAACCCGAGGCCGGCTATGCCGTCGCCCGCGACGGGCGGGTGGAGGTGCACGCCTGCACCCAGGCCCCGGTGATGGATCAGGAAGCCCTGGCAAAGATCCTGGGCCTTCCCATGGACCGCGTGCGGGTCGTGCCCACGGCGGTCGGCGGCGGCTTCGGATCGAAGCTTGACCTGTCCATGCAGCCCTTCCTCGCGCTGGCGGCGCTGAAGACGGGGCGACCGGTCCGCATCGCCTACAGCCGCAGCGAATCCATGGCCTCGACTACCAAGCGTCATCCCTCAGACATCCGCCTTCGGATCGGCGCCACGAAGGACGGGCGGCTTTCGGGCTTCGACTTCTTCGGCACGTTCAACACCGGGGCCTATGCCTCCTGGGGGCCGACGGTGGCGAACCGGGTGCCGGTCCATGCCTCCGGCCCCTACCGGATCGCCGATTATCGCGCGGTGTCCGAAGGGATCTACACCAACAACCCGCCCGCCGGGGCCTTTCGCGGCTTTGGCGTTCCCCAGTCGGCGATCGCGCAAGAGGTGCTGTTCGACGAACTGGCAGACCGGCTGGGGATCGACCCGCTGGAGTTCCGGCTGCTGAACGCGCTTGGCGACGGCGTGCCGACGGTTTGCGGGCAGGTCTTTGCGCAGGGCGTCGGGATCGGCGCCTGCCTTGCGGCGCTGAAAACGGCCTGGGATCGCGAACGCGCCGATGCCAAGGCGATCAATGGCGTCGGCGCGGTCTTGCGACGGGGCGTCGGGATCGCGGCGGGCTGGTACGGCTGCGGCAACACATCGCTGCCGAACCCCTCGACGATCAAGGCGGGCATCCGCGCCGATGGCCGGCTTTTCCTGCACCAGGGCGCGATGGACATCGGTCAGGGCGCGAACACCGTCATTGCCCAGATCTTCGCCGAGGCGCTGGGGGTGCCGCTGGCGCAACTTGCCCTGGTCGGCCCCGACACCGACGTGACACCGGACGCAGGCAAGACATCTGCATCCCGCCAGACCTTCGTCAGCGGCAATGCGGCGCGGCTGTCGGGCCTTGCGCTGCGCGCCGAGATCCTGCGCCACGCGAATGCGGGCGAAGGTGCGAAACTGACCCTTGGTGATGGCTTCATCGAGGTTGCCGACGGTGCCGGAACCCGCCGCATCGACCTGTCGGCCCTCCCGCCGGATGGCGACGGCTATGTCCTGCGGTCCAGCGAAACCTACGACCCGCCGACACGGCCGCTGGACGGAAACGGGCAGGGCGAACCCTATGCCCAGTTCGGCTATGCCGCCCACCTTGTCGTCGTGGAGGTCGATACAGCGCTTGGCCTTGTCCGACCGCTGCGGTTCGTGGCGGCCCACGATGTCGGCCGCGCGATCAATCCGCTGATGGTCGAAGGGCAGGTTCACGGCGGCATCGCGCAGGGCCTTGGCATGGCGCTGATGGAGGAATACATCCCCGGCCGCACCGAGAACCTGCACGACTACCTGATCCCGACGATCGGCGACGTGCCCCCGATCAAGACCATCATCGTCGAAGTGGCGGACGGCCACGGACCCTTCGGCGCCAAGGGGCTGGGCGAACACGTCCTGATCCCGACGGCGCCGGCGATCCTGAACGCCATCCGTCACGCGACCGGGGCGCGCATCCGGCAGGTGCCCGCCACGCCCGACCGGGTGATGGCCGCCATCAGGGAGGCCCGAACATGACCGAACGCACCGAACGCATGGCGGACAAGATCCGCTGCGATGCCTGCCCGGTCCTGTGCTACATCGCCGAGGGCCGCGCCGGGGCCTGCGACCGCTATGCCAACCATGGCGGCGCGCTTGTGCGCCTCGATCCCCTGACGGTGATCGAGGCGGGGGGCGAAACCGTCCCCTTCCTTGCGACCGAGGAAGAATGGGACGGCGACATCCTGCGCGCCAACCGCCCCTTCATCACCGCGGTGGGCGCAGGCACCACCTATCCCGACTACAAGCCCGCCCCCTTCATCGTCAGCCAGGAGGTCGAGGGGGTCGACATGGTCACGGTCGTGACCGAGGGCATCTTCAGCTATTGTGGCGTGAAGGTGAAGATCGACACCGACCGGCATATCGGCGACGAACGCGCCATCGTCCGGGCAGAGGGTGAGCCGATCGGTCATGTGATGACCTCGGAATATGGCTCGAAGATGCTGTCGCTTGGCGGCGTCGAGCACCTGACCGGCGGCACCAAGGCCGAGGGGCGTGTGACCTGCGACGCGCTCTTGCGGCTGTGCAACCGCGAGGCGGTGGAGCTGACCGTGGATGGCGGCGCGACCGTGGTGGTGCAGGCGGGCCAAGCACCCGTCATCAACGGGGTGCAGGAAAAGCTGATGCGCGTCGGCTGCGGATCGGCGGCCATCGGCATGTTCGCGACCCAGTGGGCACCCCATGTCGACGAGGTGATCGTGGTCGACGACCACATCACCGGCGTCCTGTCCGAGCATCAGGCGGGGCGGATGCTGGACATTCCACATACCGGCATACGGGTGACGGGGCGCAAGTCCACGCCGGGGCGGTATTTCCAGGTCGCCCATCCCGGCACCGGCTGGGGCGGCACCGATGTCGAAGATCCGCTGACCATCCTGAAGCCCGCCGATCCCAAGGTCGCCTGGCCGGGCCTGCGGCTTCTGATGGTGTCCACCACCGGCGAACAATGGGCCTACTACATCCTCGATGAAAACCTCGTGCCAAAACCGGCCGAAATCACGCCGCCGCTTCTGGCCTCGGTCGAGCGGGTCGCGGAAAACTGCGAACCCTCGGTCTGTTCGGTCCTTTTCATGGGCGGTGCGGGCGGCAGCCTGCGGGCGGGCGTGACCGAGAACCCGGTCAAGCTGACCCGCTCGGTGAAGGAGGCGTTGACCCATGTTTCCTGCGGCGGGGCCAGGGCCTATGTCTGGCCTGGCGGCGGCATCACCGTCATGGCCGACGTGATGGACATGCCGACGAATTCCTTCGGCTATGTCCCGACGCCGGCCCTTGTCGCCCCTATCGAGTTCACCATGCGCCGGTCCGACTACGCCGCGCTGGGCGGGCATGTCGATCGCGTGGTGTCCGCGAGCGATGTGGTCAAGCCCGGCATCCGGCGCGTCGGCCCCGCGCCGCGCCATCCCGACCCGCGCCACGCCGGGAACTTCGACTGGCCGAAGGGCGGCTAGGCGATGCCCGCCGTCGCTGCCCGCCTGCCCGGAGACCGCCTGCATCTGCAACACGGGCCGATCGATCTTGTGATCGGGGCCGACGGACCGGGGCGGGAGGCTGCCTTTGCCGCCGCCGCGCGGCGGTTCGCGCCGCTGCTTGACGAACTTGTTGCGGAACTGCCGCTCTTGCGCAGCCCGGCGGGCGGGGTACGCCCGGTCGGGCCGGTTGCCATACGCATGGCCGACGCCGTGCAGACGCATTGCCGACGCCATTTCGTGACGCCGATGGCCGCCGTCGCCGGCGCCGTCGCGGACGAGGTTCTGGCGTCGATGGTCGCTTCGGGCGGGTTGATGCGCGCCTATGTGAATGACGGCGGCGACATCGCGATCCACCTTGCGCCTGGTCAGGCCTACCGTAGCGGGGTCGCAGGTCTGGACGCCACGGCGCTTGGTGCCGTCACGATCCGCGCGGGCGACGGGATCGGCGGCATCGCGACCTCGGGCCGCGGCGGGCGCAGCCAGTCGTTCGGGATCGCCGACAGCGTCACGGTTCTGGCCGCCACGGCTGCGGCGGCCGATGCCGCGGCAACGCTTGTCGCCAATTCGGTGGACCTGCCCGGCCATCCCGCCGTGTCCCGCACCCCCGCCCGGCTCTTGCAGCCCGACAGCGATCTTGGCGACCGGCCGGTCACGGTTTCAGTCGGTCCGCTGTCATCAGATGAAACCGCCGCCGCGCTGGAGCGCGGCCTTGCCGAGGCCCGGGCGATGCAGGCGGCTGGCCTGATCGCCGGGGCTGCGCTATTCCTGAGGGGGGCCGCCCGCGTGCTGGCCCCTGTCCCCAAGACGGAGGCCCTGTGCCATGCCTGAGCCCGAGATCCGCAAGCTTCTGACAGTGGTGGAGGAGATCCGCCACGAGGGCGGGCCGCGCGCGGAAAGGCCGCTTCTGCGGGCCGCCGCCGTCGCGGTGATCAAGAACCCCTTCGCGGGCCGCTATGAACCCGAAATCCAGGGCTTCATGGAAGATCTGAAGCCCCTCGGGCTGATGATGGCGCGCCGCCTCGTGGAGGCGCTTGGCGGCGATCCCGCGCGGGTCGAAGGCTATGGCAAGGGCGCCATCGTCGGCGCTGCGGGCGAACTGGAACACGGCGCCCTTTGGCATGCGCCGGGCGGCTATGCCATGCGCGAGGTGCTGGGCGGGGCGAAGGCCATCGTGCCCTCGGCCAAGAAGGTGGGCGGCGCGGGCGCGCGGCTTGACGTGCCGGTGACGCATGTGAACGCCAGCTATGTGCGCAGCCACTTCGATTCGATGGAAATCGGGTTGAACGATGCGCCGCGCGCGGACGAAATGGTTCTGGTCCTGGTGATGACCACCGGCCCGCGCGTCCATTCGCGTTCCGGCGGCCTGGAAGCCTGGGACATCAAGGGGGAGGACGGGCTGAGATGAAAGCCGACATTCGCAAGATCGCCGTCTGGGTCGAGGAGACCCACAGGGAGATGGGGCGCGATATCGCCCCGGCCACGCGCAAGGCCGTCGCGGTCGCCGTCATCGCCAACCCCTTCGCCGGCCGCTACGTCGAAGACCTGACGGACCTCATGGAGATCGGCGCCGAGCTTGGCGGGCTTCTGGGTGACCGCTGCGTCCGGGCGCTTGGCATCGAGCCGCATCAGGCCGAAAGCTACGGCAAGGCGGCGATGGTGGGAGAGAACGGCGAGCTGGAACATGCCGCAGCGATCCTTCACCCCAAGCTTGGAGCCCCCCTGCGCGCCGCCGTGGAGAAAGGCGCGGCGCTGGTCCCGTCGTCCAAGAAGATGGGCGGGCCGGGGCAGGATCTTGACGTGCCGCTTGGCCACAAGGACGCAGCCTATGTGCGGTCGCATTTCGACGGGGTGGAGGTGCGGATGAACGACGCACCGCGCGCCAACGAGATCATGGTGGCGGTCGCCGTCACCGACAGCGGGCGCCCCCTGCCCCGCGTCGGCGGCCTGAAGGCCAGCGAGGCCGAAGGCAAGGACGGCCTTCGGTGACGGGGGGCGGGCCCTACCGGCTGGACGATCAGGTCGGCTACATCCTGCGCCTGGTCAGCCAGCGCCACGCGTCACTGTTCCTGTCGCGGCTTGGGTCCGATCTTACGCCCACGCAGTTCGCCGCCCTCGTGCGGCTGGCAGAGCTGGGCCAGTGTTCGCAGAACGAACTGGGGCGGCAGACGGCGATGGATGTCGCGACGATCAAGGGCGTGGTGGACCGGCTGCGCGGCAAGGGCATGGTTGAACAGACAGCAGACCCCGGCGACAAGCGCCGGAGCCTTCTGTCGCTGTCGGAAAAGGGCCGGTCGATGATCGCCGGCCTTCACGCCACCGGTCATGCGGTGACGACGGACACGCTGGAACCCCTGGACGCGCGGGAACGGGACGTCTTTCTTTCGCTTCTGCGCAGGCTGGCCTGACGCTCAGCCCTTCATGATTTCGGGGATCTTCCAGGCGGGCGGGGTGTTGCGGCTGCGCTGGGACCGGACTTCCCCGTCGATGATGGTCATGCCGACGCCGGGCAGGTTCCCAAGTTCCACCGATTCCAGGATCGTCTTGCCGCCCGAATGCTGCGCCTGGTCCATCAGGACGAAATCGGCGGAATAGCCGCGTTCGATCAGCCCGACATCCAGTTCGCGCTGGCGCGCGGTGTTGCCGGTCGCAAAGCAGAACGCCACCTCGGCCGGAACGTTGCCCAGCGCCGAGAGCATCGCCACCATCCTGAGGATTCCGAGCGGCTGCACCCCGGACCCGGCCGGGCCGTCGGTGCCAAGGATGATCTGGTCCATCTTGCCCAGTTCCCGCGCCGTGTTGAGCGTCAAGAGCGCCGCGCGTTCGTTGCCGTTGTGCACGATCTCAAGCCCCTTTAGGCAGTTTTCGCACAGGCAGACGATCTGGTCGTCGGGCAGCGCCGAATGCCCGCCGTTGATGTGGCCGACGACATCGGTGCCGGTTTCCAGCACCATGTCCGCGTCGATCAGGCCCGAACCGGGGATCGAGGGGCCACCGGTGTGGATCGTCGACTGGATACCGTACTTGCGCGCCCATTCGACCATCTGCCGTGCGGTCTTGCCATCCTTGACCGACCCGAGCCCGATTTCCCCCAGGAACTTGACGCCGGCATCGGCCAGATCCTTGAAGTCGTGTTCTTCCATCCCGTGTTCGATGACCGGGGCCCCGGCCAGAACCTTTACCCCGGAGGGGCGGAAGTTCTCGTACCAGCGCTGTGACGCGATCGCCATGGCCTTCAGCCCGACGATGTCCTTGGGGCGACCGGGCATATGAACCTCGCCGGCCGAGATCATCGAGGTGACGCCGCCGTGCAGGGTGGAATCGATCCAGTGCAACTGCTGCTGGCGCGGCGTGTAATCACCGACGACCGGGTGGACGTGGCTGTCGATCAGGCCGGGCGCGAGCGTCGTACCCTGCGCGTCGATCAGGGTGGTAGCCCCTTCGGTATCCAGATCCTTTTCGCGGCCCCAGTCCGCGATGCGCCCGTCGATGGCGATCAGGCAATCGGCATCGTAGATCGGCTGCTCAAGCTTGCCCGACAGCAAAAGGCCGATGTTGCGGATGACGAGTTTCTTTGCCGCATGCTCCATGACCGCCTCCCGTTCAGAATGGATCATTAGCACGCTAACACATGCCGGCCCCCGATCAAGGGGCCGGCATCGCAAGGGCTACTGTTGCAGCGCCTTCTGTTCGTCCGCCCGCTGCCGCGCGATGTTGCGCTTGGAGATGAGCGAGGCGGAAATGACCCCCACGGTGACGATGGAGATGAGGATCGTCGACAGGGCGTTGATCTCGGGGCTGACGCCCAGGCGTACCGCCGAAAAGATCTTCATCGGCAGCGTGGTCGAGGATGGACCCGCCACGAACTGCGAGATCACCAGATCGTCAAGCGAAAGGGTGAAGGCCAGAAGCCAGCCGGAGATGACCGCAGGCGCGATGATCGGCAGGGTCACCGACTTGAACGCGTCGAAGGGCGTGCACCCCAGATCCAGCGCGGCTTCCTCAAGCGACCTGTCGAAGGTGACAAGACGCGACGACACCACCACCGAGACAAAGCACATCGTGAAGGTGATATGCGCGAGGATGATGGTGAAGACGCCGCGATCAAGCCCGAGCGAGATGAACAGAAGCAACATCGCAAGGCCGGTGATCACCTCGGGCATGACGATGGGTGCATAGATCATCCCTGAAAACAGCGTGCGCCCGGTGAACCGGCCCGCGCGGACCAGCACATAGGCCGCCATCGTCCCCAGCACCGTCGCCACGGTAGAGGAGATGACGGCAACCTTCAGCGTGACCCAGGCGGCGCTCAGGAACGCCTCGTTGCCGAGAAGTTCGCCATACCACTTCGTCGAGAACCCCGCCCAGACAGTGACCAGCTTCGATGCGTTGAAGCTGTAGATCACGAGGATGAGCATCGGCAGGTAGAGAAAGGCGAACCCCAGGGTAAGCGAGGTCGCGTTGAACCAGGAGAAGCGGCGGTTCATTGGTTCGCCTCCCTCTGCTTTTGTTCGTTACGCTGGAACAGCACGATCGGGATGATGAGGATGAGAAGCAGCACGACCGCCACCGCAGAGGCGACAGGCCAGTCACGGTTCGAGAAGAACTCCTCGTAAAGCACCTTGCCGATCATCAGCGTGTCGGACCCGCCCAGAAGCGAGGGGATGACGAATTCGCCGAGCGCGGGAATGAAGACAAGGAAGCAACCGGCGATGACGCCAGGGATCGACAGCGGAAAGGTGACCAGCCAGAAGGCCGACATCTTGGAACAGCCCAGATCCTCTGCCGCCTCGATCAGCGACCCGTCCAGCTTCTCAAGCGCCGCGTAGATCGGCAGGATCATGAACGGAAGGTAGGAATAGACAATGCCGACATAGACCGCCTTTTGCGTGTTCATGATCGCCAGCGGTTCGCTGATGATCCCGGTCCACAGAAGGAACTGGTTCAGGAAACCTTCGTTCGACAGGATGCCGATCCAGGAATAGACGCGGATCAGGAACGAGGTCCAGAACGGCAGGATGACAAGCATCATCAGCGTCGGGCGCCATTCCTCCGACGCCTGAGCCATACCATAGGCGATGGGATAGGCGACCAGCAGTGTCAGGACCGTGGACACCGCCGCGATCTTCAGGCTGGAGAAATAGGCGGTGTAGTAAAGCGCGTCGGACGCGAGGAAGCTGAAGTTCTCGAAATCGAGTTCCGACAGGAACGACTTGATCCCCTCCCATCCTGCCGAGAGGTCGAGCGTCGGCGTATAGGGCGGGATCGAGATGGCGTAGTCCGACAGCGCGATCTTCATGACGATCACGAAGGGGATCAGGAAGAACAGCAGAAGCCAGGCATAGGGCGTGAGGATCAGGAAAAGGCGGCGCAGGTTCATGGCCGCCTCCTCAGTTCAACAAGACGACGCCGGCGGTGTCCGTAAAGGACAGCCAGACCTTGTCGTCCCAGGTGATTTCACGGCGCGCAATGCGGCGGTCGTTGGCGACCTGCGCCTTCATCATCCGCCCGCCGGGCAGTTCGACCTTGTAGGTCGAGATATTGCCCAGATAGGCGATGTCATGGACAGTGCCTTCGATCACGTTGGCCCTGTCGGCCGGTTCCTGGGTGGCGATGGCGACCTTTTCCGGGCGAATCGCGAAATGAACGCGCGTGCCCTTGGCAATATCGCTCGAAGCCGCCGCGACGATCTTGCGCTGTCCCTCGGCCCAGTCGATCCCGACCTTGCCGTCCGCTGCCTCTGCCACCGTGCCCTCGATGATGTTCACATCGCCGATGAAGTCGGCCACATAGACGGAATTCGGCGTCTCGTAGATGCGGTCAGGCGTATCGATCTGAATCATCTTGCCGTGATCCATGACTGCCACGCGGGACGCGACCGTCATCGCCTCTTCCTGGTCATGGGTCACGATGACGAAGGTCGTCCCGGTCTTTTCCTGGATGTCCATCAATTCGAACTGCGTGTCCTGGCGCAGCTTCTTGTCGAGCGCGCCCAGAGGTTCGTCCAAGAGCAGAAGCTTGGGTGCCTTGGCAAGCGACCGCGCCAGCGCGACACGCTGCCGCTGGCCACCGGAGATCTGGTGCGGCTTGCGCTTGGAGAACTTTTCGAGCCGCACGAGGCGCAGCATCTCTTCGACCCTGGCGGGGATCTGATCCTTCGGCATGTCCGAACGGCGCAGCCCGAAGGCGATGTTGTCCCAGACCGTCAGGTGCGGGAACAGCGCATAGCTTTGGAACATCATGTTGACCGGGCGCCTGTTCGGCGGGATCGGCGCGATGTCCACACCGTCGACCATGATCGTACCCGCGCTCGGCGTCTCGAACCCCGCGAGCATCCGCATCAGCGTGGTCTTGCCGCAGCCTGACGGGCCAAGCAGGGCAAAGAATTCGCGGCGGTAGATATCCAGGGTTATGTCGTCGATGGCAACGAAGTCGCCAAATCGTTTCGTCACATTCTTGAATTGAATCAAAGGTTTTTGGTCAGGGTCGTTCCAGGGCGCGAAGACGGGGCGCGTGCCGGGCTGCTGTGCCATGATATGCTTTGTCCTCATTCACGAGAAAACCCCGCGCCGGGCCGGCGCGGGGTGATGCTTCAGACGAACGGGTCAGGTACCGGACTTGATCTTGGTCCAGAGCCGGGTCACGCCCCGGTTGACCTTGGGGTCATAGGGCGAGGTCGTGTAGAGGTTCGCGGTCGTCTCTGCATCGGGATAGATCGCGTTGTCGCCGATCACATCCTCGTTCAGGAACTCCTGCGAGGCCTTGTTGCCGTTGGCGTAGTAGACATAGTTCGACGCCGCCGCGGCGTTATGCGCATCCATCATGAAGTTGATGAACTTGAGCGCGGCCGAGGGGTTCGGCGCGTCGGCCGGGATCGCGAGCTGGTCGAACCACATCAGCGCGCCTTCCTTCGGGATATGGTACTCAAGCTCGACGCCATTGCCCGCTTCGGCCGCGCGGTCGCGCGCCTGAAGCACGTCGCCCGACCAGCCGAAGGCCACGCAGATGTCGCCGTTGGCCAGCGCGTTGATGTATTCCGACGAATGGAACTTCTGCACATAGGGCGCGATCGCGGTCAGCACCGGTTCGACCTTTTCGATCGTCTCCAGATCCTGTGCATCGGGGTTCTCGCCCAGATAGCGCAGCGCCGCCGGGATGACCTCGGCCGGGGCGTCCAGCATGTGCACGCCGCAGGCCGCCAGCTTTTCCATGTTCGCCGGATCGAACACCAGCGCGAGAGAAGTGATCGGCGCATCCTCGCCCAGCACTTCCCTGACCTTGTTGACGTTCACGCCGATCCCGGTCGTGCCCCACATGTAGTTGACCGAGTATTCGTTGCCCGGGTCGTATTTCGAAACGCGGTCGGCGATCACGTCCCACATGTTGGTGATGTTCGGAAGCTGCGCCTTGTCAAGCTTCTGGAAGGCGCCTGCCTGGATCTGGCGCTGAAGGAAGCCCCCGGTCGGCACGACGACATCGTAGCCCGAACCACCCGCAAGCATCTTGGTTTCGAGAATCTCGTTCGAATCGAACACGTCATAGACGACGTCGATCCCGGTTTCGTCCTTGAACTTGGTCAGCAGTTCCTCGTCGATGTAGTCGGACCAGTTGTAAACATGGACCTCTTCGGCGCTGGCCGACACGACCCCCGCCACCATCAACGCCGCGACCGACACGAGTGTTTTTTTCATTTCATGCTCCCTGTTCGGTATCAGCAGGGCATCCCCACCGACAATATTTGATCAAAATACCCGCCAAAATACAATATGGTAATTTTCGGACCGAACGGATAGTCTGTTCGCCCAAATCCACCACCTCCTGGCGGGCGGCAATCATCACGAAAGGCGACGGGTCGTTGAACGCAGAATTTCATAAGCCGCCAACCCATGAACTCGTCTACCGCAAGATTCGCGAGATGATCCTGTTCGGAGAACTCGCTCCGGGTCAAGCAGTTACGATTCAAGGGCTTGTGACCGGGCTCGAGGCAGGGATGACGCCTGTCCGAGAGGCGATCCGGCGACTGACAGCGGAAGGCGCCCTTCAGTTTCAGGGAAACCGCCGCGTCTGCGTGCCCGAACTGACCCTTGCGCAGTTGGATGAACTTGCCTTCGCACGGCAGTCCATTGAACCGCAACTGGCCTTTCTTGCGGCGCAAAAGGTCACGCCCGCGATGATTTCAAAGCTGGAAGCGATCGACGATTCTTTGAATGCGGCGGTCCGGCGTGGCGATGTGAAAGCCTATCTGGAGCACAACCACCGATTTCACACGACGCTTTATGAACAGGCACAGGCGGGCATTCTTTTTGCAATTGCCCAGATGCTTCTCCTGCGGGGCGGGCCCTCGCTCAGGGTCGTATGCGGGCGACTGGGTACGGATGGATTGCCCGACAAGCATCTTCAGGCGCTTGCGGCCCTTCGTGCCGGTTCGCCGGAGGCCGTCGCCGAAGCGATCCGGGACGATGTGAACCAGGGGATCGAACAGATCCGCATGACCCTGCAGGCCACGTCGGTTTGATCAAATCGGATTGACAGCGCAAATTTTGATCATATTCTGAGGTTCAGTAGACCAGCCTCGCGAATCCGGGCGGGCGGCGCCTTTGCGGCGCACGCCAGATCGGTGTTCGGGGCGGTCAGCCCCCCGGGAAGGAGAGCGCGATGACGACGATCACCAATCACATGCCGACCAAGGAATTGCAGGCGCTCGACGCCGCCCACCACATGCACCCCTTCACCGAGGATGCGGCGCTGGCCAAGAAGGGCGCGCGGATCATCACCCGCGCCAAGGGCGTGTTCCTGACCGACAGCGAGGGCAACGAAATCCTTGACGGGATGGCTGGCCTCTGGTGCGTCAACGTGGGCTATGGCCGCAAGGACCTGGCCGAGGTCGCCGCCCGCCAGATGGAGGAGCTGTGCTACTACAACACGTTCTTCCAGACCTCTCACGTCCCCGCCATCGCCCTGGCCGCCGAAGTCGCGCGTCTTGCGCCGGGCGATCTGAACCACGTCTTCTACGCCGGTTCCGGGTCCGAGGCGAACGACACCAACATCCGTCTCGTGCGCCGTTACTGGGACGTGAAGGGCCAACCCGACCGCAACATCATCATCAGCCGCCAGAACGCCTACCACGGGTCCACGATGGGGGGCGCGTCGCTTGGCGGGATGTCGGGGATGCACGCCCAGGGCGGGCTGCCGATCCCGAACATCGTCCATATCGGCCAGCCGAACTGGTACGCCGAGGGCGGCGACATGACGCCCGAGGATTTCGGGCTGATGCGCGCACGCGAGCTTGAGACGAAAATCGAGGAACTGGGTGCGGACCGGGTTGCCGCCTTCATCGGCGAACCGATCCAGGGCGCCGGCGGCGTGATCGTCCCGCCCGCGACCTACTGGCCCGAAATCCAGCGTATCTGCGACAAGTACGGCATCCTGCTGATCGCGGACGAGGTGATCACCGGCTTCGGGCGAACCGGCAACTGGTTCGGCAGCCAGACCATGGGCATCAAGCCGCATATCATGACGATCGCCAAGGGCCTGTCGTCGGGCTATGCGCCGATCGGCGGGTCGATCATCTGCGACGAGGTCTACGCGACGATCGCGAATTCGGGCGACGATTTCAACCACGGCTACACCTATAGCGGCCACCCGGTCGCCTCGGCCGTGGCGCTGCGCAACCTCGAGATCATGCAGGAAGAAAAGGTGCTGGATCATGTGCGCAACGTCGCCCATCCCTACCTCATGGAACGCTGGCAGGCGCTGACCGATCACCCGCTGGTGAGCGAGGCGAAGCTGGTCGGCCTGATGGGCTCCATCGCGCTTTCGCCGAACAAGGAGACGCGCGCCAAGTTCGCCTCCGACGCCGGGACGGTGGGCTACATCACGCGGGAACGCTGCTTTGCCAACAACCTGGTGATGCGCCATGTCGGCGACCGCATGATCATCTCGCCGCCGCTGGTCATCACGCCGTCGCAGATCGACATCCTGATCGAACGCGCGACGAAGTCGCTGGACGAGGCCTATGCGAAGGTCAAGGCCGAAGGGCTGCTGAAGGCAGCCTGAAAAGATACAGGCCCGTCCCCCACCGGACGGGCCTGTTGCCCCACCCTTGGGACAGAACCGTCAGCCTGCGCCCAGCGCGACGACGGCAATGGGATGCAATAGCCCCGCAAGGCCGATGGAAACCCCCATGGGGAAATGCCGGCCGGGCCGCATGGAGGCCCAGCCCGTTCTCGCAAAGACGGGAATGCGCTTCATGGTAAGCACCACGGCGATCCCCGCCAGCATCGACAACGAAAAGACATTCGCAAACAGCGCCAGCGACTCAAGCGGCACCAGCAGCATCAGAGCCGACAGGAACTTCACGTCGCCCGCCCCGAAAGCGCGGAAATAGTAGGCGACGAAGCCCAGCGCAAAGACGCCGGCCGCCACGGCCAGCCGCCAGACAAGATCGCCGGGCGGATAGGCAAGGCAGAAAAGCACGAAGGCGGCCACGACCATCAGGCTCAGCACATTGGGGATGCGCAGGAACCGCAGGTCGAACCAGCCGGCGGCCAGCATGACCGGCGCCACCGCCACCAGGGGCACGTAGGGAAGTAGCTCAGCGGAGGACATGGTTCATGCCCACCGACGCGCAGGTTTGCCACCATCCGCCGCCCGGTCGAGCAGGCGGAACACAAGCTGCGCAAGCGATCCCGTGCCGGTCTTGGCGTAGATGTTGCGCAAGTGGGACCGCACCGTCGCCTCGCTCAGCCCAAGTTCCGACGCGACGCCCTTGACGGACAGCCCTCGGCTGAGAAGCATGGTCACGCGAAATTCTGCCCGGCTGAGGCCTGCGGGGTTCTCGATGCCAAGGATCGGCGCCGCGCCGTCCAGAGAGGCGCGCACTTCTGCCTTGCGCTTCTTCTCGGCGACCTGCGCGGTGACAAGCCCGACCTGCCGGCGCGCCCAGATCCGGGCCACGGAGGGCAGAATGGTGTTCATGAGCTGCACGGTCTGATCGTTCAGGCGGCTGCGGAAATGAAGCTCGATGTGGTCGTGGAACGATGGGTCGGCGTTCAGCGTCAGAACCGCCATCTCTCGCATACGGCGCGACGATTGCCAGACGTGCAGACCGATATCTGCCGCCGCGTCGGATTCGTCGGCATGCTGCGACGCAAGCCAGAGCGTCGCTGGCCGGGCGCTTTGCAGGTAGCCACCGAAGAGGTTTGCGGCGAAGCTGCCCCGCAGCGCCCTCGAATGGCCGTCACCCGCCTTTTCGTCATGAAGCGCGACGATCTGGGGGAAGGGCCGGCCCGGACAGGTGCGCACGATCACGCCCGCCTCGGCACCCAGTCCGCGCGCGAGACAAGCAAAGGCGTCCTCCAGCGATGTGTTTCCGTGAAGCGCCTCGCTCCAGCCAGCGACGGCCTCGATCAGACCCGCAGGGTCCGCCAGCGAGAATCCGTTCACCTCTGTCGCGGGAGATTTCTTCAACACAACCAGCTTACCCTCCAAGCCCCTGGGGGCAAGTACTCACATGCGCCTACGGCCTTGCCGCAGACTCACCCCAGGACGTATCCATTACCCTTTTCAAAGGTAGGTCTGGCTCCGGAGAGGGTCAATATCGCGGGCGGATCGAAGAAGATTCAGCCCCCAGATTCAACTTTGGATTGAAATATTGGGATGTATTGAAGTGCAGTCCCGCGCCAGCGCTGCAATTGTTCCCTTAACGGTTCTTCAAGAACCGATTCTTCCCCGCCGGCGATCCCTAGCCGGCGCCCGCGACGTTCCTGAGGTAGCGAATGACAACCGGGCCGAGCACCAGCAAGACAAGCGCGGGAAGCATCAACGAAGCCAGCACCGCCGACATCTTGACGGGCAGCTTGTTCGCCATCTCCTGCGCGCGCATCTCTCGTGCGTGGCGCATTTCGGTCGCGTAGGTGGTCAGCGCGTCCGAAATGCTGGTGCCGAACTGGATCGACTGCATGACCACGCTGGCGAAGGAAAACATCTCGGGGACAGCGCAGCGTTCGGCCAGGTCCATCAGCGCCCGGTCCCGTGCCCTGCCGGCCTGGATTTCGCGCTGAGTGATCAGGAATTCTTCTGACAAGACGGGCGCGGTGGTGACAATCTCGTTCGCGACACGGGTCATCGCGGAATCGAAACTCAGCCCGCTTTCGACCGATATCTGAATAAGGTCCAATGCGTTCGGAAAGGCTTCCTCGATCTGGCGGCGGCGCTTTTCGACGCGGGCGCGCAGCCAGTAGTTTGGACCGTAAAAGCCCGTCCAGACCAACGCCGCGATCCCCGCAGTGATCTTGGTTTGCGAGAGCTGCGAGAAATTGGAGATCACGGCATCCGGCAGCGGAACGACCCCGGCGCGCGCATTGTAGACCATGAAGATGTAGAGCCCGGGCAGGAAGAACCCCATCACCACGCGAAACAGGTAGTAGTTGCGCAACGCGTGAGGATTGTTGAACCCGGCCTGCGCAAGCTGGCGCTGGATCAGCGTCCGTTCCTTTTCATTCGCGGGCACGATGGCCTTCATCAGCCCGGTCGGATCACTTTGCGCGAAACGCAGGATGTCGGCATCCCGCCGGTTGACACGTCCCTTGCCGGCCGCCCCGGCCATCCTGCGCGCGACGGGGTCCTTTTGCCCCACGGTACCGAAAAGCCCATAGACGAACAGCATGACGCCAAGGCCCACGCCCAGCACGACGAGCGTCTGAAGAAGTGCCGGATCTTCCGAAAGCCTGGTCATGAAGGATTCGAACATTGCACTCTCCACTCAAATCCGGAAATCGACGAGACGACGCAGTACGAGGTAATTGGTCACGACAAGCGCCCCGATGGTGATTGCAAAGGGCTTGAACAGCGGGTCTTCCGACACGCCCATGTAGTAGTTCGGTGAGGCGAGATGGGTCGAGATCAGGATGAAGACCGGCAGCGCGGACAGAAAGACCGAGGTCAGTCGCCCTTCGGCCGATATGGCCTGGATCCGACGGCGCAGGGCCAGCCGGGCGCGGATCACCGTAGAAAGCGTGTTGAGAACCCGTGCCAGGTCGCTTCCGGTGCCGTGTTGGATGGCGATACTGATCGCCAGATAGCGGACGTCTTCCTGTTCGATCCTGTCGGCGAACTCGCCGAAGGCGTCCGGAAGGTCGTCGCCATAGCTGACCTGATCCAGGACGATGCCAAATTCGGTGCCGATCGGGTCGGACATCTCGTTCGCGACAGACGCGATGGTGGTGTTGACCGGATGACCGACCCTGAGTCCGCGCGCCATCAGATCAAGCGCATCAGGCAGTTGCCGCACCATCGCGTCCAGCCTCTTGTTCCTGAGCGCGCGGACGACGACCACGGGCGTCACGAAGCAGAAGACAAGCGAGAGAGCCGCCGCCGGCAGCGGCCCGATGAAGGATGACGCGGCGACCGCCATCACGACGGCTGCCGCCATCGAACCGGTCAGGAGCACGGCTGGACTGATCGTCAATCCTGCCTGCCGAAGCGCAACCGGAAGATCGCCTATGAACGGCAGCCGCGCCAGTGCCCAGCGATCGACCGAAGGCTTGAGCAACCGAAGGACGTCTTCGGTCGTCGCGCCCGACGCGATCAGCCGCATCCGCCGGCTGCGCGCCGCGCCGATGGTTTCGGACCGCGACAGAAGCTGACGGATTCCCTCGTAGGCGATCAGCACGCCGACGAAGATGCCGACGTAGATCAGGGCTTCGATCTCGAAACTGTCAAGTCCGCGCATCCTGCACCCCTTCCCGGCGGAACAGATCCTGGCGTAGATCGACACCTGCCTGCGCCAGAAGCTCCGAACAGCGCGGCCGGATCCCGGTCGCGACAAATTCGCCAAGGATATCGCCGTTCTCGGCCTTGCCGGAGCGCTTGAAGACGAAAATGTCCTGCATCGTGATTGTAGGACCCTCCATCCCGGTAATCTCGCTGACGCTGACGACACGGCGCTTGCCGTCGCTCATCCGGTTGAGCTGTACGACCATGTGCAGACCTGACGCGATCTGGGCGCGGATGGCCGACAGCGGAAAATCGATGCCGATCATCGTGACCATCTGTTCAAGACGCCCCAGGGCATCGCGGGCAGAGTTCGCGTGAACCGTGGTCATCGACCCGTCATGACCGGTGTTCATCGCCTGAAGCATGTCGAAGGTCTCGGCGCCGCGAACTTCGCCCACGATGATCCGGTCGGGGCGCATCCGCAGGGCGTTCCGCACCAGGTCGCGCTGGGTGACGGCACCGCTGCCCCCCGGCGTCGGCGGGCGCGTTTCCAGCCGCACGACGTGTTCCTGCTGAAGCTGAAGTTCGGCCGCATCTTCGATCGTCACGACGCGTTCGGCGTACCCGATGTAGGAGGACATCGCGTTCAGCATGGTGGTCTTGCCCGACCCGGTCCCGCCCGAGATCAGGACATTGAGCCGCGCTTCGACCAGACCGCGCAGCAGGGCGGCGGCAGGTGCGGTCACGGAACCGATGTCGATCATGCGCTGCATCGTCAGCGGATGGCGGGAAAACTTGCGGATCGACAGCGACGGCCCGTCGATGGCGCAGGGCCGGATGATCGCGTTGACGCGGCTTCCGTCTTCCAGGCGCGCATCGACCCAGGGCTGGCTTTCGTCGACCCTGCGGCCCACCCGCGACACGATCTTGTCAATGATGCGCAACAGGTGGCGTTCGTCGCGGAAGCGGACATTCGTCCGTTCAAGCTTGCCGAAGCGTTCGACATAGACGCTGCGGTGGGAATTCACGAGGATGTCGTTGATCGTCGGATCGGCCAGAAGCGGCTCAAGCGGGCCAAAACCCAGAACCTCGTCCAGAAGCTCATCTATCAGTTGGTTGAAGTCTTCCGAACGCATCGGGCGTTTCTGCTGAGACAGCACATTCGAAACAAGCGCGGCCACCTCTCGACGCAGTTCCTCGGGCTGGACCTTGTCGATCACCGCAAGGTTCAGGCGCTCCAGCAAGACCTCATGCAGCTGGCTCTTGAGTTCGAGCCGCTCGATCAGTTCGCTGTCCGCGACCGTCGGCTGCCAGACGGGCGCGACCGCTTCGCCCTTGTTTCCGCCAATGTCGATGACATTGCCCGCAGAAGAGGGGTTGTTCCTGCTGAAACTCTTGAACACGGTCGGACCTCCTATCTGGATGCCCCGACCCGCGCTGCGGCGGGCAGGGCTTTTGTTATGGCTTTGGCAAGATGGCCGATGGCCTTTGTCAACGGCGAACGCGAAGCGACGGCGGACAGGGGCTTGCCCTGATCGACGGCCGCGCGGGCGGCCTTCTCATCGACCGGCAGCCAGAATTCCAGCTTGCTGTTCAATGCCGCCGCCGCTTCCTTGTGAACGCCGGAGCGGATCAGCGGCCGGCTTTCCCGGTTCAACACAACGGTGGTCTGAAGCCCGATGTTCACCGTCTTGAAGAAATCCATGAGCCGGCGCGCATGGCGAACCGAGGGGACCGCGAGGTCGGTCACGATCAAGAGCTCGTCGGTCTGTTCGATCACCGGCTCGACCCAGCCGACCAGCGCCCGCGGCAGATCGACGACGACATAGTCGTTGGTCTGCCGCAGAAGATCGAGGATCGCCGCCACCTGATCGGCGCGCAGCGCATCGACCGGGGCGAACTTGGAGGGCGCCGGAAGGACCGACAGGCCGCCGGGCAGGGTTGCCATCGATTGTTCCAGGAACCGGATGTCGGGCACCGTCCCGTCCTGGGCCAGCTTCAGCAGCGTGTCCTGTTCGTCCAGGTCAAGCGCGGAGCCGATGGTGCCGAACTGAAGGTCAAAATCGACCAGCGCGACCTTGTGCTTGTCAGCCTTGTGCAGGAACCCGCCCTTGCCTGTCAGTGCATCCGCGAGGTTCAGCGCAACCGTCGTCGCGCCCGATCCACCGCGCGCCTGCGCCACCGCGATCAGCCGCCCGATGCGCGCGCCGGCCCCGCCCTTCACCACTTCGGGCGTCGCGCGGGCGCGCAGCCGGTCAAGCTGTTCGGTCAGTTCCGCCCCGGTGATCGGATAGGGCAGAACCTCGTCCACGCCGGCGCGCGTCAGCTTGCGCGCCGCCGCAAGGGAAATGTCGCTGGAGGTCAGCGCCAGAAGGATCACGCCTTCGCGCCGGTCACGGGCCAGTTCCTCGATCGCGTGCAGGTCGGCCTCGTTGCCAGGGTCGGTGTCGAAAATTATGAAATCGTGTTCCTGGGCAAACTTTACGGCCTTGCCGTTCAACTGCGTCAGGCTGGAGGCCTTCGTCTCGACCTTGAGGCCGGGATCGCCGCCAAGTGCGCTGCCGATGGCCTGCGACACCGCCGCGTCGGGGGTTATCACCAGAATGGACTTCACTGGGACTTTCATTTTCCTGCCTTTCTTCCCCGCCCGACCGGCGCCTTCCGGGTCATCCGTCTTCCCCCTGCGCCAGGTCTTCGGCCGGCAGCGAAACGTTCAGTGCCGGAAACTGGATCGCTTGCGCGAATGTGGATGTGCCGCCCATGATCGACACGAAACCGGCGATCGGCGTCACGAAATTGAAGGTCAGGCCCTCGATCTGCGCCGTCACGATCGGGACATAGGGGCCACCGAGGAAGCCGAGGCGCAGGCTCGCGTTCCCAAGGATCGCGCTGTCGTCATAGGTGATGCGGACATTCGCCGCCGTGGCGTTCGCGGGCACCAGATCGTCGATGCTGTTCCAGATCTCCTGCGCGGTGGTGCTTCCGGCGGCCATACCCTGTGCCAGGGTGCAGCTTGCCTGCACCACGGCGGCACAGATCGGGCCGCCCGCATTGCAGGCGGTGCCGAACCTGGGCGGGATCGGATCCGTGTTCGACGTATCCCGCGAGGTCGTATTCGGCACGCCGTTGCAGACCGGTGGCCGGACGATGGCGATGCGCGCGGCCTTCTGCATCGCCTTTTCCGCCGTCACCACGTCGTAGCCCAGGCGCCCGAAGTCGATGATGCCAAGGAAGATCAGCAGGAAAAGCGGCAAGACGATTGCCAGTTCCACCAGCGCCGCGCCGCGCGTGCCGCGGGCCAGCCCGCCGAGGATATCCGCCAGCCGGGTCATGTTCCGAAGACCTTTGCCGAATCGGTGATCGTCGTCGTCAGGTCCGTCATGCTTTCGCCGCCTAGCAGCGAAAAGACCGATGAGAACGGGAAGTTCAGCGTCAGCGTCGCGGTGACGCGAACCACGGCCGGTTCCACGTGATAGTCACCCGCCGGGCAGGTATAGGTCGCCTGGACGCTGTCCAGCGTGATCCCGGACGGAAACAGGGTCACGTTGCTGACGCTTTGCCCGACGATGCCCTCAAGCGTGCCGCCGTAGCTGTCAAGGTTCGCCGGCGCCACGTCACAGAGGTCGATCGGCAGGTGGCGCGACATGAACCGCGTGGCATCCCGCACGCCGGAAATCGCGGTGTGGTAGTTCTTCATCATCCGCGTGCCCTCGACGATCACCGCGAAGAAGATCAACAGGATCGGCAGCGCGAGGGCGAACTCTACCAGGATCGCGCCATCATCGCGCCGCAGGAGGCGGCGGAGGGATCGGCAAGGGAAATTGAGAACACCCATCGCCCCGCTCACCGGTAAAGCTGCACGACTTCGTGGAAGACGCCACTGCCCGACTTGCCATTGCCGCCGGCGGTGCCGATCACCTCGACCCACATGTCCAGCGTCGGGGGCGAGGCGCTGTCGTCGCCGACGGGTTCGGTGATGAACATCTTTACATATTCCTGCACGGGTACGCCCGTGGCGGAGCCGTTGATCGGATTTGCGGTGCAGTTGACCCCGGCCGCGATCAGCACGCGCCGTTCGGGGTCGGGATAGGCGTTCGGGGCGCATTGTGGCCCACCCGTTTCCGCACGGTTTTGCAAGATCGCGCCGTTGTTCGCCGCGCCAATCCCGATCTCTGCCAGGTAGTAGTCGTAGCGGGTCGGGTTGCCGGTCGTCGCCAGCGGCGGGATCGAGGTCAGCGCGGAAGGCGCGCTGTTGTAGTTGGTGCCGAGATAGACGCTGCGGCCCGTATCCGGTGTGCCGTCGGCATCGGTATCGACACTGCCGGACCAGTCGCCATCGCCATAGCGGTTGGGAACAGCGCCACCACAGGAATCGTCGTGGAAGCAGTTGTCGCGCGGCAGGGCGATGGTATTGGGCGAGGGGTCGGAATTGTTGTTGATGCAGGCGTTGGCACCACCGCCATTGCCGTTGTTTCCGCCGTTGCCGTTATTGCCACCATTGCCGTT
>ERZ795053.442-NODE-442-length-52939-cov-9.588155_pt1 | contig 52939 bp, 47 predicted proteins | sample MGYA00375137_ERZ795053 | MGnify/ENA primary metagenome ERZ795053 (study PRJEB30182, sample SAMN05720284) | activated sludge metagenome | isolation source: Anaerobic digester | place: Hong Kong | collected 2014-12-17 ...
TTGGCGACAATGCCGAGACTGACGAGCTTCTTCGTCTCGGTGGTCACGAAGGGTGCGGAAAGCCCGAGATGTTCGGCGAGATCCTTTACGCCTACGCCACCCTTGCCCTGCAGCTGCCGGATCGAGACGACGAGCGTGTACTGGATGCCCGACAGGCCGAGGAAGGCACCGAAGCGGCCGCGCACCGCCTCCAGGCTCGCCGAGAAGGCAAGCAGATCGTGCAGCATCGACCGAAAGGTGGCATCTGTCCCCTCCTTGAGGAGCTCGGGCCGGGACACCGTCAGTTCGCTATGAAGATCGCCCTTGGTCATTTCTGATACGCCTGTGATATATCCATATAGTTAGCAAAACTAACTATCTTAGTAAAGCAAAATCCCGCCTGGCCAAGCCATTGAAAAGCCTCGGCTTCGGTTCACAGGCGAAGGACGGTTTGGCAACGAGCCCGAATCACTACCGACAAGCCAGTCGATCCCGTCGAGCAGGTGCCCGAGCTGTGGTGCCGACATCGCCACTACTGAGACGATCCGCGGCGCCGCCCCGTCTGGACGGTCTAGAACTGCAATACCCGAGATCATTCCCTTCTGGCGCCCAAAAGGATGGGTAGCAGTATCACCCACGCGCTAAGCAAGCGGCTCCCACCGGAGGAGTACATCTGATCGTAGTCCCGACTTCACTGCCGGCTGGCGACCATAGGGTCTCAACAAGACTCACTGCTGGCGCAAATACCCCACGCACGAAATCTACGTGTCTCGAAGATTTGCAGACCAGAGACCGCTCGACCGCCGTTTCCATTCCTCTACCAAGCTCACGACACGGACAGCTTTCCGCCAGTTCCAGCAGCCAGAGTTTCTCGCTTTTTAGGAATTTGGCCGCAGGGCTGCCCACTTCGAATCCGCCTCACGGACTGCTACCGGTTCTCTATCGGCAGGTTCTCTCCGGACCCGTTCACTACTGGCCGTTTTGTGATCAGGTTAAAGACATTGATCAAAGGCGGCTTTCTCATCGCACGCTGCTCCGCTTTTCGCATTGAATGCTGGTTTGCAGCGACGACCGAGATCCAACCGCGTGCGCGTGGATATACTGCGTTCGGGCGCGAAGGCGATAGACGCCAAACCTCAGCTCCCGTTTTGGATTGACGTCAAAAGCGGTCGTCCGGAAGGTCGAGAAACGCCGCATTTTGTGCGGGAACTGCCGGTCATTCGGCGCAGCGCGGAAGAACGATCCACGGCCTTGGGTGACGCAACCCCTGCAGAGCGGTAGTCTCAGGACAACGGCAGAGCTTTCACCGAGCCCCGTGTCATGCGTGCGCGGGTAACGGGCATTCACGAAGGGAGTTTGTGATGCGGTCGATAGCCGGCAGTGCGGCACTTCTTCTGGGGACGATGCTGGCGTCTGGGACCGCCGCGGCACAGGAGATCGCGGACACGATCTACTCGGGCGGGCCGATCCTGACCGTCAACGACGCCCAGCCCACCGCCGAGGCGGTAGCGGTGAAGGATGGGACGATCCTTGCCGTCGGCACCTTGGACGACGTGTCCGCGCATCGGGGTGACGGCACGGAGATGTTCGAACTCGACGGCCGCACCATGGTGCCGGGGTTTGTGGACAGCCACGGCCACGTGGTGCTGGGCGGCATCCAGGCGCTGTCGGCCAATATGCTGGCGCCACCCGACGGCGAGGTGGCCGACATTCCCAGCCTGCAGCAGGGTCTGCGCAGCTGGGTCGAGGCGAACCGCGAGACGGTCGAGGCGGTCAACCTGATCATCGGCTTCGGCTACGACAATGCGCAGATGGCAGAGTTGCGGCATCCGACGCGCGCGGAGCTCGACGAGGTCTCGGCCGAGATTCCGATCCTGGTCATCCACCAGTCGGGGCATCTCGGCGTGGCGAACTCGAAGGCGCTGGAAGTTGCCGGGATCACCGACGACTCCGAAAACCCACCGGGTGGGGTAATCCGCCGCGGCGAGGACGGCCGGCCCAACGGGGTGCTCGAGGAATACGCCTTCTTCGGCACGTTGGTGCCGCTGCTGAGCCAGCTGGGACCGGAAGGATTCCAGGCATTTGCCAAGGCCGGGGCCGAGATGTGGGCGCGCTTTGGCTATACCACGGCGCAGGAAGGCCGGTCGAGCGCCGGGAATGTCGCGGCGCTGAAGGCGGTGGATGCGGCAGGCGAGCTGCCGATCGATGTGGTGGCCTTTCCCGACGTTCTGGAGGCGCGTGACTTCATCGAAGAGAACGTCTCCCGGGACTATGACGGCCACGTCCGCGTGGGCGGCTGCAAGCTCATCATCGACGGTTCGCCGCAGGGCTTCACCGCCTTGCGCGACCGGCCCTATTACGATCCGGTGGGCGACTACCCGCCGGGATACAAGGGCTATGCCGCGATCACCGAGGAGCAGGTGAACGACGCGGTCGACTGGTGCTTCGGCCATGGCTTCCAGATCCTCACCCATGCCAACGGAGAGGGCGCCTCGGACATGCTGATTGCCGCGATCGCCGCGGCCGAGGAGAAATATGGGCCCGCCGTGAACCGCCCGGTGCTGGTGCATGGCCAGTTCCTGCGCGAGGACCAGGTGGACAGCATCAAGGAACTGGGCATCTTCCCCTCGCTCTTTCCCATGCACACCTACTACTGGGGCGACTGGCATCGCGATCACACGGTGGGGCCGGAGAATGCGGACAATATCTCGCCCACGGGCTGGGTGCGCGAGCGTGGCATGATGTTCGGCAGCCATCACGACGCGCCGGTTGCCTTCCCGAACAGCATGCGGATCCTTTCGGCTACGGTGACACGGCGCACCCGCTCGGGCGACATCCTCGGCCCGGCACAGCGGGTCGGCGTGATGGACGCGCTGAAGGCTCTGACGATCTGGCCCGCCTGGCAGCATTTCGAGGAGGACCGGAAAGGCAGTATCGAAACCGGCAAGCTGGCCGATTTCGTGGTCCTCTCGGACGATCCCATGGCGGTCGATCCCGAAACCCTGGCCGATCTCGAGGTACTGGTGACGATTAAGGACGGCGTGGTGGTCTACGAGGCGCCGGCGGGCGAGAAGAAGACCGAACTCCGGGATCGCCCCTTCCTCGGCGACCCGGCGGGCGCGCACGGCTTGATGGAGGCGATGAGCAGGGGATCGGGGTAGACAGACCGGCGCGGGGCCTGCTTGCCCGGGGGTTGCCGGCGTCGCCTCGGGTCGTCGGCTGCATCCCCGTTTTTCTGAGTGCCACGCCGTCTGCTGCCTCGATCCGGCCTTGGTGGGCAGCGAGGCCGGACCTTCGTGGCGAGCCTCCGCTTCGACGGCATGGTTGCACCCATGGTCCTCAACAGTCCGATCAACGGTGCCTGGTTCGAGGTCTATGTCTGCCAAGTGCTCGCGCCAGTGCTCCACCCCGGCGACATCGTGGTCATGGACAGCTTCTCCAGTGACAAGCGCGCCTCCGTCAGCGCGATGATCGAGACGAGGGGCGCAGGGCTCGCCTTCCTTCCGCCATACAGCTCCGACTTCAACCCCATCGAGACGGCCTTCGCAAAGCTGAAATCGCGGTTGCGCAAGGCTGCAGGGCGTACCGTCGACGGGATCTGGAGCACAATCGGCGATCTCGTCGAGTCATCACACCGCAGGCATGCACCAACGACTTTGCCGCTGCAGGCCATGATGGCGATCGTTCGATCACCGCGCTAGGTCCATCGAAAACGGTTTGCCCACCTTGTTGCCCCGATTCCTGCCTTGGGACCGAGCGGCACGACCGCGCCGCTTTGGGAATTCCCACAGGTCCAAGACGAACGGGCCCCGAACCAGAGCCTCCATCCGAACTGAAAACTGGCGCTTTCAGCGGATTGCAGGCTGCGCCGAAATCGACTGGCGGACTGCCTCGCCAGTGTTCATCAGATGCGCGCGCCAGACGTCGAAGGCCTTTTCGGCATCGCCGTCCCGCATCGCCGCCATCAAGGCGTCGTGCTCGGCCACCGCCTGTCGCCAGCGGTCCGCCGAAAAGATTGCGAGATAGCGACCACGCCGCGCCCGCAGCATCAGGCGCGCGTGCACATCGGAGAGGATCGGGTTGCCGGCGAGGGCGACGATCCGCTCGTGGATCGTGGTGTTCAGTTCGAAATAGGTCTCGCGGTCCCCCTGCTCGTAGAAGTCGTGCATCCTGTCATGAAGCGCCAGCAGGTCGGTCAGGTCGGCCGGGTCGATGCGCCGGGTTGCCTGCTCAGCGGCGAGCGCCTCGACGATTGCGATCACCTCGAAGAGGGCGTCGACTTCGGAAAGCTCGAGCGGCTTCACGCGCGCACCGCGATGGATCGGGCTGTCGACGAGACCGTCGAGTACCAGCGTCTTGATTGCTTCCCGCATCGGCGTTCTCGACACCCCGAGGCGTTCGGCGAGGTCGCTTTCGACGATCCTTTCGCCGGGTGCGAGTTCGCCGGTCACGATCATTCTTCGAAGCGCGTCGACCACGCGAACATGGAGCGAACTCCGATCGAGCAGTCCGCCCGCTGTTGCCTTCTCGCCAGAACGCATCGCCGGTCCCCGAAGTGAATGCCTGACTCCCAATAGCCTAGGCGGGCATGGTCGTCCAGGGTTTGCATGTTGCATACTGCATGCAATCCTGTTATCAGAGATTCGGAAGTGCCCGAATCTATGCCCCCGGCGTCCCGTGAGCAGGCCGCCACTCATCGAATCGCCAGCATGGAGCGAAACATGACCAATTTGCCCAAGGCCGCCCTTTTCCTGTCGACCGCCCTCGCGGTCGGTTTCGGCCTGCAGCCCGCTGCGGCGGACAACATCCGCGTCAGCACAACCGTCGCCGAGACCTCGAACTGGGTCGCCGCCGCGCGCAAGTTCAAGGAGTTGGTAGAGGAGCGCAGCGATCACACCGTCGAAGTGTTCCCGAGCGGCGTGCTGGTCGGCGGCAATGACCGCGTCGAGCTCGAGATGGCCCAGGCGGGCGCCGTCGACATCATCATGAAGTCGACGCCCTGGCTGAGCCAGATCAGCAGCGACTTCATGGTGATCGCCATGCCGTGGATCTTTCCGGACGCCGATACGGCGATGGCGGTCATGGATGGTCCCGTCGGAGAGCGCCTCTCGGAGAAGCTCGCCGGCGCCGGCGTGGAGCCGCTCGGCTGGGGCTCCGGAAGCTTCTTCCAGCTCTATTCGAACCCGGGCCCGATCGAGACGCCGGAGGACATCGCGGGCGTCAAGATCCGCACGCCGGGACTGGATCTCTATCTGGACAGCTGGACGGCGATCGGTGCCGTGCCGGTTGCGATGAGCTTTGCCGAAGTCTTCACCGCCCTGCAGGCCGGTGCCATCGATGGGGGCATCTCGCCCATTCCGCTGATCTATACCTCGCGCTTCTTCGAGGTCAGCAAGAACATCGCCAAGATCAACTTCTCCTTCGAGGCGGTCGGAATGCTCGGCAGCACGGCGGCGCTGGCCCGCTTCTCCGACGAGGACAAGGAGATGATCCGCACGGCAGCGCATGACGCCATGGTCTTCCAGCGCGAACTCGCCGCTAGCGAAGAGGCCGAGCTCGCCGCCAAGATGGAAGCCGAGGGCGTGACGATCACCGTGCCTTCGCCTGAGGCGCTCGACGCCTTCAAGGCAAAGGTCGCCCCCGTCTTCGACAGCTACCGTGAATCGATCGGCGCCGACCTTGTCGCGGAAGTGGAATCCGAGGTCGAGAAGGCCGCCGCCAATTGATCCCTCCGCCGCGGCCGCAATGGCCGCGGCCTCACCCGCGGAGTAGCTCATGCCATCCTTCCTCGCTGTGCTCGGCCGGTGGCTCGACCGCGCCGAAAAGACCCTCGTTGTCTTCCTCGTCGGCGGAATCGTGCTCCTCGTCTTTTCCGGCGCGCTGTCGCGGTACGTCTTCAGCTACTCGATCGCCTGGTCCGAAGAACTGGCGCGCTACTTCTTTCTATGGGGCGCGCTCTTCGGCGCAGCGGCCGCGTGCCGTTTCGGCCAGCACGGCGGCATCCCGCTGCTTGTCGACCGCTTCCCTCCAAAGTTGCAGCGCGCGGTCGAGGTGCTGGTCATTGTCGGCATGCTGTCCTTCCTCGGGTATCTTACCTGGCAGAGCTGGGAGGCAACCGCGCGGGCCTTTGCCAGCGGTCAGACCAGTCTGACGACGAAGATCCCGATCTGGGTGGTGAACGCCGGCATGTTCGCGGCCTTCGCCCTCTCGATCCTGCGCACGATCCAAGGCTTCCTGCGCGGCGCCTACCGCATCGACCAACCCGTCGTCGAGTAGCGGCGGCTTCCTTCCAAGCCAAGCGCTCATCGGAAAGGCCCCCACGAGATGGACCTCCTCCTCAATCCTGCTGTCATCGGGCTCTTCCTGTTCTTCGGGATGCTCGCCCTTAACTTCCCCGTCTTCGTTGCGATCGGCCTCGCAGGGCTCGCCGCATTCCTGGTCTTCCAGGTCGGGCCGCTCAGCGTCGTGCCCTACGTGTTCTCGGGCTCGCTCGACTCCTTCCCGCTGCTCGCGACGCCGCTCTTCATCGTTGCGGGCAACATGATCACCCGAACAGGCATCGCGACGAAGCTCGTCCGTGTCGCCGAACTGATCGTCGGGCCGCTCCCGGGCGGGCTCGCCCTCACGGTGCTCGTGACCGGTGCCGTGCTCGCGTCGATGTCAGGCTCCAATATCGCGACGGTGGCCGCCCTGAGCTTCCTCGTCGCGCCGATGGTGGCCCGGGGCTATCCTGCCGGATTCGCGGTCGCCTGCGTCGCTGCAGGCTGCACCTTCGGTGTCGTCATCCCGCCGAGCATCGGCTTCATCATCTACGGCGTCATCACGGAATCCTCGATCCCGAAACTGTTCGCCGCGGGCGTGGGGCCTGGCATCGTGATGCTGATCGTCCTCGGCGGGTATGTGCTGTTTGTCTCCTGGCGCCGAGGCTATGCTGGGGATACCCTCGAACCGCGGACGCTAGCCAACTTCTTCGCGGCCGTGAAAGACGCCTTCTGGGGCCTGATGGCACCGGTCATCATTCTCGGCGGCATCTACACCGGGGTCTTCACCGCGACCGAGGCGGCGGCGGTTGCCGTGGTCTATCTCCTCATCATCGACCGGCTCGTCTATCATTCCATTCCGCTCAAGCAACTGCCGGATGTCCTATTCGACTCCGGTCGGACGATCGGCGTCATCGTGCTCATCATCGCGACCTCTGCCGTCTACGGCTGGGTGATGCAGACCCAGGGTCTCGCGACGCGGCTGAACGAGGCGGTGCTGGCGGCTTCGGGCGGCAACAGCGTCCTGATCCTTCTCTTCTTCAACGTCATCCTGCTCGTGACCGGCGCCTTCCTCGAGCCGATCGCAGCGATGTACCTGCTCGTGCCGCTCTTCAAGCCGACGCTGCAGGCGATCGGGTTCGATATCGTGCACTTCGGGGCGGTCCTGACGGTCAACCTCTCGATGGCTCATCTCACGCCACCCGTGGGGGTCGGGCTATACCTCGCATCGCAGCTCGGGGGCGTGCCGTTCGCCACTGCGGCCCGCTATGCGATCCCCTTCGTGATCTGCGAGTTTCTGATCGTGCTGATCGTCACCTACGTGAAGCCGATTGCCATGTTCCTGCCGTCGCTGATGTAAGTCGAAGGAGAGTATAGTGCGAATCCTGCTCATCAATCCGAACACGACCGAGGCGCTGACCGAGCGCCTCGCTGTTGCCGCGCGTGCGGTCGCGAGCCACGGGACCGAGCTGACCTGCGTCACGGCGTGTTCGGGGGTTCCCTATATCTCCACCCGCTCCGAGGCTCTGATCGGCGGTGTCCAGGTTCTCGAGATCCTCGCGGAGCATCAGGACAATTTCGATGCGGCCATCGTTGCGGCTTTCGGCGATCCCGGCCTCGGGGCCGCGCGAGAGCTCTTCGACATTCCCGTGGTCGGCCTAGCGGAAGCGGGAATGCTGACGGCCTGCATGCTCGGGGGAAGGTTCTCGATCGTGACCTTCGCCCAGGCGCTCGGGCCCTGGTACAAGGAATGCGTCGCCTGGCACCGGCTCGAGAACAGGTGCTGTGGGGTACGCATGCTGCCCGGGAACTTCCGTTCAATCTCCGAGGTGCAGGAAGAGAAGGAGGAGCTACTTGTCAATCTCGCCATGCAGGCCGTCTTCGAGGACGAGGCGGATGTCGTCGTCCTTGCCGGGGCGCCACTTTCCGGTCTTGCGGCGAAGGTTCGGGACCGCATCCCGGTGCCCGTCGTCGATTGCGCCGAGGCGGCGATGAAACAGGCGGAAGCGCTGGCTTCGCTGCGGCCGCGGGCCCCCGAGGCGGGAAGCTTTCGTCGGCCGGCACCGAAGCCGTCGATCGGCGTGTCGCAGCGCCTTGCCGATCGGATCGCCCATGTCTGAGCTCTGGAAACTCGGCGTCCTCGATCTCGCCCGCGCCTATGCCGCCGGCGAGACCGACCCGGTTGCGGTCCTCGACTGCTTGCTGGCGCGGATCGAGCGGATCGACCCGATCCTGAATACCTATGCCCGTCTCGATCCGGGAGCGAGAGCCGCCGCGCGCGAGAGCGCCGAACTCATCCGCGCCGGCGCGCCACGATCGCCGCTCGAAGGCGTGCCGGTCGCGATCAAGGACAACCTTGCTGTCCGTGACTTGCCCGCCGCCTGGGGTAGCGCCGTCTTTGCCGACACGATCTGCGCCGAGGACGAGTTGCCGGTCGCGCGGCTTCGTGCGGCGGGCGCCATATTCCTTGGCAAGACCAACACGCCCGAGTTCGCCGTCGAGGGCTACACGGCGAGCGAACGCTTCGGCGTGACCGGCAATGCCTGGGATCCGTCTTTGACGCCCGGCGGCTCCTCGGGTGGCTCCGTCAGCGCCGTCGCGGCGGGACTTGCTGCTGCGGCGATCGGCACGGACGGCGGAGGCTCCGTACGGCGGCCCGCCGGCCATACCGGGCTCTACGGGCTGAAGCCGACGATTGGGACCGTACCGCGCGCCGGCGGCCTGCCGCAGGTCCTGCTCGACTTCGAGGTCGTCGGCGGCTTCGCCCGCTCGGCGGGCGACCTCGCGGCACTCCATGCGGTGCTCGCGGGGCCCGACCGACGCGATCCGGTCTCGCGCAATGCCGAGGCGGCCCTCCCTGCGGGGCGGCCGCTCCGCATCCTCTATGCCGAGCGGATCGATGGAAACGTGCTCGATCCCGAGATCCGGGCTTCGGTCGGTGCGGCCGCCGATAGGCTGGCCGCCCTCGGCCACGACGTGGTCCGCGGCGACCTTCCCTTCACCCTTTCGGAGCTGAACGCCTTCTGGCCGCGGTTTGGACAGGTCGGAATCGCCCAGCTGCGCCACGCGCTTCCGGCGATGTCCAAGGCCGGGGCGAAGTACCTGGCGCTGGCCGACGCGGGAGACCGCGTCACGGCGCCGGAGTTCTATGCGGCCTTAGAACTCGTGCGCGCCCTGCGCTCCGAGGCCTCCACTGCATTCGCGGAGTGGGACGTCATCATGACACCCTCGGCGGCGGCCCAGCCCTGGCCGGCGTCGGAGCCTTTCCCGCCGGAGATCGACGGACAGCCGGTCGGACCGCGCGGGCACGCGATCTACACCGGCTGGGTCAACGCGGCCGGCCTGCCGGCGATCAACCTGCCGGCGACGCCGGACTCGCGGGGCCTGCCCATCGGTTTCCAGCTCGTGGGCGACCGCTTCACCGAGGCGATGCTTTTCGATCTGGCGGACAGCTGGGAGAAGGCCGGCCCCGGCTGGTCATGGCCGAAAGTCGCCGAGCAATAGGAGCGGCGCAGGGAAGGACCACGTATCTGCGATCCGTCGCGAGGCCGTCGTCGCGACCTCCGACGGGTGGCGTGCCGACGTCGGATTTGCCGACGGGCGCGGCCAAGCCTCCGAGCCAACAATATGGCGGAGGTTGGGGTGCACTCGGGCGATCACGGGTGGATGCCGCCGGAATCGCCATAGCGCGGGGCCTCGGAGTCGAGTTGCCCTTGCCGTCCCGTGAGGCGCCGGTGCGGCGCCGAAGGTTCATTCATTCCCGAAGAAGGCCCCGGAGCATCGCCACGGCGTTCGGCCGTTACTGGCGGATCACCCACTCCGGCCCCAGCATTCGATCCATTCTGATGACTTGTTAGAACGCAAGGAAAGCGGGCGTGCGGCAGGTGCCCAACGACCAGTGATCGTCGGCAGAACGTCCGGGAGTCGCAGGGACCAAACCACGGCGCAGCGCACGGCACGATCCTCCGGGCGTCGGCCCGGAAAAGTCCGGCGCCTGAACACGAACGCGTGAGCGCACGGACGGAATCCCGCCTGGACCCGTCACTCACTTCGGGTGTCAACGGCACGATGCCTGAACGCGCGCCCGGGTGGGCCGCAGTAACGAGGAGTCCGAAATGACCAGATTGGGTACACCGCTTTTCTCGATGACGATCACCGCCCTTGCCATGTGCGGTGCGGCGGCCTTCGCCGACACCGGCATCAAGGTCGGGGACAGCGCCATGGGTCCCGTGCTGACGGATGCAAACGGCATGACGCTCTACACCTTCGACAAGGACGAAGGGACGGCATCGGCGTGCTACGACAAATGCGCGGTCAACTGGCCGCCGCTGGCCGCTCCGGCCGGTGCGGAGGCGGACGACGATTTCGGTGTCATCGAGCGGACCGACGGAACCATGCAGTGGACCTACTACGGCAAGCCGCTCTACCTCTGGATCAAGGATGCCGCCCCGGGCGACGTGACGGGCGACGGTGTCAACGAGGTCTGGCACGTCGCGAAGCCGATGGACTAAGTCAGGCGAATGACCCTGCTGGACGAGATCGAGGCCTGCATCCCGGCACTGCGCCGCTATGCCCGCGCGCTCGCACGGGATCGCGACCGCGCCGACGACCTCGTCCAGGACTGCCTCGAGCGGGCGGTGGCCGGCCGCAGCCGCTGGCGCGGGGAAGGACCGGTCAGGGCATGGCTGTTTCGTATCCTGCTGAACCGGTTCCGTGACCAGCAGCGCGGCGCCAAAGCCGGCCTCCGTCTCGTTCCGTCCGAAGCGATGGTCGAGGCCACGCGCCCCGGGGACCAGGAAGACCGTCTCGCCCTGCGTGAGGTCCATGATGCGATCGGGCGCCTTCCGACAGACCAGCGGGCGGCGCTGCTGCTCGTGGCGCTGGAGGGATTCACCCTCGCCGAGGCCGCCGCGGCGCTCGACATTCCCGAAGGCACGTTGACGTCACGCCTCGCCCGCGCGCGCCAGGCCCTGCGACGGGAGACTGGCAGGGACGGCGGCCCCGGCGACAGAATGGAAGTGGTCAGGTGAGCGAAGGCATCCCGATTCACGACGAAGACCTGCTCCGTCTCCGCCACGGCAACGCCGAGGCGCGGGCAAGACTGGCCGCGCTCGCCGGGGACGATCCGACGATAGGCCGGCGGCTCGCCGACTGGGACCGGCAGGACGCCGCGATGCGCGCCCTCTACGGTCCGCTTGGCGAAGAGCCGGTCCCCGCCCGCCACCTTGACGCCCTTGCCGCCGCCGATCCGGTGCCCCGCCGAATCCCGCCCCCCTATGCACGGATCGCAGCGGCCATCGCCCTTCTCGCAATCGGTTGGGCCGGCGGGTGGTTCGCGGCGCTGCACCTCGGCCCCGGGGCGACCCGGCCGGAACTTGCCGCGGAGGCCTTGCGCGCCTATTCGACCTACGTCGTCGAGGTCGCGCATCCGGTCGAAGTCCCGGCTTCGGACGAAGCGCATCTGGTGACATGGCTCTCGAAGCGCCTCGGCCACCCGATCACCCCGCCGGATTTCGCCAGCTACGGGTTTCACCTCCTCGGGGGCCGGGTCGTGCCGGATCCGAACGGAACCGCCGCGCTGATGATGTACGAGGACGACACCGGCCGCCGGATCACCCTCTACGTCGCCCCTACGGCGAACGCGACGGAGACGGCATTTCGCTTCGCCGAAGGCGACGGCGCAAAAGGATTCTGGTGGGTGGATGCCGGCATCGGCTGCGCGCTCGTCGGCGACCTGCCCCGCGAAACGCTGCGAGCCATCGCGGTGGCCGCCTACGACCAGCTGATCCGAGTCTGACGGCGGGGCGCGGCTGTTTCGACCGTTGATTTCGGACTTCCTGAAAGACGTTGAGCGTATTTGATTGGCAGAAGCGTCGAAGAATAGTGGCCACCTGTGCCTGTGGCCGTGAGGGAAGCCTATCAGAAACCGCTCGCCCCGGGCTCAGCAGCCGTGCCTGCAATGTACGTCTATCCGCGCTACCAGGCCGGATGCAATGCGTGGCCCAGACCTTGTCGGTCATCTTCGCATCGGCGCCGGCTTCGACTGAAGCGAGAACTTGCCGGTTTGGCGCACTTGGCGCTACCGTTGGCCCGTCGCCGTGCCTGCACGCTTGGCTTCAACCAGTGCCCTCCCAACTGGAGCAATCTTGCCCTCCATCGAACGCATCTCGGAATATTGCGACGAGCTCACCGCGATCCGGCGTGATCTGCACGCGCATCCGGAGATCGGGTTTGAGGAACACCGGACTTCGGCACGGGTCGCGGAGCTGCTGGCCGGCTGGGGGATCGACGTCACGACCGGCGTGGGAAGGACCGGCGTTGTCGGCGTTCTCGATGGGAACCGGCCCGGTCGGACGGTGGGTCTACGGGCCGACATGGACGCGCTGCCGATGGAGGAGATGACGAATCTTTCCTATCGGTCGCGGAACGAAGGCGTGTTTCACGGCTGCGGTCATGACGGGCACGTGACGATGCTGCTCGGGGCGGCGCGGTATCTCGCCGAGACCAGGAATTTCGCGGGGCGGGTGGTGTTCATCTTCCAGCCGGCCGAGGAGGGACTGGGCGGGGCGCGCGCCATGCTCGCGGACGGTCTCTTCGATCGCTTCCCCTGCGACGAACTCTACGGTCTGCACAATTCGCCCCACGATGCGCACGGGCGGGTGCGGATCCGGCCAGGGCGGGCGCAGGCCGGGGCCGGCTTCTTCGACATCGAGATCGAGGGGCGGGGCAGCCACGGGGCGATGCCGCATATGGGCGTGGACCCGATCACGATCGGCGCGGGTCTGGTCGGCGAACTGCAGCGGATTGTGGCGCGGAACCTGGACCCCACGCATCCCGCGGTGGTGTCGGTGACGGAGTTCCATTCCGGATCCGCCTACAACGTGATCCCGGGACAGGCGGTCCTGCGGGGGACGTACCGCTTCATCGACCTCGCGGACAGGGATCTGATCGAGGCACGGCTGCAGGCGATATCCGAGGGAATCGCCCGGGCGCATGAGATCTGGATCGGACTGGACATGCGGCGGGTCTTCGACGTGCTCGAGAACGATCCGGATCGGGCGGCGGACGCGATCCGGGCCGCGGCGCAGGTCGTGGGTGGGGACCGGGCCACCGCCGATGCGGAACTGACGATGGGGTCGGAGGACATGGCGGACCTGCTCCGGGTCGTGCCGGGCGCGTTCTTCACGCTCGGGCACGGCAGCGGAGTGCCGCTCCACAATCCCGGTTTCCTGTTCGACGACACGATCCTGCCGGTCGGGGCGAGCATCTTCGCGCGGATCGTCGAATCTCGGGGCTGAAGGACGCTCCATACCGAATGGACCGAGGCCGGTCCGTTGGCCCTACCCCATGCGCCCCGCTGCACCACCGACACGACCGGAAGGCCACAGCAGCCCCGCGGGATCAAAGTTTCCGAATTTCGGAACGATGGTTGCATTTTTTGCTTGAACGAATCGCCGCATTGGGGGATTAGGTTGCAAATTATGGAATCATAAGTTCCATAGAACGGAAAAAGCCAATGACCGTGCTGCAGAACGCTTCGGATGTGTTGAGATTGTTCGGCTCCGGCTGCAGCGATCTGACCGTGACCGAAGTGACCACGCGGCTCGGAATACCGAAGGCGAACGCCTCGCGGCTCCTGAAGGCAATGCGTGACGCGGGAATGCTCGAAACGATCGGCGACACCCGGCGCCACCGGCCGGGGCGGATGATGCTGGATCTGGCGTCGGCCTTCCGCAAGTCACTCGGGGTGATCGGACAGGCCGGAGAGGTGGTGGCCGCGGTGACCGAGCGCTTCGGACACACCGGCTACGTATCGCTGAGGGAAGGGCGCGAGGTGACGGCCGTCGCCGATTTCCCGGGCACCAACGACCTGCGGGTCGTCAGCAACATCGGCCGGCGATTGACCGCCCACGGCAGCGCCACCGGTCGCACCCTGCTCGCGCGGATGAGCGACGCGGAAGTTGAGGCGGTCTATGCGGGGCGGCCGGAGCTCGACGGCCTGCTGCCACGGCTCGACGCGATCCGCGCATGTGGCTTCGCGTATTCGAGCCAGGAATCGACCCCCGGCGTCGATGCCATCGCCATCGCCGTCGGCGACCCGGCGACCGAAGAGGCGGTGAGCCTCTGCATCGTCTATCCCCATGCGGTGGTCGGCGAGGACGGCCGCGACGAGATGCTCGCGGCGCTGGCCTCGGGCGCGACGCGGATCGCCAGAGATCTCGGCGACGCAAAGTTCGTCGCTCCCCGGATTCCAGAGAAAGGACTCTTCGCATGACCGCTTTCCCGGCCTGCTGGCGCGTCGGTTTCGACATCGGCGGCACCTTCACCGACTTCGTGCTCTACGACGCCGAGACGGCGAGCGTGACGCTGCACAAGCGGCTGACAACGCCGCACGATCCGTCAGAGGCGGCCCTGAAAGGGCTCGAGGAGCTGCTGGCGCTGCGCGGGATCGGCCATGCGGCGGTCAGCGAGATCGTCCACGGCACCACGCTCGTGACCAACGCGGTGATCGAGCGCAAGGGCGCGCCGGTGGGCCTGATCACGACCCGCGGCTTCCGCGACATCCTCGAGATGGGGACAGAGCAGCGCTACGATATCTACGACCTCTACGTGACCTATCCCGAGCCGATCGTGAGCCGGGACCTGCGGCTCGAGGTGGACGAGCGGATGACCGCGGACGGCCGCGTGGTGACGCCGCTCGACGAGGCAGCGGTACGGAGCGCGGCCGAGGCGCTGGTGGCGCAGGGCTGCGAAGCGATCGCGGTGGTCTTCATGCACGCCTATGCCAATCCGGCGCATGAGCGGCGGGCGGCGGAGATCATCCGGGGCGCGTTCCCGGAGCTGCGGGTCTCGATCTCGAGCGACGTGGTCGCGGAAATGGGCGAATATCAGCGGGCGGTGACCACCTGCTGCAACGCCTTCGTGCAACCGCTGATGCACCGCTACCTGACCAGGCTCGAAGATGCGCTGCAGACCGAGGGTTTCACGGGTCCGCTGCGGCTGATGCATTCCGCGGGCGGGCTCGTGTCGCTGGAGACGGCGCGGGACTTCCCGATCCGACTTCTCGAGAGCGGGCCTGCCGGCGGCGGGCTCGCCACCGCGCTCTTCGCGGAAGGCGCCGGGCTCCGGGACGTGATCTCCTTCGACATGGGCGGAACCACGGCCAAGGCCTGCATGATCGAGGACGGCCGCGCCGAGATCGCGCCGATGATGGAGGCGGCGCGGGTGCACCGTTTCGTCAAGGGCTCCGGCCTGCCGATCAAGGCGCCGGTGATTGAGATGATCGAAATCGGCGCCGGCGGCGGCTCGATCGCGGCGATCGACGAGGTCGGGCTGCTGAAGGTCGGGCCGCATTCGGCGAGCTCGGATCCGGGGCCGGCCTGCTACGGGCTCGGGGGTGTCGAGCCGACGGTGACGGACGCGAACCTGGTGCTCGGCTACTATGATCCGGGCTTCTTCCTCGGCGGGCGGATGAAGCTCGACATCGAGGCGGCGCGGACGGCGATCGCGCGGGTGGCGGAGCCGCTCGGCCTCACGGTCGAGCAGGCTGCGCTCGGCATCCACAAGGTCGTGGTCGAGAGCATGGCGGCGGCTGCGCGGGTGCATCTGGTCGAGCGCGGCAAGGATCCGCGCGAATATTCGATGGTAGGCTTCGGCGGCGCCGGGCCCGCGCACGCGGTGGACGTGGCCCGCGCGATGGGGATCTCCTCGGTGCTGGTCCCGCCGGCATCGGGGGCGGCCTCGGCACTCGGGTTCCTGGTGGCGCCGCTCTCCTTCGAGGACGTGCGCTCGCTGCGGGTGGAGCTCGCGCCCGGCTTCGACGTGGGCGCCGTCAACGGGCTCCTGCGCGATCTGGAGGAAGAGGGGCTGCGGCATCTGGAGCGCGCCGGGATCGGGCGCGGCGAAGCCGTCGTCGAGCGCAGCGCCGACATGCGCCTGGTCGGGCAGATGCACGACATCTCGGTGCCGCTGCCCCTGACCGAGATCAGCGAGGCCGATCTGCCGGCGATCCGCGACGCCTTCGTGCGCGCCTATTCCGCACGGTTCGCCGAGCCGTTCTCGGGGGCGCGGTTCGAGGCGGTGAACTTCCGGGTGCGGGTCGCGGGGCCGACGCCGAAGCTGGCGCTGACCGGCGCGGCCGGCGGCGGCGACGTGGCGCACAAGATCAAGGGGACCCGCATCTGCTGGTTCGACGACGGCTCGCACGAAACCGCGGTTTTTGACCGCTACGCCTTGCGGCCGGGCGACGAGATACCCGGCCCCGCGATCATCGAGGAGCGCGAGTCCACCACCGTGGTCGGACCGACCGACAGCGCGACGGTGGACGCGGGGCTGAACCTCGCGGTGCGGACGGGTGCGGTGGCGGCGGCCGAGGCTTTGGTGACGCCGGAAATGACCCGGGCCCAGGCGGTGGCGCGGATCGAGGGCGACCCGATCGGGCTCGAGATCATGTGGTCGCGGCTCGTCAACGTGGTCGAGGAGATGTGGCTGACAGTCTGCCGCACCGCGTTCAGCCTGGTCATCGCCGAGGCGCAGGACTTCGCCTGCGAGCTTCTCGACAAGGACGGCGAGACGCTGGCGCACAGCCCGCGGGCGATGCCGGTCTTCAACCTGACGCTGCCGCGCGCGGTCAAGGCGCTACTCCAGGTCTATCCGGCCGACACGCTGAAGCCGGGCGACGTGCTGATCACCAACGATCCCTGGCTCTGCGCCGGGCACCTCTTCGACATCGCCATCGTGACGCCGGCCTTCCGGGACGGGCGGATCGTCGGGCTGATGGGCACGGTCGGCCACGTCTCGGACATCGGCGGCACCAAGGACTCGCTCCATGCCCGCGAGATCTACGAGGAGGGGATCCAGATCCCGCCGATGAAGATCTTCGACGCCGGCGTGCCGAACCAGACGCTGATCGACCTCATCGGCAGGAACGTCCGGAACGGCGAGCAGGTGCTGGGCGACATCTTCTCCTTCGTGGCGGCGAACAAGCTCGGGGCGGAGCGGCTGGGCGCGTTCATGCGGGACTACGGGATGCAGGACCTCGGGGCGCTTGCCGAGGTGGTGCAGGGGCTCAGCGAGAAGGCGATGCGCGACGCGATCCGGGCGATCCCGGACGGAGAGTACCGCTCGACCATCACCAACAACCCGCTCGGCGAGAAGATCAGCTATCCGGTGCTGGTGAAGGTCGAGGACGATGCGATCACCGTCGATTTCGACGGCGCCCCGCCGCAGCTGCCGCAGGGCGGGCTGAACGCGACGATGAACTACACCGCGGCGCATGCGACCTATCCGCTGAAATGCATGTTGACGCCGACGGTCCGCGGCAACGCCGGCTGCTACCGGCCGTTCACGGTGACCGCGCCCGAAGGGTCGATCCTGAACCCGACCTATCCGGCCGCGGTGAACCTCAGGACCCGGACCGGCTGGTATCTGGCGCCGAACATCTTCGGGGCGTTGTCGCAGGCGGCACCTCGCATGGTGCAGTCCTTCACCGGCCTCGCGGTGGCGGCGAACATCTACGGCCAGGACCGGGACGGGCAGTTCTACTCCGACATGCTGTTCTGCGGCGGCGGACAGGGCGGCTCGGACCGCAAGGACGGGCATTCGGCGCTGCTCTGGCCGACCTCGGCGGCAAACACCTCGATCGAGCTGATGGAGAGCCGGGTGCCGATCCTGGTGATCGAGAAGTCTTTCCTCGCCGACAGCGGCGGCGCGGGCCGGCACCGGGGCGGGCTGGGACAGGTCGTGCGCTTCCGCAAGCGCGACGACGACGGGCTGGCAATGCTGGTCTCGGTCTATCCCGAGGGCGTGGACAACCCGATCCCGGGCCTCTTCGGCGGCCATGCCGGCGGCGGGGCGCGCGGGCTGGTGCATGCCTCCGACGGGCGGCTTCTGCGTGATTGCGGCACCGGGGCGCTTGTGTCGCTGCACGGCGCCGACCAGATCGTCGAACTGGTGCTCGCCGGCGGCGCGGGCTTCGGCGACCCGGAGGAACGGGAGCAGGCGGCGGTGGCGCGCGATCTGGCCCTCGGCCTCGTGACGCCGGAGCATGTGGCGCGATACTATCGATGGTCGACGGTGCCGGAGAGCTCGGAGACCGACCCGACAAGCCCGGGCACGATCTGGGCATGAGACGTTTCGCCGGCGCGCCGGGGTGCGCGCCGGTCTCCCGCACGACACGACGATCCAGCTCGGAGGAACCCAGAATGCTGACCGCACCCTCGTTGCAGATGTCCCGCCGCGGCCTGCTGGCCATGGCCGGCGTCGGCCTCGCCACAGCGGCGCTGCCCGCGCAGCTCTTCGCCCAGTCGGGCAACAACATCCTGATCATCGCCTCGGGGCAGGACATCCCGAACTTCGACCCCCATACGGCGACCGGCTATTCCGCCTCGTTCTTCCTGCGCAACGTCTACGACCCGCTGGTGCGGGTTTCCGGCAATCCGCCGGAGCCGGTGCCGGGCCTCGCCGAGAGCTGGACGGTGAGCGAGGACGGCAAGGGCTACACGTTCAAGCTGAACCCCGCGGCGGTCTTCCACAGCGGCAATCCGGTCACCGCCGACGACGTCGTCTTCTCCTTCCAGCGCGCGCTGGCGCTGGCCGAGGGCAATTCCTGGATGATCCGCGACATCGTCACGCCCGAAGGCGTGACGGCGGTCGATCCGCAGACGGTGCAGTTCGACCTCGCGGTGCCCTTCGCGCCCTTCCTGCAGGTGCTGCCCTGGATCTTCATCGTGGAGAAGGCGGCGGTCGAGGCGAACGAGGGCGGCGACAGCGGCAAGACCTGGCTGATGACCAACACCGCGGGCTCGGGGCCGTTCAACGTCTCCCGCTTCCAGGTGGGCACGCTCTATCATCTCGCCCGCGCCGAGGACGCCTGGCAGCCCGGCGGCGGCAACCTCGACGGCGTGATCTGGCAGATCGTCCGCGAGACCGCGACCCAGCGGCTGATGCTCCAGCGCGGCGAGGCGCATATCGCGGTCGACCTGACGAGCGAAGACATGGACGCGCTGCAGGACGCGCCTTCCGTCGTGCGGATCATCGAGCCGGAGTACCGGACCTTCTCGATCAAGATGAACACCGAGAAGGGCCCCTGCGCCGACGTGAACCTGCGGAAGGCGATCTCCTACGCGACGAACTACCAGGCGATCCTCGACGCCGCCGGCTATGCGGATCTGATGACCGGGCCGCTGCCGATCGGCATCCTCGGGTTCAACCCGGACCTCGAGGTTCCGCGGACCGATCTCGACAAGGCCAGGGAATACCTGGCCAAGAGCGCGCAACCCGAGGGCGGCTTCACGCTGAAGATGGTGCATGTCTCCGGGCTCGAGCAGCAGCGACGCTGGGCGCTGATCATGCTCGACAGCCTCAAGCAGCTGAACATCGGCCTCGACATCCAGCCGCTGAACTGGCCGGACATGGTCGCGCTCTGCCAGTCGCCGGAGACCTTCCCCGACCTCTTCCCGGTCTACCAGACCGCGAACTACGGCGACCCGGACAACATCGCCTTCGCCGCCTACCATTCCTCGCGCAACGGCAGCTGGCAGAACCCGGTCTACAGGAACCCCGAGGTCGACGCGCTGATCGAGGCCGGCCGCTCGGAGATCGACACCGACAAGCGCGTCGCCATCTACGGCGCGTTCCAGGAGAAGGTGGTCGCGGACGCGCCCGACATCTTCGGCGTGCTCGAGCGGCGCAAGCTCGGCATGCGCGACAGCGTTCAGAACTACAGCTTCACCCCGGTCGCCTCGAACGCGATCGAGGCCTGGCCGCTGTCGCTCGGCTGACCTCCGTCCGGGCGTGAGAAGGCTCCCGCCCGGGCCCGTTCCGGCCCACTCCGAGAGGCGGACCCATGCTCTATTTCACCGTCAGGCGGATTCTTCTGCTCATCCCCGTGATCATCGGGCTGACGATCATCATGTTCGCCATCGCCCGGCTGCTGCCCGGCGACCCGGTGGCGCTGGCCGCGGGACCGAACGCGACCCAGGCCGAGATCGACGCGCTGGCGCAACAGTTCGGGCTGGATCAGCCGGTCTGGTCCCAGTACCTGCGCTATGTCGGCGGCCTCATGCATGGAGACTTCGGCACCTCGCTCCTCACCCGGCGCCCCGTCGCGGCAGACATCGCCGCCTATCTGCCGGCGACGCTCGAGCTCGTCTTCGCCGCGATGTTCCTCGCCGTCGCGCTCGGCATTCCCCTCGGTCTCCTCACCGCGGTCTGGCGCAACCGATGGCCGGACTACGTTTCGCAGGTCTTCGCGATCGGCGCGATCTCGATGCCGCGCTTCTTCCTCGGGCTGCTGCTGCAACTCTGCTTCGCCATGTGGCTGATGTGGCTGCCGCTCGGCGGGCAGCTGCCGATCATCATGATCCCGCCGCCACGGGTGACCGGCTTCCTGCTCGTCGATTCGCTTCTCGCCGGCGACACCCAGGTGTTCCGTTCCGCCCTCGCGCACCTGGCGATGCCGGCCGTGGCGATGTCGCTCTCGCCGCTCGCCACAATCATGCGGATGATGCGGGCATCGACCATCGAGGTGATGCAGCAGGATTACGTGACGACGGCGCGGGCGCTTGGGCTGCCGAAGCGCAAGATCCTGTTCAAATGCGTCGCCCGCAACGCGATCTCGGCGACGCTCACGGTGATCGGGCTCTATTTCGGCTGGCTTCTGGGCGGCACGGTGCTCGTCGAGACGGTCTTCGACTGGCCGGGGCTCGGCCTCTACGCCACCAAGGCTATCGTCTCCCAGGACATGATGCCGGTGATCGGTGTCGCGTTGGTCATCGGTCTCCTCTTCGTCTTCGCCAATCTCGTCATCGACCTCCTCTACGGGGTCATCAATCCGAAGGTGCGCTACTCATGACGGATCTCGCCCACGAGCCCGCACCCGCCGCCGAGTCTGGCGGCAGCGACCGGCTGCGCCGCGCGCTCTTCCGCTTCCGCCAGAGCCGCCTCTCGGTGATCGGCGCGGTGATCGTGGGGATCGTGCTGTTCTTCACGATCTTCGGCACGTTCCTGGCCCCCTACCCCGACCAGGTCGCCGGTGCGGTCGATACTGCCGCACGCTTCCAGCCCCCCTCGGCCGCCCATCCCTTCGGCACGAACGAACTCGGGCAGGACGTGCTGTCGCTGGTGATGGCCGGCACCACGGTCTCGGTCCTCGCAGGCTTCGGGGTGGTGCTGATCGGGACCGTGATCGGCACCCTCGTCGGCGCCGTCGCCGGATTCGCCGGCGGCTGGACCGACGAGGCCCTGATGCGGTTCACCGACCTCACCCTGACGATCCCGAGCCTGATCCTCGCCATGGCGATCGCCGCCGCACTCGGGCCCGGCTTCGTCAACATGGTGATCGCGATCTCGCTCAGCTGGTGGCCCGGCTACGCGCGGCTCGTCCGCGGCGAGGTGCTCGCGGCCCGCGAAGAGACCTATGTCACGGCCGCCCGAGCCATCGGCGCCTCGCCGCGGCGGATCCTCTTCCGCCACATCCTGCCCAACGTCGTCTCGCCGATCATCGTCAAGATGTCGCTCGACATGGGCTTCGCCATCCTGACCGTGGCGGGCCTCGGCTTCATCGGCATCGGCGTGCGACCCCCGACGCCGGAATGGGGGACGCTGCTCTCGCTCTCGCGCTCCTACATGCCCGATTACTGGTGGACGGCGATGGCACCCGGCATGGCGATGTTCCTCGCAGTCTTCGGCTTCAACCTGCTCGGCGACGGCCTGCGCGATGTACTCGACCCGAAGGCGAGGCGCTGAGATGGACGCGCCACTCCTCGCCATCCGCGACCTGCACCTTACCATGTCGAGCTTCGACGGCGAGGCCCATGTCCTGAACGGCATCGAGCTCACCGTGCGTCGGGGTGAGATCTGGGGCCTCGTCGGCGAATCGGGCTGCGGCAAGTCGTTGACCGGCCTCTCGATCTCGCGCCTGCTGCCGAGCCCGCCGGCGCGCTACCTGCGCGGCGAGATCCGCTTCGAGGGGCGCGACATGCTGAAGCTGCCAATCTCGGCGGTGGTGGCGCTCCGCGGCAAGAAGATCGGCATGATCTTCCAGGACCCGACAACCAACCTCAACCCGGCCTACCGGATCGGGGAGCAACTCGTCGACGTCGCGCTCGCCGCGGCGAGCCACGATCCCACGATCCTCGATTGCCCGCCCCGCGCGGGCCGGCGCGAGCGAAAGCGCGCGGCGCGGCGCCTCGCGGCGGCGATGCTCGACCGGGTCGGCATCCCTAATCCCGAAGCGCGGCTCGACAACTACCCGCACGAGTTCTCCGGCGGCATGCGCCAGCGGGTGCTCATCGCGATGGCTCTGATCGGGCGGCCGGACCTGCTGATCGCCGATGAGCCGACCACCGCGCTCGACGTCTCGGTGCAGGCGCAGATCCTCAAGCTCTTGAAGGGCACCGTCGCCGACCACGACATCGGCGTCATCCTCATCACCCACAACCTCGGCGTGGTGGCGCAGACCTGCACGAATGTCGCGGTCATGTACGCCGGCAACATCGTCGAAAGCGGGCCGGTCGCCGAGGTGATCGAGCGCCCGGCGCATCCCTACACCCGCGCGCTGATGGCGGCGATCCCCACGAAGGAAACCCGGCGCGGCGCGCTCCAGGGGCTGGGCGGAACCGTGCCGAACCTGATCGCCCCGCCGCCTGGCTGCCGCTTCGCGCCGCGCTGCCCGCTGACGATCCCCGCCTGCACCCGGGCGCTGCCGCCGGCGGTGGACATCGGAGCCGGACACACCGCGGCCTGCATCCGCGTCGAAGAGGAAAGGGCCGCCGTTCATGCCTGAGCCGATCCTGGTCATCGACAACGTCTCGAAGGTCTATCCGGGCCGCCGCGGCATGTTCGGCCGATCGGCCGAGGTGCAGGCGCTGAAGGGCATCTCGATTGCGGTCGATCGGGGCGAGAGCTTCGGGCTCGTCGGCGAGAGCGGATCGGGAAAGACCACGCTGACGCGCTCGATCCTGCATCTCGAGCAGCCGACATCGGGGCGGATCCTCTTCGAGGGGCGCGACCTCGCAACGCTCTCGGGCGCCGAACTCCGGCGGCTGCGCGCGCGGGTGCAGATCGTGTTCCAGGATCCCTATGCCTCGCTGAACCCGCGGATGACGGTGCAGGACATCGTCACCGAGCCGATGGTGGTGCACCAGGACGTGCTCGGCCTCGGCGGCCGCCAGCGCACCGAGCGGGCGGCGGAACTCCTGTCGCTGGTCGGCCTCGGGCCACAGCACCTGCGCCGCTATCCGCACGAGTTTTCTGGCGGCCAGCGGCAGCGCATCTGCATCGCCCGCGCGCTCGCCTCGGGGCCGGAACTCCTGCTGCTGGACGAGCCGACCTCGGCGCTCGACGTCTCGGTGCAGGCGCAGGTCCTGAACCTGCTCTGCGACCTGCAGGACCGGCTCGGGCTCACCTATTTCTTCATCAGCCACGATCTCGCGGTTGTGCGCTACCTCTGCAGCCGGGTCGCGCTCATCTACCGCGGCGAACTCGTGGAGGAGGGCGAGACCGGCCGAATCTTCGACGCCCCCGAGACCGAATACGCCCAGATGCTGATCGGCGCCATGCCCGAGATTTCCGTGCCGCGCTAGTATCGCCCGCCCACTCGGATGGCCTGATTTTGCCCAAATCTTTGGCGATCATGTTCCTTGCAAACGTTGCTGCTAGCGGACTCATGCACCGCCGGTACAACCACAGTGTCGAGCAGGCGCAGGCCTATGCCGCGAGGTTTCCACGCTCGAATTGGCTGACGGCTCCGAGCTTCCGATCCATTAATCGCCAGACCTTTCGTTCGGACGCGGCGCCGATTGGAGCGATCCAGTGTGCAACTTGTCCTCGATGACGATGTCGCAGGAGGCGCGCCGGCTCTTCGACGGCCTGATCGACCGCGCCGGCGACATGCCGCCGTGGCCCGGCATCTGTCTCGACCACAACGCCGATCATCGGCAACTTTCCGGACGATCGCGAACAGGTCATGGCTCGCTGGGGCATGCCGACTCCGCCGCAGATCAAGCATCGGCTTGAAGTAGCACTCTGTCCGCTCGAAGAGCCATGCGCCGCACACCCGCCTCGAAACCGTCCACGGACTCTGCTCTCCCCGCGCGCTGTCGCCGTTGAAAAGATCACGCCGGTTGTCGAAGCTGCCGCAGCCCGGAGCGAGGGCGGCGGAGATCGACGCCGGGCCTGCCTCACAAATGCCTACCGGGTTGGGACCATGGCTTGTCCGCTCGCCGGCCTACGACATCCGGTCCGCACGGCGCCCCCACGCCGAAAAGATCGTATGGCCAACGAACCTGAAATCCGGATCGGTAAGCCCCGCCTCCATGATCGCCCTGTCTTCCGCGGAGCAATGACCTGCCTTCACGAGGAGAGGCAGAGACAGTAGGTGCTCCTGAGCTTCGGATTCGACGCCGCCTCTGACGTAGACCGAGCCTTCGATCTTTACCTCGGTCAAGCCGGCGTTCTCCATCAGGCGCCGTACCTGGCACCCGTAGTAGGGGTCGAAGAGACCGGCACGCGCGATGTTGTCGAAGGTGCGCTTGACCGCGGCAGAGAAGGCCGCGCTCAGCTGGTGGCTCGGGTCGGCAGCGCGATACGACGAGAAATCCGCCTCCTCGATCATGACCCACCCCCATGGCTTTGCCGCCGACACCATTCGCATCAAGGCCTCCAAGGGTGACTTCAAGTGAATGATCAGCAATCGGCAGTGTACAAGATCAAAGCTGGATTGCTCGATAGCATCCCGGAGGATGTCGATCCGCCGCGGTTCGACGTTTGGCAGATCAAGCCTTTCGACAAATCGCGTATCTATGTCAGCGGCAACCACTGTTCCCGATGGCCCGACCCGTTCCGACAGCCAGCGAACGATCGATCCGGCACCGGCCCCGACCTCGAGGCAGTGCCAGCCGGTCGTCACGCCGAGGCCCGCAAGATGCCGTGTCGTTGCTGGATCGTTCGCTGCCTCCAGGGCTTGCAGTCGCGCCTGCTCTTCTGAGCTGACAGAGTCCTCCGCGAAGTAGGGCTGCTTTTCCATGAATGCGCTTTCCCCGACCGGCAGAGAGACGGTGAACGGATGCTCCAACTGAGCGAACTAAGCCTGCACCCGCGTCGATATCAGTTCAAGCACACCCGACGGTCTCAGCCTGGGCTGGCCTCGCAGGTCCGCTGCGCGCATCGATTCTCCACCGTCAGCGCCTATAAGACCGTTTGAGGCGATTGAGCAGAAGAGGGCGACTGGCTGGCGTCCAATGTGGCGCGGGACCGGAGCCCAAAGAGGCCCTTCATGAAATCCAGAATTTCCATTCCATTTCGATCAGCCGTCCAGAATGCCGATGGCCTTAGGTGGACGTAGTCGTGAACCCGCCCGAAGCGGGAAGCACCACCCCGACTGGGGTGGCGCCGCCGGACGCGGGATGTCCGAACTGACCCGGCCCGTACCAGCCCGATCACCGGACGACCGGGAAGCCCGCGTCCGCCCAGGCCTGCGTACCGCCTTCGATCCAGTTGACCCGGGCGAACCCGAGCTGCACGAAGGCCGCAGCCGCCCGAGACGCCATCGGCCCGGCCTGGCAGGTGGCCACGATGCGGATGGATCGGTCGGCGAAGGCCGCCGGTAAATTGCCGGCCTCCACATCGTCGATAGAGATCAGCATTGCGCCCGGAATCTTGCCGGTGGTGGCTGAGATCGCCTCGGCCGGGCGGGGGTCGACGAACTCGACGCCAGCGCGCCCATGGTAGGCACTGGCTTCTGCGACGCCGATCGGGGTGGCGGTGAACGGGACGACCGAACCGGTGCTGCTGCAGGATGTCATGGAAAGCTCTCCTTTTAGGGTTCAGAAGCTCAGGGTGGCGGCGCCATCCAGGATCTGCGCATGCAACGCGGGTGATCCCACAACCTGCACGTCGTCGATGAAGTCGGCTTCCTCGTAGCCGCGCACCTTGGCGCAGGGCGGGCAGACCAGGATTCGTCCGCCGTTCGACTGGAAGGTATCGATGAGTTCCTTGAGTGGCGGATCGAAGGGGTTCATCCGCACGTTGTCGGCCGCCCCCTTCCGGACCACATCGACGGCCGCACTGACCATGAACATCGTGACCTGCTGGCCCGAGGCGACGCCGGTATTGGCGATGGTGAAGGCGACGGTCGCACGCTCGTCGTCAAGCCCGCGGGAAACCACGATAGCGAGCTTCTTGGTCTGGTCTTCCATCTTGCTTCTCCTTTTCTGGCTGCGATGGATGTGTCCGGACGGGCCCCGGTCCGGGCGGGATTTCTGTTGTCGAGTCAGGAAACGCTGATGCGGCGGCGCTGGAGTTCCCGTCGGAACGCCGCGAGCGCGATGGCAAAGGACAGCGTGGCGGCGACGAGGCACGGCCAGGCGCCCACCACAGCATCGTGGGCCGCACCGAAGGGCGAGGCGGTCATCTGGATGCCGCGCATCCGCAGCGTGTCCGGCTGCAAGCGGCCGACCAAGGTCAGGCAGCACGCCGTGATCGCGAAGATCGTCGGCAGCCCCGAATAGGTCAGGACGCCCGCGGCCAGAACGACCGGCAGGAACAGATACCCCATCCCGGATAGCCAGGGACGCTCTCTTGCCAGCAGCGCGACGGTCGTCTGGATCGCGCCGATCAGGCACATGGCAGTCGCCGTCTCCCGCCCCATCAGGGCGTAGCTCGTCGCGTAACAGCAGGCGGCGCTCAGCTGGCCCGTCAGCATCGCCTCACGACTCCGGAGCAGTGGCCACCCCGACTGCGCAGCCAGTCCCAGGAAGCCGAACACGGGAGCGGCTGCCGGGTCGAAGAGGATCGTGCTGGCGGTCATGGCTGAGCTCCAAAACATCCAAACTAGTTGGTATGTTTTTACAAACCAAACAGTATGCCGTCAAGCGGGAATTTCCTGAAGACCGGCGGCTCTCGGTTAATCTATTGAATATAAACGATTATTCTCATGAGATCGAACCGTAAACGTGCCGTCCCGGCGTCTTGAACAGGGCGGACGATCAGGCTATATACAGACCAGTTTGTATGGAGTTGGCGATGACAACGAAGGCCGAAGCGACTCGCGAGCGCCTGCTGGCAGCGACGAAGCAGCTCGTCATGAGCAAGGGCTTCGCCGGCATGGCGATCGACGACGTTCTCAAGGCGACCGGGCTGACGAAAGGCGCCTTCTTCCACCACTTCAGGTCGAAGAAGGACCTGGCCGATCAGCTGATGCGCTGGTACGCTGAGGGCGATCTCAGGATGTTCCGGACCTCCCTGGCGCAGGCTGAGGCTGCCTACGACGACCCGATGGAGCAGCTCTTGAAGTTCCTGACGGATTTCGAGGCCTATCTGTGCGATCCGCAAAATCCGCCCAGAGGCTGCATGTATGCGCTCTACACCTACGAGGACGGCCACTTCGAAAGCGACGTGAAGGCTTTCGTTGCCGAGACGCTGCAGACCTGGACAGCCATGTATATCCGAAAGTTCCAGGAGGTGATCGACCGCTACCCCCCGGCGAAGCCGGTCACGGCAAAGCGGCTCGCCGAGATGATGGTGTCGGTGATAGAGGGGGGGCTTATCCTTGAGCGTGCATACGGGGTGCCCGGCCTGGCCGCGCGCCAATCCGAGCAGTTCCGCGACTATCTAGGGCTTCTCTTCCCGAGCGCGGTCGCGGGCCGGGCCGAGCAGCCGCTTCTCGCGGCGAAGTAGTCGATGAGCAGAGCGAAGGCGTCAAGTCTTTCGCTCAGATAGCCACCTTGGGCGCCGTCCACGCCAACCACGGCCCTCAGCACCTTGGCCTTTCAGCCGCAATCCCGCGTCGCTGCCACGTCTCCAATCTGAGCATATTCTGCGTGGTCAAGAAGGGGCCGGACGCGTGCCCCGTCACAATCATCGGTATTGCAATGGGTTGGGCGCCAGAGAACGTTGGATCCCGGTCTCGGCCCCTCCGCCGGCCACTCGAAACTACGCATTCACCGTTCGGTCTCGACGCCCGGCTTTCGCGTGGTGTTCGACGGGTATGGAGGCAATGGTAGTGCGCGAGCACGCGACGGCGACAATGACCATCGGCACGGCCGACCGGTCAGAAATCGACCGTGAGCTGGGCCGTCACCTGGCGGGCATCGCCGGGGGTGCAGCCGCCACCGGGATAGCAGGTGGCGTAGTAGCTCTTGTCGAACAGATTGGTGACGTTCACCGCGGCTTCCATCCTGCCGAACTGATAGCGCAGCGCTGCATCGGCGACGGTGTAGCCGGGAACCGAGCGGGTATTGGCGCTGTCACCCCATGTCTGCCCGATGTAGCGCAGGCCGGCGCCGAGGCTCACCCCGTCGAGCGCACCGCCGGCGAAGCGGTAGTTGCCCCATATCGAGGCCTGGTGCTCGGGCACCAGCGGTGGCCGGTTACCCTCGTCGCCGTCGTTGCTGGAGGTGATCTCGGCATTGGTATAAGTATAGCTCGCCTGCGTCGACAGGCCGCCGACCAGGTCGAAGCTGCCTTCGAGCTCGAGGCCGCGACTCTCGATCTCTCCCGTCTGCACCGCGAAGTCGGGATGCTCCGGGTCCATCGTCAGCACGTTGGTACGCGTCATGTCGTAGAGTGCCGCCGTGAAGAAGCCTTCGAAGCTCGCGGGTCGGTACTTGACGCCGACCTCGTATTGCGTCCCGCGCGTCGGCTCGAAGACCTGCCCCTCGAAGGTCGTGCCCACGTTCGCGGTGAGGCCCTCGGCGTAGCTGGCGTAGGGCACGAGGCCGTTTGCGAACTCGTAGACGGCGCCGGCATTGAGGAGGAAGGCGCTGTTCCGCTGCGACGTGTCGCCGTCGGCGCTCAACCGATCGTCGAAGCTGTTCTCCGACCAGGCCTGCCGCATGCCGAGGGTCAGGTGCAGGCTGTCGCCGACCTTTGCCTGATCCTGCAGGTAGAGGCCGTACTGCGCCACGATCTGCTTGCCGTCCTGGTAGATCGGCGGCGGTGCGACCGGGAAGTCGTAGCTGGGATCGGCGACCGGGATCAGATAACCGTCCTGATAACCCTGGGTGCCGTCTGAGGAATAGCGGTTGTAGTCGGCGCCGAGCAGCAGCCGGTGGTCGGTGCCAGCGATGGTGAAGTCCTTCTGCACCTGGTTGTCGAGGTTGAAGATCTCGGCCGTCTGGTCGACGGAGAAGGCGACGAAATCCATCGTCGTCGCGTTCGCCATGCCGTTGAAATAGAGCTCGGCATAATCGGTGGACTGGCGCGAGTAGCGCAGGTTCTGTCGCACGCTCCAGCCTTCTTCGAAGTCATGGGCAAACTGGTATCCGATCGACCCGACGTCGGCATCGAAATGGTCGAAGTCGGGAAGCTCGTCGGCGAAGCCGGAGGGGAGCGGGCCGAGGCTCTCCGGATAATCCTCGCCGGCGACCGGCAGGAACACCGCGGGCGAGAGGCGGTCGCGCTGCCAGTTGGTCAGGATCGTCAGCGAGGTCGCCTCGCTAGGCGCCCAGGTCAGCGCCGGCGCGATGAAGAAGCGGTCGTTCTGGGAGTTCTCGTACTGGGTCTGGCCGTCGCGCCAGAGCCCGGTCAGGCGGTAGGCGAGGCTGCCGCCGCTCCCGAGCGGACCGCCGACGTCGAACCCCGCCTCGACCGTATCGAAGGAGCCGTAGCTCGCAAAGGCCTCGCGGAACGGCGTGAAGCTCGGTCGCTTGGTGATGACGTTTATCATGCCGCCCGGATCGTTCTCGCCGTAGAGGACACCCGCCGCGCCGCGGAGCACCTCGACGCGCTGGGTGCCGTAGGGCTCGATCTTGAAGCCGGAGAAGCCGATCGACTTCTGGCTGAGCCCGTCGCGGAAGATGCCGTAGGTGCCGATGTCGAAGCCCCGGATCAGGAACTGATCGAAGCGCCCGTCGAGCCCCCAGATCGAGGCGGTGACGCCGGCGGTGTAGCCGAGCGTCTGCTCGAGTTCCTGGGGATTGCGGTCGATCATCTCCTGTTCGGTGACCACGGACACCGACTGGGGGACGAGTTCGACCGGCGTGTCGGTCTTGGAGCCGGTCGTGGTGTTGATCGCGACATATCCGACATCCGGGCCGACGTCCGATGTCGCCTCGGCCTCGACCTTGATGGTCGGCAGCGCCATGTCCTGGGCATGGACGGCCACGGGCCCGAGGACCGCACCCGCGGAAGCCGCCAGCACGGCCCACGCCCCGGAAGCGGGCAATGCTCCGCCGATCGCGCCGATGGCGGCGCGGCAAGTGCCTGTCGTCACGTGAAAATCCCCTCTTGCACCGATCGGGCCGCAGCAGCACGGCCTTAATCCCAATTATTTTTGTCAACTATATCTGTCAAGCCACGCATTGCGGTCCGCCCCCGGAACCGGCGGTCGTCGAACACCAGGGGACGCCAGTCGCGAAACGAATCGCTCCGCGCGCCATGGCCGGGCTTTTGCCGTGCCCGTTCCGCGGGTTAGCGGTTTGAGACCTTTCATGCCGTCGCGATCGCTCGCGGGTGCAAGGCCGGCCGATCGGGGCAGAGCATTATATCCGACAAAAATAGTCGAAAGATCTGAAAGACCTGCGGCATAATGCACCACGCAGAGAGGCCTGCTCTCCCGGTCCGAACCATGGCCGGCCGAACGGAGGCACCACCGGTTGGCAAATGCCAAATTCCCGACTAAAAAAGATGGGTATACGGCCCCTTGGGCGCCGGGAGACAGCGGGGGGGCGCAAGGGGCGCGCCGCCGGCCGACAATGCAGAAACGATGGCCGACCTGGAGGGGACGTGAGGCGAATTCGGAAGCTCGGGGCAGCCTGTGCCCCATTCGAGCGGGCGTGTCTGGCCGGATGTGCGCTGGCCCTGATTCTGGGCGCCGCGGTCATGGCCCAGGAAGGCGCCGGCGGCCCGGAGCGGCCCGAATTGGCGCCCGCTCCCGCTGACACGGCGGCCGGCGCGCCTGCAGGCGATCCGACCCTCGCCCCACCACCCTCGACCATACCGGCGGCGCATGTGCCCGAAGGAGCCCTATCGGAGCCCGTTGCGCGGACACAGGGTCCAGTTCCGTCGACCGCGCTGTCGATGCCGCAGGACCTGTCCCCCTGGGAGATGTTCATGGCCGCCGACCGGGTCGTGCAGGCGGTGCTGATCGGCCTGGCGCTCGCCTCGCTCGTCACCTGGACGATCTGGCTCGCCAAGAGCCTCGAGATCCTCGCGGCAAGCACGCGGCTGATGCGGGCGCTGCCGACCCTGTTGGCCGCCGGCAGTCTCGAACAGGCGGACTCGGCGCTGACCGGCCGGCGCGGGCCACTGGTGGCGATGCTGCGGGCCGCCCGGCACGAGGCGGCGAGCGCCCCCGCGGAAGTGTATCGCGGCGAGGGCGGCGGCTTTCTGGCCCGCGTGTCCTCGCATCTGGCCCGCATCGAGGCGCAGGCCGTCCGCCGGCTCAACCTCGGGGTCGGAATGCTTGCGACCATCGGCGCCACGGCGCCGTTCGTGGGGCTCTTCGGCACCGTCTGGGGGATCATGAACAGCTTCATTGGCATTTCCGAGGCGCAGACCACCAATCTCGCGGTGGTGGCGCCCGGGATCGCCGAGGCGCTGCTCGCGACAGCGCTCGGGCTCGTCGCCGCAATTCCCGCGGTCGTCATCTACAACGCCTTCGCGCGCTGGATCGCCGGTTATCGGGCGCGGCTCGCCGATGCCGCCGCCGCAGTCGAACGGCTGGCCAGCCGCGATCTCGATCACCGGCGCCTGGTTCCGGCCGTGATCGCGCGTGCGGCGGAGTAGCGGGGATGGCCGGAAGCCTGGGCCCGAGGAACGCGGAAGGTGGCTTCGAGGAAGCCCATGAGATCAACGTCACGCCGTTCATCGACGTGATGCTGGTGCTTCTCATCGTCTTCATGATCGCCGCACCCCTGGCGACGGTCGACGTGGCGGTCGACCTGCCCGAGTCCACCGCCGCCCCCGCGTCGCGGCCCCCGGATCCGGTCTACCTGACCGTCGGGGGCGACCTCGGCCTCACCCTGGGCGAAGAGGTGGTCGGGCGCGAGGCTCTGGGCGCGGCCCTGGCCCAGGCCGCAGAGGGCGACAAGGAGACGCGGATCTTCCTGCGGGCGGATTCGAGCGTTCCCTATGGCGCCTTGATGGAGGTCATGGACCTCATGCGCATCGCGGGATACCTGAAGGTGGCGCTGGTCGCCTTGGAGAACGGCACCTCGGCAGGACCGGACCGGCCGTGAGCGCCACGCATGCCATGCTCCTGGAGCCGGACCGGCCGGGCACGGGACAGGCGGCGCTCTGGCTGGCGGCAGCGGGCATAGCAATGGCCGCCCATATCGCGGCGGCGCTCCTGGCGCTCCGGCAGCCGGCGGCGCCCCTGCCGGAGCTGTCCGCGCCCCCGGCGATCACCATCGATCTCGTGCCGATGCCGGTGGCGCCGCAGGCCGCGGACGAGCGGATCGCTCCGGACCTGATGGACGCGCCCGAGGTGAAGGTGGATGCGCCGGACAGCATGGCGGCGCCTGTCCCGCCTCCCTTGGCCGCCGGGGCCTCGCCACCCGATGCCCCGGCGAGCCTGCCGCCCGCACCGGAGTTCCCGCCGAGGCCGTTCGCCGAGGCACGGCCCGAGGTTCAGCCGGAGGTGGCGCTGCCCGAAACGTCGCCGGCCGAGGCTCGCCCGCTCTCGCGTCCGAAGGACCTGCGCGTCGTCGCGGCGCCGAAGAATCAGGAGGTCGAAGAGGCCGAGCAGCCCCGCCCGGCACAACCGTCCCGTGCCGCTGCGCGGGCCCAGGTCCGGACCGATCTGGCCGGAGCAGCGGCCGCCCCGCGCCCCGCCACCGGCAACCGTGGCGTCTCGCCGGCGAAATGGCAGGCGCAGCTGATGGCACATCTTGAGCGGCTCAAGCGATACCCGCCGGGCGCGCGCCGCCGCCGGGAGGAGGGCGTCGTGCTCGTGCGGTTCCGGATCGACGATCGCGGCATCGTACAATCGGCCCAACTCGTGCGCTCCTCCGGCCATGCCGAGCTCGACGAGGCGGTGCTGGCCCTCATCCGCCGTGCCTCGCCCGTGCCGGCGCCGCCTGCCGGCGCCCCGCGCAGCATCACAGCTCCCGTCCGGTTCGACGTGCGATGACCGCTCGCCACACTGGCGCATTCGTCGCGGCCCGGCGGATCGGAGGCGCGCTCGGCGGCGTCATCGTCGCATATCCGCGCGCGGCGCGATGGTTTCTCGCCGGTCCGGCCGCCTTGCTCGCATCGCTTGCGACCATGGCGGCAATGCCGCTCTGGCTGCCGGCCGGAGCCGGCGGCGTCGACGATATCGTGCTGGCGGTCGTGCTGACGCCGCTGCTCTGGGCGGTTCCGTTCTTCTATGCCTGTCTCGAGCCGGAGCTCCCGCGCTGTGCCGCGATGCTCGCGGGCCTGACGCTCGGGCAGGCGCTCCTTGTGGCCGTGGCGATGGGGTGACGCGATGAGCAGGCTCTCACAGGCGCAACTGCGGCGGCTGACCGCCATTCACGGATGGTCGGGGATCACCCTGGGACTGCTGCTCTACACGGTGATCGCGACCGGGACGGCGGCGGTCTTCGGCGGCGAGATCGGCCGCTGGTCGGCGGGCGGCATCCGCGCGGCCGACCCGCTGGAAGTGCCGATCGACGCTCGGATCCGGGCCGCGGCGACCCAGGTCGATCCTTCCCACCTCGACGACATAGCCATCTGGGCCGGCGAGGGGCGGGACATCTACGCCTTCTTCCACACGCAGGCCGAGAACCCCGGGACCGGGGCGCCGGACGACCTCGGCACCATCCTGCGCCTCGATGCCACCTCGGGCGAGGTTTTCGAACGCAACGAGGGCTTCATCTGGGACCAGCCCGCGGCCTGGGACGGCAGCGCGCTCCGGCGGTTTCTCGTCGATCTGCACGTCCAGCTCTACATGCCGACCCCCTGGGGCCTGATCGTCACCGGCATCTTGGGGCTCGCGATGATGGCGGCCGTAATCTCGGGGCTGCTCATGCACCGGCACCTGCTGCGCGACCTCTTCGTCGCCGAGCGCCCCGGCTGGCGGCTGGTTTCAGCCCGGGATCGGCATGTGCTGGCGGCGAGCTGGAGCCTGCCTTTCGCCTTCGTGCTGGCCTTCACCGGCTCGTTCCTGAGTTTCGCCAGCACCGTCGGCTTCCCGCTGCTCGCCTCGATCGCCTTCGGCGGCGACGACGAGGCGATGTCCGCCGCGCTCTTCGAGCCGCCGGTGGCCGAAGACGCGACCCCGGCGCCGCTCGCGGATCTCGATGCGATCCTCGCCGATTCGAGAGCCCGGGCGCCGGGACACGTCACCTTCGTCGAGATCGCGCGCTTCGGCCGCGCCGACGCGAGGGTGCATGTCTGGCACGACCCCGCGGCGGGCGGCGTGCTCTATGTCACGAACCTCTACGACGGTGCGGCCGGCACCTTCCTCGGCCGGCAGCCGCAGGTCGGTGCGGCGCCATCGGTCGGGGGCACTCTCTACGGACTGATGTATCCCCTGCATTTCGGCCATTTCGCCGGCATTGCCTCGCGCATCGTCTGGGGTGCGCTCGGAGTGGCACTCTGCTTCGTGACGCTGTCCGGCCTGCACCTCTGGACCCGCCGCCGCGCCGGCGCCGCCGTCTGGGACGGCTTCGCCCGGTCGGTCGACATCGTCGCCTGGGGTCTGCCGCTGGCGATGCTGGCCGCGGCCTGGGGCTTCCTCCTGTCGGTGCCGGCCGCGGATCCGTTCGTCTGGACGCCGCGGAGCTTCGTCGCGGGCGCGGCCGCCGCCATTATCGTCGGCATCGCCGCCCCCGACCGCGGATCGCTCCTGCCCCGATACCGGCGCCTTCTCGGCATGGCCTGCCTCGGCCTGCCGATCCTGCGCCTGGCAGCCGGTGGCATGTCCTGGGCCGATGCGATCCTTCACCGCCAGCCCGACGTGCTGACCGTCGACATACTGCTCCTCCTCGCCGGCATCTGGTTCCTCCGGCGCCGCCGCAGGGCCGGCCGCCTCGCCCTGGAAGCGGCGGAATGATGCTTCCCGTGGTCCTCGCCGCGACGGCCATCAGCACCGCCGCATTGGGCCATCTCGCCTCCACCGATCCGAAGCGCCGGCGCGTGTTCCACCTGCCTGCACCGCGGCGGCGCCATGCCGGCGCCGCCTGGGCGGCGACCCTCGCCCCGGGCGCCATCGTCGCCGTGGTCTCCGGAGCCGGGGGGCTCTTCGTCTGGCTCGGTGCGGTCTCCGTCATCGGCTGGGCGCTGGCGAGCGCACGGCCGCGCCGGGCAACGGGGCTTGGCGGGATGGTCGAGAGGTTCCTCACCCAAACGCACGAATGACAGGGGGACGACCAGGTCGAATTCCCTGCCGATGCAACTGACGCGCCCGCAGTGACACCAAAGGGGTCACCTCCCCTACCTTGGCATCGGACTTGAATGGTAGTATGTATATTGGATCGACAGGAGTTTCAGAGCCTTACGAATGGACATGTCGCTTCCACCCGACGCCTTCCGCCACGGAAGCGTCAGCAACAAGGTCTACGACCTGCTTCGCGACGCGATAATCCAGCTCAGGCTGCGGCCGGGAAACCCGCTTTCCGAGACAGAACTGGCGCGGCAGCTGAAGGTTTCGCGGCAACCGGTCCGCGAGGCCTTCATCAAGCTCGCCGAGGCAGGTCTCGTGGAGGTTCGCCCGCAGCGGGGAACCTATGTCCTGCTCATCTCACGCCGGGACGTGGACAATGCGCGCTTCATCCGGGAGGCGATCGAGGTCGCTTTCGTGCGCAAGGCCGCCGCGGAGGCGAGCGATGCCCTGGTCGAAGAGCTGAAGCAACTGATCCTGCGCCAGGCGGCGGCCCGCGATCACGGCGACCATGTGGCGTTCCTGGAGCTCGACGAGGAATTCCACCAGGCGATCGCGCGCGGCGCAGGGTGCGAAACCGCCTGGAAGCTTCTCGAAACGCTCAAGGCGCAGATGGATCGCGTGCGGTTCCTCTCATTCTCGGAAGCGACGCCGATCGATACCTTGATCGAGCAGCATGAGGCGATCGCTTCCGCCATGGCGGCGCGCGACCCGGAACGCGCCGAGACCGCGATGCGCGTGCATCTCGGCGAGATGCTGAAGTCACTGCCGAAGCTGGCGGAAGCGCATCCGGACCTCTTCACTGCCTGATGCGCAGCCTTCACTGACCTGCCACCGCCCGGCCCAGGCTTCCGGTCATCTTGGCAATCCCAGCTCGGAATGGGTCATCGCGGTCATGATGCCGCGGAGCTCCGCCAGCCCCTTGAGCCGGCCGATCGCCGGATAGCCGGGCTGGGCGCGGCGCTTCAGGTCGTCGAGGATGTCTTGGCCGTGGTCCGGCCGCATCGGAATCACCGCGTCGGCGCGCCCGGCGGCGGCCCGGCGGCGCTCCTCGCGCACCACCGCGGCGATCAGCGCTACCATGTCGGTGTCGCCGCCGAGGTGCTCGGCCTCGTGGAACGAGCCCCGGATGTCGCCGGATTCCCGGGTCACGTTGCGCAGATGCAGGAAATGCACCCGGTCGCCGAGCCGCTGCATCATGCCGGGCAGGTCGTTGTCGGGTCGCGCGCCGAGCGAGCCCGAGCAGAGGGTGATGCCGTTCGCCGGGCTGTCGACCGCCGCCATGATCGCGGCGTAATCCGCCTCGGTCGACATGACCCGCGGCAGCCCGAGCAGCGGGAAGGGCGGATCGTCCGGGTGGCAGCAGAGGCGGATGCCGACCTCTTCGGCGGTCGGCACCACCTCCTCCAGGAAGGCGACGAAATGCGCCCGCAAGGTCCCGGCATCGATGGCGCCGTATTCGTCGAGATGCGCGCGCAGGTCGTCGAGGCTGAGGCTCTCGGCCGCGCCGGGCAGGCCGAAGGCGATGTTGCCGGTCAGCCGCTCCCGCTTCTCCGCGCTCATGGCGGCGAAGCGCGCGGCCGCCTCTTCGCGCAGCGCCTCGGAAAAATCCTCCGCCGCGCCGCGCCGCGCGAGGACATGGAGGTCGAAGGCGGCAAAATCGGCGAGGTCGAAGCGCATGCAGGTGCCGCCATGGGCGACGCGGAACGCGAGGTCGGTGCGCGTCCAGTCGAGCACCGGCATGAAATTGTAGCAGACCACCTCGAGCCCGGCCTCGGCGAGGTTCTTCAGGCTCCGGCGGTAGTTCGCGAGATGCGTGCGCCACTCGCCCTTCTGCTTCTTGATGTCTTCGGAGACCGGCAGGCTCTCGACCACCTCCCAGGCGAGGCCCGAGGGGCGGCCGTCGGCGCGCCGTCCGATCTCCGCCTGGCGCCGCGCGATCTCCTCGGGGCTCCACGCCGCCCCGGTCGGAAGGTGGTGCAATGCGGAGACGACGCCCTCGACGCCCGCCTGGAGCATGTCGTCGATCGAAACAAGGTCCCTGGGACCGAACCACCGCCACGTCTGTCGCATGTCTCCCCCTTTCGTCGCATTGCACCGGCAGGCTCATCGTTAGCACATGCCGATTGGGTTGACTAGTATGGAAGTATGCTTGTATGAAAGACCAATTGGGAGATTCGGCGCGCGCGGACGATGGTCCGAAGCGGCGACGGCCTCTCCCCGGGTCGAAAGCAAGAACTGGCAACTGGAGGATAACGCAATGAAGTTTCGGGGAATTCGCTTTGGTGTGCTCGCCGCTGGGCTCGCCGGCACGCTGCTGGCCGGCACGGCAATGGCGCAGGAGGTCACGCTCAAGCTCGGGCACCTGGCGAACGAGGACAACATCTGGAACAAGGCGGCGCTGAAATTCGGCGAGGAGGTCTCGGCGCTGACCGACGGGCGCATCGCCGTCGAGGTCTTCCCCAACGAATCGCTCGGCAAGGAAATGGACCTCATCAACGGCATGCAGCTCGGCACCGCCGACATGACCATCACCGGGGAGAGCCTGCAGAACTGGGCGCCGCTCGCGGCGCTGCTCGCGGTCCCCTACGCCTATACCTCGCTCGAGGAGATGGACGGCGTCGCCGGCGGCGAGATCGGCGACCAGATCGAGGCGCAGATCATCGAGCGCGCGCAGATCCGGCCGATCGCCTATTTCGCGCGCGGGCCGCGCAACCTGACCTCGAACCGGCCGATCACGAGCCCCGACGATCTCGACGGCCTGAAGATGCGGGTGCCGAACGTGCCGCTCTTCGTCAGCGTCTGGGAAGCGCTGGGCGCCGCCCCGACCCCGATGGCCTTCTCCGAGGTCTTCACCTCGCTGCAGAACGGCACGATCGAGGCCCAGGAGAACCCGCTGGCGCTGATCAAGTCGGCGAGCTTCCCGGAAGTGCAGGACTACGTGAACCTCACCGAGCACGTGCGGTCCTGGATCTATCTGACGATCTCGGAGCTGACCTGGAACAACCTCTCCCCCGAGGACCAGGAAGCGGTGCTCGAAGCGGGGCGCCGCACCCAGGCATACGAGCGCGAGCTCTTCCTGGCGGACGAGGCGCAGCTCACGGAGGACCTGCAGGCGGCCGGCATGGAATTCGTCGAGGTCGACCAGGAGGCTTTCGCGGCGCAGGCCAAGGACGCGGTCCTGGCCAACGTCAGCGACGAGATCAAGCCGGTGGTCGAGCAGCTCTTCGCGCAGTGACGCCGGGCGGCGCCGCGCCGGCTATCCGGCGCGGTGCGCAGGCGCCAGGCGGCTCCGGCCGTCGCCCAACATCATTGAAGGATCGAATGCCATGCGGGAATCGGGCCTCATGGGTATTGTCGTGGGTGCCAGCCGCATCGCGGTCGGCATCGCCTTCGCGGTACTCTGCACCTCCGTGCTCATCCAGGTGCTGGGACGGTCCTTCGCCGCCTCGCCGGTCTGGACCGAGGAGCTGACGCGCTTCGCGCTGCTCTATCTCGCGGCCTTCGGCGCCGGGCTCTCCTACCGCTCCGGCGACCTCGTCAACGTCGACCTCGTCTGCGAGGCCCTGCCCGGCCGCTGGCCCTGGGTTCTGCGCCTCGTCTCGGCGATCGCCACCGCCCTGCTCTGTCTCCTGCTCGTGCCGGCGGCCTGGCGCTACACCTCGATCGGCGCGATGCAGACCTCGCCCGCGCTCGCCTGGCGCATGGACTTCATCCACGCCACCGTCCTCGTCCTGCTCGTGTCGCTCTTCGCCTTCGCCGCGCTCCGGGCAGTGCGCATGCTGGCCGGCAAGAGCGACGGCAAGCCGCTCACGTCGGAGGAGCTCTGACCATGGGCCTCGCTGTTCTCATCGGCGTCTTCATCCTCGGCCTCGTCATCGGCGTGCCGGTGGCGGTCACCCTCGGGCTCGCTTCCGCCGCCTACCTGCTGCTCGAGGGCATCCCGCTCGTCTCGGTGCCGCAGAAGATGTATGCGGGCATGGACGTCTTCGTGCTGCTCTGCATCCCCGGCTTCATCCTGGCCGGCAACCTTATGAACTCGGGCGGCATCACCGAGCGCATCATCCGCTTCGCCAGCGCGCTGGTCGGCTGGATGCGGGGCGGCCTCGGGCTCACCAACGTCGCCGGCTCGATGCTCTTCGGCGGCATCTCCGGCACCGCCGTGGCGGACGCCGCCTCGATCGGCGGCATGATGATCCCCGGCATGAAGAAGGCGGGCTACCCCGCCGACTTCTCCGCCGCCGTCACCGCCGCCTCCTCGACGGTCGGGCCGATCATCCCGCCCAGCGTGCCGATGATCATCGTCGGCGCGCTCTCCGGCATCTCGGTCGGCAAGATGTTTCTCGCCGGCGCCATACCCGGCATCCTCATGGGCGTCGCGATGATGGTGACCTGCTACATCATCGCCCTGCGCCGCGACTTCCCGCGCCAGCCCTGGGCCGGCTTCGGCGAGCTCGGCCGCGCCTTCCTCGGCGCCTTCTGGGCGATCGCCATGACCGGCCTCATCATCGGCGGCCTGCTCTCGGGCCTCGCGACGCCCACCGAGACCGCCATCGTCGCCAGCGTCTACGCGCTCGTGGTCGGGCTCTTCATCTACCGAGAACTGCCGCTCGCGCAGGTCCCGAAGATCTTCATCGACAGCGCGGTCTCCTCCGCCGCGATCCTGGTGCTGGTCGGCTTCGCCAATGTCTTCGGCTGGATCCTGGTCTCGGAGCGCATCCCGCAGGCGATCGCCGATGCGGTGCTCTCGGTCACCGACAACAAGTATCTGGTCATCCTGCTGATCAACCTGCTCCTGCTCTTCGTCGGCATGTTCATGGAGACGATCGCGGCGCTGATCATCCTCTTCGTGCCGCTGCTCACCCTCGCGCAGGGCGTCGGCATCGACCCGCTCCACTTCGCGACCTTCGCGGTGCTGAACCTGATGATCGGCCTGACCACGCCGCCGGTGGGGGTCTGCCTGTTCATCTGCGCCAACATCGCCCGCCTTCCCCTGACGCCGGTGGTGGTGGCGATCGCCCCGTTCCTGCTGACCAACGTACTGGTGCTGCTTCTGGTGTCCTACGTGCCACCGATCGCGACCTGGCTGCCCACGACCCTGCTGCCCTGAAAGGAGTGATCCGATGAAGACCCGCGTCTGCCGCCTCTACGGCCAGGGAGACCTCCGCGTCGAGACGGACGAGGTGCCCGAGCCCGCCCCGGGCCAGGTGCTGCTCCGGATCGGCGCCGGCGGCATCTGCGGGTCGGACCTGCACTACTTCCAGGACGGCGGCTTCGGACCCATCCGGGTGCGCGAGCCGATCATCCTCGGCCACGAGGCCGCCGGCACCGTCGAGGCGGCCGGCGAGGGCGTCGCGCTCGCGCCCGGCGACCGGGTGGCACTGAACCCGAGCCGCCCCTGCGGCAGCTGCGCCTATTGCCAAGAGGGCAAGTTCCAGCATTGCCTCGCCATGCGCTTCAACGGCTCGGCGCTGCGCTTCCCGCACGAGCAGGGCGCCTTCCGCGACCTGATGCTCGCCGATGCCGCGCAATGTGTCGCGATCGGACCGGACACCAGCCTCGCCAAGGCCGCCTGCGCCGAGCCGCTGGCGGTATGCCTGCACGCCCGCAACCGGGCGGGAGAGCTTCGCGGCAGGCGCGTCCTCGTGACGGGCGCCGGGCCGATCGGCAGCCTCTGCGTCGCTGCGGCGGCCCATGCCGGCGCCGGGGAAATCGTCGTGACCGACCTGCACGACGCCACGCTCGCGGCGGCGGGCGCCATGGGCGCCACCCGCGCCGTGAACGTCGCCCGCGAGGCGCTGACGGAATTCGCCGCGGACAAGGGCCATTTCGACGTGACCTTCGAATGCTCCGCCGCGGCACCGGCCGTCCGGAGCGCGATCGAATGCACCCGGCCGCTCGGCCGCATCGTCCAGGTCGGCGTGACCGGCGACCTGCCGGTGCCGATCAACATGATCGTCGGAAAGGAGATCGAGCTCGTTGGAGCGCACCGTTTCCACGCGGAATTCGCCGAGGCGGTCGCGCTGATCGATTCCGGCACGATCGACCCGACGCCGATCCTGACCCGGACGTTTCCGGTCGCCGAGGCGCTCGAGGCCTTCGCGCTGGCCGGCGACAGGACGAGGGCCGTCAAGGTGCAGCTCTCCTTCGCCTAGCAGGCCGCCGAAAGTGTCGTCAGCCCCGCAGCCTCCCCCGCTGGAGACGAAATCCGGGTGACGACCTCGGACCGGCGCCCGTCCCCCGTGGCGGCCGATCGCCTCACCCGGCCGTCGCACGATGTGGGACGTGCCACGAACGCCGCGTCCGATGGTGCGGCCCGTCTTGACCCAGTCCGATGCGGCTGCCACCCTACTCGCTCCTCGATTACCACCGATTTTCCGGAGGGTCCCAAGGTGACGATTCGTGCCGTGTCCGGCGCCGGCCTCGCAGCCAGTGTCGCATTGCTCGCCTATCCCGGTTTCGTCCATGCTGCGGCGCTCGAGAATGCCGTACCGCAGCCGGTCCGGCTCCTCTACGAAGACGGGACCTATGGCGAGATCGGCTTCATCTATGTCGATCCGCATCAGAGCGGCGACGACGCGACCGATCCGACCTCGGCCGTGACCTTCAGCGGCAATACCGGCGACGTGTTCAATTCGCGGACGCATGTCGGGGCGGCGCTGAAGGGCGACATCAACGACCGGCTGTCCTATCTGCTCGTGCTCGATCAGCCCTACGCGGTCGATACCGAATACGGGCCGGGCACCTTTCCCGGCGGCTTCCCCTATGACGGCACGACCGCCAAGGTCCATACCTACCAGTTGACCGGTGTGCTGGCCTACGATCTGAACGATCGGGTCAAGGGCTTTGCCGGTCTCAGGGCGGAGCGGCTCGATGCCAAGGCGACGATCCCCTTCATCGCCGATTATTCAATCGATGCGGGTGAAAACTGGGGCTACGGCTTCCTGGCGGGCGCGGCCTATGCCCGCCCGGAAATCGGCCTGCGCGTGTCGCTCACCTATTTCTCCGGGATCGACCATTCCCTCGATTCGGACGAGTTCAGCACCGCGACCGGCGCGCAATCCACGCAGACCGATATCGACACGCCGCAATCGGCGACGTTCGACTTCCAGACCGGCCTCAATCCGAAGACGCTTCTGTTCGGCTCGGTCCGCTGGACGGACTGGTCGGATTTCAGCATCGAGCCCCCGGTCTACACGCAGGTCACGGACCGCCCGCTGGTCGATTACCAGGACGACTGGTGGACCTATACGCTCGGGCTCGGCCGCCAGCTCACCGACGACCTCGCCGGCTCCTTCTTCGTGAGCCACGAGCCCTCGGTGGGCGGCATCATGACCTCGCTCGGCCCCTATGACGGCAGGACCACCGCCACGGCGACGCTGAGCTACGATTACCAGCGGTTCAACTTCCTCGGAGCGCTGAGCTACGGGGTGCTGGGCGACACCCACAACCTGCTCGACACCGACTACAACGACGGCACGACCTTGGCCCTCGCATTGCGGGTCGGCTATAGCTTCTAGGAACCTGCGCGCAGGCCCGGAGGCCGAGGGACCAGGCATCATCGCCGCGAACGGAGGGCGCCACCGCGACGGCGGGACCGGCGCCAGCCGAACGCGGCCGCTCAACCCTTGCCGAGAAAGCCGCTTAATATCAAATGATTATGCCGTGTCCCGCTGCGGGACGCCCCCCGACCGCCGCGCCAAAGGGGGTCAGACGCCCTCAGACCGGGTCGATCAGGCGGAGCCCGCATCCGGGGGAACGACCGCTCGTATCAGCCTTCCAGCCGGCTGATCATCACGCTGCAGAGCGGCTTCTTGCCGATCGCGTCGTCGCAGGTCTTGGAGCAGCTGCGCAGGATCAGTTCCTCCAGCGCGTCGTCGTCGGCGATCTCCGCCTTGCGGGCGCGGGCGAGCACCCGGCCGATCTCGGCCTCCAGCGTGCCCTCGATCCCGTCGCGCAGCCGCGGGTCGTCGGGAAGGCCGGTCGCCTGGACCCAGACGTCGCCGAGCGGCCGCCCGTCCTCGTCGATCACCACGCTCACCGACACATGGCCGCGGATCGCCATGCGGATGCGGTCGCGCACCACGCCGTCGGTCGCGCCGATCAGTTCCGAGCCGTCGAGATAGAGCCGCCCGGTCTCGATCCGCTCCACCGCCACCGGCGCCTCGCCGGCGAGATCGAGCATGGTGCCGTTGGGCGCCACCACCGCCGCGGTGCCGCGGGATTCGGCGAGCTCGGCATGGGCGGCCAGGTGCCGGTGCTCGCCATGCATCGGCACGATGGCCCGCGCCCGCACCAGGTCGTGCATCGCCTCCAGATCCGGCCGGTTCGGATGGCCCGAGACGTGGTAGCGTCCGTCGCTGTCGTCGATGGCGCGCACGCCCCTTTCGCTCAGCTGGTTGAGGATGCGCGCCACGCTCACCTCGTTGCCGGGGATGGTCTTGGAGGAGAAGAGGAAGGTGTCGCCCTTCTTCAGCTCGAAGCCCATGTATTTGCCCGCGGCGAGCTGGGCGGTGGCGGCGCGGCGCTCGCCCTGGCTGCCGGTCGCGAGCAGCATGAGCCGGTCGCGCGGAATGCCGTCGGCGTCGAGCGGGTCGATGGTCTTGGGGAAGTCGTCCAGCACTTCGGCGGCATGGGCGGTCCTGAGCATTGTGTTCATCGCCCGGCCTAGCACCACCACCTCGCGCCCCGCGGCCTTGCCCGCCTGCGCAAGCGTCTTCAGCCGCGCGACGTTGGAGGCGAAGGTGGTCGCCGCGACCAGCCCCTCGGCGCCGCGCACCAGCGCGGTGATCGGCGCCGCGAGCGAGGCCTCGGACCGGCCGGGATGATCGGAGAACACGTTGGTCGAATCGCAGACCAGCGCCTTGACGCCGGCATCCCCGATCGCCCGGAAGGTCGCCGGCTCGAAGGGCTCGCCGACCAGCGGCGTCGGGTCCACCTTGAAGTCGCCGCTGTGCAGGATCCGCCCCGCGGGCGTGTCGATCACGAGGCAGGACGCCTCCGGAATGGAATGCGACACCGGCACGAAGCCCACGGTGAAGGGGCCGGCATGGGTCACATGCGGCCAGGCGTCGGCCTGCCGCACCGCGCCGGTGTCGTGGCCCGAGCGCTCCATCTTGCCCTTGGCCAACGCCGCGGTGAAGCGCCGCGCATAGACCGGCGCCTTGAGCCGCGGCCAGAGGATGCCGAGCGCGCCCACGTGGTCCTCGTGGCCATGGGTGATGAAGATCGCCTCCAGCCGGTCGGCGCGGGCCTGGATCCAGGACGGATCGGCCATGATCAGCTCGACGCCCGGCGTCGAGGCCATGTCCGGGAAGGTCACGCCGACGTCGACGAGGATGAAGCGCTCGGCGTCCTTTGGCCCGAAGCCGTAGAGATACATGTTCATGCCGATCTCGCCCGCGCCGCCGAGCGGGACGTAGATCAGCCGATCCTTCCTGGCCATGTCTTCCGCGTCACTCCATGTTCATGCGATCGATGAGCACCAGGCCGTGTATGGTCAGCTTGGTGTCGATCACCTGCAATACGTCCGTGCCCTGGGCGAAAAGGGTGCTGAGGCCGCCGGTGCCGATGACCGTCATCGGCCGGTCCCGCTCGGCGCGGATGCGGGCGCAGATGCCCTCGACCAGCCCGACATAGCCCCAGTAGACGCCCGATTGCATGCAGGCAACGGTATTGGTCCCGACCACGTGCTCTGGCTTGGACACGTCGATGAAGGGCAGGGCCGCGGCGGCGTCGTGCAGCGCCTTGAGCGAGAGGTTCACTCCGGGCGCGATGACCCCGCCCTCGTAGGCACCGTCCTCTCCCACCACGTCGAAGGTCGTGGCGGTGCCGAAATCGACCACGATCAGGTCGCCGCCATAGCGGTCGAAGGCGCCGACGGTATTGACCAGCCTGTCGGCGCCGACGTGGGTTGTGGGATCGACCCGCGGCGGCGGCCCGAGATTGACCTCCGGCTTGCCCACCACCAGCGGCCGGGTGTGGAAGTACCGGTCGGAGAGGATTCGCAGGTTGAAGACCACCTGGGGCACCACCGAGGAGATCACCACCGAGCGCACCTGCGGCCTGAGCCCGACATTGGCCATAAGCTGCTGCAGCCAGACGAAATACTCGTCCGCCGTGCGGGCACGCTCGGTGCTGCAGCGCCATTCGGCGACGATCTCCGTGCCGTCGTGCAGCGCGAAGACCGTGTTGGTGTTGCCGACGTCAATGGCGAGCAGCATGCGGCGCCTCCCCGGCCGAAGGACTATGCCCGAACTGAATCTCGGCCGCCGGCAGGCTAACCCGCCCCTGGGGCGTGACGAGCACCAGGGCGCCGCTCTCGTCGATGGTCTCGAAGCGCCCGCCGATCTCGCGGCCGGGCAGGCGCGCGGTGACCGTCTCGCCGAGCCGCGCGGCACGGGCGAGCCAGGCGGCGCGCAGGGGCGCGAAGCCCTCCTGCATGAGCCGGCGCTCCCAATGGTCGACCGCCGGCGCCAGGAGGTCGAGAAAGGCCTCCGGCGCGATCGAGACGCCGGCCCCGCTCAGGAGGTCCACCGGCTCCATCGCCCCCGGCTCCACCTCCGCGGCAGCCGGCGCCGCGGCGAGGTTGACGCCGATGCCGATGGCCAGCGCCGGCGCCTCGGGGCGCCCGCCGGTCTCGAGCAGGATGCCGGCAAGCTTGCGTCCCGCGAGCAGCACGTCGTTCGGCCATTTCAGCGCGAAGAGCTCCGCCCGCCCCGTCGCCGCGAGCAGCGCGTCGTGAAGCCCCAGCGCCGCCACGAAGGAGCGCAGGGCGGCCAGCGCCGGCGACCCCGGCGGGCGCATCAGCAAGCTCGCGGCGAGATTCCCCGGCAGGCTCGCCCAGGGCCGCCCCCTGCGGCCACGCGCCGCGGTCTGTTCCAGCGCCAGCAGCCAGACCGGGCCGCTCGCGCCGGTGACGGCCCGGCGCAGGGCCTCGGCGTTGGTGCTGTCGAGCCGGGCGAAGACCTCGCGGCCGACGCCCTCCGGCCAGTCGCCCACCCTACTGGACGAGGGTCGCGGCGGCCGAGGCGGCGAGCGTCTCCACCCCGAAGAGATTCACCACGCCCAGCACCATGGCGAGCGCCGAGCCGCCGAGCAGCGCCCAGTGCATCGCCGGCATGGCGCCTTCGAGCGGCGGGGCGGCCTCGCCGAAATACATCAGATAGACGATGCGCAGGTAGTAGAAAGCGCCGATCACGCTCGCCACCGCGCCGGCGACGGCGAGCCAGATCAGCCCGGCATCCACGGCGGCCATCAGCACGTAGAACTTCCCGAAGAAGCCGACCAGCGGCGGCACCCCGGCGAGGCTGAAGAGCAGCACCGCGAGCGCTGCCGCCCGCGCCGGCTCCACGCGGCTGTAGAGGCCCAGCGCGCCGATGTCGGTCACCGGCTTGCCGTCGCGCTGCATGTTGAGGATGAAGGCGAAGACGCCCACGTTCATGGTCACGTAGATCGCGATATAGATCAGGAGCGCCTGCGCCCCCTGCTCCGTCCCGGCCGCCAGTCCCATGAGCGCATAGCCCATGTGGCCGATCGACGAATAGGCCATCAGCCGCTTGATGTTGCGCTGGCCGATCGCGGCGACGGCACCGAGGAACATCGAGGCGACCGAGAGGAAGGCGAGGATCTGCTGCCATTCGCTCACCGCGCCGCCGAAGGCGTCGTAGAGCAGCCGCGCGAACATCGCCGCCGCGGCCGCCTTGGGCGCCGTCGCGAAGAAGGCGGTGACCGGCGTGGGCGATCCCTCGTAGACGTCCGGCGTCCACATGTGGAAGGGCGCGGCCGAGACCTTGAAGGCGATGCCCGCGGCGAGGAAGACCAGCCCGAAGATCAGCCCGAGCGACAGCGGCCCCTCGCCCACGGCCTGCGAGATGCCGGCGAAGGCCGTGGTGCCGGAATAGCCGTAGGTCAGGCTCGCACCATAAAGCAGCAGCCCCGAGGAAAGCGCCCCGAGCACGAAATACTTCAGGCCGGCTTCGGTGGAGCGCAGGCTGTCGCGCCGGAAGGCCGCGACGACGTAGAGCGAAAGGCTCTGCAACTCGAGCCCCATGTAGAGCACGATCAGATCCATGGCCGAGACCATGGTCATCATGCCGATGACCGAGAAGACGATCAGCACCGGATACTCGAACTTCAGCATCTCGGTGCGCTTGAGGTACTCGCCGCTCATCGCCAGCGCCGCGGCGGCGCCGAAGAGGATCACCACCTTGGCGAAACGCGCAAACCCGTCCGAGATGAATGAATCGTCGAAGGCGGTGCGCGCGCCCTCCGGCTGGAACCCCACGAAGAGCCCGGCCAGGACCAGAATCGCCACCGACGCCCAGAGGATCGTGCTGCTGGGATCGCGCCGGCGGCTGTAGGCACCCCACATCAGGGCGGCCATCGCAAAAACCGCCAACACCAGTTCGGGTGCGACCACGGAGAGGTTATGGGCAAGCATCGCGGATCCTCGCGGCGGTCAGTTCTGGGCGAGCGTCGTGGCCTGGGCCGCGAGCGCCGTCTCGGAATGGTCGATCAGCGCCGCCACCGACGGGCCGATCACGTCGAGCACCACCGCCGGGTAGACCCCGAGCAGCAGGGTGAAGGCGACGAGCGGCGCGAAGAGAAGCTTCTCCCGCCGGCTCATGTCCCGGATCGTCTTGAGGCTTTCCTTGATGAGATCGCCGAAGACCACGCGCCGGTAGAGCCAGAGCGCGTAGCCCGCCGAGAAGATCACGCCGGTGGCGGCGAAGAAGGCGACCCAGGTATTGACCTGATAGACCCCGGCCAGCGTCAGGAACTCGCCGACGAAGCCCGAGGTGCCCGGCAGCCCGACATTGCCCATGGTGAAGAGCATGAAGATCAGCGCGAAGACCGGCATGCGCACCACGAGCCCGCCATAGGCCGCGATCTCGCGGGTGTGCATCCGGTCGTAGATCACCCCGACGATGAGGAAGAGCGCGCCGGAGATGAAGCCGTGGCTCAGCATCTGGAAGATCGCCCCGTCGATGCCCTGCCGGTTCAGCGCGAAGATGCCCATGGTCACGAAGCCCATATGCGCCACCGAGGAATAGGCGATCAGCTTCTTCATGTCCTCCTGCATCATCGCCACGAGGCTCGTGTAGACGATGGCGATCACCGAAAGCGTGAAGATGAAATCCTGCATCACCTCCGAGCCCACCGGAAACATCGGCAGGCTGAAGCGCAGGAAACCGTAGCCGCCCATCTTCAGGAGGATCGCCGCCAGCACCACCGAGCCTGCCGTCGGCGCCTGGACGTGCGCGTCCGGAAGCCAGGTGTGCACCGGCCACATGGGCATCTTCACCGCGAAGCTCGCGAAGAAGGCCAGGAACATCAGCGTCTGCGCCCCGCCCACCACGGTGATGCCGAGGACCGACATGGTCTCGGAGCTGAAGGCGAAGTCCATCAGCTTCGGGATGTCCGTGGTGCCCGCCTGCATGTACATGGCGATCATCGCCACCAGCATCAGCACCGAGCCGAGGAAGGTGTAGAGGAAGAACTTGAACGAGGCGTAGATGCGTTCCTTGCCGCCCCAGATGCCGATGATCAGGAACATCGGGATCAGACCGCCCTCGAAGAAGATGTAGAAGAGTACCAGGTCGAGCGCGCAGAAGACGCCGAGCATCAGCGTCTCGAGCATGAGGAACGCGATCATGTACTCCTTGACGCGGGTCTCCACATGCCAGCTGGCGCCGATCACGATGGGCATCAGGAGCGTCGTCAGCATCACGAAGAGCACCGAAATGCCGTCGACGCCCATCTTGTAGTTGAGCCCGCCGAGCCAGGGTCGCTCCTCGAGGAACTGGAAGCCGGTGTCGCCGGGATCGAAGCCGACGAGCACGAAGAGCGACAGCACCAGCGTCGCGGAGGTGGTGAAGAGCGCGAGCAGCTTGGCGTTCTTCGCCGCCGCCTCGTCGTCGCCCCGCAGAAAGAGCAGCAGGACCACCGCGCCGATCAGCGGCAGGAAGGTGATGAGCGAGAGCAGGCTGTTCATTGTCCCGCACTCCGGATGGCGAGCCAGAGCGTCAGGAAGAGCAGTCCCAGCACCATGGCGAGCGCGTAGTGGAAGAGATAGCCCGACTGCGCCCGGCCCGCGAGCCGCGTGACGAAGGGCACGAAGCCCATGGCGAGCCCGTTGATGCCGCCGTCGATGGTCGCGCCGTCACCCTTCTTCCACAGGAAGGTGCCGAGCCACATCGCCGGCCGCACGAAGACGGCGTCGTAGATCTCGTCGAAATACCACTTGTTGAGCAGGAAGCGGTAGAGCACCGGCTGGTTCTCGGCCAGCGCCTTCGGCCGCGATGGATCGAGAATGTAGAACCAGTAGGCGATCGCGAGCCCGAGCAGCATCGCCAGGAAGGGCGAGACCTTGACCCAGACCGGCGCGTGATGCGCGTCGTCGATCACCGTGTTGTCGGGCGCGAAGAAGACCGCGCCGGCGGCCGCATGGGGCGCCGCGGCGGCATGGTCCGCCTCCGGCGCGGCAGCGGCGTGATCGGCCTCCGGTGCGACGGCCGCGTCATGGCCGGGCTCCGCCTCCGCGGCTTCGGTGGCCACCGCGTGCGTGTCCGCTTCAGTAGCCGCTTCGCCATGACCTTCCGCGCCGGCTTCCGCATGGGCGGGCAGTCCGAAGAAGGCGCTCATGCGCTCGTGGTCGCCGAAGAAGGGGTTGTACCAGATCATGCCGGCCAGGATCGATCCCGCCGCCAGGACGCCGAGCGGCACCAGCATCGAGCGCGGGCTCTCGTGGGCATGCTCGTGCGCGTGATGGTCGCCCCGCTCCTCGCCATGGAAGGTCATGAAGATCAGCCGCCAGGAATAGAAGCTCGTCATCGCCGCCGCGACGACCAGCGCGACGAAGCCGAAGCCCGCGGCGGGATTCGCTCCCGCCCAGGCGCTTTCGATGATCGCGTCCTTGGAGAGATAGCCGGCGAAGCCGATATGGGTGAGCGGGATCCCGACGCCGGTGATCGCGAGCGTGCCGATCACCATCGCCCAGTAGGTATAGGGGATCTTCCTGCGCAGGCCGCCGTAGTTGCGCATGTCCTGCTCGTGATGCATCGCGTGGATCACCGAGCCGGCGCAGAGGAAAAGGAGCGCCTTGAACCAGGCGTGGGTGAAGAGGTGGAACATCGCCACCGGATAGGCGCCCACGCCCGCCGCCACGAACATGTAGCCGAGCTGGCTGCAGGTCGAATAGGCGATGACGCGCTTGATGTCGTTCTGCACCAGGCCCACGGTCGCGGCGAAGAAGGCGGTGGCCGCGCCGATATAGGTGATGAAGGTCAGGGTGGACGGCGCCCATTCCAGCACCGGCGACATGCGGCAGACCAGGAACACGCCCGCCGTCACCATGGTCGCGGCATGGATCAGCGCCGAGACCGGCGTCGGGCCCTCCATGGCGTCTGGCAGCCAGGTGTGCAGGAAGAGTTGCGCCGATTTGCCCATGGCGCCGACGAAGAGCAGGAAGGACGCCAGTTCCGCGGCGTTCCAGTCGCGCCAGAGGAAGGAGACCTGCGTCTCGGCCAGCGTCGGCGCGGCGGCGAAGATGTCGTCGAGGGCGATCGAATCCACCAGGAAATAGAGCGTGAAGATGCCCAGCAGGAAGCCGAAGTCGCCGACCCGGTTGACGATGAAGGCCTTGATCGCCGCGGCCCCCGCGCTCTGCTTGCGATAGTAGAAGCCGATGAGGAGGTAGGAGGCGACACCGACGCCCTCCCAGCCGAAGAAGAGCTGCAGCAGGTTGTCGGCGGTGACCAGCGCCAGCATGGCGAAGGTGAAGAACGAGAGATAGGCGAAGAAGCGCGGCTTGTAGCTCTCGCCTTCCTTGAAGTTCACGTCGTGGTCCATGTAGCCGAAGCTGTAGAGATGCACGAGCGCGGAGACCGTGGTGACCACCACGAGCATGATCGCGGTCAGCCGGTCGAGGCGGAATCCCCAATCCGCGCTCAGGCTGCCGGAGACGATCCAGCGGAAGAACGCCCGGCTCTCGGTCTGGCCGTCGAAGGAGAAGAAGACGATCCAGGCGAGCAGGCAGGCGAGGAACAGCAGGCCCGTCGCCGTCATCATCGCCGCGCGTTCGCCCAGCCACTTGTAGCCGAAGCCGCAGAGCAGCGCGCCGAGCAGCGGTGCGAAGAGGATGATCGTGGTCATGGCGTCACCCCTTCATCACGTTGACGTCTTCGACCGCGATCGTTCCACGGTTGCGGAAGAAGCAGACGAGGATCGCGAGCCCGATCGCCGCCTCCGCCGCCGCCACCGTCAGCACGAAGAGCGTGAAGACCTGGCCGACGAGATCGCCGAGATAGGCGGAGAATGCCACGAGGTTGATGTTGACGGCCAGCAGCATCAGCTCGATCGACATCAGGATGATGATGACGTTCTTGCGGTTGATGAAGATGCCGAAGATGCCGGTGACGAAGAGGATCGCCGCGACGGTGAGGTAGTGTCCCAGTCCGATCATGCGCCCTGCCCCGGCTTGATGTCGACCAGCGTGACGGCGGTCTTGGGATCGCGATACATCTGCCCCAGCACGTCCTGGCGCTTGACATGGACCCGCTTGCGCAGCGTCAGCACGATGGCCCCGATCATCGCCACGAGCAGGATCAGCCCGGCCATCTGGAAGAGGAAAACGTAGCGCGTGTAGACGAGCATGCCGAGCGCGGCGGTGTTCTCCACCTGATCCGGCGGCGGGGTGACCGCGGCGCGCAGGCTCAGCGCCTCGTCCGAGATCTCCCAGGCCCCGAAGGCGAAGCCGAGCTGCACCAGGAGCACCAGCCCGATCAGCAGGCCGACCGGCAGATATTGCGCCATGCCCGCCTTGAGCGCGGCGAAATCCACGTCGAGCATCATCACCACGAAGAGGAAGAGCACGGCAACGGCGCCGACATAGACGATCAGCATAAGCATCGCCACGAACTCGGCCCCGAGCAGCACGAAGAGGCCGGCCGCCGAGAAGAAGGCGAGGATCAGCCAGAGCACCGAATGCACCGGGTTGCGCGCGAAGACCACCAGCGCCCCGGAAACGACCGCGACGATGGCGAAGAAATAGAAGGCTACGGCGGCGAACGCCATGTCGTGGTCCCCCTCAGCGGTACGGCGCGTCCAGTTCCAGGTTGCGGGCGATCTCGGCCTCCCAGCGGTCGCCGTTGGCGAGCAGCTTCGCCTTGTCGTAGAAGAGCTCCTCGCGGCTCTCGGTGGCGAATTCGAAGTTCGGCCCCTCGACGATCGCGTCCACCGGGCAGGCTTCCTGGCAGAAGCCGCAATAGATGCATTTCGTCATGTCGATGTCGTAGCGCGTGGTGCGGCGCGAGCCGTCCTCGCGCGGTTCGGCGTCGATGGTGATCGCCTGCGCCGGGCAGATCGCCTCGCAGAGCTTGCAGGCGATGCAGCG
>ERZ795053.443-NODE-443-length-52917-cov-7.855019_pt1 | contig 52917 bp, 44 predicted proteins | sample MGYA00375137_ERZ795053 | MGnify/ENA primary metagenome ERZ795053 (study PRJEB30182, sample SAMN05720284) | activated sludge metagenome | isolation source: Anaerobic digester | place: Hong Kong | collected 2014-12-17 ...
GATGTGATAGGTGTTGAGTTTGGCGCTGGTCCCGGTGACGATCTCGTTAAAATCGACGCTGCACTTGTTGGCTACCTGAAAAATGACGCTGATCGGAATATCCGCCCCGTCCTTTTCGTAGCCGGCATAGGTTTTCGCGTCGATGCCGAGGGCCTCGGCAAATTCTTCTACAGAGTAGCCGCAGACTTCGCGAAGTTCCCTGATTCTTGCGGGGATACCGCTTTCTACGTTCATGGATACAGCTCCTTTCGTTTCCCATCCGGTTTTTGAATATTAACCCATATTCTAACATAAGCGCCACCGGATTACAACAATTTTTTGGAAAAACAAAAAAGGCTTCGCAATGCCGAAAAAGCAAAAACACCCAGGGCAGGAGGAGCCGTTTCCGGCGTCATTTTGGTTTTGCTGCATGAGATCTATTCTGAATCGGCTTTCCCAGTGTTTTCCGGTTGTATTGCTTCTTTTAAGGGACGTATACTTAAAACAACAAGAGTGATTTTATACGAGGTGAAACATCAGATGTATTGTTCCTGTTTTTCGGCGGAAATTCCCGGCGAAAGCCCCTATTTGATCCGGTATGCGGTTTTTGAGGAGGAGGGCCGGTACGGCATCGAGTGCACGCAGGAGGGCGCCGCGGGCGGACATTCCGTACGGAGTGCCAGGTGCCCGGCCGTAGCGGAAAATTTGGAGGAAGCGGAGCGGCTGGCCTGTCGTCTTGCGGAGGGAGCCGTCCGCCCGATTCACGTCGCCGACGTGATTGAGGACAGAAGAAGCTGAATCAGTGCACAAAATGGTTCTTCTTACATAAAATGTTACCAAGCGGCTTCATGCAGCTAACATTTCGATAGGAGGATAGTTATGGCAGAACAAAAGGCAAACAGCACGATGTCAGCGGCAAGCTCTGCCTGTTTCAAGGAGGCCGTCTGCATCGATGCCGGGAGGGTATACGACAGTTGTTCCGACAGACGGTTTCCATCATGAACTCCCTGCCTGAATGCGGGGAAATTTCAGCTCGACGAAGACGGAAAAGGGCAGGCCGCTGCCTTTTTCCGTCTTATAGTATATGATGCGCCCGACCACGGCTTTCAGAAGCTCGTTGCGAACGGCAGGTGAACCGGCTTCATAGACATCAAGAACAGAAGCGAGCCTCTGCCGGACTTCGGAACGGCCGGGGGCCCGTATTTTTTTGACGAAATCCTGCTTCCCGGAGAGAAATGCCTGAAGTTCCGCCTCCCTTGCGCGGAGAATGCCGCGGCGCTGAAGAAACGTATCCGTATCATAGACGCCCTGCTCCAGCAGCGTATGCAGGCGCTCCGTCTGCTGACCGCATTTGCGAAGTTCTTCTTCGGCCGCGGCGATCTCGTGCTCCGGAACGGAAAGACCGGGCGGAGGTGCCTCACCGGTCTCAAGGCTCAGCGCCCGCAGCGTTTCGCGCAGAAGATCGAGCACGGCGCGCTCGACGTCCTCCGTGCGCGTGGTCGGGATGCAGCCCTTCTGCGGGCACATCAGAAAGTTCTCCTTCACGCGCCGGCCGCTCGGATGCTGCACCATCTTCCGGCCGCAGTTGCCGCAGAAGACCAGCGAGGCCAACGGGTTCTTGATCTCTCCGGTGTAAGATTTGACGCGCCAGCTCTTCTCCATGATCTCCTGTGCCTTATCAAACTCTTCCTGCGTGACGAGGGCGGGGTGGGCGTTTTCCCGCACAATCCACTGTTCCTCCGGATTCTGCTCCGCAAGGTGTTTCTCGCTGCCGCAGGTGCCTTTGCGGATATAGTGCTTCCGGTTCCACACGACGCTTCCGAGGTAGACCGGATTGCGGAGGATGTAGCGCACCGAGGCCCGGCTGAACGCTGTGCTTCCGCGCCGCGGCTTCGCGCCCAATGCGTTGAGCTCCCGGGCGATCCGCTCGGTGCCGACGCCCTGCTCCGTATAAAGGGCGAAGATCATCTTCACAAATTCCGATTCGACCGGCTCCGGTTCCAGAGTGGGAAGGCGGCCGATCCGCGTCTTGATATATCCGAACGGCGCTTCGGAGATGGTGCCTCCGTCCGAGACGGTTTTCTCGAGTGAGCGGCGAAACCGCTTCTTATAGATGCGCAGTTCCATCCGCGCCATGAAGGATTTGAAATCGGAGGCTTCGTCGTCCGCCTCGTCGGCGAGATCGTAGACCTTATCCATCGTGACGATCTTCGTATGCGAGTATTTGAACGTATCCAGAATGATGCCCTGCTCCGCCATGCTTGAGCGGCCCAGCCGGTCGATATCCATGCAGAGCACCGCGTCGTATTCGCCGGTGCCGACGTCGTCCAGCAACCGCAGCATCTGCGGCCGCGTGTAAAGAGAGCCGCCGGAGACGACCTCCTTATAGACCTTGACGATGCGGTCGCCGCGGCGCGCCGCAAGATCCTCGAGCTGCTCCTCATGGCGGCGGAGCGTGCCCTCGACCGTTTCCGCCTCCGGATCAGCACGGCTTTTGCGCAGATACATCAAACAGTTCACAGCGTACCTCCCGGCGTCCGCGGAGGAGTGTCATCCGTCGGACGCTTTATTCTATAAAATATAAAACGGTTTCTCCGCTTTTATGACAAAAATAAAACGGCCCGCTTCCGGCTTTTGTCCGGGGGGCGGGCGTTTTTTGCATAGATAAAAAAAGGCCGTTTCTGCCCCCCGGTCGGGGCAGGGAACGACCCAACCAACGTTTTGATCGACAGGGCGAGCTGTTGGATTGAAAACGGGGTGTGCCCGCGGAATATCCTTGCCGTCGCCTTAAAAAACCTCATCCGGCAGGCAAAATGCCGCGCGGTGAAGGCTTCGTGTTTTCGGCGGAAAAAGATGCCGGACGATGGAGGTTTCAGGTTTTCGGCGGAGAAAGATGCCGGGCGGGTGTCCGCTTCCGGAATGGTACAGGCCCTGAGACAAGCCGCGGCCGCATAAAATTTTACGGCGGAGGGGGAAGGCGGCATGGAGAGCGTGGAGACGATCCCGGAGGAGGAAAAGGACTGGCTCGGCAAGGATGTCTTTGCCTGGAGAGGGCGCACCTGGATCTACATGGGCGCATGGGCCGGCTGGATGGAGGCGGGTGAGGTGCGGCGGACCGATTCCGGGACGGCGGTCGGTTGCCGGGACCAAAGGGAGGAGAAGCGGTCGGCGGAGGCGCTGAGCATGCTCAAAAATACGGCGCGGCGGCTGGCTTCGGAACTTTGAGAGAAAAAAAGAAAACCGCCCTCGTGCGAGGGCGGCGGTTCAGAGCAGATACAGGTATTCGGGATGTTCGGCGAACCACTTGACCGCATACGAACAGGTTGGGCGAGCCTTGAGTCCGGCGGAGCGGATCTGTTCCACCGCGGCGGTCATCATCTGGCTGGCGACACCCTGGCCGCGCAGGGAAGGATCCACATAAGTGTGGATGATGTTGGCAACGCCGTCGGAAATCGGGAACGTCACTTCGGCGATGCGGTTTCCGGATTTATCGGTCATGTAAATGCTGTCTTCATCGTGCAAAAATTCCACAACAATCACCTCAATGATAGTATATCAATTTTTTCCAAAAATACAAGGGACAACCCGCCGGGAAAAGTATGGAGAGAAACAATTTTTCTGCCGGGAAGTTACCTCCATTCCGTCATGCCGGAACGGAACACGGGGCATGTCCGAAAAAAGGATCGATGAAAACGGCCGTGAGGTGAAGCCGCCGAAAGATAATCTATCCAGGGTATGGCGGGCGAGCGGGTCTTTTTAAGATGTCTGAACGGGTGGAGGCCCGCTCAGGCGGAGAATGCCGAGGCGATCAGCAGCCCCAGTACGGCTCCATAAATCGTGGAAGAGATCGGGTGCGACGTAATCGGGCAGGAACCGGAGGGGCAGCCGACAAAACGGTAATACAGGAAACCTGCGGCGGCGCCGACAAGACCTCCGATGATAAATTTTAACATATCCAAAACTCCCTTCGTTTGAGATGACTCTATCATAGCGAAGTTTTGGACAAAGTTCCGTAACTTGGTTACAAAGAGGCGGTGCGCCCGGAAAACATTTTCCACGCGAAAAGCGAAAAAAAGAGCCCAAGAGAGTTCAACAAGATATGCTATAATTTTACAAATATGTAGATTTTTTGAGGGAAGGCGAGTATACTTTTAAAGATAAAATCGGAAAAAATTGTAATAACTTAGAAAAAGGAAAATAAATGTCTATAAATTCACACGTTCAACTTCCAAATGGGATTATAAAATATTTTAAAGATGAAAGCCGATCAGATAAAAAAGTATGGTATTTAGATATTGTGACGGGAGAAATCAACCCCAACACGGCTAGAAAATTAGGTACGGTTTATGGATATTATTCTGATGAAACCGAAGACTTCTTAAACCGGACGATAGAAGGACCAATTTCGCGAGTGAATAAAAAAATCCGCTCTTTTTGTGCGGGAGAAATTGATTCTATTTCTATAACACCAAAAATGGAGCCTGCGTTAAAAAAATATATAAAAGGCGCAATGATGCGAAGTTGTAGGGCCATATGTTTATTTTATAAATATGATATTTTGGCTCCTTTTTTTAGTCCCCAAAGTAACCATGATGCATTGGTGCAGTGTTCAATAAATCCTTCAGAAAAGGAGGATTCTATTGATGCGTTTCTTCGAGGATTTCATTTAAACGTTTTAGTTAATAAAACGGAAAGGAATTTAGTAGTTCCGAGGAATTGTTTCTATTTTATAAGAGACGGAAATAAGGAGTGTATAATTGCTCCGATATCGCCACAGGGAGCCCTTATGCTTCAACCCGATGATTTTTCAAAAGAATGTATAAAAGAAGGTTATATGTCTTACCAAGTCGTTAAAGAGAGTGACCAGATCGAAACAATGAACATATCGGCTCTGGAAGTGGAATATGCATATAACCGCGATTTTATTGCTTCCAATGAAAAAAGAGAACTGGAGATATTGCAGGAGTATCTTAAAAATAATAGACCTGAGCTAGAGAAACTCAGGGACGAATTCAACGCTATAATTTAAAAATATTTTGAAAGCAAAGAGGCACCCGGCTTTTCGGCCGGATGCCTCTGTTTTGTTATAAAAACGGGTTATGCATCTGTTTTTGTATGGCAAAGGTGGGCGTTTTCCCTCTCTATCGAGCGGCGGAACGTATCCAGCTCATGCTGCCAGATCGAAACAGCCTCCTTTTTTTCTCTTGCAGAGGCAGCCGCCTCATTGACCTCAATCCGTCTCAGGTCCGACACGCACTGAGAATCATCATCGTCCGCTCTCCGAGAGGGAAAATCATATTCGTCGTCGCTGTCGCCTTGAAAAACCGCTTCCTCATTCTGGATGGCGGAATCATCTTCCATATGCATCCTTCTTTCTGCCCGGGCAGAGCCGCAGAGGGTCTGCCCACTGCATGAATTATGGACATATTCTATCATGAAAAGTTTCATGGTCAATACCTTTTTATAAACTTCAAAAAAAATTCAAAAATTCCGGATTCAGGAAGGCGTTTTGCTCCGAACTGGATGATGCGGAGGGTGCTCTGGGGTGGAACCGGTTTTCGCTTCTTCTTTGGCAAGACCATACACAGCGCCGTGAAAAAATCGGAAAAAACCTTGGAGAAAAGCCCCTTATTTCATAGAAAAGAGCGCGATCCGGAGGGTGGAACGGATAAAAAGCACCGCTGCCGGAGTTCACGATGGAACGTGCAGGGATAAGGATTGTCTGGAAGATCTCCCGGTTTACTTTATTGAGACGGAACAGGCAAAGATCGAACGCGCTCTGACGGTCAAAGCCAAGAGTGTGGAAGTAATGAATGTGTTTTTGGAGGTTGAGCCCATTCCGTTCAACCGGGGATTTTATTCCGTGGACATGACCTTCTATTTTCTCGTCAGGTTGTCGGCCTATTATACGCCGGTTTCCACGGCGGATACCGTTTGCGGCGTGGCGTTTTTCTCCAAGAAGGTCATCCTTTATGGCAGCGAAGGCAACGTCAAAGTATTTAATTCCGAAGCGACTTCCGGCGAATCCACCAACAGCCCGAAAGCGGTTGTGCAGGTGGTCGATCCGATCTGTTTACATTCCCGCATGGTCGAGAGCAGTGACAACGAACATGTGTCGGAAATCCATTTCCCGGAGAGGGTCACTGCCCTGTTCGACGGTAATTTTGTCTCAGGAAACTGCCACACCGTGCTGATCACTCTGGGCCTGTTTACGATCGTCCAGCTCGAGCGCCCTGTGCAGATGCTCGTTCCGGCCTACGACTTCTGCATTCCGGGCAAGGAATGCATCACCACGACGGACGATCCCTGCGAGGTATTCAAACATATCAAATTCCCGACCAACGAGTTTTTCCCGCCGCGGCTGGAGGATATCGATACGAGCAACAACTGCAACTGCGGCTGTGGCTGCGGATGCAATTCGTGCACGTGACATCAAAAAAAGAGACGGGGCCTGTTTTCAGACGGGCCTCGTTTTTTTATGGCCGAAGCTCATAAAAATCGGGTACGGTCCGTTTGACAGAAGGGCGTTTCCGCGCTATGATTTCCTTATTATTGAAAAAGGGGGCGCGCGCATGAAGCTGACGGTTGTCTGCGGGGAAGAGAGCCGGAGTTTGGATCTTCTTTCCGGAGGGAGGCTTTCCGATCTGCTGCGGAAGGCGGGATATTCCGTTCCGATGCCGTGCGGCGGCTGCGGGCGCTGCGGAAAATGCCGTATCCGCGCGGAGGGAAAAATCTCTCCGGCGACCGCGCAGGAGCGCCTGCTGCTCACAAAGGAGGATCTCTCCTCCGGAATCCGCCTCGCCTGCGAGACGGAGGCTTTGGGCGACGCCTCCGTTTTTCTTCCGGAAGACATGAAGCTGGAGGCGCTCTCCTCGGGCATCCTGCCGGAGTTTGTGCCGGATAGGGGAGAAGGCTGCGGGCTTGCCGTCGACATCGGAACGACGACGCTGGCCGCCTATCTCTGGGATCTTGCGGAGGGGAGACTGCTTTCCTCCGGGACCGCGCCCAATCCGCAGGCCGCTTTCGGCGCGGATGTGATGACGCGGCTCGGCGCCTCACGGGATGGGCATGCCGCCGATCTCGCAGCGGCCGTCCGCACCGCCGTCTGCACGCTCGCGGACCGGATCGGGGAGGAAGCCGGCCTCTCCGGGGAACGGATCAGAAAAGCCGTCTTTGTCGGGAATACGGTCATGCTCTGTCTGCTGACGGAAGGGGACGCTTCACGGCTCTGCGCTTCGCCGTTTCTGCCGGAAAGCCTGTTTGGGGAGACGGTCTCCGCCGCTTCGCTCGGGCTTACGGGCCTTTTGCGGGGGGCGGAGGTCTATCTTGGCCGGTGCGTCTCGGCGTTTGTCGGGGCGGATATCACGGCGGCGATGCTGGCTTCCCGGCTGGATGAGGCAAAAGAAGCGCTTCTGCTGATGGATATCGGCACGAACGGCGAGATGGCGCTGGCCAAAGAGGGAAGAATCCGCGTCTGTTCCACCGCGGCGGGCCCGGCGTTCGAGGGCGCGGGCATCTACTGCGGCACACAGGCGGTTCCGGGCGCCGTCTCCGGGGTGGAGTTCCGGGAGGGCGGCTTTTCCGTCCGCACGATCGCGGGCGCTGCACCGTACGGGCTCTGCGGTTCCGGCCTGATCGACGCGGCCGCCGCCATGCTTTCTGCCGGAATTCTGGACGAGACCGGCCGGATCGACGAGGAACAGGCGGAATCTTACGGCGTGCTCACGGAGGCGGAAAAAGTTCCCGCCGTCGTGCTCAAAGATAAAATCGTGCTCACGCAGAAGGATTTGCGAAAGTATCAGCTCGCGAAAGCGGCGGTCTGCGCGGGGGCGGAGACGCTTTTGCACCATTCCGGCCTCCGGGCGGAGGAACTGTCGGGAATCCTGCTGGCCGGCGGCTTCGGCAGCTTTCTGTCCGTCAAAAATGCGGCCGCGACCGGGCTTCTTCCGGCAGGCTGTGAAAAAAAGGCGAAGGCGGTCGGCAACGCGGCCGGCTCCGGCGCCTCGATGATGCTGCTCTCGGATGCGGAGCGCCGGCGCGCGGAGGAAATCGCGGTCGCCGCCGAGACCATCGATCTCTCTTCGGATGCCTTTTTTATGGACCGCTATGTGGAGGATATGCTGTTTGGGTGAAGCAGTGCCGGGCGGCAGCCGGGGGCTTTTCGGCCTGCTTATAAATATCGGCGCTCTTCGGAGGCGTGAGCCTTTTGCGGGACTCATTAAAGGTGTCTCCGTATATGTGCCCGATATAGGCTGGCGACCGGAAGAACCCCGAACGCCCTTTTTTAGCCGGCGGCGGATTTTTGGGCAAAGCCGGGAATCTCGTGCCGGCCTCGTTGATACTTTTGTGAATCGGTAGTATAATAACAACCTGCAGTTGTTCCGTTCTTTTTGTCCGGACATATTGGAAATTCCGTCATGCCGGACGAAAAGAGACGGTCAAAAAGAATCTCACTTTCTGTTTCGGCATTGGACCCCCAAGGGGGGATACGGATGGTGCCGAAACGGGCAATTCAAATGATTCAGGAGAGAAAACATGCTGAAAATCGAGCATCTGACCAAGAAATTTGGAAATAAAGTTGCGGTGGACGACCTCACGCTCTCGATTGCACCGGGAGAAATTTACGGTTTCATCGGGCATAACGGCGCCGGCAAAACGACGACGATCAAGGCCTGCTGCGGGATTCTGCAGTTCGATGCCGGAGAAATCCTGATCGACGGGCATTCCATCAAAGAGGAACCGATCGCCTGCAAGAAGCTCCTCGCCTATATCCCCGATAACCCGGATCTGTACGACTATCTTTCCGGAATTCAGTATCTGGATTTCATCGCCGACGTCTATGGTGTGGACGCCGCCGTGCGGAAGGAGCGCATTCACGAATACGCCGAAAAATTCGATCTGACGGGTGATCTTGCCCAGCCGGTCTCCGCATATTCCCACGGCATGAAGCAGAAGCTCGCCATCGTCGCCGCTTGGCTGCATGCGCCGAAGCTCATCATCATGGACGAGCCGTTTGTCGGGCTGGACCCGATTGCCTCCCATCTGCTCAAGGAGATGATGCGTACGCACTGCGACGCGGGCGGTTCCATCTTCTTCTCGACGCATGTGCTGGAGGTGGCCGAGAAGCTCTGTGATAAGGTCGCCATCATCCGGCAGGGGAAACTTGTCGTCAGCGGAAGCATGGAGGAAGTGAAAGGGAATACCTCGCTGGAGGATGTGTTCCTGGAACTGGAGGGAGACCATGCTTAAAGCACTGATGCGGGTCCGCTTTGCCGCGATGCGCAGCTGGCTCACGGGTGCGTCGCGCTACAAGCAGAAACAGACGAAGACCCGGGCAATCGGCTTCGCCATTCTGATTCTTTATGCCGCCGCGGCGTATGCGTTTATGTTTTACGGCTATTTTTCCATCATCAGCCGCCCGTACTATGAGGCGGGGCTCGGCTGGACTTATTTTTCCATGTTTGCGGTGACCAATTTTGCGATGATGTTTATCGGGAGCATTTTTGCGGCGAAAGCGCAGCTCTATGAGGCAAAGGACAACGAGCTGCTTCTCTCGATGCCGATTCCTCCGTCGGCCATTTTGGCCAGCAGGATGCTGACCCTGCTGCTGATCAACCTCGCGTTTGACCTGATGATAGCGGTTCCGGCGGGCATCGCGTGGGCGCAGTCCTGCCCGGTTCGCGCAGCCGGCATTCTTGCGTTTATTGTGATTATCCTGCTGCTGCCGCTGTTCTCTTTGGCGCTGTCCATCCTTTTTGCGTGGCTGCTTTCGCTCCTGACCCGCAGGATCCGGAGAAAGACCCTGCTCTCCACCGTCTTTTCGCTGGCGTTTCTCGGCGCATATTTCGTTCTTGTGGGCCAGATGCAGAACATGATCACCAAGCTGGCGCAGAACGGCACCGCGGTCGCCGAGCGGCTCGGAGGGGTCTCCATCCTCTATTGGATCGGTAAGGCGATCGCGGACGGAGATCTGAGGCTGCTGCTTTTTTCGGCGGTGTGTCTGGTTCTGCCGTTCTTGCTTGCCTACTGGCTGGTTTCCAAGACTTTTATCCGCACCGTGACCGCGAAGCCGGGCTTCGCTGTGATTGCCTATAAGGAAAACATGCAGAAGGTCTCGGGCGTCTTTGCCGCACTGTATCAGCGGGAGATGCGCCGGTTCCTCTCCAGTTCCGCCTACATCATCAACGCGGGCTTCGGCGCGCTTGTTCTCGCAGTCGGCGGCGTGGCGCTGCCGTTTTTGAATATCAAAGAAAAAGTTCCGCTTCCGGATGGCCTTTACAGCCCGATTCTGATCCTCGCGGTCTGCATGATCTCCGGAATGACGACGATCACGGCGGCCTCGGTTTCGATCGAGGGCAACACGCTCTGGATTGCCAGGTCCATGCCGGTTGACACGACGGATCTCCTTAAAGCGAAGCTGCTGGTGCATCTGATCGTCGCCGGTCCGGCAACTCTGATCGCGGAGGCGGGCCTGATTCTCGCGCTTCGTCCGTCATGGCCGGAGCTCATCTGGTGTCTGCTCACGCCGCTCACGTTCACGGGATTTACCGCGCTGGCCGGTCTGGCGGCGAACCTGCGTCATCCGAATCTGGACTGGACCAACGAGACGCAGGCGGTCAAAAACGGAGCCTCCGTCCTGATCGCGCTGTGCGTGAGCATGGTCGCCGTCATGGCGATGGCCGGAGCCGGATACGGACTGTCGCTCCTGATGCCGATGAGCATGGCAATGGGCATCGTGACCGTGGTGCTGCTCCTGGTTTGCCGGCTCCTGTATCACTGGATTCTGACCGGCGGGGCCGTAACCTACGAGAGACTCGGCTGACGCGGAACCAAATTATGATTTCCGCCGGAAGATGTTTTCTTTCCGGCGTATAGAAAACAGAAAACAGGGAGACGGGCTGCGGGCCTGTCTCCCTGTTTTTCATTTCATGTGTGGTTATAGCTGAACTGCCTTTACGGAAGGGAATTCGTTTGGTCAGGTCAGGCCAGTTCCTCAAAAAACGGAATGGATGCCGCGGCGCCAGGCTTCGATACGGCAATTGCGGCGGCCTTACTTGCAAGGCGCAGAGCCTCCTTCGGGTCGGAGTTTTTCGTATAGCTGCTGAGAAAATACCCGAGGAAGGTATCGCCGGCCGCAGTCGTATCCACCACTTCGGTTCGGAAGGCCGGCTGATAGATGGTGACCCGGCGGTCCGCAAAATAGGAGCCCTCCGCGCCCAGCGTGAGCACGGTTTTGGAGGAAGGATAGGCCTCCAGCATGGCCCGGAGGATCTTTTCCGGCTCCCGTTCGCCGGTCATCGCGCCGCCCTCCACCTCGTTGACGACAAAAATATCCACAAGTTCCAGCGGATACTCCCTCAGGATCGCGTCGGAAAACGGGGAGGGGTTAAACAAGATCAAATTGCCTGCCTCATGGGCTTTTTTCATGACCTCCGGGATCAGATTGATTTCGTTCTGAAGAACGACGGCTCCGTCCCGGAACTCGGTGAAAACACGCTCGACATAGTCCGGCGTGAATCCGGCGTTTGCGCCGGGAGCCACGATGATGCTGTTCTGCCCGCGCCGGTCGACCTGAATGATCGCATGGCCGGTTCTTTCCGGGCAAATCTCCACAAAGCGGGTGTCGACGTTCTGCGCGTGGAGAAAAACCAAAAGTTCGCCGTCTTTTTCACAGATTCTTGCCGCAAGACAGGCCGATCCGGCAGCCCGGCTCAGCGCAATAGCTTGATTGAGCCCTTTTCCGCCGATGCCTGTTGTCACATTGCGGCAGGAAATAGTCTCTTTTTCGCGGACGATATGGTCGACGTGATAGACGACGTCTCTGTTTACGGAGCCGAAGCTCAGTAAGTTCATGATGCTCACCTCAAAGCGTTATTCCTTGTGCCTGCCGGAATTTACAGGGCGCGGGTGCTCTTTCTGATTTTAAGAGTGGGTTCAAAGAAGGTGGTCATTTTTTCCTCATTCGGATGCTGAATCTCATAAAGCGCACGCATCGCGGCGCCCTCGCCGATCGCATAGGCGGGCTGTTTGATCGTGGTCAGCGGCGGATCCAGAAGGTCGGAGAAAAAGACGTCGTCGAATCCCACGATGGAGATGTCCTCCGGAATCCGGACGCCGAATTCCGCGAATTTTTTATAGAGGCCATAGGCCATCATGTCGTTGAAGGAGAAGACCGCGGTGCAGCCATCCTTGATGATCTCTTCCGCCGCCTTCATTCCGCCCGAGACCTGATAGTTGCCCTCGATCACGGATCTTTCGTCAAACGGGATGTCGTTGTCGCGGTAGGCGGCGCGCACCCCTTCCAGCAGTTCCGAAGTGTTGAGCAGATACCGCGGCCCGGTCAGGCAGGCGATTTTTCGGTGTCCTAAGGCAAAGAGGTGCTGCAGCGCGACATAGGCGCCCTTGCGGTGGTTGAGCGTGACGGCCGAGCAGCCGACCGACATCACATAGCGGTCGACCATGACGACGGGCTTGCCATATGCCTCGATCGCGCTCTGATACAGAGGAATCAGCCCGGAAGTGGAATCCGAGGCGATGGTGAGAATGATCGCATCGGTACCGGCGGAGATGAACATATCGAGGTAGCTCAGATCGTTTTTTGCGATATCGTTCGTGTTCGCAATGATCAGGCTCATCTTGTCCCTGGCGACCGTATCGCCGATGCCCTTCGTGAGGTCGGCAAAGAACATGTTGCTGGGGTCGGGGATGATCAGCCCGATCGTCCGGCTGCTTTTCTTTACAAAGGTGACCGCGGCCTGGTTGGGATGGTAATTCATCTCTTTGGCGGTGCGGATAATCAGTTCCTTTTTCTCCGGGGAGATCCGGTTGTCCCGATTATTGAGCACCAGAGACACCGCGGTGGTGGAAATGCCGAGTTTTTCGGCAATATCCTTGATGGTCACTTTCATCGTCGTTGCCTCCTGTGGTAAATATTTATCATACGCCCTCATTATAGGGCGGCGGTTCCGTTTCGTCAATGCGAATTTGGCTGAATTCATGCTCAGTTTTTGATGTTTCCTTGGATTTTTTTCGGAAATTTGAAAAAAATAGATAAATATGTCGGATTAATTTATCAGTCAAATATATCAGCGAGAAAATCCGTTTTCCGCTGGCACAACCCGAAAACGGCTCCGGCGGGCGGCATAAAGTTTGCTCTATACAGGCAGGCCTTTTTGAGGTATAATAACGATAATCTGAAACCTGTAAGTCCGGCGCAAAAACGGGCGGGAAGATGGCTTCTCTGCACGGGCCCCACATTCAAAATTCCGGGTCCTGCTTTCTGATGAAACACAAAAAAATCACATATACTAAAAAATAAACGATAAAGGAGAATGCAGAATGGGACTGATCAAGGCACTCTTTGGCGCAACGGGCGGCACGCTGGCGGACCAGTGGCGCGAATACTTCTATTGTGATTCGCTCGAAGAGGATGTTTTGGCGACCAAGGGCGTAAAACGCACCAGCGCCAGAAGCTCCAACACCAAGGGCGAGGAGAACATCATTTCCAACGGCTCCCTCATCGCGGTCAACGACGGTCAGTGCATGATCATCGTGGAGCAGGGCAAAGTCGTGGATTTCTGCGCCGAGCCGGGTGAATTTACATACGACGCCTCCACGGAGCCGAGCCTTTTTTACGGCAAGCTCGGCGAGGGCATCGTCAATACCTTTAAAACCATTGGCAAGCGGTTCACGTTCGGCGGCGACACCGGAAAAGACCAGCGCATTTATTATTTCAACACCAAAGAGGTCGTCGGAAACAAATACGGCACCGCGAACGCCGTGCCTTTCCGCGTCGTGGATCAGAATATCGGGCTTGACATCGATATCGCCATCAAATGTTTCGGCGAGTATTCCTACCGGATCGCCGATCCGATGCTGTTCTATACCAATGTCTGCGGCAACGTGACCGAGGATTTTCTCCGCAGCACGATCGACAGCCAGCTCAAGACCGAGCTAATGACGGCCCTTCAGCCGGCGTTTGCAAAGATCAGCGAGATGGGAATCCGCTACAGCGCGCTGCCGGGCCATACGGATGACTTGGCGGACGCCCTCAACGACGTGCTTTCCGAGAAGTGGGGCAAGCTGCGCGGCCTTCGGGTTGTGAGCTTCGGCGTCAGCTCGGTCAAGGCCTCCGAAGAGGACGAGGCCATGATCAAGGAGCTTCAGAGGAACGCGGTGTTCCGCAATCCGACGATGGCGGCGGCGAATCTCGCGGGCGCACAGGCGCAGGCGATGCAGGATGCCGCGAAGAATCAGGGGAACGGCGGCGCCTTCATGGCCTTTGCGGGCATGAATATGGCCGCGAATGCCGGCGGCGTCAACGCGAATACCCTCTATGGAATGGGCCAGCAGGCTGCGCCGGCCGCCGAGGGCTGGGACTGCCCGGCCTGTGGGCACAAGGGCAACCCAGGCAAATTCTGCCTCGAGTGCGGCGCGAAAAAACCGGAACCGAAACCGGCCGCCGAGGGCTGGGACTGCCCGGCCTGCGGATATAAGGGCAACACGGGCAAATTCTGCCTTGAATGCGGCGCAAAGAAGCCGGAAGCAAAGCCGGAGGGCTGGACCTGCCCACAGTGCGGCGCCGTCAACAAAGGCAAGTTTTGCATGGAGTGTGGCGCAAAAAAGCCGGCGGGCGAGCCGCTTTATAAGTGCGACAAATGCGGCTGGGAGCCGGAAGATCCGGCCCATCCGCCGAAATTCTGCCCGCAGTGCGGAGACCCCTTCAACGACGAAGACGTCAGGTAAAATTTTTATCCATTTATTTCCGATGGGTAAATCATTTAGAGAATATAAATATACCGGTATCGGGTTAACCTGATACCGGTATATTTCATAAATACGGGAATTTATTATTCTGTAACGGCAAAATCCGAGATCAGACCGGAAACCTGATCAGCATTTGCTTTACTGTCCCAATGCGTGTTATGGGAAGCGCCTTCAATTTTGACAAATTCCACATTGGCCGCATGGGTGAGGCCGCTCTGCAATTCTTCCTGATCGGCTTCAAGGAAGATGACGTCTTCCGATCCCCAAATGATCTGAACGGGGCAGGTGATCGTGTCCAGCCTGTCTCTGTTGTCATAGGTCAGCAATCCGCCGAAAATATGCGCCCACGCATAATACGGAAGCTGGGCGGCATGTTTATAGATGCCCTCATCAAAATCCGCATCCTCGTTGGTGCATGCAGTCCAGTCCCGGACAAAATCCTCAGGCATGGTTTGTTCTTCATCATAGCCGTGGACGCCGAGATAATCGGTTTTATCGCCATAATAGCACCAAGTCAAGGCTTCGTTGTCGCAGGATTTGGCACCGGAAGCAATCAGCGTAATGGAAGCGGCCCTTTCCGGATAAGAAATGGCAATCTCCTGCGCAATTAGGGAACCGAGGCTGTGGCCGGTAATATTAACCTTGTCAAGGCCGACTTTATCCATGAAATTCACGATGTCGGCGGTATGTTCCTGAACGGTATAGGCTTCATCCTCCTCTTCAGGCTTGTCGGTTTTACCATGACCGCGAAGTTCGGGAATATAGACCTTGTATCCCTGATCGGCAAGAATCGGAGCAACCTGCGCCCAAGAGAGTCTGCTGTCGGTTGCGCCATGAATGAGAAGAAGCGGCGTACCGTCTTCCGGCCCCATGGTCAGATAGCACATTTTGATGCCGGTGTCAAGATCGACAAAGCATTCGTCCCAGTCGTTGTCAACCATCTCATACCATTCACGGTTATCGATCGTTTCCGGAGCGGCTTCGGATTCCGCCGGAGATTCTTGGGAGTTGTTTGTTTCTTCGGTTTCTCCCTGAGATTCCTGAGGCTCAGACTCATCTGTCTTTTCGTTTCCGCAGGCAGCGAGAGAAAACATCATCAGGCATACGAGGAGAAGAGCAAAACCTTTTTTCATTTAAAAATCCCTTTCTATTATTTACTGCGAAAGATGGAATCATCTTCCTACAAAAGAATATTTTATTATTAATCCCCCAACAAGTCAATTATATATAAGAAAAAAAGCTAAATGAAAGGCGAATTGCTTTACGGTAATTGAATTTGATTTTTTAAGAAAGAGAAGGCTTTCCTTTACCGCTGAAAATTACCAATCATAAAATTTAACGGCAGGAAAACACTATTCTTGCAAACGCAAATTAGAGCAAAACAAGGAGTGAAAAATTTATGGCGAACAAACAGGCTAAGAGTTCTCTTGAGCAGTTCAAACAGGAAGCTGCGAGCGAAGTCGGTGTCAACCTGAAACAGGGTTACAATGGAGACCTCACTTCCCGTCAGGCCGGTTCCGTCGGTGGCCAGATGGTCAAAAAGATGATCGAGTCCTATGAAAACAGCATGAATGGGTAACGGATTCGTCCTTTGACGAATCAAGGAGCCGGACAGATGCCGGCTCCATTTTTTTGCCCGTGCCGCCGATCCGTTTTTGGGATCCCGGCGCGCCGTTTATTCTTTCCCGCTTTTTCGACCCGATTCCCGACAAAAAGGTTGAAATTGCCGAAAAATTCTTCTATAATCAAATTCTAGAAGTGACGAATTTTTTGGGGGGGGGGGGGGGGTGACGGAATGGCGTTTGCCGATGATCTCAAAAAAGCGGAAAAACTGCGCTCTTCAGGCAAAAACGGCGCCGCCGTGGCCGCCATGGAATCCGTCTGGGTGGAGCGCCTCACAAAACCGGAACTGAAACAGCTTCGGGAGCTTTTTGACCAGATCCCGGAGCAGGAGCGCAAAACTTCCATGACCCACTGCCTTCAGGAGATGGAGCTCGACTGGCTGGAGGGGCGCTTTTCCGATATCGATCTTTGGCATGACGCCCTGACTGCCCGGAGGAGCAAATTCCGTGAGGAGTCCCCGGCAAGGGCACAGCTTGAGACATATATCTGCGCCGCAAATCTGCTCCGGGTGCCGAAAGAGAATTCCCGTCTGCTGCTTCAGCTTGGGATTTTGTATAACGGGGGCCGGGGCCATTCGCCTTATCCGATTATACCGACCGACCGGATGCCGAGCGTTTTGCGCGGGAGCCGGGACCTCTCTGACCTGTCGATTTATGTCGGTGCGGTGAGCTCGATCATTCGGCCGATGCTGCCGGCTCTTTCTTTTGGAAACAGCAGCGGCCTGGTCGAGTGTGCGCGCGCCGAGCTGTTTTATGAGCAGAACGATCTTACCCAGGCTTCTCTGGAAGTTGCTTCGGCGCTCCATGCGGAGGAGCCGGAGATTTTATTTATCGCCTATGTTCTCATGGCCCGTCTGCGTGCGCTCGAACCGGACGGCCCGGGTTGGCGCGATGCCGTGGAGCATCTTGCCCGTATTCTCGAAAAGAAGCATGCGGAGTGGCTGCTCCCGAATTTTGAGGCGTTTCAGGTCCGCATGGAACTGCTTTCCGGGAACATGGAGGCGGCGCGTCTCTGGCTGGATGCTGCGGAGGACGAATGGGATGGGATCACGCCGGAAAACTTTTACCGGATGGAGACCAAGGCGGGTGTCTATCTGAGCCTCGGCCGGTATCGGGAAGCTCTCTCTCTTCGGGAGCAGCTCCAGGAGATGATCTCGAGGGGCAACCGCGTGCTCGACCGCGCCGATACGCTCTCCTCCATGGCTCTGTCGCTGGAAGCGATGGGGAAGCGGGAGCTTGCGCTGGAAAAGCTGCAGGAGGCTCTGGATCTTGCCGAGCCGTTTGAATATGTCCGCGTGATTGCCGACAAAGGCAAGAACATTCTTCCGCTTCTGGATGCGCTTTCCGGCGGGGCTTATCTGGACCGCGTACGCCGGGCCGCGGAGGATTTCGCCTTGATTTACCCGAATTTGTATGCGATACCATGTTCACTCTGAAGAGCACCGACAGGTGCTTTTTTGTTTGATCTTGCGGAATTCGGAAAGGCTTTCGTTCGTAAAAAAGGCTTTTGGGATCGAAATAAAAATGCCCTCGGGATTCTGATGAATCCGGAGGGCATTATCTTTTTGCGGGCTTATCGCGTTTTTTTGTGTTTTCCAAAAATGTAAGTTCGGAAGGAGATCACATTCATGGTGAGGAACAAGAGCGTCACGGCGCCGAGCGTCAGCCATGCCTTTCCGATGCTGACCGGGGCCACGCTCAGGAGCAGCAGCATCGGGAATCCGAACAGGATGGCCCACGGCTGGTGATAGACGAGGTTGCTGGCGGCCTGGGTCTCGAATTTCGGGTCGGCCTCGCGAAGCAGGATGATGCCGGTGCTGGCGGTGCCGGTCAGCATGCCGTACAGCGAGAGGAACGCCTCATCCCGGTAGAGGTGAAAGATTCTTTTGCAGACGATCCCCAGATAAAGGTAGGTCGCCGCGCTCCCGACAAGACAGAGCAGCACGAGGGGAATGACGAAGTTCGGATGCGTAAAGGCGGAGAGGTCGATCGCGGCGATCGAGGCCACCACCATAATGTCAAACATAAATCCGGCGATGCGATTTTGCAGAAAGTTGTTCATGTATTCCCGACGGATCACGCCTTTTTTTTTCAGTTTGTTGAGCAGGGCCTTGAGCAGTAAGGCGAAGATGGTGCCGAGCAAAAAGTTGAAAGGCCAGAGGGTTGTTCTGAGCACGTTGCCGAAGCCGCCGAGCACGCCGGAGTCCGCCAGCGCGTTGACGCCGAGCAAAAAGAGATAGGCCATGCTGTACGCCAGAAAGACCAGCGATACCTGAATCGTGAATTTATCCATCGCCTCAGTCAGCGGAATCTCTCCGTCACCCATGACGTCGTTCAGCGTGACGTGCTCCGACTCGCAGCCGGAGCCGATCTCGCCGGAGAAACGGCCTTTTTTCCGCAGAACGTTCAGGTAGATGATGCCGCCGATGCTGGCCGCGATAAATCCCATGGCCGCGATGGTCAGGCCGAAGCTCGTGCCGTTGACAAAGCCGTAGCTGTTTTCGTAGGTGCGTCCCCAGGTGTAGGCGTTGCCGGGTCCCTGCCCGTAGCCGAGCGGAAGCAGCATGCCGGAGGCAAAGAAACTGCCCAGTGCATAATAGCAGACAATCGAGATGACCATGCCGAGCGCGGCCTGCATCAGATAGGTCGCGACGACGGTGACGCCGGAATCGAAGCCGCCGGTTTTCATCGTGCGGTCCTTCTGAAGATCCGTGTTGCGCAGGGACATCGCCACAAACCCAAGCCCAAGCCCGTGGTAGGTGAGCATCTCCAGCGTCGTGGTCGGCAGAAGGGGATTGCCGGTGATTTCCCGGTAAAGATACCCGACGAACAGGATCAGAAAGCCGCCGAGGACGGAACTGGGAATCATCAGCCTGCGAAGGGCGGGAATCATGTTCCGCAGCGTGTTCGCCGCCATCATGGCAAGAAACAGCAGAGTCAGCGTCACGATGAAGGACCATACTTCCTTATCCCAGAGGTTGATTCCGGTTGTCATACAGGCACCGCCTTTCGTTTCCGTGATACTTCTATCTTACCATCGGATGTGAACTATATTTGAACCGAATACGGAGATTCCGCGGAGTTTTTATAGAAAAAGTTCCGTACGGCTGCCGGGAAACCCCGTCGGAAAAATTCGGCTGTAAAAAAACGCCCGGCCGTTTCTGGGCTAGGTCCAGTGGGCTCCTACAGAGGTTTCCCGGTGTGCAGCCCGGGTAAACGCTTAACCATTTTGAGACGAAGCATTTTTATATGGGATATTTTTAAGGTTCGGGCAGTAAAAACGAACGGTTTCTGAACGTCCGGTCCGCGTCTGCGGCAATCTTCCGCCGCGCAATCCATCGAATGCCCGCCGTTTCGGAGCGTGAGCCGTCAGCAGGGCAGTTCCACCGTGAAGGCGACTTGCCCGCCGGACGTCATCTCCATGAAAATCCTGCCGCCGTGAAGCTCCACAATTCGTTTCGCAAGCGCAAGCCCGAGGCCGGAGCCCTCTTTTCGATGCTCGCCTTCCTGCTGATAAAACAGCTCGAAAGCCCGGGCGGCCGTCTCTTCCGTGATGTCGGTTCCCCCGTTCACAAAGCGGGCCGCCGCCTTGCCGTTTTCTTTTCGGAGGGAGACGGAGACGCTCCCGCCGCTGCCGGAGAATTTGACCGCGTTGTCCAGAAGGTTAAACCAGACGCAGGAGAGCAGGTCCTCATCACCGGAAAAGAGTACTTCGGCCAGATTCACGTCGAAGCTGAGGCTTTTCGCGCTCCATTTCGGCTCGAGCTGAAGGATGGTCTGCCGGATCTGTTCGTCAAGGGAAAAAGTCCGCTTTTTCTCGATGATCTTCTGATTATCAAGGCGCGAAAGGCGCAGCAGGTTTCCGGTCAGCTCAGTCAGGCGCTCCGTCTCTTCGGCGATGAAGCCGGCATATTCCCGCTCCTCCTCCTCGGAGAGGCCGCCGCTTTGCAAAAGCTTCGCGTAGCCGCCGATGATCGAGAGAGGCGTCTTGAATTCATGGGAGACGTTGGAGATAAAATCCTTCCGCAGGTATTCGTTGCTTCTGAGCTCCGTCACCATCAGGTTGAAATTCCGCTGAAGCTCCTGATACTCAAGCGTTCTGCCGGCGGCGCGCTCCCGAAAGTTGAGCTGCACGTCGAAATTCCCGGCGGCGATCTGTTCCGCCGCCTTGGAAAGTTCCACAATCGGATTCGACGTGCGGCGGGACATCAGAATCACCATCGCGATCACAAAACAGGCGGAGATCAGCAGCAAAATGAGATCCTTGACCGCATATTCGGAGATCAGGAGTTCAAGATCCTCTCGCTTGAGAAGGCGGTCGTTGCGGATCAGCGCCGACATGCTCAGCGTGTAGGCGGAACTGAGCGCGACAACGATAAAAAACGTCAGAGTCAGCCGGAAGCGAATCCGTTTCATGAGAAAACCTCCTTGTCTCATTACCGCCCGGATTCCGAAGCCGGGCGAAGGAAAAAATATCGTATAAAGGGAGCATGCGCATGGCGGCCGTTTCATGGCCGGATCCTGCAGCTCCGATTCGATGGGGGGGGAACAGACCTGCTTTAAGAAAAGTTACCGTTCCTTCAGCACCGCCCGGTATCCAAGCCCGCGAACGGTCTGAATTTCAAATCCTGTAAAGCTTAATAGCTTTTCACGCAGGCGCTTGACATGCGTATCCACGGTTCGGGGATCGGAGTCGCTGTCGTAGCCCCAGATCTCATCCATCAGGTTTTGGCGCGAGAAGATTTTGTTTGGGTAGGAGAGCAGCATCCGCAGCAGGAGGAATTCCTTCTGGCGCAGCGGGACGGTATTCTCCTGATCCGAGACGGAGAGCGCATCCGAATTGAGGGTGCAGCCGCCGATCTCCGTGACGGATTCCTGCATCATGTTGCAGCGCCGGAGCAGGGCCTCGATGCGCAGCAGCATCTCCTCCATATTGATAGGCTTTGTCATGTAGTCGTCGGCCCCCCGGCGGAACCCCTCCCGTTTGTCGTCGAGCGTGTCCTTCGCGGAGACGATCAGCACCGGGATTGTGAGATTTGCGCCGCGGATCTCGGCGGTCAGCTCGTAGCCGTCCATCACGGGCATCATCAGGTCCATCACGATCAGATGGATGCTGGCGTGCTCCATCACATCGAGCGCGGCGGCGCCGTTTTCCGCCTCATATACCTCGTAGCCGGCGCGGCGGAGGTAAATCCGCATCAGCCTGCGCAGCTCGGCGCTGTCCTCTACGATCAGAATATTCGCCATACGTCCGCCTCCTTTTTCAGCTCCAGTATAGCATACTTCTTTTATGAACTCAATTTGAACCCGGCGGGACGAAATGAAAAAGATGAACGAAAAAAGCGGGGAGGGCGGCTCGGCGGAATCGCAGAAATGGATAGCTTTTTTATCAGGCTGCTAAAAACATTTTTCCGCTTCTTCGGGGCCCGGGAAGGATTTCACAGTATGAAGTCTGAACTTGGCGATCCGGCATATAAAAATACCGGTAAGACTTTCCCATCTTGCGGTCAAGAGACGCCGCGAGCTCGTTTTCCCAAGTAAAAATCATATTTCCCAAAGATGAAAGAGCAAATGGACGCGAGAAGGCCTACATCCGGGGCATAAAAATACCGGCAGGGGAAAACCCCCGCCGGCATTTTCTTATTTATGTATCAGTTGCACTTCGACCAGCCGCAGGAACGGCAGGAGACGCAGCCGCCCTCGTGCTCAAGAAGTTCTCCGCACTCCGGGCAATATTTCAGCGTATGTTTATTGGGATTTTCAATTTCCACCTGAGGCGCGTCGGCGCTCATGCTCTCCGGGGAGACCGCCATGCCCTTGATCTGCATATCGTAGACCTTTTTGATGACTCTGGCGATCGCGTCCGGGCAGCTCGTGCATTTGAGGCCGGGCTGGCGGATGGTGGAGGGGCAGCGGATGCCGCGGATCTGCTTGATGATCTCGTCGATGCTGATGCCGCTGCGGAGGGCGACGGAGATGAGCCTTGCGGTCGCTTCGGACTGGCTCGGGCAGCCGCCTTCCTTGCCGGTGTTGGTGAAGATCTCACAGATGCCGTCTTTGTCGTAGTTGACGGTGACATAGAGATTGCCGCAGCCGATCCGCATCCGCTCCGTGATGCCGAAGACGGTATCGGGTCTCGGTCTCGGAACAATCGCATGTTCCACAACGGTCACGACGGAGGCGGAATCCTTCTTTTCCTCTTTGCCGATATTCAGCACCTGGGAATCCCGGCTGCCGTCGCGGTAGATGGTAACGCCCTTGCAGCCGAGGCTGTACGCGAGATCAAATACATGGCGCACCTCGTCCTGCGTGGCTTCGTTCTTGAAGTTGACGGTCTTGGAGACGGCGTTGTCGGTATGTCTCTGGAAGGCCGCCTGCATCCGGATGTGGTATTCGGGGCTGACGTCGTGCGCGGAGATATAGACGCGGCGGATATCCTCCGGGATCTCCATGATGTGGGCGAGGGAGCCGTGCTCGGCGATCCGGTTCATAAGCTCTTCCGAAGCGAGCGAGCGCTCCTCGAGCAGGGCTTTGAGCACCGGGCTCACTTCGACCATCTTGGTGTTATCCATGATGTTGCGGATGTAGGCATAGGCAAAGACCGGTTCGACGCCGGAGGAGCAGCCCGCGATGATGGAGAGCGTGCCGGTCGGGGCGATGGTGGTGACGGTCGCGTTGCGAAGCGGTTTTCCATCTTTATAAATGCTCTCGCCGAAAAGCGGGAAAGCGCCGCGGATTTCGGCCAGCTTTTCGCTCTCGCCGCGGCCGGTCTCGGTGATAAAGCCCATCAGCGTTTCGGCGAGGTCGACGGCCTCGTCGGAGCAATAGGGGATGCCGAGCTTGAGCAGCAGATCCGCCCAGCCCATGATGCCGAGGCCGATCTTTCTGGTGGCCTTCGTCGTCTTGTCGATCTGCTCCAGCGGGTAGCGGTTGACGTCGATCACGTTGTCGAGGAAGTGAACGGCATCCCGGACGATTTTGCCGAGGCGTTCATAGTCGATTTCGACGCCGTCCTCCGTCTCTTTGGTCAGGACGGAGAGGTTGATGGAGCCGAGGTTGCAGGATTCGTAGGGGAGAAGGGGCTGTTCGCCACAGGGGTTCGTGCTTTCGATCTCGCCCTGTGCCGGAACGACGTTGTCGCGGTTGAGCCGGTCGAGGAAGAGGATACCGGGTTCGCCGTTTCTCCAGGCACCCTCGATGATCTTCTGATAGACCGCGGAGGCCTCCAGCTGGCTGACGACGTTTTTGGTATGCGGATCCACAAGATCATAGAGCTCGCCCTTTTGGGCGGCCTCCATGAATGCTTCCGTTACGCCGACGGAGATATTAAAGTTGTTGAGTTCGCTGTTATTCTTTTTGCAATCGATGAATTCAAGAATGTCCGGATGGTCGACGCGGAGAATGCCCATGTTGGCGCCGCGGCGGGTTCCGCCCTGCTTCACGGCCTCGGTGGCCATGTTGAACACCTTCATGAAGCTGATCGGGCCGGAGGCAACCCCGCCGGTGGAACGGACGGTGCTGCCTTTCGGGCGGAGTCTGGAGAAACTGAATCCGGTGCCGCCGCCGGACTGATGGATCAGCGCCGCATTTTTGACGGAATCAAAAATGTCGACCATGCTGTCTTCTACCGGCAGTACGAAGCAGGCGGAAAGCTGGCCGAGCGGACGTCCCGCGTTCATGAGCGTCGGACTGTTCGGCAGGAATTCGAGGTTGGCCATCCTCTGATAAAATTGCTCCGCAAGCGCAGCGGTGTCGGCCTCCGGGTCGTAGTTCCGGTCTGCGGAGGCGATGGCGGCCGCGACTCTCCGGAAGAGATCCTCAGGAGTCTCCACGCATTCCCCTTTTTCATTTTTGACAAGGTATCTGCGTTCGAGTACGGCTTTCGCATTGTCAGTTAGCTTCATACGTAACATCCTTTTCTATATGTTTTCTCCACTCCACTGCAATCCGCCTCCATCCGAAAGACGAAAAAGCATAAATAAATTATAACTTACGCCCAAAAAAAAGTAAAGGCAATTATCGACAGCAAAAATAATTAACAAAAAACAAAAAAGGGAAAATCTCCACGCTTTTTCTTTCTCCCCTTTAAAACGCAGGAAAAATTTTATATAATGAATTGGATTGAAAAGGAAAAGGAGTTTTGCCGCACATGAGCGTCAGCAAAAAAATGATCATTTTGGCGGGCGGAGCGCTTCTTGTAACCGCTGTTCTCATCGGGAGCCGGATTCATATTCATACGCCCGGCCCGGTGGCCACCTGCACGGAGCCCCAGGTCTGCACAGTCTGCGGGGAGATCCTCGAAGAGGCGAAAGGCCACGCGCCCGGCCCGGCGGCCACCTGCACGGAGCCTCAGGTCTGCACGGTCTGCGGAGCGATTCTTGAAGAGGCGACCGGCCACACGCCCGGTCCGGCGGCCACCTGCACGGAGCCTCAGGTCTGCACAGTGTGCGGAGAGATCCTTGAAGAGGCGACAGGCCATACGCCCGGCCCGGCGGCCACCTGCACGGAACCTCAGGTCTGCACGGTCTGCGGGGCGGTGCTTGAAGAAGCGACCGGCCACACCCCCGGTTCTGCGGCCACCTGTACGAAACCTCAGGTCTGCACGGTCTGCGGAGCGGTCATTGAAAAGGCGAAGGGCCATACGTTCGTGACGGAGGGAGACACCCGTACCTGCACGGTCTGTGGCTACTCCGAAAAAGTCCCCTCCGCTCAGAGTGCGGAGGGTGCCGCCACGCAAACTTCGTCGGAGGCCGCCCAGACCGCGAACACCATCACCGAGCCGCAGACCACGGAGATTTGCGACGAGACGACGAGCGGCGTCCATTACCACAACACGATCAACGCCTATTATTCCGGAAATGTGCTGGTCTGTGGTGATTATGCGCTCGAGTATTTCGGCTCCAATTCCTCCGGAAGCAGCTCCTATGCCTCCATCCTGACGGATTTTGCGGCGAAATACCCATCCGTTCAGGTCATCAGCCTGCTGGTGCCGAAAAGCTGCGCCTTCAACGGGCCCGCCGGCTATGGGGATACCTACGACAGCCAGTCCTCGTTTATTTCCAATACTTATTCGATGATGTCCGGCGTCACCACCGTCGACGCGGCAAGCCTGATGAATCAGCACAGCGACGAGTACCTCTACTACCGCACCGATCACCACTGGACCAGCCTCGGCGCCTACTATGCCTCCGCGGCGATGTGCAGCGCCATCGGCATGACGCCGCGCGCCATTTCCAGCTACACGACCGTCGTCAACACCGGCTTCATCGGCACCCTTTACGGCTATACGGCCGAACCGCACCCGGCCTGCCTGCTGGCCAATCCCGACTATACGGTCGGCCACTACCCCAAAACTTCCTATACGATGACCTATTACAGCGGCGGCGTCTCCTACACCGGCAGCGCGATCAACGGCAAGGCGAAGAGCTACGCCTCCATGTTTATCTGCGGTGACCAGCCCCTGACCGTCATTCAGACGGAAAACCACAACGGCCGGCGGCTGCTGATCTTTAAGGAATCTTACGGCAACGCCTTTGTGCCTTATATGATCGACTATTTCGAGGAGATCGTCGTCGTCGACATCCGAAAATCCTGCAAGAGCACAAGCAGCCTCATCAGCGAGTACGGCATCACCGACGCGCTTATCATCAACAATGTGCAGGCCGCCGTCAGCCTTCAGAGCAGCCTTCAGGGCAAGCTGACTTCCTGAAAACAAAAAAAGCCCGCCTTCGGAGGCTCCGCACGAAACGGAGCACACGAAAGCGGGTATTTTTTTGAGTACCGTGCTCAAAGATAGGAACGGATGTCTCTTGCCAGACGGTCCTCGACCTCGGCCAAGCGCCGGGCGACGCTCTTTGCCGGCTCATCCGCATTCTGATACTGATTCAGATACCGGTTGAGCGATTTGACGCCCGTATTGCAGCCGTCGATCATCAGATCGGCCACGGTGTCGTCGCCGGAATCCACCGCCAGCTTGACGTTTGTTTTGAACCAGCCCATCCCTTCGGCGATCGGGCTCGGCTCCTTGCCCTCGGCATTATGCTGTTCCAGCAGGCTCCGGGCCTCGCCGCCCAACTTTTGATGATTCTCCTTACAGTTTGAGAGCATCGTCTTTAAGCCGAGACTTTTTACCGAGGGCATCACCTCATCGATGGAGGCAACTCCCATTTTTACGCCTGCGTCGCATTCTTTCAGCAGGTTGACGGTATCTTCATTTTCGATCATATCGTTTTTTTAAATTTCCCTCCCATAGTGGAATATCCTTAGTATCTGCGGAAGCAGAAAAAATATCAAAAAATCGCCCGCGGATGTTGACTTTTCAGAAAATGCTGGTACAATCAAATAAGAACGATTCTTAATTAAAGGAGGCGCCGGGAAGATGAAGAATACATTACAAAAAGATATTGTTCTCCAGGCTCTCCGCGCGCTGGACCATCCGACGGCAGAGGAAGCTTACGCATGGATTCATAAGACGTTTCCCGGTATCAGCAAGGCGACGGTCTATCGAATCCTCGGCCGGCTTGCGGAGGAAGGGGAGATCACCGATATCAAGGTGGCCTCCGGTCCCGCCCATTACGACTGGAACGCGATGAAGCACTATCATATCCTCTGCATCCAGTGCGGAAAAGTGCGGGACGTCACGATGCCGGAGCTTCGCGGCGTCGAAGAAAGAGTCAGTGACACCGCCGGATTCCAGATCCTCGGCTATGAGCTTGTGTTCATGGGGATCTGCGCGGAATGCGGCGGGACTGAAATAAACCAATCAGGAAAGGAGAAGGATCATGGATAATAAGGCGTTATTTAAAATCAGTTACGGTCTTTTTGTTCTGAGCGCAAGAGACGGCGAAAAGGACAACGGCTGTATCATCAACACCTTTTCCCAGGTGACGAGCAATCCGCTCCGCGGCAGCATTGCGATCAACAAACTGAATCTGACCTGTGAAATGATTCAGAAGAGCAAAAAATTCAGCGTATCCGTTCTGGATACCAGCGCGCCGTTTGACCTTTTTAAGCGTTTCGGCTTTCAGAGCGGCAAGAACGCGGACAAATTTGAGGGGCTCTCGGGCACGGTACGCGGAGAAAATGGCATCCTCCACCTGACGGAGCACGTCAATGCCGTATTTTCGGGCACGGTCGTGCAGGAGATCGACCTCGGCACCCATGTCATGTTTATCGTAGACATCGACGACGCGGAGGTTCTGGGCGGCGGCGATTCCGTCACCTACACATATTATCAGGAAAACATCAAGCCCAAATTCAAACCGACCAAGGGCATCAAAGGCTGGCGCTGCGTGATCTGCGGATATATTTATGAAGGGGAGAACCTTCCGGCAGACTTTATTTGCCCGGTCTGCAAGCACGGCGCCGTAGATTTTGTTCCGATTATGGAAGAATAAAATTGAATTTACGAAAAGGAGAGTATGTTATGGAACTCAAAGGCAGCAAAACCGAAAAAAACCTGATGACCGCTTTTGCGGGCGAATCTGAAGCCAGAAACAAATACACCTATTTCAGCGGTAAGGCGAGAAAAGAAGGCTTCAACCAGATCGCGGATATTTTTGAAGAAACCGCCGGCAACGAAAAAGAGCACGCCAAGCTTTGGTATAAATATCTGGTGGGCGGAGAAATCAAATCCACGGCCGAGAACCTTGCCACCGCCGCCGGCGGCGAGCATTACGAGTGGACCGATATGTACGCGACCTTCGCAAAAGAAGCCAAGGAAGAGGGCTTCGACGAAATCGCCGCCAAATTCGAAGGCGTTGCCGCGATCGAAAAGACCCATGAGGAGCGCTATCTCAAGCTTCTGGAAAACGTCAAGGACGGCGAAGTCTTCAAAAAGGGCTCCATCGTGATCTGGAAGTGCTCCAACTGCGGCCACATCCACATCGGCGAGAACGCGCCGGAGATCTGCCCGGTCTGCAACCATCCGAAGTCCTATTTTCAGCTCCGTGCCGAGAATTATTGATCTAAAGAATAAAGCAAAACGGACGGCCCGAAAGGCCGTCCGTTTTTTATAGGGGTTGAAAGGCCGGCTCACATCGCGGCGGAAAGCTTCAAGCATTCCTCTGCCTTTACCGGAAAGGGAAAGGCATTTTTGTTGCCGGATTTTTTGGGCCGCTTTCCGTCTAAATATTAGAAATCCCGGCGCAGGGTTCATTTCCGGGTGCCGGATAAAAAAGAAGCTGCCACAGTCTGCGGCAGCTTCTTTTTTATATTTTTTTTTAAAAAAACGGATTACCAGATCACGTCGGTGTCGAGCACGCGGCCGCGGTTGGTGAGGGCGTCCAGCATGATGCGCTGTTCGACCTGGGCGACCATCTTGCGGGTGAATTTGACGCGGTCCGGGTTGACGGAGATGCTGTCGATGCCGGAGCGCACGAGGAATTCGGCGAATTCCGGATAGACGCTCGGCGCCTGCCCGCAGATGGAGACGGTCTTGCCCTCTTTATGGGCCGCTTCGATCAGGTGTTTGACGGCGCGTTTGACGGCGAGGTTGCGCTCATCGAAGATGGCGGAAACCGTGTCGTTATCGCGGTCGCAGCCGAGCACCAGCATCGTCAGGTCGTTGGAGCCGATGGAATAGCCGTCGACGAACCGATTGAACTGGTCGGCGAGGATGATGTTGGCCGGAATCTCCGCCATCAGCCAGACCTTGAAGTCCGGGCCGCGGCGCAGTCCCTCTTCCGCCATGATCGTGACGACTTTTTCACACTCCGCGACGGTTCTGCAGAACGGAATCATCACATGCAGGTTTTTGAGGCCGTATTCCTCTCTCACCTTAAGGACCGCTTGGCATTCAAGGCGGAAGCCCTCGATGTATTTCGGATCGTAGTAGCGGGAGGCGCCTCTCCAGCCGAGCAGGGCGGAGGGCTCGTTGGGCTCAAATTCATCGCCGCCCTTGAGGTCGCGGTACTCGCTCGATTTGAAATCGGAGAAGCGCAGCGTGACCGGGCGGGGAGCCATCGCCTGGCAGACCTGACGGAAGCCCTCGGCCAGTTGGTCGACGACCTTCTCCGGGTGGCCGGATTTGATCAGATAGAGCGGATGCTCATGAATGTAGGTGGTCCAGATGAATTCCTCGCGCATCAGGCCGATGCCGTCGCAGGGAAGAGGCGCATATTTTTCGGCCAGATCTGGGTCGCCGAGGTTCATATAGATTTTGGTGCCGGTGACCGGGAAGGTCTCCGCGACAACAGCAGCAGCGGCCGGGGCGGCTTCGGGTTTCTTATCTTCCACGATGCCCTTGTAAACGACGCCGTTGTTTGCGTCGACGGTGATCTCCATGCCGTCGGTGATGACCTCGGTGCAGGCGTCGCCGCGGCTCTTGGTGCCGACGATGCAGGGGATGCCGAGCTCCCGGCTGACGATGGAGGCGTGGCAGGTCATGCCGCCGGAGTTGGTGACGATGGCCTTGGCCTTCTTCATGGCGGGCACCCAGTCCGGTGCGGTCATTTCGGTAATGAGAATCTCGCCGTCATGGAACTGGTCGATATGCTCCGGGCTCAGGATGACATGCGCTTTTCCGGAGACGAGGCCCGGGCTTGCCGGAAGCCCTTTTACAATGACTTCGCGGGCGGCACCCTCGGCGCTCTTCTTGTTTTTGCGGCTCCAGACGGTCTCGGGGCGCGCCTGAAGCAGCCACGTTTTGCCGGTGCGCTCGTCGATGCCCCATTCCATATCCATGTAGCGGCCGTAGTGCTCCTCGAGTCTCTTCGCGTACCCGGCGAGCTCCAAAATCTGTTTATTGGTAAGCTTTTGCTGGATCGCATCCTCGGGGGCTACCTCGCGCTCCTCGCAGTCGCCGCCGGGTTTGCAGGCGTACATGACGTTCTGAACATGCACGTCTCTGGAGACGATCTGCAGCGTCTTTTTGTCAATGAGGTAGTTGTCCGGCGTGACGATGCCCTGCACGACGTATTCGCCGAGGCCGTAGGCAGCCTCGATGATGATCTTGGTGTCGTCGCCGTTCGAAATGTTCACGGAGAACATGACGCCGGAGACCTTGGAGAAGACCATCATCTGGATGGCGGCGGAGAGGGCGAGATTCATATGATCGTAGCCCTGTTTTTCGCGGTAGAATGTGGCGCGGTCCGTAAAGCAGGAGGCGTAGCACTCCTTGACCTTTCTGACGACCTCGTCGCCGCCGACCACGTTGAGATACGTATCCTGCTGGCCCGCGAAGGAGGCGTCCGGCAGATCTTCCGCGGTTGCGCTGGAGCGGACGGCCACCATCGGCAGATCGTCGCCGATGAGCTCCGGGCAGTTGCGGCGGATGCGCGCAGCCAGCTCGATATAGGCGTCCTTAATGGCTTTTTCCAGATCGGCCGGCATCTGCTTTTCCACGAATTTGGTGCGGATAGCGGTGCAGACTTCGTGAAGCTTATCGGAATTATCAACGTCAAGGCCCTTGAGCATCGCATACATTTCATCTTTCAGGCCGGTGGATTCCAAAAAGTACCGATAGGCATAGGCGGTTGTGGCGAAGCCGTACGGGACGGGGACATCCGTTTTGGAAGTCATTTCGCCAAGGGAAGAGGATTTACCTCCAACGATAGAAACATCGCTTCGTTCCAGCTCGTCAAACCAGAGCAGGAATTGATTTTCTTTTTCCATCTTTTCACCTCGTTTACTAAATGTTACTAAATTAGTATAATCTTTTTCCGCAATGCGCGCAAGCAAATGCACAAGAATTTCTTGGATTGTTAAAAAAAACAGGGGATATTTTATAAAAAACGGCTGTTTTATCCTTGGAACTTCGGGCTTGCGGAGAAAAACCCAGCGATCTTTTTTCCATGAAACACCCCCGATCAAAGACCATATTTTTATTCCGGACCCATTGGGAACAAATTGCTTTTTATGAAGTTATCTTATTTTCCGCGCTTCGAGATAATACCGCTTTTCGTACGGATGTCCCATCGCGAAGCTCTTTCGGACAAAGCGGCCGTTCTTCCGTACCACATCAAAGAGCCCTTCCTTGTCGAAAGTTTCATAAGTGAAGGCCAGACTGCGCGGCTTTTTGCCGAGCTCCCGGCAGGTGCGGGCGTCATGCACATATTCGAGCTGCGCCTCGGGGTGAGATTCGAGCCACCGGTCGAGAATCGGCTGAAGCGTCTGCAAATCCGGCAGATGCGAAAGATCCAGCCCCATTTCGGCAAGAGCCTTATCAGAATCGACATTTGTCAGCAGGCGGTTCATGCCCTCGTAGGGCATCGCCGGATCATAGAGATTGATGATCTCGGCGAGCGCGTAACGGGCGGGATGGGTTTCACGCTCGGCGGGGGAGAGCGTGGGTTTCAGCTCCTCCCAGTAGCTCTTCGCCGCGGCGAAGGAGTGGTTGCCGTCGCCCATGGCAAAGAGAAAGCCGTCGCCGCTTTGGTCGCGGAGAATCTCCAATGCGCCGGCCACCTTGCCGAGCAGCTCCGGGGAATCGACGCGGTATCCGGTGATGTGGCCGCCGCCCTCCATCAGGTCGAAGTCGTAGAGAAGGGGCAGGTTGTAGGTCTCCGCATCCAGCGCGCGCATCAGCAGGTTCTCGCGGTCGTCGATGAGCACGAGCACGTGCGGCAGTTCAAGGGGCGACTGCTTTCGGATCTCCACGCGGGGCGGTACCCGGCTGAGGACGGTCTCCTCGGTCGCCCGGATCAGAAGTTTGGAATCCGGGTTAAAATCATACTGCTCCATATCGAAGGCTACAATCAAGCCCCTTCGCTCGCCGTCCGGCGTTTTTCTCCGGCAAAAGACCATCGTCTCGCCCTTATTTTCCAGCGTGCCGTCGGAGAGATAGCACTCCATCGCCGCCGCGCGCTTCGCGTAATCGCGGTCGCCGCGCAGCAGAAACGCCTCAGGCAGAATCATATTGAGCGCCGAGGGCGCGTCCCCGACAAAATTGCTCACGCGGTCCCAGTATTCCGGCTGAGCCGCATACTGATCGCAGGCGAGCACGGCATATTTCTGAAGATCCACGGTGTTGTTCGGCAGCCAGATCTCCGGCACTTTGATGCCAAGGGCTGCAAATCGTTCCTCTAAATTCATGTTTTCCTCCATAATCCTTAAGAAACGAACGGCGGCCCGTTTCCGAGCCGCTGAACTGATAAAATCCTGTCAGAGAACCCGGACCCGTCTGACGTTCTCAAGAGCTTCGAGCTCGCCGGCAAGGGAATCCGGAAAATCCGTGTTGAAATCCAGGATCGTATATGCAATTTCTCCGAGGGATTTGTTGACGAGGTTTTCGATGTTGAGCCCGGCGGCGGCAACTTTTTCGGTGATCATGCCGAGCATGCCGGGAACGTTGCTGTGAATCAGGGTGACGCGGGCTCCGGCCGCTCTTGGGAAGCTGACCGCAGGCAGGTTCACGGAATTCGCAATGTTGCCGTTCTCCAGATAATCGATGATCTCCTTTGCGCCCATCACCGCGCAGTTTTCGTCTGCTTCCGGCGTTCCGGCGCCGAGGTGCGGCGTGCAGAAGACGGTTTCGATCGCAAGCTGTGCCTTGGTGGGGAAGTCGGTCGCAAAGCCCTTCACCTTCCCGCTGAGGAGCGCCGCATTGAGTGCCTCCTCGTTGATGATCGGGCCGCGGGCATAGTTAATCAAGTAGACGCCGGGCTTCATCATATCGATTTCGATCGCGCCAATATAATCGCGGGTCTCGTCGTTGAGCGGGACATGCACGGTGATATAGTCGCAGGTCTTGTAGATCTCCGTGACGTCGTCGGTGAAATTGAGATAGGCGCGCAGTTCCTTCTTGCGCATAGGCAGCAGGTAGGGGTCGTAGCCGATCACGTCCATGCCGAGATCGGAGCAGGCTTTCGCCATCCGGGAGCCGATCGAGCCGACGCCGATGATGCCGATACGTTTGCCCATGATCTCCGGTCCGCGGAAGACCTCTTTGCCTTTTTCCACCGCTTTTCCGGGCTCGCTTTCGCTGTCCTTCAGGGTTTTGACCCATGAGGAAGCGGCTTCCACGTTGCGGGTGATCGAGACAATGGCGGCGATGGCGAGCTCTTTTACGGCATTGGCGTTGCCGCCGGGCGTGTTAAAAACCGCGATGCCGTTTTCGGTGCAGCGGTCGACCGGGATCGTGTTGACGCCCGCGCCGACGCGGACGATCGCCTTGAGCTTGTCGCCGAAGACGAGGTCGTGCAGGGGAGCGGAGTGAACCATGATCGCATCCGGGTTATCAAGCACGTCGGTGATGACGTACTTGGTCTTATCATAAAGATCAAGGCCGACCTGGCCGATTTTATTGTAGGTGTTGATAATATACATGAAAGAAATCTCCTTATCGTTAAAAAATGATGGTCCGTTCCTCTATGGGATGCGGCGGCTCTCCGGCCGGGAAGACGAAAAATGTTCTCCGGGCGGGAAAAAGCGGGCGCCGACCCCATCGGGAAGCGCGGACGGAAAGGGCAGAGGAGATTACAGAACCTGTTTTTCAAAGTCGCGCATACATTCCACGAGCTTCACCACGCCTTCGGTCGGCATGGCGTTGTAGATCGAAGCCCGGCAGCCGCCAACAGCGCGGTGCCCCTTGATGTTGATGAGGCCGCGTTCCTCCGCCATGCGGAGAAAATCGGCGGTCAGCTTCTCGTCGGGCAGCGTGAAGGTGACGTTCATGCTGGAACGGAATTCCTTCGCGGCGACCGGACGGAAGAGCTTCGATTCGTCAAGCGCGGAATAGAGGATCGCGGCTTTTTCGGCGTTGTGTTTTTCCAAAGCGGGTACGCCGCCCTGGTCGAGCACCCACTGAAACACGAGTCCGGCGACGTAGATCGCGAAGGCCGGCGGCGTGTTGTACATGGATCCTGTCTCTGCCATGACTTTATATTGCAGCATGGATGGGACGACGGAGTCGATCTCATCCGGAATAGCCGATTTTTTGACAATGACGACCGTGACGCCGGCGATGCCCATATTTTTCTGGGCGCCTGCGTAGATCAGCGTATATTTGTTCACGTCGATCACGCGGCTGAGAATCGCGGAGGACCAATCCGCCACCAGCGGGATGCCGTTCGTCTCAGGCTCCGTCCGGTAGGCGGTGCCGTAGATCGTGTTGTTCCCGGTGATGTGCAGATAGGAAGCATCCGGAGAAAGCATATCGGGCGTCAGATCCGGGATTGTGGTGTAGCCGGACAACGAGCCGTCGGAAACGGCATTGGCACAACACCACCTTTTCGCCTCTGCGAAGGCTTTTTTTGCAAAGACTCCGGTGACGGCGTAATCCGCGGTTCCGCCGCGTTTTACGAGGTTCATCGGAACCATGGAGAACTGAAGGGAGGCGCCCCCCTGTAAAAAGAGCACCGCGTAGTCCTCCGGAATTTGCATCAGCTTGCGCAGAGTCTCTTCCGCACGGGCGATAATGGCTTCATAGGCGTGAGATCGATGGCTCATCTCCATGACGCTGCATCCAGCGCCGGGATAGCAGACCAGATCCCGCTGCGCCTGTTCGAGCACAGGCAGCGGCAGCATCGACGGCCCTGCGGAGAAGTTATACACCCGATCCATCCGATTCACTCCTTTGAAACAATTTCTGCATGGGAAGAGAGTATGTATTCATCATTTTACCATACCTCAGGAAATAATCAAGACTTTTTGAATAAAACGGGAAAATGAATTTCATAATTCACGAAAAATCGACATAAATGAGATCGTTTTATCCTTTTGAATGTTTGAAAAAACGCTTGATGATTCACAAATAGAATGCTACACTATATAAAAAGGAGGGGAGTGCCATGCCGAAAAAAAATTCCCGCAACACAAAAAGCCGCATCGTTGACGCCGCGTGGCATCTTTTTTACCGGCAAGGGTACGACGACACGACCATCGACGACATCATCGAGGAATCCGGGACCTCCAAAGGTTCCTTCTATCATTATTTTGAAGGAAAAGATGCACTGCTTTCTTCGCTCTCGATTCTCTTCGATGAGAAATACGAGGAGCTGGAAGAGACGATGGACCCGGAGATGGATGCCTTCGACGAGCTGATCTATCTTAACGAGGAACTTTTTGGCATGATCGAAAACACCGTCGCCATCGATCTGCTTGCGCGCCTGTATTCCTCCCAGCTCGTGACAAAAGGGGATAAGCATCTGCTCGACCGCAACCGTACTTATTATAAGCTCCTCCGAACGATTGTGACAAGGGGACAGGAACGGGGCGAGCTGCGGGACGACGTCTCCGCCAACGAGATCGTCAAAGCCTATGCGCTTTTGGAACGCGCACTGCTCTACGATTGGTGCATCTGCAACGGAGAATATTCCCTCCGGCAGTATTCCAAACGCATGATGCCCGTATTTTTGCATGAATTCCGAAAAAATATTTAAAAAAATATTTTTCTTGGTATTATTTGCAGTCTATAAATAAATATATCGATAAAACATCATAAATAAGAGAATATTTAATATGAAATACCGGCTTGGAACAGAATGAAGTACATACTTTATTCTGTATTCTCGTACGGTATTTTTTGTGTTATAATCACGTTATTCTGCAACAACGGAACGGAGTGATAGTTTATGACACAGGGACAGATTTTTATGACGATTTCCATTGTCCTTTATATTATGCTGGTAATCGTCATCGGCCTGTGGTACGCCAAGAAAAACAAAACGACCGACGACTTCTATATCGGTGGCAGAACGCTGGGGCCGTATGTGACGGCGATGAGCGCCGAAGCGACCGATATGAGCGCGTGGCTGCTTATGGGACTCCCGGGCACAGCCTATTTTTTTGGTACGGCGGAAGCCTTCTGGACGGCGGTCGGTCTTGCGGTCGGCACCTACCTTGCGTGGCTGCTTGAAGCGAAGCGTCTGCGCCGCTATTCCCAGGCGGTCGGCGCCATCACGATCCCGGATTTCTTCGCGAACCGCTTCCACGATAAAAGCAAGCTGCTGCTGCTGATCTCTTCCATTACGATCATCGTCTTTTTCGTGCCGTACACCTCCTCCGGCTTTAATGCGAGCGGCAAGCTCTTTGCGAGCCTCTTCGGCGTGGATTACCGCGCGGCCATGCTCATCAGCGCGGTGGTCATCGTGGTCTATACGGCATTGGGCGGTTTCCTCGCGGAATCCACAACGGACCTGATTCAGGGCATCATCATGAGCTTCTCGCTCGGATTCGTCTTTATTTACGGCGTGATTCATGCCGGCGGATTCGGCAACGTGATCGAAAACGCCTCCAAACTGCCGGGCTATCTGAGCGTCTCCGCGAGCTATGTCTGGGAGACCGGAGGCAGTCAGCCTTATACGGTGCTCGCGGCGATCTGCCTCCTGGCATGGGGGCTCGGCTATTTCGGCATGCCGCATTTCGTCCTGCGCTTCATGGCAATCCGGGATGAAAATAAAATCAAGGTGGCGCGTAGGGTCGCCTCCATCTGGGTTGTCATCTCCATGAGCGTCGCCATTCTGATCGGCGTTACCGGCTTCAGCCTTTCGCAGGACGGCATGATCGCCTCGCTCAATACATACAGCGACGCGGAGACGGTCATCGTCTCCATCTCCAACTACCTGAGCCAGCACGGCGTGATCGCGGCGCTGCTGGCGGGCCTTGTCATCGCGGGCATCCTTGCCAGCACGATGTCCACCTCCGACTCGCAGCTGCTGGTCGCATCCTCCGCGGCTGCGCAGAACGTGCTTCAGGGCGTCTTTGGCGTCAAGCTCACGGAGAAGCAGGCCATGTTGGCGGCGAGAATTACCGTCATTGCCATTGCGGTCATCGCGGCGGCCGAGGCGTGGGAGCCCGGCTCCGTTTTCTCCATTGTCTCCTTTGCGTGGGCAGGCTTTGGTGCCGCGTTCGGGCCGGTCATGCTCTGCGGCCTGTTCTGGAAACGGACCAACCGCGCCGGCGCGCTGGCCGGTATGATCTCCGGAGGAGCCATGGTGTTTATCTGGAAATATCTCGTCCGTCCGCTGGGCGGCGGATGGAATGTCTATGAGCTGCTCCCGGCCTTCATTTTTGGGCTGATGATAACCGTTATCGTAAGCCTCCTGACCGAAAGGCCTTCCGCCGAGATGGAGCACGAATTCGATTATGCGGCCGGAAAAGTGAATCTCATCTGATCCGTTTTTCCATCAGCTTCTGCCGGCGGTTCCGTCTTCCGGAAGCACCGCGTCATACAAAAAATTCCTCCAAAATTAAACCCCCTTCCGGAGCCCGCTCCGGAAGGGGGTTTGACGTTTATGTGGATTTCAAGCAGGCGGTAGGGGAGAAGCGGGGCTTGGATATTTCGCCTTTTGGCCGGCTTCATCGGATGCCCCGGCATACCGGCAGGGTTTATGGGCCGCCCGCCGCGCGAAAACGCGATAACCAATTTCCGGCGATGATTCTTTGTAAACGCCGGGGCGCTATCCTGAACCGTTCGGAATTGTTTGAAGCGGAGTTTCGGCCCTGCTCAGGCCTGAATGAGATATTCCATCGAGGCCCAGCCGACGATGTCGCCGTAGACGACATATCCCCAGCCGTTTGTCTCCTGCAGGACGATCGCTTCTGCGTTTTCGGGAATGATGCCGAGCTTCTCATAGTCCGCGCCGGGGCCGGAGCGGATGTTGAGGCCGCCCTCGGCGGTGCAGGTGAAGGGGGATTCCTGTTTCCAGATCTGGAGGGCGTGGCATTTCCCGGAAGAAAGGTTCATCGCGAGGTGCGTACCGCCGGAAGCGCCGCCGTCGGGATAATAGAGAAAATAGACGATTCCGTCATTAAAATTCTGTAAATCAAGAGGCCAGTAGTCTGCCGTGGCACGAAGGCCGGAGGAGAGATTTTCCACAATCGTTCCGTCGTCTCGGAAGGTGCAGAAATACAGGAGCTGATCCTCTTTACTTATGTAGGAAAGGACACGCAAATCCGTCTCTTTTTTATCGGTCAGCGGCTGAAACGAGAGGTAGATGCCGCCATCGGAAAGGCCCTTTCCGTCTCCGCCGAGAACGGCGGCCGGCACCCACGGCGTTTCGTTTTCGGTGTGGTAGATGGAAATCTCATCGGCCTCTCCGCCGGTGATCGCAAAAGCGCCCGTGCTCAGAACGGAAAACTGCGGGGAATAAAACCAGTTGCCCCCATAGGCGAGCGGATGCAGTTCCTGAGTGGAGGCATCATAATAGGCGACATCGATCCGGTCGTCAAGGTCGTTGTCGCGGTAAAGGTAGACGATACGGTCGTCCGGGACGCCGCTCATTTTGTAAGACTCCAGCTTTTCGGAATAAAAGACCGTGTGGCCGAAATTCTCGGGGATCTCGCGGACGGCGATCATCTCATCCCGAACCGAATAATCGATCAGCACCGTGCGGCCGGTCGTGGAATTCACAAGACTGGGGTAATAATCGTTTTCCAGACGAAAATACGTCTGCGCCGCGGCATAGTCCTCTTCGGTGCCGAATTGAAGCTCCGACTCCCGGCCGAAGCCCCAGTAGATTAGGGACTCCTCCTGCGGAACAAAGAAATCGCCGCTGCCGGCATATACGCTATACAGGTCGATGCAGACGAAGGCAAGCCGGTCGTAGGTACCGGAAGTGTCGCTTCCCAGCATGACGAAGCGCAGAGGCATCCACTGGTCGCGCCATGTATAGGTGTAGGGGTCGTACATTCCCGTTTGAAGGACGTAGTGGTCGTCCTCAAAAAGAACGCGCCAGTCCGAGAGGTCGCCGATATCGCCGATCTCTCCCACAATCCCACCGAAGTTTTCCGCCAGATATTTTTGGCAGGATTCCGTCTCAAGGAACGGAGTGATTTCGCCGTCGTCCGGTTTTTCCACATCCGGCGGGCCGTTGTCTGTTACCCAGCGGTCGAAATCCTCACAGGAGATAGAAGGGAATACTCCGTTCTCATCCGGCCCGGTCACTTCGGGCGGCAGATCCTCCACGGCCCCGGAAGAAGCCTCCGTTTCGGCGGCGGAAGATTCCGGCTCCGGCGTCACTTCCGTCTGGGAGCATCCGCCCAGCAAAAAGACCAGCGCAAGGATCCATGGCAGAATTCGTTTCATAGGTACCTCCATCAGATGTCAAAAACACTTCTTCGTTCATTCTATAAGATATTAGTGGAAAATTCAATCCAAAAAAATGCCTCCGGGCGATTCGGCGCCGGAGGCACTTTTATAATTCATAATACGCAGCTCAGGAAATCCTTGGTGCGCTGCTCCTTTGGATGGAGGATGATCTCCTTGGGAGGCCCTTCTTCCACAATGTGGCCGTCGGACATGAAGATCACCCGGTCCGCGACGTCGCGGGCAAAGCCCATCTCATGCGTGACGACGATCATCGTCATGCCGCCCTCGGCAAGCTCGCGCATGACCTGAAGCACCTCGCCGACCATCTCCGGGTCGAGCGCGGAAGTAGGCTCGTCGAAGAGCATGATCGCGGGATTCATCGCAAGCGCGCGGGCGATGGCGACGCGCTGCTGCTGGCCGCCGGAGAGCTGCTTCGGAAAGGCGTCCGCTTTATCGCGGAGGCCGACGCGGTCCAGAAGTTCCAGCGCCCGTTTTTTCGCCTGGGCCCGGGTCATCTTTTTGAGATCGATCGGAGCCATCATGATATTCTCCGTCACGGTGAGGTGAGGGAAGAGGTTAAACTGCTGAAACACCATGCCGATGTTTTCGCGAACCTTGTTGATGTCGATTTCCTTTTGAGAGATCCGCTGTCCGTTGATCTCAATTTCCCCGGAAGTCGCCTCCTCGAGGCGGTTGAGGCAGCGGAGAAACGTGGATTTTCCGGAGCCGGACGGGCCGATCATGCAGACGACCTCGCCCTCCTCGACATCGAGATCGAGGCCTTCCAGCACCGAGAGGCTGCCGAAGCTCTTGTAAAGATTTCGGACTTTAACCTTTTGCGCCACAGTCGAGCCCCCTTTCGATCCGGTTCATGATGTAAGAGAGGGCGGCGATCACCAACAGATAGACACAGCCGACCAATATATAAGTTTCAAAGCTCTTAAATGAGTAACCGACGTAGATTTTTCCCTGATAGAAAAGCTCGTTGAGGCCGATCACCTGTGCAAGGGAGGAATCCTTCAGCGTGATGATGAACTGGTTCCCGAGGGAGGGGATGCAGATCCGGATCGCCTGCGGCAGAATCACCTTCCGCATGGCGTGGCCCCTCGGCAGGCCAAGGCTGCGCGCAGCCTCCATCTGGCCGACGTCGACCGCCTGAATGCCGCCGCGGAAAATCTCGCTCAGGTAGGCGCCGGCATTCAGCGCGAGCGTGGCGATGGCGGCGGTGGTGATGCCGATGTTAAACTCCGGGATCCAGATCTTCATGAGCTGAGGGAAACCGTATTTCACGATAAAAAGCTGCACAATAAATGGCGTTCCGCGAATCACCCAGACATAGGCCTTCGAGATCCATTTGAGGAGAAAAACCTTCGACATCCCCATCAGGCAGGAGGCAAGCCCAAGAAAAAAGGCGATGAAAAGGGCAATCGCGGAGACTTTCAACGTCATGCCGAGGCCTTGCAGCAGCATCGGCCAGACGTCGAGAAATACGCCATAAAAGTCCATAATCAAACAACCCCAATACCTTTTGATTTCCCATATAAAGAGAATGCGGATAAGGACTTACCCGCATTCTGAAAAACATGGAATTTTGTTTTACGGAAGAACGATCAGCCCTCGGAGATATATTTGTCGAGGATTTCCTGATATTTGCCGTTTGCGATGATGTTGGCAAGTCCGTCGTTAAACATCTTGAGCAGCTCGGCGTTCTGGCCTTTCAGCACGGCGAAGCCATAAGAGGAACCCTGAACCATATCGCCGACCATCTTGAGGCCGTTGCCCTGGCTGATGCCATAGCCCATGACCGGGTAATCCTCGACGCAGGCGTCGGCATCGCCGGTCTTGACGGCTTCATACATGTAGGCGGAATCATCATAATAAACCAGCGTCAGATTGTACTGATCCTTGATGGACTCCGCAAAAGAGGCGCCCTCGGTTCCGTTCTTGACGGCGACGGAGAGGCCCGCGAGATCTTCATAGGAAGCGATGGTGGAATCGGCCTTGACCGCGATAACCACGCCGCTGTCATAGTAGGCGGTGGAGAAATCATAGGTCTCTTTGCGCACGTCGGTGATGCTCATGCCGGCGATCATGCCGTCGACCTCGCCGGCCTGAAGCGCAGTGAGGGAGGCGTCGAATCCGAGAGACTGAAGCTCATAATCAAAACCCTGATCCTCGGCTACCGCGGCCAGGATGTCGACATCGATGCCGACGAAGTTGCCGTCGCCGTCGGTGAACTCAAACGGAGCAAAGGTGGTGTCGGTGGCAATCAGGTATTTTTCCGTCTCAGGCTGTCGTTCGCACCCCGAAATGCAGGCAACGAGCATCAGTGCCCCCAGGAAGAGTGAAACAAAGCGTAAGAATTTTCTCATGCGAATGACCTCCTTTTTCAGCGAATCCCATGGGGGATTCAAATTTTCTACATTATAACACCATGCATTTTGAATGTAAAGAGCAAACCGGGAATTCATGAATTTCATTTTCCTGCAAACTGCAAGATTCCCCTCCAAAAGAGCAGGGTATCCGGCAAAACAAGAGGAAAGACGGAATATTTGCACGAATCCGGTGCAGATCATGAATTTAAATGACGAAAATGATGCAGCAAGAAGCCGCCAGATCTGCAATTCTTTTAATATTATAGTATAATCATACTATTACTTTATAAATATAAATTGGGAGAGAACGCGGATTTCGGCCGAAGCGCTCATTCGTAGGGGACAACCTTTACCGGATATTCGCCGGTGATCGGATCCTTGTTGACATAATCGACGACGGCGGCTTCCTTCCCGGAGAAAAGAAGCGCAAATCCACGCCGGACGCCGGATTTTTGCTCGAGTCCCGGCCGCTGCTCGATTTCCCGCCGGATTTTCTTGATGTCCGGATCCTTTTTCTTCAAAAATTCCGGCAGTTTTCCGCCCGGAATCGTCGAGAGGCGGTCGATCAGCATGGCGTCCTTCAGGCGGTCGGGGTCCGCGCCGGGCAGGCCGGAGAAATAGGCGCAGGCAAGCTCGGTGAAATCGTCCAGCGGGATATTGGTGAGATCCCGGCCGGCCATCTCCTCGCCAAAGCAGCGGAACAGGCCGTATGCGTCCACCTCGTCCGTCTCGGCGAGCAGATAGTCGACGGTCCGGCGGAAACGTCCGCTGTTGTAGAGGCGTTCCAGCGCATCCTCCGTCTGATGGAGGCTTTGAAGCGCCCGCTCGGACATCCACGGCGTCTCGGTCACCTCGTAGGGCGGGTGCTTGTGGAAGCGGCAGGGATAGTCGACGGGATTTTCCCGCATCGGCGCGCCGGGAAGCAGCTTCAAAAAGCCGAGCTGAAGCATATCCGGCCGCAGAGAGAAAGCGCGGTTGAAGCTGTCGATGAAAGAGGGCAGATCCTCGTAAGGCAGTCCGGCGATCAGGTCGATATGAATATGGATGTTGCGCGGCGCAAGCAAAGCGAGGATGTTTTTCTGAAGCTTTTCGAGGTCGGTTTTGCGCGTCACGGCGGCGAGCGTCTGGCGGTTAAAGGACTGAAGGCCGATTTCGAGCTGAATGGAGCCTTTCGGCGCCGTGCCCAGCAGCGCAATCTCTTCGTCGTCCAGAAGATCGCCGGCAATTTCAAAGTGGAAGCAGACGCCCTCCGGAATTCCGACGCCGTGCTGCTCGATCACAAAACGCCAGAGTTCCATCGCGCGCTCCCGGTTCGCGTTAAACGTGCGGTCCACGAGCTTGACGGTCTGCGTGCCGCTGTTGGCGAGAAACAGGATCTCGCGCTTGGCGCGGGCAACGGGGAAGAAGCGGACGCCGCCGCATCGGCCGGAAAGGCAGAACGCGCAGGAAAACGGGCATCCGCGGCTGGTTTCCAGGTAGGCGATGCGGCCGTTCAGAGTGCGGAGATGCTCCTCGGAGTAGGGGCAGGGCGGCTCCGCATCGGAGATGAACGGCGAAGCTTCTACAATGCCGCCCGCTTTCCGGAAGCAGAGACCGGGAATATTCTCCGGATCCTCCCCGTGAGAAAGCGCCTCCGTCAGCTTTGCGAACGGAAGCTCGCCTTCGCCGGAAAGGACGTAATCGATCCAAGGAGAAGAGCGCAGCAGATCCGCCGCGCGGTAGGAGACTTCCGGCCCGCCGAGCACGAATTTCGCCGTAGGAAAGCGGCGTTTGAGCTCCGGCGCAAGTTCCATGATCTTCGTAATATTCCAGATATAGCAGGAGAATCCGAGAAGATCGGACATCTCCTGCGAAAGGCGCTCAAGCAGCACGTCGCTGCTCTCGTTGATGGTGCCCTCTATTACCTTGCAGGGCACCGTATCCCCGCAGGTCTCCTTCACCGCCGTGGCGAGATACCAGGCCGCAAGCGAGGAATGAACGAATTTTGAATTAAGTGAACAGATGGCTGTTTTGAATTTGGATTCCATAAAATGCCTCCGTATGACAGGCTTCTTGAAAGATACCATAAATTTTGTTATAATTCAATATACCAAAAATCTCCCATCGGATGGGAAACGAACAGGAATGTGAAAAATTTGCCTACCGAAAAAACCGATAAATTCTACCGGATGACCCACGATCCGGTGGAAAAACTGGTCGCGAAACTGGCCGTTCCCACGATCCTTACCATGCTGATCACGAATCTCTATAACATGGCGGACACATTTTTTGTGGGAAAGATCAACACCAGCGCGACCGGCGCGGTCGGCGTCGCGTATTCGTTTCAGGCGCTCGTGCAGGCGGTCGGCTTCTTTTTCGGCCAGGGCGCCGGGAACTATATCTCCCGAAAGCTCGGCAGTCAGGACCGGGAAGAGGCCTCGAAAATGGCTTCCAACGGGTTCTTTCTCTCTTTCGGATTCGGCCTTGTGCTCTCCGCCCTGGGGATGGTGTTCCTTGAGCCGCTGGCCGTTCTGCTCGGCTCGACGGAGACGATCCTTCCGTACGCAAAGGATTACCTGCGCTATATTCTGTTCGGCGTGCCGTTCATGGCGTCCTCGCTGGTGCTCAACAATGAACTCCGGTTTCAAGGCAGCGCCGTCTACGCGATGGCCGGCATGGTCTCCGGCGCCGTATTGAATATCGGGCTGGATCCGCTGTTTATTTTTACATTTCGGATGGGAACCGGCGGCGCCGCTCTGGCGACGATTCTCAGCCAGATCGTCAGCTTTGTCATTCTGCTCATCGGCTGCACCCGCGGCGGAAATATCCGGATCAGTCTACGAAACGTCAGCCTGAAGGGCCGCTTTTTTATCGAAATTCTCCGCGGCGGCCTGCCTTCATTCTTTAGACAGGCGCTTTCCGCCGTGGCGACCGCCGCGCTCAATACGTCGGCGGGTATCTATGGTGACGCCGCCGTCGCGGCCATGTCCGTCGTGACCAAGACGATGGGCTTTGCCCTGGCCTCCGTGCTCGGCTTCGGGCAGGGATTCCAGCCGGTCTGCGGCTTCAATTACGGCGCGGGGCTCTATGGAAGAGTCCGACGGGCCTTCTGGTTCTGCATCCGGGTCGGCGCGGGCGTGCTGGCGGCTCTCTGCCTGATCGGTCTGGCATTTGCCCCGCAGATCATCGCTCTTTTCCGGGACGACCCGGAGGTCATTGCGTTCGGCGCGAGGGCGCTGCGGTTTCAGTGCTCCACCTTTACCCTGATGGCATGGGTGGTGATCTGCAATATGCTGCTGCAGAATATCGGCAGGACGGCGCCGGCGATGTTTCTCTCCCTCGCAAGGCAGGGCCTGTTTTTCATTCCCCTGATTTTGCTTCTGCCGCGCCTTTTCGGTGCAACCGGCATTCAGGTGAGCCAGCCGATTGCCGACGTAATCACCTTTTGCTGTTCGCTGCCGATGGGGCTTGCCGTCTTGAAAACTTTGCGGGGTGGTGAAGAAGATGACTGAGGTTTATCTCGCGGATATCCGGGAGCTCGTTCCCCTTGGCGATGCCGTTTATGAAGCCCTTCCCGCCGCGAGAAGAGAAAAGGCGCTCTCCATCCGGAACCCGGAGGAGCGGCTACGTTCTGCGGCGGCCGGCCTGCTGCTCAAATTCGTCTTCGGAGAAACGCAGGCGGCGGCCCTGCTGCAAAATGAGCACGGGAAGCCTTTCTTTGAGCACGGCCCGGAATTTTGCCTCTCCCACAGCGGGTTTTATGCCGTCCTGGCAAAAGGGGATTCTCCGCTCGGGCTCGACATCGAGGCACCGTCCACCTATCGCGAAAAAGTCGCCGCGCGGTGCTTCACGCCGGAGGAACAGTCCTTTGCCCGCTCGAGGGAGAACGGATTCGGCCTCGTCTGGACGAAAAAAGAGGCGGTGCTGAAAGCCTCCGGCGTCGGTTTTGCGCTGTCTCCGGCGTCGTTCTGTGTGCTGGAGACTCCCTGCGCGGCCGGAGGAGTTTTCTATTATTTGGCCGAAGCGGAGTATGACGGTTATGCCGTTGCGCTCGCCTCCACGGAAAAAACCGATGACATCCTTTTTTGCCCGGTCTCTGCAGCGGAACTGCTTCAGGAGGAATGGGCAAAATGACGATGCTGCCAAATAAAGAGCTGGCCTGCGGGCTTGACGAATGGAGCCACTTTTCATGAGACGGATGTATTTATGTACCGTCCCATTAAAATAAAGGCCGTGCCTGATAAAAGCCGGAAGGCGGTTCCGGCAAGCAAAACTGCTTTACACGAAGCAATATACCTGTATGCCGCAGCATGAAGAACAGGAACGCTTCAGAGGAGGATAAAATGAAAATCTGTATTTTGATGGGAAGCCCGCGCCAAAACGGCAATACGGCCACGATTTGTGTGCCGTTCCGGGAGGAACTTGACCGCCTCGGCGTGGAATCTGTTTATATTCCGGTGGCGGAGAAGCAGATTTTGCCTTGCAGGGGATGCTACGCCTGCCAGAATGTCAGCGGGGTCTACGGCTGCCCGCAGCAGGACGACATGGAAAAGATTGTGGAGGCGATATGCGCCTCCGATTGCGTGGTCCTTGCGACGCCGATCTATATCTGGTACTGCACGGCTCAGTTAAAGGCGGTTATCGACCGTTTTTACGGCATGAATAAATATTATGGAACGGGAAAAGGCTCCCTCTGGGAACGGAAACCGATGGCGCTGCTCGTCACGCAGGGATACGATACGGAGTACGGCGCGGGGCCGTTTGAGCTCGGAATGAAGCATTTCTGCGAGCACGCCGGACTGCGGTATTTCGGCATGTTTTCTTGCCGGGATATCGACGGGATTGCGGATTTCCAGACGGAGGAGGCCGTCTCCGGCGCGAAACAATTTGCGCGGCGGCTTGTCGCTTTACTAAAGGACGAAGCGGAAGATCTTTCCTGCATATCCGGAATAAAATAAAAGACGGCCGCGGAGCGATTGGTTCCGCGGCCGCCTTTTTTACGCCCGTTTTACGAACCCGATGTGGCGCCGATGGTGAAGACCCACTGGCTGCTGCCGGTGTAGTCCGCACAGTCCGAAGTGACCGCGATCGTCAGGCAGTAGGTTCCCGCGTCGGTCGGGAGAAGATCGGTGATGCTGCCGTCCGAGAGAAGAACCGTTTCGGAATAGTCCTCGGAGGGGACGTCCACGATGCTGAACTGGACGTATTTGCCGTCGATCTCCACCGTATTGCCGTCCGCGTCGGTCGCGCCGTTATAGACGATGCTGACCGTGTCGCCGGAAAGAACCGTGTCGTCCTCGTTCACATGGAAGGTGAGCGCCGTCTTTCCGGAGGCCTCGGCATAGTCGCCGACGCCGCTGAAGCTGTGGATGGAGGCGGTGATCGTGAAGTCCACGGAGGGCTCGCTCAGTTCCGTCGTATTTTCACCGGATGTCTGGCCGCCCTGAGGTTCCTGCGGAACTTCGCCGTTTTCCGGCATCGAAGGCATCTCGCCGGAGACGTTTTCACGCATGCCGGGCTGTTTTCCGGAAGTCCCGTCGAGGTTGCCCTCCGGCATTTCGGGGGCTTCGCCGTCCTGAGGCACCTGTGCGTCAAATCCCTCCGGAGGTTCCTGCGGGTTGAAATTGCCTTCCGGCATCTGGCCGCCAGGCTGCATGCCGCCGGTTCCCGCAGCCCAGGAACTCAGGTTTCCGGTGTACTGCTGCTGAACTCCGTTTGCATAAACATGGTAAGTCGTATCCTCCGCAAGATCGGCAGAGCTGAACGTGAAGCTCTGGAAGGCCTTTTCCATTGCCGTTTCAAGCAGCACGCCGCCGTTCTCATCCTCGATGCGGATGGTGGTGCCGGCGCTCTGCGTGGCGGCAAAGCTCAGTTCCATATACGGCTGGGCGGAGTCCGTGCTGACCGCGTCGTTGCGGCTGCCGGAGGCGATCACGACGCCGCCGTTGATCAGAATGTTGCCGTCCGCGTCGATGCCGCCGTCTCCGGTCTGCGGATTCGCCATCGCAACGATGGTTCCGCCGTTGATGATAAGATCACCGTTGGAGTCAATGCCGTCGCCCTCGGAGCCCTGTCCGGCGTTGATCGTGAGGGAGCCTCCATTGATCGTGCAGACGGATACGCCGTCCTCGTTGGTGTTGATGCCGTCGTCCATGGAGGAGATGGTGATCGTGCCGCTGTTGACGATCAGATGCATCTCGCTGTCAAGACCCTCGTTGTCGGCGTTGATTGCGAGGGAGCCTTCACCGTCGAAGGACATCGTCATTTTGCTGTAAAAGGCGCCGTCAAATTTGTAGAGTTTATCTTCGGTGCCCTCTTTGTAGATCTTTGCGACATGGGAGCCAGTGACGGTGTTTTCGCTTCCGTCGGCAAGAACCACCTGTGCGCCGGCCTCCGTGGTGCTCTCCGTCTCATATACATTATAAAAGATGACGGCGGGCGCGACCGGGCAGGTGATGTCCGCGCCGTCGAGGATCAGCTTGACGACCGCGCTCTCGTCCGTTGCGGCGTCCTCCCCGAGATCGACGGCGATCTGGCCGTTGGAGAGCGTGCCGGTTACATGATAGCTGCCCGGCTGCGTGATCGTGAGCACGGTGGTTCCGGCGGCTTCTTCGGCGGTATGCCCGTCGGATTCGCTGCCGGCTCCGTACGTTTCGTCATGGCCGGCTTCGTAATAAATGACCGGAGCGCCCACATAGACCGCGTCCTCCGCGTTTTCGGAAGCCGCCGCTCCGTCCACCGTGATACCATCGTCGCCGAGGACGATCTGAACCGCGTCGGCGTAGGCGTTCTCTTCACCGGAACCGCTGTTTTCGGAAGATTCGGCCTCTTCTCCGGTGGAGCTGCATCCGGCCAACAGTGCCGCCGCCATGCAGAAAGTCAACAGAACAGAAAGGAATTTTTTCATAGACTGCCTCCTTTTTGAATTCGAGGGTACTATAACATGGAATCATTTCAAGAATACGGAGGAATTGTTAAGATTTTTTGAGCGAAGCGGCAAAAATCCGGCGGCAGTAAAATTTTGTTTGACAGAAACCGAATTCTGTTTAAGATATATATTATAATTTAAATGATTTTGAAGGTTTGAGGAAATGAAGACGGAAAGAATGTTTCCCCGCGCGGTCGTGACAAAAAAGGCGGAATTCTCCGTTTCGGAGGGGCATCCGTGGATCTACGATACGGAAGTGCTGTCCGTAAGTGAGGGTTTTGTGAACGGCGGACTGGTGGATGCGGTTACGGAAAAGGGCCGCTATCTTGGCACCGGTTTTCTCAGCACGGAGAGCAAGATCCGGATCCGCCTGATCTCCCGGAATGCGAACGACCGCTTCGACCGGGATTTCTTCCGCAGAAGGATTCAGTACGCATGGGATTATCGAAAGACCGTCATGGGAACGGATACGGACTGTTGCCGGGTCATCTTCGGCGAGGCGGATCAGTTCCCGGGGCTCACGGTGGACCGCTTTCACGATATTCTCGTCACGCAGACGCTCTCCGTCGGCATCGAAAAGCTCAAGCCCATGCTGTTTCCGCTGATTTACGACGTTTTAACGGAGAACGGGGAACTGATCTCCGGTCTGTATGAGCGCAACGACGTCGCGATCCGGCAGCTCGAGGGGCTGGAAGAAAACAAGGGCTGGTTCCCGCTGCCCGGCGTCGCCAATCCGGAGAAGACGACCACCTTCATCACGGAAAACGGTATCCGCTACCTCGTTGATTTTGAGAACGGCCAGAAGACCGGGTTCTTCCTCGATCAAAAATATAACCGCCTCGCCGTGTCGAAACTCGCCAAAGGCAGGCGGGTGCTCGACTGCTTTACCCATACCGGTTCCTTTGCCCTCAATGCGGCAAAGGGCGGGGCTTCTTACGTCAAGGCGGCCGACATTTCCGAGTCCGCTCTGGAGACGGCAAGGCTCAACGCGGAACAAAACGGGCTTTCGGACCGCATCGATTTTGTCGCGGCGGATGTGTTCGATCTGCTGCCGTCGCTCGAAAACTCGGCGGAAAAATATGATTTTATCATTCTCGATCCGCCGGCCTTCACCAAATCCAGAAAGACCGTCGCCGGCGCCGAGCGGGGATACAAGGAGATCAATTACCGGGCGATGAAGCTTCTGCCGAGAGGCGGCTACCTCGCAACCTGCTCCTGCTCCCACTTCATGCCGGACGAGCTCTTTGTAAAGATGCTTCACTCGGCCGCAAAGGACGCCGCCGTGAGTCTCCGCCAGATTGAGGCCCGCCAGCAGGCGCCGGATCATCCGATTCTGTGGAACGTACCGGAGACCGACTACCTGAAGTTCTATCTGTTCCAAATCGTCTGAAGCGCCGGGTACGCCTGTTTCGATGTTGGAGTCTCCGCCCGGAGACAGACTACTTGAAGTTTTACCTATTCCAAATTGTCTGAAGCGCCGGGCACGCCTGTTTCCGATGTTTGAAGTCTCCGCCCGGAGACCGATTACCTGAAGTTTTATCTGTTTCAAATCGTCTGAAGCGCCGGGCACACCCGTTTCGATGTTGGAGTCTCCGCCCGGAGACCGATTATTTAAAGTTTTATCCTATTCCAAATTGTCTGAAGTACCGGGCACACCCGTTTCGATGTTGGAGTCTCCGCCCGGAGACCGACTACCTGAAGTTCTATTTGTTCCAAATCGTCTGAAACGCCGGGCACGGCTGTTCCGATATTTGAAGTCTCCGCCCGGAGACCGATTACCTGAAATTCTATCTGTTTCAAATCGTCTGAAACGCCTGGCATAACAGTCTCCGCCGAATAAAGTTTTTCCCCGCTGTGGGATGCTCGAAAAAAGGCATGGAATTCTGAATTTTTATCTCTTTCGACTTATTTTCTCGGAAGAAAGGAAAGCTCATGGGAACCAACAACGTCATCAGAGAAAAGCTGACCCAATATGCGCTGCTCACCGCGGCGTCGCTGCTGATTATTTTCGGCAACTATTTCTTCAAATATCCGAATAATTTCGTATTCGGCGGCGTGACCGGCGTCTCCATCCTCCTGAGCAGGATGTTCACTTTGAGCACGGCGACCTATAACCTGATTATCAACATCGCCCTGCTGCTGATCGGAATTCTCGTGCTCGGAAAAGAGTTTGTCAAAAAGACGCTCTATGTCTGCGTGACCTCGACGCTTGGCCTTTCCCTGATGGAAAAAATTTATCCGATGGATGCCCCGCTGACCGATCAGCCGATGCTCGAGCTGGTTTTTGCCATTGTGATTCCAGGCGTCGCGGCAGCCATCCTTTTTAACATGGAGGCGTCGAGCGGCGGTACGGATATCCCGGCCATGATCATCCAGAAATATACCACGCTGAACGTGACCGCCGGTCTGTTTATCGTCGATCTCGTCATCACCCTGCTGTCGTTTGTCGTGTTCGACATTGAAACCGGTCTCTTTTCCATCACAGGTCTGCTCTGTAAGACGCTCGTCATCGACGGAGCGATTGAAAATATCAACCTCTGCAAGTATTTCACGATCGTCTGCACGGAGCCGGATCCGATCTGCGACTTTATCCACGAGAAGCTGCACCGCACGGCCACGATCTTCGGCGCGGAGGGTACGTACAGTCACCGTCAGAAATATGTGATCCTCGCCGTCATGCGGCGCAGTCAGGCGGTGCGTCTCCGCCGCTTTATCAAGGATGTCGAGCCGAGCGCCTTCCTGATGATCACCAACTCGAGCGAGATTATCGGCAAGGGCTTTCGCGGATACAACTGAGCATCCGACAAAGAGAAAAAACCTTTTCGGTATCCGATCCGCATTAAAATTTGTGCGCTTTGACGGAAAACCCCGGGGCAAAATTATGAAATTCGCTGCAGATGAATAAATTTTCAAAAGGGTGTTGACAGGATTCCAAAAGCGTGTTAAGGTAATCACAACAATTTCATACCGTTGTTTCGGAGGTCATTCTCCCAAACAATGATAGAGGCGCGGAAAGTAAGAGTATCTGTTGGCAAGGCGCGGCTGCCGCCGACAGGGAAAGGGCTTTTCGCCGAAATGGATACGCGGGGCCGCCTGTGTTTCCGTTGGGGCCGGAGATAAGATCTCCGGGACTGTCACCCTTTGGGTGGAGCGCTATCATTGGTCAGAAACATGATTTTTGTATGTTTTCGCCATGTGTGCTTTCCCATAAGGGAAGCAGGCATGGCGATTCTTTTTTATTCGTGCCTCGAAAAGAAATTGAAAGCTGAAACATCGAATTTTAATGATTGAAAGGGGAAAACAACGATGGCAAGAAGAATTTTTGCACTCCTCCTGTCTCTCGCGATGGTATTCGCGTTTGCAGCCTGCTCCTCCAATAGCGGAGAAGAAAGCGTCCCTGCCGAAGATTCCACCTCCGAGTCTGCGGACTCCACCTCCGAGTCCGCTCCTGCCGAGGAGGAAGGCGTTCTCACCGACAACGTGCTTTCCGTCGCCATGGAATGCGGCTATGCGCCGTATAACTGGTCCCAGGCCGATGATTCCAACGGCGCCGTGCCGATCCAGGACAGCGACGAATACGCCTATGGATACGACGTCATGATGGCCAAATACATCGCCGATTATCTCGATATGGATCTGGAGATCGTCAAGCTTGACTGGGATTCCCTCCCGCTCGCCGTCCAAACCGGAACGGTCGACTGTGTCATTGCCGGCCAGTCCATCACTGCCGAGCGGCTTCAGACCGTCGATTTCTCGAATCCGTATTATTACGCCTCCATCGTTGCGCTGGTCGACGCGAACGGTGCCTATGCCGGTGCCGAGGGCATCTCCGGTCTCGCGGGTGCCGCCTGCACCTCTCAGCTCAACACCGTCTGGTATGACGTCTGCCTGCCGCAGATCCAGGATGCCGAAATCCTGACTGCTCAGGAGAACGCCCCTTCCATGCTCGTGGCGCTCAACTCCGGCGTCTGCGACGTGGTTGTCACCGACAGACCGACCGCAATGGCCGCCTGCGCCGCCTATCCGAATCTGCTGATGCTGGATTTCACCGATACCGAAGACAACTTCGAAGTTTCCGAGGAAGAGATCAACATCGGCGTCTCCGTCCAGAAGGGCAACACCGAGCTGCTCAACGGCATCAACGAGGCTCTTGCCACGCTGACCGTTGACGACTACAATGAAATGATGAACGAGGCCATTGCCGTTCAGCCGCTCACAAACTGAGCAAATTATAGCGAGGGAGCGAAATCATGTCTTTGCCTTCTGATTTTAGATCGGAAGAGCGTCGTGTAGGGAAAG
>ERZ795053.444-NODE-444-length-52903-cov-19.142427_pt1 | contig 52903 bp, 42 predicted proteins | sample MGYA00375137_ERZ795053 | MGnify/ENA primary metagenome ERZ795053 (study PRJEB30182, sample SAMN05720284) | activated sludge metagenome | isolation source: Anaerobic digester | place: Hong Kong | collected 2014-12-17 ...
TTCTATCCAACATAGTCCACCAATACCTTTTTTGCTGTATCTGGTAATGAGTCCAAAGCGAGGCGAGCCTTATTTTCGTATTCCAGGGCCACTTGAATACTCCAGGACAAAGCTCCCATGTCTTCCAAAATCCCAACTACTGTATCAAGCCGGTCCTCTGATAAATCTCCCTCGTGTAACAACTTTACTAGCAGGCCGTGATCCGGATGATCCATCAGCGTAGATACAGCATATAGAACCGGCAATTTGTAACTGCCCACTGTGAGATCGGATGGTTTATCTGGCGAAACGGGTTTCAAGTCACGGCAATCAAGGACAATGGCGGTTTTCATTCCCAGACCGAATCCAAAATCGCGCAGGGCTTGAAGAATGTTTTCGTCAGTTGTATGCAGCCTTCCACCTGCCCACGCGCCCACTGCAAATAGTTCGGCCGTTGTAGCGATAATATGTGTAAAGTATTGCTCCAACGATTGGGCTGATGCGTAAGTGTTTGTGGGAAAGCTCTGATGCTTGGCTGCTAAAGCTCCGGTACGGCCGAAGCTGGCCAGTATTTCCTGGAAAGTCACAGCATCAGTGCCCAGGTGAGATAGACAAATATTCGTGGCAGAGAGTAAGGTGACACCAATGGGGATAGACTGCCCTAGCCCACCTTGTGCCCAGGGCTTGTTCGGAGCATCTTGATCTTGAATATCATCCAGCACCCTGGCTCCGAAGATATAAAACATCCAGGCTGCGGTTAAGGGTATAGAAGTTTCTGTATCACCCCCCAGGGCGGCATATGATAAAGTTGGGAGAACGTCGCTGTAGTTGCTTTTGACGGAAGCGTTTTCCCGCCTCTCGATCCAATACTCGACCGTTGACTCAAATTTCACCCAATCCAAAACAGGTAGAATATGTGCCCGTATGAATTCGTAAGTTCTGTGCCGTAAAAAATCTGTACGCTGTTGCAGGGGGTCGCTGGTCGTCATAGAAGACATCTGATAAGGACGCTTGCCATAACATGCCAAACAGTCGCTTAACTGTAAAGTAAGCTGGTTTGGCCTGTCGGCTAGAAAATATCTTTGCCATCAGCAGTGAAATGATAGAGAGAGTCACTCATTCCAAAAACCGCTGCCGGTCAGTGCAGGAATTCTACGCAAATCTATCAAAGCTACCTTTTCGAGTGTGTGAGCAGGCTGCTGACCAAATCCAAGACAGCGAGCAACTTCAACTGCGTCTTGAACCAATCGGTGGATACTTGTAGTTTCCTGACCTTCTAGTTTCTTGAGTACCATTAAAATGAATCCTCCAGGGAGTAATAAATGCCGAGCCTGTGGTGGATTGATCTTAAAGGTCTAGTCCCAGCACTCACAATCCCCGAATAATACTGGAACTCTTTCCAATTCCTTTTTGACCACTTTCTTGAGAGCCTTTTGACTTGGACGTTGTCCGAAACCAAGCTGGCGGGCCAACTTTGCCGCCTCTTGTACCAGGAGCATGATGTCTCCCTGGGTGGAAAGGGTCTTACCTATACTATTCTGCATCGTAACCTCCTAATCTGTTCCCAGACAAAACTTTGACAGTTAATCAGGATCGCATTCCCAACAAAAGAGTACGCTATTGTTAAGAAGATCATGGGCCTGGGATCTATTTGAGATCAATTCCGCTACTACTTTCGGGCCTGGCTTCTGTCCAAATCCGAGACGGCGAGATAGGATTATCGCCTCCTGAGCTAGATGGATGATACCTTTTTGAGTGTTCGTTATTGTCAGGCTTGTGCTGTCCTGCATAGAAACCTCCAATCTGCTTCAAATCAGACTATGCTGGTCAATCAGGATCACACCAGCAATACAATGCGCCACAGTTGAGCAAATCATACGGTTGAGGCTTATCCGGGACCGGCCTTGCTGCCGATGTTTGACTTTGTTGTCCAAATCCAAAACGGCGGGCCAAATTCACCGCCTCTTGCGTCAAGCGGCCGATGTCTGACTGCAAACCCGTTGTAACGGCTGCATCGTTCATCCTTACCTCCTATACCAATACCTGCATAATTGCATAATAACAAATGTATCTCGATCATAATTTACTGTAAATTACACAATTGTGCGCCTCAAAATGTAACTACAGTATGATTACATCATACTTGGGTATGACTATTTTGGATTGGAACTGTACTTAAGTATGAGGTGTGCCTGGATTTTCAGAGTCAGCGCCAATGTTGTTATCTGGTGTTTCTGTGTCAACAATGCCTAGCTCCCTACAACGTATCATCGCGGCAGTGGCGTTTGTAACCCCCAATGCCCTGAACGCTTTGGTTAAATGGCTTTTGAACGTGGATTCCGTAATATTTAGATTCCTGGCAAGCTCCGCGTAGGGAGCATCGGGATCCGAGTAGATGGCGTTCAGGATTTCGATCTGGCGTTCTGTGAGGTTTACCGTTTCGCTTTTATCTTTCTTATTGCCAAACAGCTTTTGAGAGATGGTTTCACTAAAATACACTCCGCCTTTGTTCACAGTTTCAATTGCGCTTGGGAGGTTAAGAGAAAGATCGTCGGATTTCAGCAGGTAGCCCTTTACACCCCTGCTTATAGCCCCCTTAATCAAGACGGGGACATAGTGCTGCGTGAGGATAATAATGGCTGTTTCAGAGTGGCTTTCGATTAATCTTGAAATCGTGGGCAAAGCCTGAAAGCGTTGCCCTTCCTGGCCAGCACTCTGTGGCATACTTAAATCTAATAACAATACATCAGGCTTGTGTCGTTCTACCAGGGCAATTACTTCCTCCCCCGTTGAACCTTCACCGGCCAGATTCATATCTTCACGTTCATTTACCAGGCTGCGAACGGCTTGCCTGATAAGGGGATGATCATCTACGGTAACAATTTTTATCATTTTCATTTGAAGTCCTCGATTACATTTAAGAAGTTATAATCTATGCACACTACCATTACATCCTCAATGACGGCCGGCGTAAGAACCGGTTGGTTCTTTTGCTGGATATAGAGAGATTAACATGGCGCAAACGAATAAACGAGCTATCCACGCAGACCTTAACGAACTTATGAACATATTGTCAAAGCCGCGCCCGAACGGGAGCAAGGCTCTCCAGGACACCCGTGATGCCCTGGTTTCCTGGTTGTCTGATCATGAGATACCGTACATGTACCACTCATATCAGGTGCGACCCTACTTTATGGAAGCTGTTGGCCTATCCTTACTTCTGCCACAAGCCTTGTTGGTACTGGCTATATGGTTCAGGTTAGGCTGGCCTTCGCTCATCATTGCTGTTGTTGGTCTTCTTGTTGCCCAATTAGAAGCAAGAGGAACCCCGCTTCTATCTCGAATTGGGACTGATGAAAGTGAAAATATCATCATTGAATTTGCCCCTTTTCAGCCATCGCAAGAACTTATTTTAAGCGCCCATTATGACTCGAAGACTGAGCTAATGGATCACAGGCTGCGTGCTGTCTTTGTTGATCGGCTACCCATCGCGGCTGTGTTAAGCCTCATATTGGGCATTCTAGGTTTGGTTGATGGATTCTTGAGACCATCATCTGATATTGCCTATTACATCGGGATTGGGCTTTCAATCCCGCACATCATTTTGGTGGCAGGTGTCGCGGCCAACTTCATATTTGGCCGCTTTGCCAAACCACCAAGCCAGGGAGCAGTTGATAACGGTGCGGCCTGTGCCATTCTCTTAGATTTAGCACGCCGTCTAAAGGATAGAGACCTTACTTTGAAGCAAACCAAATTAACCATAGCGTTGTTTACGGGCGAGGAAATTGCCGCCCAGGGTTCGGCCGCATATGTCGCTGATCGGGAGTGGCCTTTACCTGTAATCGCCCTTAATCTGGAATGGTGCGGACAAGATGGCCCGTACATTACGTGGAACAGGTTTGGTGGTGGCCCCATTCCTGAGTACCTTGCAACATCAGTCTTGAATGATGCAGTTGCGGCTGCCGTAAACCACTTTGAACAGGAAATTAAGCCGTTGGAGGGGCCAGTTGGCACAGATTCAGTGCCTTTTCTGGCAAAAGGTATTCCGGCGACTTCAATAGGGATGATGGATCGAGAGTTGGGGATTGAGGGTTTCCACCGGCCGGCTGACAACTTAGAGCGAGTAGTCATAGAACGAATGCCGGAGACAGAAAACATCGTGGCCCATATCCTGGCCGAGTATGACAGCGGTAGCCTGGCGGTTGGAAAATAACCTGCTGGATAGACAAGCTGCGCTGATCTGGTCTTGCGCTTCGCTCTATCCAGTATCAAAGTTGTCATTGCGTATTACTATGATTCCTGTACTGAATAAGCGCACTGCATTGAGGAACTGGCACCACGACTGGCAGAAGCCAAAAACAACCAATGCCACGTGTTTTTTGTCGATGCCGCTCACTTTGCGCTACTCGTTTTCAACTCTAAACTCAAGTTAGCTACAAAACCGCAGAAAGATACCCGAAAAGGCCAATGAAGGCAAAAATATCCCGGTACACAGCTAGATGGTTCGTTGCCGCCCCTACCGGGTGTGGTAAAACTCACCGCATTTGATAGGCAATGGAGTTTTTGTGTCGATGAATATCAGGCCATTTCGTTACACAGACCTGGAGGCGCTGATCCGCATCGCGGAAGTGTCCTTTGCTGAAGAGTACACCGCTCGTGGGGAAACGCCGGCCAGCTTTGCCCGGCAAGTTCGTATGGTCGCCCGCGGCCGTATGGTTCCTTTCAAGATGTTGTCGGCACTGGCCGGCATTCAGTGGGAACTGTTTGTGGCCGAGGTGGATGGAAAAGTAGTCGGTTGCGGCAGCAACCAGGGCTGCAAACAGACGGAACTGTCTAACCTGATGGTTCACCCCCAGCACAGGCGACAAGGCATCGGCCAGGCGCTTTTAGAAAAACGGCTACAAAGTCTTACCGAAAAAGGATACCCCTTTGTCACAACGACTATATTGGCCTCAAACCAGGCGTCCCTGTCCAACGTTGGCAAACAAGGATTTGAGGTTTTTGACCGGTTCAGCCGGCGGATATAGCCGTATTTAAGGCGGTGGAAGCGCAAGCCGCCGAGCCGACCTGGTTGCAGGTTCAGGGTTTGGTAGCGTCGTGTTACTTCTTGACGTTGGGCGAGCGTCTACTGAACCGGTTTACAAGTACACAGGGATGGACCCGGGCATTTACCAAAGAGGAAACTATCGTTGGCTCCTGGCGGCCACCACTTCGAGCGGCCAGGACAAGGGAGTGCTGGCCCGGCCGGTCATGTTAGCTGAAGCCGCCACCTGGCTCAGGCAGATGGGCAAAACGGCCGTACAAATGGCGGTGCCGGAAGGGCGCGAGCAACTGGCGGCGCAGTTAGAGTGTGTCGGCTGGGTGAAATGCCAATCCTGGCCGCGTCTGGTTAAATGGTTGAAATGACAGGGGCAATGAGCGAAAAACATCTGGAATGAGTCCGGCGTATCTGCGCCGCGCTGCCCGAGACGACGGAAAGGCTTTCGCATGGCGAACCGACCTTCTTCGTCCGTAAACGGGTCTTTGCCATGTTTGCCAATAACCATCACAACGACGGCCGTATCGCCGTCTGGTTACCGGCGCCGCCCGGTCTCCAGGAGATGCTGATCCAGGCTGCGCCAGAAAATACTTTAGGCCGCCCTACGTCGGCGTGCGCGGCTGGATTGGCATCGAGCTGGATAACGTCGGCGACGAAGACCTGGCCTTTCATATCCGGGACGGCTGGCGACTGGTGGCGCCAAAAAAGTTACAGGCTGTCGTTGACAATCCTGCCGCTGAGTCTAAACCATCGAGACAGGCATGACGGCTACACAGGCTTAAGCGAACGTGCTGGTATGCGACTGGTCCTCATTCGACACGCTGAATCCGAACATGCGGTAAGGGGCCTCGTGGGCGGCCCGCTGGGCTGCCGGGGGCTGACAGCGTGCGGCTGCCAGCAGGCCGAGAGGTTGGCGCAACACTTTCACCGAACCGGCGAACTGGCCGATTGCGCCGCCCTCCTCACCAGCCCTTTCCCCGCGCCCGGCAAACGGCCAAACGCCTGCTGCCCGCATTGCCGGTTACGGCCGTAACTGAAGAAGCCGTTCTCTGCGAACTGCTACCCGGCCAGGCGGATGGGTTAACCTGGGACGCTTACCGGGCGCAGTTTGGTGAGTTTGATCTGGTGGCTGAACCGGAACGGCCGTTTTCTCCTGGTGGTGAGAACTGGCTGGAATTTTGCGGCCGTGTTCGCCGCACACTAGCTGCCCTGGGCAAACAGTTCGCCGGCAAGACAGTCGCGGTCGTCACGCACGGCGGTTTCATCGTCGTTTCGCTGCTGGCGCTCTTTGACGTTCCCCGCCCGGGCACGGGGGCGCGCCTGCACGTTGATTACACCTCGCTGACCACATGGCGTCTGAGCGGCAGCGTCTGGACGCCGGCGGGATATAATGATACCTGGCACCTGGATCGCTTGGATGAATAGTCTCTCGTCCCCTAGCATTTTGCCGGTGTGGCCTGCTGGCGACTTGGCAAGTTTTTCCAGTCGTGGATTACTATGCGAATGTAGTAGCGAGTTACAACGTCTCCCTGCTCATCACCTATCGGGAGCTTTATCCACCGGCCTGCCTAAATCCAGACCAAGATACCCGCGCAGTAATTGCTCCAGGATGGCGCTCACCGAGCGTTGCTCCTGCACTTTTTGGGCCCTGGCGGCGGCCCATACGGGCCGGGTGACATAAACCGATCGTTTACGCCTGGTCACGCCGGATGGCGGTAGATACCGGGATGGCTTTTCCTCCAGCGCCAGGTAATGCTTGAGGAGACGTTCGCAGATTTCACTGGCCGTGGTGCTTTCAAGTTCGGCTCGCTCCAACGTGGCCGCCCACGCTTCGTCGGTGAGCTTAACGGAATGCTGGACCGGCTTGAATTGCAGATCGTCGCCCATGATTAGAACAACCTTCTTTGCTCTGGCTGGGTAAATACTTCCGGCAGCGGCGTACCCGGCGGCGTGAGTCGCTCATACCAGCGAGTCAAATAGTTGACCAGTTTGGGAAAATCTTTCTCCGGTATCAGCTGGTACGATGGAACTTTGAACTGCTTTTTGACTTCGGCGTGTACGGTAGCGTAATTCCCCTTCCCTTTCTTCTGGAGCATGGATCCCAGGATGGCGACGATATCCTGATATTGTTTGGCCTGGGCCGAATTGATGAAATCGGTGCCGACTAGACGCGCTTCCAGGCTGGTTAACCGCTCCTCGACCTCTTGCAATCTTTCCTTTTGCTGGCCCAGGTCACGGCGCATGGCGGCCGCTTCGTCCATTACCGCGTAGTATTGCTGTTCGGCCGGTGGCGCGGTCGCATCCAGTTCAGCCAGCATGTCTTCCGGCAAGATTTCCGAACGGAAGGCGGCCCAGGCCACTTCGGCAAACTCGCGCTTGAAACGAATAATCTGCTGGCGGCGCACCTGGTCCTTGATACGATTGGCGTCAATCGTGCCCAACCAATAGGGCAACCGGTTCAGCCATAGGCAAAGAACCTGCCGGGTCTGAACGGCTCCCTCTTCCCCATATGGAACCTGCAAAGGTAACTGCACCAGGGCGTCGCTGATGGCTTCGTCGCGCCGTATGCGCTGCGCCTGGGCGTTGGCATCAATTTGCAGGGCGTCGCAAACCCGATTCAGGGGCAGATACAGCCTGCGGTCGCTGGCTAGAACAACCGAAAATATCTCACCATAGAAGTCAAACGGAAACTCGTCAAGAGATGTCAATGCTGCCAAGTTTATTCTCCATTACACACGCTGTTCTCAGGCCAAATTCGTAACCTTGTAACCTTTTAACCCATTATATCAGAAGATCAACGTGTATGACACACGTTGATCTCTAAGATCGGCGTGTATGATGCACGGCCATCTTTGTCTACCACGAACAGGCTTCTTTGCATGTCGCTGACGTAGGAATATGGCAAATTACCCAGCTTCCCCTGCCTCATTTAGCGTAGACGCTAGTATGAGATGCTCGTGGCCGTTTAATTGAAGATAAGCCTGCTGGAGTAAAATTTCTACCTGATACCCAATATCCTTGCGGCGATATTTTGCGAGACGGCCGTATTCGGGAAAATCCTTGTTCTGCCAGGACCTGGCCCCTACCAGCATCTTGGCCAGGCCGCTGCGGGAGAATTGGCCCGGGTATTTGCGGACAACATCGAGGATGGTTTGCTGCAACGATGTGAGGTGACTTGATGATGACCGGGACATGCCGACAAAAACCTAGAAGGGACTCTCGCCCGTCAAGTCCTGATAGAATTCATTTAGCCAAGCCATAGCCTCATCAAACCTGGATATGGGCAAATACCGGTATTTGGCAATGCCGAATTTTCGGTAGAATTCGCCCCAGGTAGCACCAAATTCATTCCGTCCTGTTTGCTTTCCTAGGGCAATAGCAATGACTTTGATCGCCTGGCTAATTTGTGTAGCCTGGCTTTCGCTGATGTACCGGTCTTCCTGGTGCATATCGGCTTCGATAGTTTCCAGGCGACGACCGTAGTCTTCTAATTGACGGCCGTGTTCATCTATACGCACTTCCAATACAACCTGGTTTCTAGCCAGTTTCATAATGGCCTGCGCGATCTGGTATGCCTCTACAACATCGTCGCTGGCACGCTTGAGTAGCTCATCAAAGCTCGGATCAGCCGTGAGCCGGCCTTCTTGAAAAGCCTCCCAGAGGGCTTTGGCCGCTTCTTCCTGGAATTGTTCCAGCTTCGGGCGCACCTCTTCACTAACTGCTTTTGTACTAATGCCTGATAAGAGAAGCGGTACGAGATCGACACGGATCACGTAGGCTTGTTGCTCACCGCGTTCAGGCGTCAAGATGGGTATTTGTTGTAAACCTTTTTCCAGTACACTCTGTCTTCGTATCCGTCTTGTTTGTGCCTGTGCATCAATCCCCAATGCATTGCACAAATGCCGCAGAGATACATAGATGTGACCATCACTAGCCCGTATTGCGACAAGTTCATCTTCGTAAAACTCGACCGTTTTTTGCTCAACGGCTTGCAGGGAACGATTACTATCTACCATGATCCTTCTCCATTCGACAACTTTTTTAGTGTGCTTAGCAGCCTCATTATGCTACCAGGCTAATGTTACAAGACGATGGGTAGCCAAAATGGCTACCCATCGAAAGCTTCCTGTGTCCGGGCAAACGCTCTGCACATTTACCAATTCCTCAATTTGGGTTCCAGTTTTACCTCTGCCTCTTCCAACTCTGGTCGGATACCTCTATCCCATTGGGCTAACCCTTCGTCGATCAACCAGCGAGCAATACTCGTTTCGGGAATGTGCAACGTGCGGGCTAACTCTTTAATCCGCTGCAGTTGACCAGGTGTGAAGGTAAAGGTGCGGCGAATGTATTGTCCTGCTACCAGACTAGACCCTACCGCTTTGGCTTTGTCCGTGGCCGATACATCGTTCAAAGGGTTGGCAAAATCCCCCTTCTTGGCCCGCCCGCCAGCTTTGGGTTTTGGCGGGTCAGGTTCAGGCATCGCCTTCATAGCATCCAGGGGATTATCAAATTTCTTATCCATGATAGACCTTCTCCACCAGCTTCCAGTAAGCCTGGGCGGGAGTAGAATCGCTCGCGTACTCGAACAGCGTTAACCCTCCAGAGGCGGGTGCCTGCTCTACGACAACGCTTTGGGGTATTGGCTCGGCCACCCGTGATTTGCCGTAGCTCTCAACTAACGCCGCTAACATCTGCCGGGCCAATATTTCCCGGGCGCGAACAAATGTGGGCACGATGACTCCCACTTTGATGTCAATCCCCTTGGCCTGGGCCTCAATGATGTTCTGTGTGTGCCGCGCCGCTCCACCGACTCCCAGGTAATCTACCTTAACCGGCACAATCGCCTCGTCCGCAAAATGGTAAACGGCCGTACTCAACATGTCGAGCGACGGCGGGCAATCGAGGATAATGTAGTCGAAAGTGGCCATGGCTTTGGCCAGGTGTGTTTGCAACAACTGGTTGGTCGGAACTGCCTTCCGGGATTGTCCACCAAACTGGTCAAACACACTGCTGAGGGCAGCGTTGGCCACTAATGTGAGCTTGGCATCAGCTAGCGCATCGCTGGCAGGTAAGACCCAGAGGTTGGGACGAGACGGTCCGCCACTTTCACTACGGTCGGCACGCAAAATGGCCTGTTCAACCGGTACGTCGCCGGTCAGCACAGTTGCGAGGTCCCGACCGTTTAGCGACAGACCCAGGCTGTGAGCAACGTTACCCTGTGGATCTAAATCCACAATCAAAACATGCCCTCTGCCCTCAAGTTTCTGCGCCAACCCATGCGCCAACGTAACGGCCGTGGTGGTTTTCCCCACGCCTCCTTTTCTATTCACAACAGCGTAAATTTTGGCTTTCTTTTCCATTTCAAATGTGTTCCTGTTGCTTTGTACTCAATTGAGTAACTAAATAATCAAGATGATTAACATTATACTCAATTGAGTACAATATGCAAGAGTTCATTATAAACACAATTTTGCGCCGGGATTTTGGGAAAACTTTTGCGCAGCGGGCTTCTCAGACGCGCTACTCGAGGTAGAAATATACGTTTTTGGGGAAGCATAGCAGTGGGGTGGGGGGATCGAACAGGCCCTTTCGATGAACTATACGTTGCTGCTACTGAACGTGGAGGCCACGAAAGAGATAAGGGCAACGGCCGTGTCTTCCCCTCCCCTACTGATCGGCAGTCATTTATTCAGCCAGATCACACTCGCACAAATTGACACTCCGGTTGAATCTTTGTATGCTCCTGGCATGGTAGCTATCCAGCGGCCGGATCGTCACTTCCCGAGAATCACAAGGGAAGTCATCCAACATGCAGAGGGGATGACGGACATTCACCCGGATGGCAAATAGCTGCCCGGTAAGAGCGAGATACATGTTCTCTCGCTTTTGTTTATCACAGCAGAACTATCGGGATGATCGTTTTGGAGTGGTACTACAGAGATGCGCAGGCGATACAGGCTTTGTACCGGGTGTCTCTCCAGTAGTAGTACCACTTCTTCCCCTGACCAATTCCCCTAAGAAGTACCGACCGTGCTGCCCAGGTACCGCCTATCATATCGCTGTACCACCATCAGTACCGCCCGCAGTATCGCCCCCTGTACCGGCAGTCATTTGCGCTTGAACTGCTTTCACAGCTTCATAAGCAGCGCCGCCGGTATAGCCAAACAGTTCCCGCTGCACAGCCCGTAGCGACCATCCCTGACCCAATAGAGCGCGAATTTGTTGTTCGATTTCATCTTCTTGTTGGCGTGAGGTCGTTACCGGTATAGCATCCGTTTCCAACCACGATGGGGCAGGGTAGGGCGCAACCGGCCGGGCCGCCAGGAAACTGCAAATCTCCTCATCGCTGGGGGCAAAGGCTACGCCGCGCAAGAGCTGATCCATCACCGTTAAGAATTGGCGCGGCGGCAGTTGCTCGGCGCCGCCGGTGCCCAGAATGACACGGCTGGCATCGCCGTCCTTGACGCGAAAAGAAAGAGGCAGGCAGTTGCGCCGGATGCGTAAGTCCAGGCTCTTGTGGGTGGGGTCCTGCAAGGCCAGTGCCAGGTGGACGCCGGCCTTGCGGCCTTCGGCGGCAATCATGCGAGCGCCACGCCACAGCTCCCGCCGTTCATTGGTAGGGAGGGCATCGGCCAGGTTAGCGAATTCGTCCATCACGGCCAGGATGCGTGGGGCAGGTGGATGTGGTAGCCGTCCCCAGGTGCTGACGCCGGCTTCGCGCAAAGTAACAAAACGTCTTTGAATCACTTCGTATAGCAGTGCAAGGTGATCAATAGCGTGAGACGGATCCTCAAGCAGCACGGCATGGGCGTTCGGATGCTGCTGGAAAGGCAGAAAATCCAGCCCAGAACGGTCGTAAATCGCCACCTGCCACCCGGATGCCAGGGCAGAGGTAATAAGCGGCCGCAAGCCAAAACGGGTCTTGCCGCTGCCGCTGGTGCCGGCCATGAGCAGGTGGGGATAGGCTTCCGGGTCGGCCACCAACAAACCATTGGCGCCCATGCCCAATGGCAAACCGTTGCCCTGCCATTGTTGGTGCAGGATGGACCAGGGCGCATCGGCGGGAAGCTGCAACTCCGGCTCAATGAGTTGCGGGGCAGATGATGGTCCGTGCGCAGGCGCAGGCTGGCGTTGCGGCCGCGGCGCAGGCAGGACAATAGGGTAGGGGGGATGAGCCGCCTGGCGCAGTTCTATAGCCTGGCTGCGGGCTGTCGTCTGGTTTTGCAGTTCAGGCGTAGCCAGTTGGGGCATGGTGATACTTTCGCCCTCTACGGAGATGACTGGGCCAAAGAGACGGCTGGGGTCCAAAATCGTGCGACGGCCGTTTGGCCCATCCAACAACACCAGCGGCCGTCCAAACGGCCCGTTGGCAATCACCCGCTGCCGGGCATCCCAAGCTTTCATGGCGATGATCAAGACCCAACTGCCCAAACCGGTTAGCAAAATAAGCAGGGCAATGCCGATAAACCAGGGGCCATAGGTTTTGAGGGGCTGCAGACGGCGTTCTCGTTCCAGCAGCATCGCTTCCTGTTGGGCGGCGGCCGCCAGGCTAGTGGCTGTCGCCCGGACTGATTGGGCGGTGCCGGTGGCCTGGATGCTGTCATGGGTGGCCAGCGCCACGGCCGTGGCCGTTGTCACGTTGGCATCGTGGGTTGCTGTGGCATGGGCCGCTTGAGCCGTAGCCGTGGCCACGCTGGCTTGGTAGGTGGCGGTAGTATAACCGGCCTGGGTTGTCGCCGTCGCCTCCTGGCTGGCGCGGGTGGATTGGGCTGATGTCGTTGCTGTCGCGGCCGTGTCGGTGGCCATGAGCGCGTGGGCAATGGCGGCCGCTTCCTGAGCAGCGACGGTCTGGGTAGCAACCGCCGATTGCCGGTAACTCTCCCAGGCGGCCGTGGCTTGCAGGTCGTCCGGCGCGTTGCGTGGCACGGCCGGGGGTGGCGTGCCGGCGCAGGCGGCTAGTAATACCAATCCCAGCAGGATGATTAGAAGGATTCCTCGATGTCCCATGGCGTATTCTCCCAAACGCTCCAATCCAGTTCCGTCTCCCAACCGGTGTCATAATGGGGAACCGGCAACTGGACATGACCGGCCGGTAGCCCTCGGGCTGAGGGCCTTCGGCTCGAAGGCTGGGGGTGGGGAGCATGGTGAATCTGCATCCGTCTTTGTTTCAGAGGTTGTGTGCCAACCCGTCCAACCATCGCCAGCCGTCCGGTCACCATGCCCCACAAGAGCAATCCCACCACCAGCACCAGAGCCAAAGCCAGTAGAGCAACCAATAACAACATGCCAGCCACGGCCAGCCCGGTCACAACAGCCTGTGTCTGCATGGCGTGGGCAGCCGCTTCGTGTGCCCGGGCTTCAGCCACACGCGGCGCGTTCAATACGGCCGCTAACGCCACCAGCAAGACCAGGCACAAAAACAGTAAAAAGAGCAGTCGTTTCATGATCGTCTACTCCTCATCAAGCGACGGGCCGTCGTCCACTTCCCAGCCATGCCCGTTCTTGTGCAACCGGCCGGACTCCGATAACTCACGCACGTAGACCCCTATCGTTGACTTGGAACGGCCGATAGCTGTGCCTGCTTCAGCGAGACTGGCGTCCGGATGCTCAGCCAGATAAGCCAGCAAAGCGTCCTGCGCTTCGGTCTTGTTAGCTACTCTGACGGCGTTGGCGAGGTCTAATATGCCCAAATTGGACACTGTTTGCGCTTGATGCCGTTCTAATCGGAGATCTCGCAGTTCAGCCTGCAATGTCTCTTTCTGCGTTGTCATCCGTTCGATATTCGCGTTGAGTTTGTCCAGATCGGCTGTGTGTGACTGCACTAACTCGTCTAACTCGACTCGTTTAGCCTGAATCAACTCGTCCAGTTCTGTCTGCTTCTGGCGGATTTTCGCCGCCAGGTCGCGCAGACTCTGGAAGGTGGCCGCACGGCGCACAATTCCCTTTACCTGGTTCATGAGCAGTTCAAAGGACAGGAACAGGGCTACCGGCGGGATAGCGGCCAGGATGCGGGGTAGAAAATCCTGCGGCGCGTGGACGATGTTGAGGACAATGCTCAGAACGGTGAAGATGGCTACCAGCGCCCAGGGGTAGAGCGTCTTATCCCGGTTCAAACTGGCCTGGAGAACACTCAGGCTGAAGACGATGATGGCCCCATCAATAATGGCCGGGTAGAGCCAGGCCATGCCGCTGGCTATGCCGTTGCCGGCGGCCAGGTCTTTGAGGGCATCAAAAGAGAGCCAGAAGGCACCCCCGGCTAGAAAAGCTACCAGAACACCGGTAGAGATGGAAATGAGCTTATTAGCTTTAGACATTTGCACTACTCCTTGTCATTGCGCTGCGAATAGGGAAGACGTGGTGCGGGTTATGCGCCGCGCACCACGCTGGCCAAATAGCCCCACCTGACAACAAAAAAAGCCGTTCCCGAAGCTTCGAGAACGGCCGTTTGCTGCCAGATGAATGCACCCATTACCTGGTCATCTCAGGCATGTGATACACTTACACGCAGCCGGTGGTCTGTTCTCGCAGACTGCCGGTTAGACGTGCGTGAAGTGTCACCAGCACTTTGCGCACGTTGCGTTTGGGCTATTTAGTTCTAGGCATTATACTACGGTGTCGTAGGTTGTCAATCATCAGGGATTTCAATGTCGTCGCGGTAGGCACCCATTTTCTTGCGGCTATGAATATACAATTCCATATCTCCCGGCGTAGTAACCCAAAATTTCCCAACTTTTTGAGCTTGAAGACGACCCTTCAACGCAAGTTGGCGCAAGTAATCAGCGTTGAAACCATATAATTCGGCCGCCTCGGCCAGGGAAATAAGGCGGCCACTGTTATCATTGGGCAGTTCGTTTGGCATCGTGTCAAAATATCAGGATGGAACAATAGCCAGATCATGCAGTCAGTTCGAGGTCTATTACCAATTCCAATCCATTCTCCAAGTAAATAAGAACATCATCCCTACCGATACTACCACCACGTTTTTAAGCAGATCAAAGACAATGGTGGTTCACTGCTGCTCGTCGCGCTTAAACTCATGTCCATGAAGAAGGTAGGTCAAAACGATTTGCCAGCATTCCACACGAAAATCAGCTGGTAATAAGACTTGCAAGGCGATGTCCTTATTTTTAATAGTTAAACGCTATTGTAGCTTTTGTGCAAGAAACCAGTATTCTCCACTTCTAAGGCAAGCTACCGCAAATAATTCAGTATTAAAAGCCATACAACTTGGCCCTTTCAACCAACGAAAGCAAGAATGTTTTTTGATTATTTGGCATTATGTATCGCTTTAGAAACCAAATACCTCTTGACAATCCTTTCGCTAGACATAAAGCTATTATAAAATAGCTGTAACCGGTTCACAACCAGCGCATGGAAAAGTAATCATTAGAGGCGCAAAGAGTTATCCTGATTAATAACGAAAAAGGCAAGACATGGATGTTTTTAGGCTACGCAACAGACTGATCGCCGATTACACAGCGTACATCAAAAGCTTTATCACGATTCAAGATAACCGCATCGGCAAACATGTGGAAGAAGAATTACAAAAGGGTATTCTTTGGCCTGATCCCCTTATTCAACTGAACCCCAACTTTCAACAGGGCGCCTGGATTGAGGAGCTTGTCACTCAGGGCGCACTACACGCCAAGGCTGGTCAGATTTTTCGCCTCGACAAAAACAAAAGCCCCACCGGCAAACCCATGCGACTGCATCAGCATCAATCTGACGCCGTCATCGCTGCCAGGTCTGGTGACAGCTACGTTCTCACCACCGGCACCGGTTCCGGTAAGAGCCTAGCCTATATCGTGCCGATTGTAGATCATGTCTTACGAGGAGGTAGCGGTCGCGGTATTCAGGCGGTTATCGTATATCCCATGAATGCCCTGGCCAATAGCCAGATAAACGAACTAGACAAATTTCTGCGGTACGGATTTGAAGATTCTTCACCGGTTACTTATAGACGATATACAGGTCAGGAAGGTGAGGCGGAACGGCAGGAAATTATTAACCACCCACCGGACATTCTACTGACGAACTATGTCATGTTGGAATTAATCATGACCCGCCCCAGAGAGCGGCGGTTGGTAGATGGTATGCGTGGGTTGCAATTTTTTGTGCTAGATGAACTTCACACCTATCGCGGCCGCCAGGGGGCAGATGTGGCCATGTTGGTACGGCGCGTACGTGATGTGTGTCAAAATCCGAAATTACAATGTGTCGGAACATCAGCCACGCTAGCCGAAGGCGGACCATTCTCTGAGCAACGGCAGAAAATCGCTGAAGTCGCTACCAAACTCTTTGGGGCCAGGGTCAAACCGGAGCGGGTGATTGGGGAAACCCTGCGTCGAGCCACCAAGCCGCGAGTCATAACCGACCCTGACTTTCGGACTCAATTAACCAAGCGGGTAGCTAATCAGCAGCAAAAGCCACCTACTGAATATGATGCGTTCGTCAATGATCCCCTTTCCATCTGGATTGAAACAACCTTCGGCTTGACAAGCGAAGCAGAAACCGGCCGTCTCAAAAGAGCTGAGCCGATTAGTATTACCGGAGACAAAGGGGCAGGGAAACTGCTTGCCGATCTAACTGGCCTACCCGTCGAAAAGTGTACGCAGGCTATTCAGGAAGTGCTTCTAGCAGGATATGAAGTGTTACAAAAAGACACGCCGTTTCCTGTCTTTGCCTTTCGCCTGCATCAGTTTATCAGTCGTGGCGACATGGTATATGCCTCATTAGAAGAGCCGGATACACGATACATCACGCTCAGCGGCCAGAAGTTTGTACCGGGTAATCGTCAAAAGGTGTTATTGCCCATTAGTTTTTGCCGTGAATGCGGCCAGGAATATTACCTGGTGAGTCGTATCACCGACCAGATGAGCGGCCGTTCTGTCTTTATCCCGCGTGAACTAAGAGACCAGACCAGAGAAGAAGATGAAGAACGTGGTTTTCTCTACCACAACCTGGCCAATCTCTGGCCCGACGATTTAGACACACTCGTGGCTGAAGAACGGCTGCCGGAAGACTGGCTGGAGCCAATAAAAGATGGTATGCGGGTTAAGTACAGCCAGCGCAAGAAGCTGCCCGAAGCCGTCATCCTCAACACAGCGGGGGAAGAAGTCAATGATGGCCTGCGCTATCACTTTGTCAAAACACCGTTTCCCTTCTGTCTCAACTGCGGTGTGACATACAGTGGCCGCGAACTATCCGATTTCGGCAAACTGGCTACACTTTCCTCGGAAGGGCGGAGTACATCTACCACGATTCTGAGCCTTTCGGCATTACGAACGCTGCGCCGTGATGAAACGCTCAGGCAAACGGCCAGGAAGTTGCTCAGTTTTACCGACAATCGCCAGGATGCCTCTTTGCAAGCCGGTCACTTTAACGACTTTGTGGAAGTTGGTCTCATCCGGGCTGCACTCTACCGCGCCGTGGCTGACGGGGGCGAAAGTGGTCTCCAGCATGATCAACTGGCCCTGAGGGTTTTCCAGGCACTCAACCTGCCGTTTGACCTGTACGCCATTGACCCACAAGGGGTGAGTAATCGGAGCAAACGGCGGCTGGCAGAACAAGCGTTTCGGGATGTATTAGGTTATCGGGTTTATCAGGACTTGCGGAGGGGCTGGCGTATCACCGCGCCGAATCTAGAACAATGCGGCTTGCTCCAGATTGATTATCTTGACCTGCAAGAGATATGTGCTGACAACGAGGTTTGGGCCGGTTGCCACGCGACCCTAACGACAGCCACGGCAACACAACGTTACCACGTATGTAAAGTGTTACTCGACATACTCCGCCGTGGCCTGGCCATTCGGGTGGATTACTTGGATTCCGTTTATCAGGAGGGGATGAAGCAGCGTAGCAGTCAACACCTGGCGATTCCCTGGGCCATAGATGAATCTGAACGCTTAACCCACGATTTTATTGCCGTACCTGGCTCTGTCCGTTACCGCAGCAACCGTGAGTATTTGTTTGTTTCGCCACGAAGCGGTTTTGGCATGTTCCTACGTCGGGCTGGTACGTTTCCCGATTATCACGGACCGAAGCTCCGACTGGAGGATACCCAGGACATTATCCAACAGCTGTTTGAAGCCCTGGCAGGAGAAGGATTGTTGGATCGTGTGGAAGAACCACAAGACAAAGAGGACTTCCCTGGTTACCAGTTAAATGCAGCATTGATGGTGTGGCGGGCTGGCGACGGCCGTTCCCCTTTCCATGATCCCATCCGTATGCCTCGGCTACCGGGAGAAACGAAAGTGTTCAATCGGACCAACCCGTTCTTTGTCAACCACTATCAGGCGATTGCCCTCGATTTGAAAGGTGTAGAGGCGCGGGAGCATACAGCGCAGGTCCCCAGCGATGAACGGGAAAGGCGAGAAGAAGCCTTCCGCAAAGCGGACTTGCCGGTCCTATACTGCTCGCCGACAATGGAACTGGGTGTGGATATTGCTCAACTCAACGTGGTTAACATGCGCAATGTGCCCCCCACACCAGCTAATTACGCCCAACGCAGCGGCCGCGCTGGTCGTAGTGGCCAGCCAGCCCTGGTCTTTGCCTACTGCACGACCGGCAGTCCGCATGACCAATATTTTTTCAAACGGCCGTCTCACATGGTCGCCGGTTCCGTCAGACCGCCACGACTAGATTTAGCTAATGAAGACCTGATTCGTGCCCACGTTCATGCTGTCTGGCTGGCGGAAACAGGGCAGACGCTTTACGATTCACTCAAAGAGTTACTGAATCTGGATGAAGAGCCGCCTTCTCTGGCCATCAAGGAAAACGTCCTGGAATCATTGCAAGTACCGACCGCCAGGAAACAGGCTGAACGACGCTTGACCCACATTCTAAACAGCATTGCTGACGAACTTCAGGAAGCTGCCTGGTACAATGACGAATGGCTGCACCAAACCCTGAGTCAGGCTATCCACCGCTTTGATGAGGCTTGTGATCGCTGGCGTGGTCTCTATCGGGCTGCTTTGCAGCAGCGGGATCGCCAGGACGACATTGTGCGCAGCCCCGTCACTTCTCCCCGTGAAAAGGAAGAGGCCAAGCGGCTGCGAGCCGAAGCGGAATCGCAGTTAGCTCTGTTGCTGGATGCCCGTGACATGAGCTATTCTGATTTTTACAGCTATCGCTACTTTGCCAGCGAGGGTTTTTTACCCGGCTATAACTTTCCTCGCCTGCCGCTCTCTGCCTATATTCCCGGCCGTCGCGGCCGTCGCCGTGATGATGCCGATGAATTTCTCTCTCGACCCCGTTTTCTGGCTATCTCTGAGTTTGGGCCGCGCAGCATCATCTACCACGAAGGCTCACGTTACGTCATTAACAAGGCAATTTTGCCAGTTAGTGAAAATGGGCTGTTGACCGCCAGCGCCAAAATATGCCCCGCTTGCGGATACCTGCACTTTATCAACAACGAGGCCAATCCGGATCGCTGCGATTACTGTGATGCCCTGTTACCAGGAGCCATGACGACTTTGTTCCGAATGCAAAATGTGGCCACCCAAAGACGGGATCGCATTAACAGCGATGAAGAAGAACGGGTACGTATGGGTTACGAACTGCAAACCAGTGTGCGGTTTACGGCCGTTAACGGCCGTCCGGCCTTCACTGTCGCCACCGGCAAAGCGGCCGATGGACGCGATCTCTTACGCCTGACTTACGGCAACGCCGCCACCATCTGGAGGGTAAATAAAGGCTGGCGCCGGCGACGCGACAAAGAAGTCCTGGGATTTGTCCTGGACATTGAACGGGGTTATTGGCAAAAGAATGATCAGGAAATGGAAACTGACGCGGATGATCCCGTGAGCGCCCGTACCCAGCGCGTTATTCCTTTTGTAGAAGACCGGCGCAACTGCCTGCTCATTGAATTCGCTGAACTGTACGACGCGCCCATTATGGCCTCGCTACAACCGGCCCTCAAAAGTGCCATCCAGGTGCTTTACCAGCTTGAAGACAATGAACTGGCTGCCGAACCACTTCCCACCTGGGATGAACGCCGTATGATTTTGCTTTACGAATCGGCCGAGGGTGGGGCTGGCGTTTTGCGGCAATTGGTCAGCGACCCACAAGCCATCAGAAATGTGGCTCGTAAGGCTTTGGAACTGTGCCATTTTGATCCAGACAGCAGAGAGGATTTGAAACGCGCACCTGGCGCAACCGAAGTGTGTGAAGCCGCCTGCTATGATTGTCTGATGAGTTACACCAACCAACCGGACCATCGCTTGCTGGATCGTAGCCTGATCAAAACGCCACTTTATGAACTGGCAAACGGTGATGTCAGCGTCAGCCCAACTTCGTTGGAGCGCGAAGCCCACCTGGAACGCTTGAAAGCCGCCTGTGAGAGCGAGTTGGAACGAGAGTGGCTCGATTATCTGAGCGAACGCAACCTCTTACTGCCTGATGTGGCGCAAAAGGTGATTGAAGCCTGCCATACCCGCTGCGACTTTTATTACAGTGACCGGGGCGTGGCTGTATACATTGACGGTCCACACCACGATGGGCCGGGGATGAAAACGCTTGACAATGAAACGGCCGATTGCCTGGTCATGGATCTGGGCCTGACCGTCTTGCGGTTTCGCTATGACAACAAAGAAGAATGGGATCATATTTGTGCCAACCATGCTTATGTATTTGGCAAAGTGAAGGCTTGATGATGCAATATCCTATTGGCTCCCTGATACAGGCCCGCGGCCGCGAATGGGTCGTTTTACCTGATTCCGAAGATGACTTTCTGGTACTACGGCCGTTAGGCGGTACTGATCTGGAGACAGCCGGTATCTACCTGGACCTGGAAGGTAACGATGTTCGGCCGGCTACTTTTGACCCACCTGACCCTAATCAGGTAGGGGATTATATTTCCAGCCGCCTGTTGCGCGATGCCGTGCGCCTGGGCTTTCGTTCCAGCGCCGGGCCTTTCCGTTCCTTTGCCCGCCTCAATGTCGAGCCTCGGCCGTACCAACTGGTGCCGTTGCTAATGGCTCTAAAGCTGGACCCAGTACGATTACTTGTCGCGGATGATGTGGGCATTGGCAAGACCATTGAAGCGGGTCTTATTGCTCGCGAGATGCTAGATCGGGGTGAAATCAAAAGGTTGGCCGTTCTTTGTCCACCCCATCTGGCTGAACAATGGCAATCTGAACTAAAAGGGAAGTTTCACATCCAGGCTGAACTAGTGCTGCCTGGCACGGCACGCCGTTTAGAGAGAAACCTTTCCGCCATTGGACAGTCTATATTTGATCTCTATCCTTTCGTCATCGTTTCTACTGAATACATCAAGACAGCCCGACGGCGAGATGATTTTGTACGTACCTGCCCTGAATTTGTCATCGTGGATGAAGCCCATACCTGCGCCTTTGATCAAGACAAACGCAGCGGCCGCCATCTGCGCCATCAATTGGTAAACGCCCTCTCCCAAAATCCACACCGCCACCTGGTACTGGTGACGGCCACCCCCCACAGCGGCAATGAAGGCGCATTTCGCTCTTTGTTGGGTCTGTTACGCCCCGACTTTCAAAGCCTGCCCCAAGATCTGTCTGGCCGGGAAAACGAAAAACATCGGCAGGAAGTGGCGCAACACCTGATACAACGCCGCCGCGCCGACGTGCGGGCCTATATGGAACATACCATTTTCCCCGAACGCGAAGATGCCGAAGAGACGTATACCCTGTCGCCCGAATACAAAAAGCTGTTTAATAACATCCTGGATTACGCCCGCGAGCGTGTTTTGGACAAAGAGGGCAGCCAACAGCGGCAGCGCGTACGCTGGTGGTCGGCTCTGGCTTTGTTGCGTAGTTTAGCGAGTAGCCCGGCGGCAGCAGTCGAGACCCTCAAAAATCGTTCAGGCACGGCCGAAACGGAAACTGTCGAAGAAGCGGATGCCGTGGGTGAGCGGGCCGTTCTCGACCTGGATGATGCCGAGGACAGCGACAACGTGCCGGGTGGACAAGAGGGGGACGACCAGGAAAAAACGCAGCGCGAACGATTGTTGCGTTTTGCACGCCAGGCAGAGGCCTTGAAAGGGTCTGAAGCGGACACAAAATTAAAAACAGCCATCAACATCGTTAAACAGCTGCTCAACGATGGCTTTAACCCGATTCTTTTTTGTCGCTTCATTCCTACAGCGGAGTACGTGGCGGCCGAACTGCGTAAAGCGCTGCCCAAGAAGGTTGAAGTGGCCGCCATTACCGGTCTGTTGCCGCCGGAGGAGCGCAAATTACGGGTCGAACAACTAGGCCAGAACCGGCCGGCCGTGTTGGTGGCTACCGACTGTTTGAGCGAAGGCATCAATCTCCAGATGTGGTTTGATGCTGTTGTCCATTATGATTTAAGCTGGAATCCCACCCGTCATGAACAGCGCGAAGGGCGGGTGGATCGCTTTGGGCAGCCGTCACCAGTCGTCAGGACAGTCACCTACTATGGTACCGATAACCAGATTGATGGCATTGTCCTGGACGTGTTGTTGAAAAAGCATAAGGCCATCCGCACCTCACTAGGAATTTCCGTGCCGCTCCCGGCCAACAGTAGTCAGGTGGTGCAGGCCCTCATGCAAGGACTTCTGCTGCGTGGCAGTAAAGTAAGCGCCAACCAGATAGCCATGCCTTTTATGGAAGAGATGACGGCCGCTGACTTGCAGTTGGATTGGGAAAATGTCAGCAACTGGGAAAAGAAATCTCGGACTTTATTTGCCCAGCATGCGCTGCAAAAAGCCATCGAAAAAGAAGTGGTGCAAGAATGGGAGGCGGTACGTGCCGCGATTGGGTCACACACGGACGTGGAGCGGTTCGTCCGCGAAGTGGTGCAGGCGCACGGCGGCTCTGCCAGCCAGAAAGATGGCGTTTGGAAATTCACTTTGCCCAACAACAAAGCGATTGTAGATGCCTGTGGTGGTCAGACGGAGTTCAGGGCTGGGTTTACGTTGCCTGTTCCTGAAAACGCCTATTACCTGTCACGCACCCATCCACTGGTTGAAGGATTGGCCGCCTACACCATGGAGTCGAGTTTAGATGCGCTGGCAGAGGGCGTGGCCAGGCGATGTGGCGTTATTCGCACCAGAGATGTCGCCACCCGAACCATTCTACTTTTGCTGCGCTTTCGCTATCACATTACGATTCGACGCGGGCATGAGGAAACGCCGTTACTGGCCGAGGCGTGCGATGTAATCGCCTTTCGTGGACGTGTCAACGCCCCGGAATGGTTGACTGCAAGCGAAGCGGAAGCCTTACTGCACGCTGAACCGGCCGCCAACATCACACCACAGCAAGCCACTGTCCAGATTGAGCGCACGTTAGCTGAAATGGAAAATTTACAAGACGGACTAAACCAGATGGCCCAGGAACGTAGTGAGGCATTAAAAGAGGCGCATATGCGCGTGCGCCAGGCAGGTAAACAAAAAGGCGTCACCTATGAGGTGCGCCCCAATTTGCCCACCGATTTGCTTGGTATCTATATTTTGCTGCCGGTAGTGGCTTGATTAGAGCAGGTGATCCAACCATGCAAACCGTAGCCCGCAATAATTTCACCACCGTCAAAACAGAAGGTGCCATTCTCCCGGCCGATTTACTACAGCGCATCGCCGATGGGAAAATGGCCGGGCTGCAACCAGCCGATTACCATCTGGCACCAGGGGAACGATTGAACGAAGCGATTACCCGCGCCTGGAATCGCTGCCGCGGTGTGTGGGAAACTTTCAACGAACAGCGCCAGCAACTATCAGAAAGTGACAGTGGCATCAGCTTGACCCGCGAACGCTGGCTACTGATCCTCTTTCAGGAGTTAGGCTACGGCCGCCTCGCCTTCCAACCACGCGGACTCGAACTTCCAGAAGATCACTCATCAATCCCAACCCGTCAATCGTCAGCGCCAGCCCGTTATCCCATCAGCCACCTGTGGCAGCAAACCCCCATCCATCTGGTGAGTTTTCGCCAGGAGCTGGATCGACGCGACCCTACGATTAAGCGCAGCCCGCACAGTTTGATGCAAGAGCTTCTCAATCGTTCTGACGAACATCTGTGGGGCTTTGTCAGCAATGGGTTGACGCTGCAAATTTTGCGCGACAACATCAGCCTGACCCGCGCCGCTTACGTGGAATTTGACCTGGAAAAGATGTTGACGGAGCAGGTATACGCCGACTTCACCTTACTCTGGCTCATCTGCCACCAATCCCGTGTAGAGACGTTGCAGGCAACGTCTCTACCAACTGATTGCTGGTTGGAAAAATGGTCGCAGCAGGCGGCCGAGCAGGGTACCCGCGCCCTGGACGCTTTACGCAATGGCGTGCAAGAAGCTATCGCCGCCTTGGGGCGGGGTTTTCTGGCCCACCCAGACCATGAGAATGAGCGATTAAGACAGAAATTACGCAATGGTACACTGAGCCGGGATGATTATTTCCGCCAGCTTTTACGGCTGGTGTACCGTCTCATCTTCCTCTTTGTAGCCGAAGATCGGGATTTGCTGCTACTGCCGGAGGCTGGCGAACAGGCACGTCATCGTTACGCTACCTATTATTCAGCCAGTCGCCTGCGCCATCTGGCTGAGGCGCGGCGCGGTGGCCCCTATCCAGACCTGTACCGAACGCTACGGCGTGTTTTCTTCCTGTTACGGGCGGGTTATCCCGATTTAGGCTTGCCAGCTCTGGGCAGTTTCCTCTTTTCGGAGCGGTCTACGCCGGCGTTGGATGAGTGTGACATCGCCAACACTGATTTGCTCAACGCCATTCGTGCCCTGGCTTTTACAGTTGAGGGGCAGGTGACACGGCCGGTGGATTACAAAAATCTGGGCGCGGAAGAGTTGGGCAGCGTTTATGAATCGCTACTAGAACTGCACCCTTTTCTCAATATTGAGGCGGCCACCTTCACCCTGGAAGTAGCGGCCGGTTCCGAGCGCAAAACGACAGGCAGCTATTACACCCCGTCTAGCCTGATTAACAGCCTGTTGGACAGCGCCCTGGAGCCGGTGGTGGCAGATAGATTGCAGGTGGCAGGCTCCGCCCTGACAGGCGCCAGCCTGAAGGGTGGCAAGTCGCATGAGGGAGCGGCTTTGGAAGAAGCCCTCCTTTCCATTAAAGTCGTGGACCCGGCGTGCGGTTCCGGCCATTTTTTGATTGCCGCCGCCAACCGGCTGGCGGCCCACCTGGCGCGGATACGCACCGGGGATGATGAACCCAGTCCTACAGCCCGGCGCGAAGCGCTGCGCGATGTAGTGCATCACTGCATTCATGGGGTAGATATCAACGAGATGGCGGTGGAGTTGTGTAAGGTGGGCTTATGGATGGAAACGATAGATCCCGGTAAGCCGCTGGGCTTTTTGGAACGTAACATTCAATGCGGTAACAGTCTGATCGGGGCGACACCGGCCTTGCTGCGCCAGGGTATTCCCGATGACGCTTTTACGCCTATTACCGGTGATGACAAAGCGTACTGCCAGGAGTGGAAGGCACGCAACAAGGAAGAACGAAAAGGGCAGTTGAGTATGCGCTTTGGCGAAGCGCCGTGGCAGCGGCTGGGCGATCTGGCCACGGCGATGGCCGAGTTAGACCAGATGGGGGATAAAACACTAGCGGAGGTGCGGGCGCAAGAAGAGACTTACGCCAAAATGGTGCTTTCTAGCCCGTATGAGTACAGCCATTTGTGGGCTGATACCTGGTGCGCCGCCTTTGTCTGGCTAAAGAATGACAGATTTGATTATCCCATCACCGAGCAAACTTTTCGCAAAATAGGGCGCAATCCCTTTGACGTGGCCCCTTGGATGAAAAAGGAAATCAAGCGGCTGCGTGATGAATACCAGTTCTTCCACTGGCACCTGGTATTTCCGCATGTGTTTCATCCCCAGCCCGTTGCAGGTGATGAAGGTGATGAAACCACAAAAGCCCTTGAGCGCAGCGATGTGACCGGTTGGGAGGGTGGCTTTGACGTGGTATTAGGCAACCCACCCTGGGAGCGCATCAAACTGCAAGAGAAGGAGTGGTTTGCCAGCCGCAGTCCAGAGATTGCCGGGGCACGCAATACAGCGGAGCGGCGCAAGCGGATTAAAGGGCTGCAACAGAACGACCCGGCGCTGTATGCGGCGTTCCAGGCCGACAAACGGAAAGCAGAAGGAGACAGCCATTTTGTGCGTAACAGCGGCCGTTACCCGCTGTGTGGCCGCGGGGATGTGAACACCTACACTCTCTTTGCCGAACTGAGCCGTCATGTACAAAGCGAAACAGGCAGGGTTGGCATCATTGTACCCAGTGGTATTGCCACTGATGACACAACTAAACAGTTCTTCCAGGATATCATGTATAAGGCAGCATTGGTAAGCCTTTATGATTTTGAAAATCGGGAGAAAATCTTCCCAGCGGTAGATAGCCGCATGAAATTTTGCCTGTTGACGCTGACTGGAACGGAACGGCCGGCAGCAAAGGGGGCACAATTTTTCTTTTTTGCTCATAACGTGGCTGATTTGCGCGATGAAGAACGGCGTTTTACGTTGAACGCAACCGATATTGCTTTGCTTAACCCCAACACGCGCACCTGCCCCATCTTCCGCAGCCAGCGGGATGCGGAACTGACTAAAGCAATCTACCGTCGTGTGCCGGTGCTGATACGAGAAGGACCGCCAGAAGAAAATCCCTGGGGTATTCGCTTCTTCACCATGTTCCATATGTCTAACGATTCCGGGCTTTTCCATACGCGTGAACTGCTGGAAGGGGAAGGTTGGCAACTGGATGCCAACCGCTTTGTACGGAGTGTGATGCGTGATGGCACGATCCATGAGGAGGTATGCTTACCACTGTATGAGGCAAAAATGCTGCACCAGTTCGACCACCGGTGGGCAACGTATGAAGGATTGGAGACACGGGACGTAACAATTGCCGAAAAGATTGATCCAACCTGCCTGGTTTTGCCGCGCTATTGGGTACGAGAAGAGGAAGTTAACGCGCAACTTAAAGGAAAGTGGAACTCAGATTGGGTGTTGGGATGGAGGCGTATTAGTAATACCACAAATGAAAGAACGTTTATCGTTAACGTTTTACCGAAGACTGCAACTGGTGACAGTGTCTTTCATCTTTCGCATCAAGTTTCAGAAAATACACCTGGCATTCTTTGCAACCTAATATCATTTGCTTTTGATTTTGTAGTGCGCCAGAAAATGGGGGGGACAAATCTAAATTTCTATATTGTGAATCAGTTCTCCATCCTTCCACCACAAACCTATCAACAGCCTTGCTCCTGGCGTGTATCATACACCACGCATCACACTTTTCTCCTCCCTCGCGTCCTGGAACTCACCTACACCGCCTATGACCTGCACCCCTTTGCCCAGGATTGTGGCTACTTTGGCCCATCCTTCCGTTGGAGTGAAGAACGCCGTTTCCTGTTGCGCTGCGAACTGGATGCCGCCTACTTCCACCTCTACGGTATTGCCCGTGACGATGTGGCCTACATCATGGATACCTTCCCCATTGTCCGTCGCAAAGATGAAGACGCTTTTGGCGAATACCGCACCAAACGGGTTATCCTGGAAATCTATGATGAGATGGCTGAAGCCATACACACCGGCCAATCCTACCAGACTCGCCTTGATCCGCCTCCAGCGGATCCCCGCACCGCCCACGCTTGGGACGAAACTTATCTTGGTCCGTACCGCGATCCATCCACCTGGTGGCAAGAAGTGGAAAGAGCAAAAGATGAAAAGGTTATGGAACAGGGGGAAGTAGTAATGTATCAACCTCAATCCGCAACATCTGTATCTCACTCTGTAAAAGAACCAGCGCCAACATTCCAACTCCGATCACCTGCGCTGCCATCAACAAAAAAAGAAGAGATAACAGACCCACCAACCACTCACGCCACACAGCAACCTTTGCTAGATGTGGTGCCAGCGCCCACCGGCCCGCGCTCCCGGCGGCTGAAACAGGCTATGGCTTTGGGCAAGGATAGCTCGCTCGCCGCCACCCGCGAACTTGTCGCCTTCCTCGCTGACGAGGACGGTAACATCCGCTGGCTCGCCGGGTCGTCGCTGGTACAGCGGGCCAACAGCGATGTGGTAGCTGCTATTATCAGCTTTCTGGGTGGAGCTGAAGCAGAGCGGGTTGCTACCGCCAGGCCAGAAATTCAACGGGTATTGGGGTTGATTGCCGAAACGGCCGAGAATGAGGCGGTACGAGATGCTGCCAAAAACAGATTAGCACAACTAGACGGTTAAAGATATGGATGCCAACGAACTGATTCTGACTAAAGAAGATTTTGATGCTACCAATTGGCAAGATGTCATAGCAGCCATTACACCAAAAGACTGCCATCATTATTATCGGCCATTGCTCAATAAGGGTGGCGAAGCTCAAAGAGGGGGCGATGAAAAGACCGCTCATGTTTTCCGTGTGCTAGGCACAGTGGCGGCCTTACACATGGAAGCTGGTGCTTACGAATCCCCCTTTGCGAATCGGGGCATTTTTGATGCCGACAATGCTACTTTTGATGTCCTGGCTGAAGCCGCACCTGAGGTAACAGACCCGGAAATGCGTGCCAGAATCAGCGATTTTCTTTGGGTTGAGCGCCGATTATTCCCCATGGCGCAGCTTGCCATCCAATCATACCTCGATGCGGCCGATAATCTCGAAGACGTTGTTAGATGGGTTCCTTTCTATATGCGTGTGGAACGAGCTGTTGAACTATGGGCAACACTAGGTGGTCCTCGAAACGCTAATTTGCCGGACGTAATTGCCTACATTGAGCAAAAGCTGGACACCTACAACGGTGAAGACTCAGAAATCCTGTCTGCCAAGCTCATGCAGTTATTGCAAGAGCGGGAACAAGGAGACCCCGCCAAATACATCGCCCTGGCCAAGAAAGCTGCCACCAATGATCCTGGTGGCAAATGTGCCTGCCAGAAACCTGTCCGCGCCAGGGCTTATTGGGAAGTAAAGGCGCGCTGGCACCACATGGAACAAGACGAAACGGCACAACGAGATGCCGCCATCCATGCGGCCGAGACATATGTGGAGGAGGCCCAGGGAGAGTTGGTTTGTCGGCCTGGTTCCTATACCAGGGCGACCTGGCATCTGCAACGAGCCATTGCCGCCTATCAACAAATCGCCGACACAAGCAAACGTCGGGATGAAATCCATAGGCTGATGCTGGATTATCAACGTCAGGACATTGCAAATTATGATCCTGGTTCAGGGCAAACAATAGATTTAAGTCAGGTGGTAAGTCAGGCCAGAGAAGCAATTCGAGGCAAAACACTTGAAGAAGCTATATTGCAATTAGCCTTGATTGGTCGATCACCAAGTACAACAGTGTTGCGCCAGCACGTTGAAGAAATTGCCGAGAGCAACTCCCTTCATTACGTCATCCCTCTCTTCAAGCGTAACGAGGAGGGGAAAGGTGTGGGCTGGCGGGAATCACTTTACTTCGGCACTCCTGAAGAACAAGAAACCGCAATGCAGTTTGAAATGTACCGCCAGGCCACTGTATATCAAGATGCCTTTGCCCAAGGTGTTGTATTCATAGCTACGCAACAGATCAATATGGAACATACGGTACGAGTAGGTCATTTCAACAAGCTTGTTGCTGACAACCCATTTATTCCACCCGGTCGTGAATATATCTATGCCCGTGGGCTTCATGCAGGTCTGGTGGGAGACTTTTTAACAGCAGCTCACTTGTTAATCCCACAAGTCGAACACAGCCTTCGCTACCTGCTACATCAATATGGTGTGCGCGTAACCGGTCTGGATTCTCAAGGGGTTCAAGATGAACATTTGCTAGGGTCGCTTCTGGAACGACCTGAACTGATAGAGATATTAGGTGAAGATACTGTGTTCGATTTACAAGGGTTGCTCAACGAACGGTTAGGCTCGAATCTGCGAAACCTGATCGCGCATGGTCTTATGGATACACCTTCGTTTTTCACGAACCGGGTTATCTATCTTTGGTGGTTGGTCTTGCACTTGTGCTGTACACCATTAGCTGTGCAAGCGGCTAACGACGATGAAAATGGCAGTGATACTGCATCAGAAGCCGAAACGTAAATGTCATGATTGAGATATTGCGGCAAACCTTAGCATTAATACTATTTGAGGGGGCTGAACAGCCGTTAGCCCTGTTGGAAGAAACGGCCGTCGAGCAGCGTCAGCAGGCATTACCTGAGAATTGCCAGGTACATATTGCCCCGAGTAGCGCCGCTTATGTGGCTGAATTACAGAAGCTACTAGCCCAGGCACAGCCCACCTGCCTATTTTTGATGCCGCCGCTCATACCCCCCAATAAGCTGCCGCAAAGGTTACAAAAACAATATCCCCGTCTGGGGCTACATGAAATAGCCCTGCAAGTGGTGTTAGAGAATGCGCCAGCGCAATGCCTGGTTGGGGCCTGGCTGCCGCAAGGCTTTTTCGTCAACATGAGCAGCCAGCCGCTCCGCGAACAAATCAACGCCACTGCCACGCCGCGATTTATCATTGACTATGAGTTTTCCTTCAACTTCATAGTAGGCGAAGCGGCTATCAAGATGTACCTGCTCGTTGTGCGAGCAGGTACAGCCGATGATAAATTGGTCCGTTTTTTTCGCTGTCCAGAAATTCCGATGCAGCCAGAGGTTGACGGCCAACAAATTGTAGATGAAGCCCGGCAGCGTGCTGTCATCAAGGATTTGAAGCGCGTCGCCAAACAGGGTGGCGGTGCAACTGAGTTTGGTTATGTTTTACGTGATGGTATCCCGGCTAACACCCCCTGGCTGTTTGACCGTCACCATCCCAATTACCGGCAACACATTGAGGATTTGGGACACTTTGGAGGAATACGGCCGTTGGGCGAACTCGTGGACATCCGGCTTGGTTTCCACACCAGCGAGCAGGTTAATCTGTTAGTTCCCAGCCATGAAATTAGCAAAGGGATTCCGGTTATCGAAGGACGCGACATCAGTAAGGATAATGTGCTTCGTTTTGAAGACAGTCGTTATCACGCCCTGCCGGAAAAGACACAATCTTATCAGCTACAGACAGGTGATATTTGCTTGCGTGCCATCATTGGATCAGACCAGAAATTGAAAGCGGCGCAAATTCAGGCGGAGATGCTGCCGCTGGTAGCAAATAATACCATTCTCATCCTGCGCCCCAAACCAGAAGTCAATGTAGATGGTGACTTTCTAACAGCTTATCTACAGTCAGACCACGTTGTTCATGCCCTGCGAGCACAAGGTATTGCCCAGCGGCTATACGCCCAATCGCTGGCTGAAATACCTGTTCCTGTTCAAGATGAGGAAGTGCGAACCGTCTTACACGATTTACGGGCAGCGGCGCGAACCCTAAGCGAATGGCAGGGAGAAGCGGACGCCGCTCTCCGATCCTTGTTTGATTTTGAATCGGCGAGAGATGCGCGGGCGCATTTGCTAGAGACAGGGCGGCGCGTACGCCAGCGGGAACGAGCAGCCCGGCAGATTGATGATTTGTCCTATCGCTTGCGTATCGGATTGCCGCATCCATTAGCCTACCGTTGGCGGCTGGCGGAAACAGCGCAACCCACGCTAGAAGGTTATCGAGATGTTTTGGAGTGCGCGGAGATTGGCGCGTGTTACCTGGCATTGATAGTCCTGGTCATGATGCGAGAGGTAGGGGAACCAGTGGGTCATCTTGCCGAAATGGCTGATCGCCTGACGAATCGAGGACACGGGACGAACTTTGGGGATTGGGTAACTATCTTGCGTGAAGCGCGAGACAAAAAACGTTTACGCCAAATAACGAACATACCCTTTTATGAGGTAACTCGGTTCCTGGATAACCCAGTGGTGGATAATGCGTTTAGTCGGCTAAAGCAGAATCGAGATGACGATGCTCATGGGCGCGGACCGCGTGGGGCGGAGATTCCGACCAGGGTGAAAGAAAGCCTGGCAGACTTGCGAACAGTTTTGGAGGCTGTGGAATTTCTATCTGAGTACCCGCTGCGCTATGTCGAGGAAACGCACCGTGATTCAATTACGGGAATCACGCACTACCGTCACCGGGAGATTATGGGAGATCATGTGCTGGTGCCGGTTCTGGAAACGGAAACAACGGCAGCTGAAGTCGAGGCCCACAGCCTGTATTTGGTGGATCGCCAAGGGGAATTGCATCTGATACGGCCGTTTCTAACGCGGCGGGAATGTCCCGTATGTGGCCGGTGGGAAATCTACTTCCTTGACCGTTACAATGGCAAGGAAGGCACCTGCACGCTCAAAAGCATGGAGAAGGGACACACGATTGACGATAACCTAATTGCAGATGTATTTCGACTGGTCTCCCTGCTACTCTAATGAGCGAGCGAATTGGTGTTACAATCTCAGAATTCACATTTTTTTCTTTATAGCTACACTGGCAGAGCAGCTTGTTGCTGACAAAGGAACAAAGACACAAAAGAGCAAAGATGGAACAAAGCAGTAGCAATCTATCAGGGATAACTCTCAATTTCTTACCTGTACAGTTTTCAACGCACGAACTTTCCGGTTTCTTCATTGATTATCAAGATAAGGAGCATCTACGAAAGCTCCAAGATGATTATCAGGGCCAGTTCCTCTTCAAGCGTAGGGGGAACAAAATCAGTGCTATCCCTCTAGCAGATACCCAAGAATTGCCAAATGGTGAAGCACACACATTCTCGGCTCAAGAAGATTGGAGCCTTTTCCAACGCATTTTAGAAGAAGGTATTAGAAGCTTTCTTCAAGCTAATTATCCATCATTGATCGTACCAAAGTATGGTCCGGTCTGGATGAAAGTGAAGGGGGAAACTCACGATCTAATTCGGGCAGCTTTAGCGAAACATCGCCATGCGTTAAGCAAATTGGGTTTTCTACATATCTACCGTAAATACCGGATCGTTGGCTCGCATTTAAGAATGAACTCCCAAGATGACCCCACATTTGGTGCTTTGATCAAAATCAGCACTAGCTGGCAGATCAACTCAAGTATCACTGAGTTAATTGCTAATGGCATCGATCCCGTAGGTTGCTATATTGTCCCACTGAATACCCAACAACAGGGTGGTATTGGCTATAAAACGGTGGGCTGTATTCGAGAAGTAAATGGTGATAGCGTACGTCTGGTTGACTTTCGTGAAAGCGAATTCGTGAATACCAATCAGTACACTATTGAAGCCTCGCTCGAAAATGTAAACAAGTGTGTAAACGCGATAATGGGATCTCAGAGTTCTAAAATAACGCGAGCTATTCGTGAAGAAGTTAGCAAGCTATTGGACGCAGAGGGACAATTGCAACGAATCGAAAAATTTGTCGAAGTTCTCAGAGAAAAACCTATTTCTTGCGCCCACAATCTGACAGTTACCATTGGTAGGGAGATCTTAAAAACAGATCACGAGCAAATCCCATGTGCAGTTCTCTTGCTAGAGCCACCTAAATACGTGCTGAAAAGTCGGAACAGACCAATTGCAGGCCCGATTTCTAGCGCATTGGCATCCCAAGGGCCATATGACCAGGACAGCTTCAAAAAGACAACGCCACATATTGCAGTTATTACGCCCAAACAACACCTCGGCCGCGTTGATCAGTTCATGAGGGTCTGGCGTGATGGTGGTCTAAAGCCCCCATATCAAAAGGGGTTTGTCAACCAATATAAGCTACGAGGATGCGATTTTCGCTTCATCGACTTTCAAGAAACCTCTCACAATCCAGGAGAAGACTACCGCCAGGCTTGTCTGAACGCTCTTAAAGAAAGTAGGGATATAGTACGCCGCTATGATATGGCGTATGTCATCACTCAGGAACAGCATCAATTACTGGGCAATGACGATCCTTATCTCACAACTAAGGCCGCTCTGATGAGTTCTGGGGTTCCCGTCCAAGAACTGAAGATCGAAACTATAGATTCATCCTCAGACAGCCAGCGATTTATACTCAACAACCTTGCTTTAGTGTGTTACGCCAAAATGGGCGGAACACCATGGCTACTTGCCTCTCCCAAAGGTCCAGGTATTACGCATGAATTAGTTGTTGGGTTGGGAAGTGCAACATTACGTGAGGGACGCCTCCAAGGACAAGAAAGGTATATTGGCATTACAACGTTGTTCAATTATGATGGCGTTTATCTCATGTCGAATGTTTCAAAGGAAAGTACCTACCAAGAATATCCCGAGGTGTTGCAGTCAACGCTTATATCGAGTTTGGAATATGTCAGCATACAGAAAGGTTGGCAGCCAGGAGAGCGGATCAGGCTCATATTTCATACATTCAAACCGCTAAAAAACATTGAAATTGAATCAGTTAAAAAATTAGTGCAAGATAAACTTTCGCAATACTCTGTAGATTTTGCCTTCCTGGTAATAGGGCAGGAACATCAATGGAGTGTTTATCGCCCGGGATTTCCGGGAATATACAATCGCCGGGGGCAGGCCAAAGGCAAACAAGTGCCAGAACGGGGAACTGCCGTCATCCTGGACGAACAACACTCGTTATTGTCAGTTACGGGGCCGGCTGAACTAAAAATGGCTGATCAAGGTTGTCCCGTACCAATCCAACTCAAATTAAACGGAGCATCCACTTTTCAGGACATTCGATACTTAACCCAACAGGTTTTTGAATTCACCTATATGTCCTGGAAAACATTCAACCTGGAACCATTACCTGTTACTATCACTTATAGCAACAGTATTGCAAAATTGTTAGGGCGGCTCCGCCATATCAAGAATTGGAATTCCGATGCGTTGCAAACGACAGAATTGCGATCAAGTTTGTGGTTTGCATGACTGATTTGTTTAATCACACCCTACACACCATTCTGGCAAGTTTACAGCGTTCAATTAGTCAGTTAAACGAGCCAGGTAATTTAGATGGTTTGTTAGCTCTTCATTTTGCCAGATTTGTACACCCAAATCTCGTTCTTATGGGACAGGTGTATTGCGATCCGGCCAATTGGATGCGACAGAATAAAGAGGTTATACACCATGCGCCCAGTTTAGCTGTCTTAGGCAGTCTACTGGCAGAGCAAGTTCAGCAGCAGAGTGAAATAGAGCCGATTGTAACAGATACTTTCAGGCAAAATATTGCAAGGCTACAACATAGACAAAACGTATTTTCTTTTCCGAATTCATGGATTTGGCAACCAGATGTCACGCTGGGTATCACATTAGGAATTAAAGCTATTGTTGATAAACCTATGGCAAACTGGTTGCTAGACCTGCTCAAACAGGGATTTGACCATCCAAATACACCATTACTTCCACAACTTATTTATGGATATGCAGCTAACTTGTTAGGCGGCACTTTCCTTCTAGAGTCTTCTGCTAAACTGACTGAGAGTACGTCTGACTGTTCCATCCCAGAATTGGCTTTGATGATTTGGCTTGCTAAGCGGGAAACTCTAATGAGCGGACAGGAGAGACTCCAGTGGCTTAACGAATCTCAACCAATTCTGCTCCAACGCTTATTGACAGAAACTCCCTACGAGGTAGAGGATTACAAAGCAGCTATTGTTTGGGAAACCGCAACCAGCTATGTAAAAGCAAGAAGCCGTTATCCTGGCATGGACTTGGTTACTTCGCTATTGGATGGCTTTTTACCAGCTATGGAACGGTGGCAGAAAAAGTGGACTATTGAAGATGAGTATGATGTTCAAGCGTTATTGTGGCTAATCCTCCGCTCTTCCTTTGAAGATGCTCGCTACGAAGAGTACCTACCCAAACTTGGGCGAAGCGGTCAGCGATATGATATTGGTATCCCCTCGCTTGGTTTGATTGTTGAAGCTAAGTATGTAAGAACTAAGGGTGATTTTCAAAAGATCGTTGACGAAATCGGTAAAGATTCGGCGCAACTACAACCGCAAAGTCTTTTCACGGCTATTGTTGTGTTTGTATACGATAAAAGTTGCTCAGTTGAAAACCATGAATGGGTACGACAAACGCTAGAAAGCATTGCCCTGGTAAAACGCGCTATTATCGTACCAGCTCCCGCTACAAGCCGATAACATAGACAAAAGCCTCCAATGCATTTTGTGAAATGCCCTTAGAAACACTGACATCACTAAACTAAACCCCCATAGCTTCAATTGCAGCAGTCTCAGGTAGTTTGATACATCTCGGCCGGATACACCACCAGCCCCTCTTTGGTAACAAGTATATCATCGAGCAACCCAAGCTGTCGCAGTGCCTCAATCGTTTCATGTGCAATGGAAGATTGTCCAATTCCTGGTTGAGATTGGTCAGTTTCATCCTTGCTCTCGCCCAACCACACAACCGTATCCGCTCCCTCCTCATCCTTCCCATACACTCTGGCCAACGCTCCCAACAAAATCGTCCCACGCCGCTCCGGGGGAAAAAGCGAGCCAGGTAATCTTCGGCCGCATGTTTGGCCCGCTCCAACACATTGGCGTGTTTACCTTTGCCCATCCGCAATGTCTTTCAGTGGAGCAGGGGATTGTCCGATAAACGGCCGTTCCGCCTGCCACAGACGCACATCCCACGTATAATCCCCATATGCACACCCAAAATGCCTGGTCAGATGAGTGGAACCAGTGGCAAGCTAGCAGCCGCAGCCTGGAGACCATGCGCCAGATCGCCCAGGAAGTGTCGCCTATCATTGACGACTCCTCGCAACTGGAACATTACGCCCGCCAGCACCACCTGACCATCAATGAAATCGTCTATTACTTCAACGTCTATGAATACGGTGGCGATGATGGGTTGGAAGCGATCCGCAACCCGGACATCATTCCGACGGACGTTACCCGCCAGGCTTTGAAGACAATTGGCAAGGCATTGCAAAACTACGGCCCGCTGCGCCCGACAGACGAGGGAACAGCGCTGGGTATCTACCAAATTCAGCAACGGACGAATGGAGATAAATACCTCTTCCCGGTCTGCCAATTTCGCCTGACGCTCAAAGGCCGCAAATGGCACCCGTACTGGATGCGTAAGTTCGATGCCTGGTGGCCCTATCCACCACCCAATCTGGCCACCGCTTTGCCCTCCAGTCTCGCCTACAGCAGGTGTTGGTAGATGAAGATGGGTGTTTTTGGGGATGAGACAGGAACCTGTTTGACCTGGAGATATTTTCGTAGAAAAGATATGGAGTTAATTGTCACCGTTTCTGAAGGCCTTTCCTTGAATGCAGGCGCAGTGAGTGTGCAAGCTGACACCCTTTGCATCCACCCCCCTGAACGCTTGCTGTTCGACCAGCTCTGCGCCTGGCTAGATCAATGCCCTCGGCCAACGACTGGCTTCAATCACTGGATTCTGGGCATTGGCGCCACTGCGCTTTGCCTTCGCTGGGGTACTTACCTAGCTGTTCTAATGGACGAAGCTAAACCCATTGATCCACAAGCCGGGCAGTTGGCAACCAGCATGATAAGTGATGAGGAAATGAGGCGGATCAACATCGAGGCATCGAGTAATCTAGCCCGCCTGCTGCGCTTGCGGTATCAAGACGAGGACTCTTTCTTTGACAGGCTACGTCGCGCTTACGAGTGGCTGCCCATGCCCCAAAAGCAGGTGAAACGAAACTGGGAGCCTTTCCAAACGATACTGGGAACTCTGGTAGGTATTCACCAGGCCAAAGAGATAATGCTCCCCGAAAGTGCTCAGACGGCCGTGTCCCACCCTTACCGTACCCTGGCCAATGCCATCATCCACTTTGCCTATCGCAACGGCCCTATCGAGAACAGCCACGCTGGTCGGGAGCCAGCCTACTCGCTTAACCACCGGCGCTTCACGGGTAGACAAGCGCGGCAAATTATCCGCTTTACAGCCGAGCACCTCAACCCATTTGTTAGTACCACTCCTTTGTGGGATGAACACCTTGGAGATATGCCACCCTGGCCAGAAAGAATAGCAGTACTTCCGGCGTTCAGACAATATCCGCACACCTGGTCGTTTACTGAATCCAGCTTACGGATCCATTTGAAACAAGCCTGGATGGAATAAGGAACTTTTTCCAACAACCAGAGTACAAGCCAGGACACCGGGCTGATGGGTCGGTTTATCTAGACGAGCTTTACGGTGCAGTCGCAGTTGTTGCGCTATATTGTGGGCGACGGCCGGGTGCTAGAAATTGGCCAAGTTGTTTGCGGGAACGGCCGTTGTATCTTGCCAATAGCTCTTGTCCTGCGCCAAAACTGTTGGCAATGACATATCGCCTACAAGTAATCATCAGTTAGTGAAATAACCCAAACTAGGTCATCCGAAACACTTTAACATCTAACTCAGCCAAGTGCTGTTTGATGCATTTCTGCTCTGATTCGAGCATACTGAATACCCCTCCGATAATCGCCATGCTCAAAGAAATCAATTTTCATGAATCTGGGAGCACCTGTTGCATAATTGCAACAAATTGATCCCGTAGAAAATATGTGCTATTCTATGGCGATGAATTGGAACATACAGACATATTGTCTGCTTTTTATTTCATGGCAAGCAACAACTGTGTCAAAGTATTGAGGACGCTTCTTCTATATCAACAAGCGTAAAAGATATTGGCAGTAATCTGTGACAAGAGGCACTTCGGCGAGGACAGTAATGAAAGAAATACACAGATTCAATGATGTCATCTTATTGAGTGACAAAGAACCAAAAAACATCAACGGCAACTGCATATGGTTCAACGATGGCAGTTTTGCAGATCTCGACCAATTAATGATAAGAAATCAAGGTCCAGGCGAGATCAAGTTCAAACTGATTCCAGTTTTTGCAATAAATGGCCCCCCACAGGAAAAGACCTTCAATTTCTCCTACGGAAACACCATCGTTTTAGAAGGGGGAGATCTATTCTTCGAGATTCATCCCTGGGATCAAAAGGAATCTGCGCTTGAAGTCATCGGCACAGAATGGTTTCTTTCTCACTTGGAGGTCTATGAAACCCACAATGGATTCGTAATCAGAACACCTACAAAGAAGAGTGATTTGATTATCGGGGATGTATACGTAAATGGCCGGAGGGTCAAAAGCCGTCCTATTGAGGGCAAACTTGTCATCAAAACACCTGTTGAAGCGTCGCTACACGTCCAAAGCGATCAAAGAGGGGTAGGGCAGGTTAATATACCCCTGAAGGCATTGGACATATACTCTAATGGCTCAACCAGAGTCGAGTGTGAAGCAGTAACCAATGTGAATATTCAAATAAATGGTAGTAGTCAAGTAAGCATCCAACGTGTCACTGAGACGTGCGATATTTCTATCAACGGTTCTGGTGATGTTCATATTAAATCAGGGGACTTCTCCTACCTCAAAGCAGTAATAAATGGATCGGGGACAGTAAATGCAAATGTCACTGTTCAAAAGGCTGAACTCATTCAGCAGGGAAGCGGTAGTATCTCAGTAGGGCATGTGATCCAAGAGTCGTACGAAAAGCATGCAGAAAATGGTTTGGTGACTGTGTTGCAAAGGGGTTAGAGCCATAAGTGATAGGATCAGCCAAATGACTTTTAAAGGCCTGTTTATTGGCAATACCTTCGCCAAAAAATTGGCAGGAGAGGCATGGTAGATTAGATTTGTAATAACCAAAAACATTTCAAACCTACCAGAGGTCTCTCCATGACTGATATTTTAGCACTTTTACAATGTCTGCATCCCTATTTGACGAAAACGACTTTGCGACAAATGAGTCATATCCTGTCGGCAATCATCACCATGACAGGCCGCGTGACCATGTTGGGCATCTCGCGTTGGACTGAAAAAGGGGGCAGTTATCGAACGATTCAGCGTTTTTACACCACAGCCATCCCCTGGGCCTTGATTTTCTGGCTCTTTGTTCGACAGCATCTGGTCCAACCTGGCCGGACGTATCTGTTAGCCGGGGATGAAAGTGTCGTCACCAAATCAGGCAAGGCAACCTTTGGTTTGGACCGCTTCTTTGCCTCGCTGGCGGGCAAGGTCATTCCCAGTTTAGCTTTTTTCGCCTTATCGCTGATTGATGTGGAGCAACGACGTGCCTATCCCACAGCGGTTGAGCAAGTTATGGGCAGCGAGGCTGACAAAGCGGCCAGTCAAGCGAAGAAAAAGAAGGCCAAAAAGTCAGCCACTGGGCCTAAGAAAGCCGGCCGACCTAAAGGCAGCCGCAATCGGGATAAGACGCAGGTGGTCTGGACACCCGAACTGCGACTGATTCACAATATGCTTCAAAAGCAACTTTGTCTGGTCGGCCACTGGTTGACCATCACTCACCTGCTGCTGGATGGCAAGTTTGGTCACAACAATGCGGTGCAAATGGCTTTGAGTTGTGGCTTGCATCTGGTCTCCAAATTACGACATGATGCTGCTCTCTACTTTCCTTATGACGGCCCTTACAGTGGTCATGGACCCCGGCGCAAGTATGGCGAGAAGCTCAACTATGCGGCCATCCCGACTCAATACTTGCAGGAAAGCAGCACCCAAGATGACATCCAGACCTACATTTACCAGGCGACCATGCGACACAAAGAGTTTGCCGCCCAGCTTAATGTCGTCATCATTCGCAAGCACAATGTCAAGACAGACAAGTGGGCGCAAGTGATTCTCTTTAGCAGCGACCTTGAGTTGACTTATAGTCAACTCATCGATTATTACAGCCTACGCTTCCAGATTGAGTTCAATTTCCGTGAGGCCAAGCAGTATTGGGGTCTAGAAGATTTTATGAACACCCAGGACACAGCTGTGACCAATGCCGCTAACCTATCCTTGTTCATGGTCAACGTTGCTCAGGTGCTCATGCGTCATTTTCGTCAACAATATACAGATTTTAACGTACTCGATTTGAAAGCCTTCTTTCGCGGCCACAAATATGTGGCCGAGACATTAAAATTGCTTCCGCAAAAGCCGGAGCCAATTTTAATGACGCACATTTTTGAACAAGTTTCGCAGCTAGGCAGTATTCATTATGCTCCGCCTAGTTCTATCTCTGCCTAATTGGCGAAGGTATTGTATTGGAATAGACCGCTATAAATCTTCTCGCATTAAGTGGCTAAGCTGTGCTGGGCGTGACGCTATAGCTTTACATTCATTGTTTTTAGATACTTTAGGTGGAACTGCCTCGCTTCTAACTGACGGAGAAGCAACATGTGCCGCAATTGAGAAATCATTCAGTCAATTAACCGAATGCAATCCAGACGACGTTGTCGTAATTGCGTTTTCGGGACATGGGACCGAAACACATCAGTTAGTCACCTATGACACCAACACGTTTGACCTTGAGAACACATCAATCTCCCTTACTGTGCTTACCGAATGGTTTGCTCACATTCCTGCTCGGCGATTAATTTGCTTTCTGGATTGTTGCTTTTCAGGCAGTATGGGTGCAAAGGTACTGAAAGTCGAAACAGTAGCCCGGGATATCCAATCAACTGAGGACGTACTCGATAGGTTATCAGGGGAAGGGAGACTAATTCTTACAGCATCAAAGTCAACAGAGCCTGCTTGGGAAAACACTCGGATTGGGCATGGTTTCCTGACCTACTATCTTCTTGAGGCTCTACAGGGTACAGAAGAGGTACAAAGAGCGGGAAAGTTAGCCATCTATCGTTTACTCGAGTATGTTACCCAGCGTGTGATAGATGCCGCAGCCCAACTAGGTAAGTTGCAACACCCCACCCTGCGTGGCCAGCTTGACGGCGAACTCACCTGGCCGGTGTTTAAACCTGACTCACGCTACAAAGCAGCCTTTCCTGAACGGTTACCTCCAGAGATAACGGCCGAAATCCAAAGCCTTGCACCCTATGGATTCCCACCTGAACTGCTTGATGCCTGGGGGACTGCCATTCCATCGTTGAATCAGCTACAAGTTGATGCGATCAATGATTTTAATTTGCTGGAAGGGGAACATCTGGTTGTATCGGCACCAACCTCATCGGGAAAAACAATGATCGGGGAACTGGCGGCATTGAAAGGCGCGTTGGCGCGGCAGCGGGCCTTGTTTCTATTACCTCTAAAGGCCCTGGTCAACGATAAACTCAAACATTTTACGAAAACCTATGGCCCTTTTGGCATTCAAATCATAGAAGCAACGGGCGAGACAGATGATATAAGCCCCCTCATTCGGGGCCAGTATGACATTTGTCTATTGACTTACGAAAAGTTCGCCGCAGTTGTCCTCACGAATCCCCATGTATTGGAACAAGTTGGTACCGTCGTGATAGACGAGGTGCAAATGATCGCTGATAAATCACGCGGGGCCAATCTCGAATTTATATTGACTTTATTGCGAATGCGGCGGCGACGAGGTATTGAACCTCAGCTAATTGCATTATCTGCAGTTATTGGCAACACAAACGGTCTTGAACGCTGGCTAGGAGCTCGTTTATTGCGACGTAACGAAAGACCAGTGCCTTTAGACGAAGGTCTACTTCTTGCAGATGGGCGATATCGTTTTATTGATGCAATATCAGGTGAAGAAAAGGTTACCGAACCTATTATCCAACGTCATTGGCGAAAAGATAGTAGTCAAGACTGGATCATACCATTGGTTCAAAAACTCGTTTCAGAGGGCAAACAGGTTATCGTCTTCCGTGAAACGAGGGGCGAAACACGCGGCTGCGCTAACTATCTGGCTCGTGAGCTTGGTCTTCCACCTGCCCAAGCAGCACTCGATAGCCTGCCAACGGGGGATCCGTCCAAAGCTTCTCATGATTTACGCGAAACCCTTCAGGGAGGGGTGGCCTTCCACAATTCTGATTTGGATCGCGAAGAGCGTGCCGTAATTGAAGAGCAATTCCGTATACCTGATTCAACTTTGCGCGTCATTGCAGCCACTACAACGCTTGCAATGGGGGTTAATACACCTGCGGAAGCAGTGATTCTTGTTGGGCTTGAGCATCCAGGACCAAATAGGACCAAACAGCCTTATTCTGTAGCCGAATACAAAAACCTTGTTGGTCGCGCAGGTCGCCTCAACTATAGCGAAAAGGGTAGTTCTTATTTATTGGCGCTTGCTCCGAATGACGGGCATTACTTCTGGAATCAATATGTAAAGGGAACACCTGAGGATCTTGAATCTCGATTCCTGGACAGTGACACTGATCCACGTTCACTTATTGTCCGTGTGCTTGTTGCAACTCAACGACTATCGCTCCAGGGATTAAGAGCCGAGGATATCGTAGAATTCCTGGAGGCAAGTTTTGGAGCATTTCAGCAAGTACAGCAATCAGAGTCGTGGTCATGGGATCATGAACAACTTTTACAAGCTCTACGGGATTTAGAAAGCCATGGGTTGGTCGAACAGAATAAACAGGAACTTTACAAACTAACAGATCTCGGCCGTTTGGCAGGTGAGGCGATTGTTGAAGTCGAATCAGTGCTTCGTTTGGTTGATTGTCTGCGGCCACTCAACCCGAGCCAAATCACCGATCCGACCCTAATTGCTGCAGCACAAGCGACTGTCGAACTGGATCAGATTCTGATACCTATAAACTGGCGGAGTACACGAAAGGAGCCAATAGCCTGGTTTGCCGAGCTACGTGGGCAAGCTATTCCTGATTCCCTCCTAAGCATGCTTCGTCATTGGGCATATGATGGTCACCAACCAACCCTACGGGCTAAACGGGCCGTTATTTGTCTACTCTTTGTCACAGATCGTTCAATCGGGGATATTGAAGCTATCCTCACTCAATTTGGCGGTTCACCAGGAGGTGCTGCTGGCGCTATCCGCAATGTAACCTCACGAACTTGTGATCTATTACCGACAGTAGCACGCATCGCGGAGATTTTGCATCCGGAGCTTGATTTAGAAGAACGGCTTGCCCGGCTTTTGGCTCGGCTTGATGTTGGTCTCCCTGCCGCTACGGTCGACCTGGCTTTACAAGCGGGAGCACGTCTGACCCGCAGTGACTATCTCCGTCTGCTTGAGGCTGGACTATGTGACATCGATGTTCTACAAAACAGTTCGGATGAGGTGATTCTTCCTTGTATTGATGGCAATGGCGAAAAATTGGTTATCGTTCGTGAAGCAATTGAAGCTCACCGGCAGAAGGAAGAGGAATTGAAGCTCACTTCACCAATTCTTGCTCCTTATGAGAGCTAGAATTCATATACTCTGGCGAGGAAGAGCCAGCGACCCTTCCACTATCTGGGCAATGTGTCGCTTAGTGTGCTTTCGCCCCACTTGGATATGACGGCTACCATTTCTAGCAACGACCATCCCTCTTTCTGCAACTCCTCACGGTAAGAGTCAAATCAAATGCTACTAATCTCAATCGGCCTGTACTGGCCATTCAAGTTCTGCTGGATAGATCACCAATCCCTCCTTAGTGGAAATGATGTCATCAAGCAAACCGATCTCCCGTAACGCCTCAATCGTTTCACGAGCAATCGAAATTTGTCCAATACCCGGCTGAGATTGATCTGTTTCCTCCTTGCTCTCCGCCAACCAAACGGCCGTATCCGCCCCAACCTCATCTTTCCCATACACACTAGCCAACGCCCCCAACAAAATCGCCCCCCGACGCTCTGGGGGAAAGTGCGCCAAATAATCCTCTGCCGCATATTTGGCCCGCTCCAACACATTGGTATGCTGGCCTTTGCCCATCCGTAAGGTGGCCGCATACGCTTTGTTCAATCCTGCTCCCAGCTTAACCGCCTCCGGGTCGGCCATCGCTACATCCAGCACCTCTCGCGGCGGCCGCGCCTGAGCCACCAGTTCATCACGCTTTTGTTGTATCATCTGGATGTGTGCCTTCACGCCCACTTCCAACCGGTCTAGCCAGTGTGCGGCATTGCCGTCGGCAACGCTATGTCCAGCCATGCCGCTAGTGCGGGGTAGGGGAGGGCGGTTTTCTTTGTCTGACCAGTCAATACTCAGTCGCTGGTGCAAGACGGCGGGGATAGGTGTGCGGCTCTCCAATATCTCCCGCGAGTTCGCATAGTTCCACGACACCACCTGACTCAAGTCCGCGCCGGTTTTCACGGCGCTGTCAATAATGTCTTCCAGTGGGGCAGGGGGATTGTCCGGTAAACGGCCGTACAAAGCCTTGTTCAACATCAACGAATTGCAATACATTCCCAATGCGCCTTGATTGGCCACCGCCCGCTCAATCGCCGCTTCCATGACCGCAACGCTGTACCCTTCGCCTTCACCTAAGCCACCAGCGGTCTCTGGATTCACCAGTCCCAGATACTCTGGATCGGTGAAATCAACTCGTGGCGGCAGGTTACGGCTGTCAGCTTCTGGATAAACAGTAGCCTCATCCCCAACAGCCGTCCACGGCAATGCCTGCGAATCAGCGGTTGGTTTTAAGACAACATACTCACCTACCTGGTTGGGGCTGCGCCAGGCCAGCACCTTTCGCTCCCCGCCATAGTCGGTGAAAGGATGCAGCCACAAAGCATCGTCATTGTCGGCCCCGCCCAGAATCCCGGCAATGCCTTCGTCCTTGGGTGAATCCGGCAAGGCCAACCAGTCTTCGTCATTGACCCAGGCGGTACCGCGCTTATCGTCAATGTGAATGTAGCCTCTAGGTACATCCAAACCCTTGATACCCGCTCGTTTACCCACGGCCGCCGGCATGACGTAGTGACGGCCGCCGGGGATAGGCAGTCGCATCTTCTCCAGTGTCGAATGGTTCAACTGTTTCAAGTGCTGGTTCATCAGGCTCTTGACATGGCTGCGAAACCACATCGGGTGGCCACCGCTGGCAAAATATTCCCGCAGCGGCCACGCCTGCACCTCTTCGAGCGTTGCGTGGCGATCAATCTTCCCCATGGCTTCGGCCACCTGGCCCGTTTCCACTGCCTGCACAAACAAATCTCCTTCATCCTTGAGCCAGTCCAGCAGCTGCTCTTCTTGAAAGAAAGGATGGAGATTGATGAGGCTCTGAATGTCCAGGCGCATATCGTTGTGGCCATGGACAAAGCTGAGGCCGACGAAGGTACGGCCGTTATCCAGCCGCACTTCTCTTTTGGTGTCTTGAGGGAGGAGGAAGTCTACGGGACGGCCGTTGTCATCCCGCAAATCATCAGTCACAATCGCATGTCCCTTATCCTGCCCTTTAGGTGTCATGACAGTGAACTCCACCCGCCGAGCATAGCGCAATTCTGTTTCTAATCGCTCACGCTTCGCCGGTGACAGATTCTCATACAGCATCATCTTCCACAGCATCTGGCGGGAAATAAGACCTGCACCGTCCCAGATTTTGGCTTTCTCCGGGGATTGCTCCATGTAGGCAATGCTTACGTCATCAGGGTTGAAGAAGCTACTGACAAAATGCGGCCGCATCACCCGGCTAATTCGCTTGGAGAGAACAAAGCCGCCCTTGTGCAAATCTAATTCCAGGCCGGTCGCTTCCAGGAACTGTTCGGTCGTCATGCCGTCCACGTACAGGTCATTTACCTGGCTGCCGTTGACCCAGCGCAGGGTAGGACAGTCCAGACCAAACGTGTGCGCCGGATGAGGGTCAGCCGTTTCGTCCACCGGCCGGGTTAGAATCCGCCAGGCCCGCTGCGTCTGTTCCAGGAAAGGAAATGTCGCCCCGCCCAACTTATCGTCAAAGCTGGTGACGTTGTAAGAAAGCTTCTCTAATTCCGCTGGCGACAGGAAACCATTTCCGCCAGTGCTGGCCGCGCCGCGTCCACCCATTTAATCTCTCCTTATCTGCTTGCCTGCCTGCCGCGCCGCCCGGATGTCCGTCCAGCGCGTGGGATAGGTGACGACCTCAGCCAACTCATGACAGGCTGCCGGTAAACGGCCGTAACTCAGCACTACCAACGGCTCTAGCCGCTGCACCATCTCGGCAAACCCATCCACAAACAACCGGTATTCCAACGGCGCGTCGAGATTCACACCCACTGCTGACACTGCCACCAGGCTGCGCCGGGGCACGCCCAGAAAGCAGAAGTCGTAGGATTCGGCCGTACTCCAGCTAATGGTGGGAATGACGGTAAAACCCTGCTCCTGCCAGAAACGGCCGCACCAGCGGTTACGGTAGGTGTTCCACAGTTGCAGCATCAGCGGCCAGTCCCGGTAAAGGGAAAAATCCGGCGTCAGCACCATCTGGTAAGGGGCCAGCGATTCCAACGCCTTACACGGCCGGTTCCACACCGTCTCGAAGCGGTAATCGTCGGTGAAAAAGTGGACGGCGCCATCGTCCAACGGCTCATTACTACGAATCCGCTGCCGGTAGGGCACCAGCCAAGCGGGAATCCGGCTGACCGGCGTATGCTCCAAGTCCGGAATACCATACGCATTATCCGCGGGGAAGATTTGGGTGGCGTGTAGGGTGTCGAAGCTGCCCGGTTTGCTTTGCCAGCGATGGCTGGTTCGGGTCATCAGATCGCATCCTTGCCGGCGCTGTCATCTTCGGACGGCCGTGTTTCTTCATCGTCGCTCTGGTCATCGGCCGCCAGGTCTTCTTCCGGTGCCGGTGGCTGTTCTTTGGCCGGCGGTGTTTCTTCCGACATTTTCTCTTCCGCGGCGGATGCCTCTGCCACCGGCGGCGCTGCCGTCTCCAGCCAGCGAGTGTAGAACCGTTCCCCATACCGGGGCCGGGGCAGGCGCAAGAGAGACGCCGGGGGCAGTTTGTCAAAGAGGGGAATGGGGTTCAACCGCTGCCCCAAGAAGACAATGCGCTGCTCGCCGGCCAGGGTGGCTACCATGACCTGCTCTTTGGGCAGGGACATCACCTGGCTGGGCAGCAGTTCCGGCCGTTCCTGCCAGGACCAGGAGGCCCCCTGGTTGTTGTTAGTCTGCAGGTTGGCCCGTCCCTCCTTGTCTTTGTGCTGGCGCGAGCCGCGTGAGGAGGAATGCACCAGGTTGGCTTTCAGCGTCATGCCATACAGCCGGGACATGGCTTCGGCCGTTTCGTATTCAGTAGGCGGATACCAGACCTGGTGGGCGCAGTTGGAGAGAATGGCGCTCGTCCCGTCCGGCCCGTATAGTTCCTTCAACTGGGCAATAGATTGCACATACAGCAAGAGCGTAATGCCATAACCGCCACCGGTTGCCAGATAATCGGCGATGTTTTTCAAGCCGACAGCCGGCAGTTCGTCAATAGCCACCAGCAGCCGTTCTTTGGTATGCTGCCACATCTGGTGGCGAAGCATGGCGGCGATCACGGCCGCGACCACACCGCCTACCCCTTTCAAATCTTGCAGGGAATAGGTGATGTAGACCGTCCCGTTCTGGGGCGCCCAGTCCGGGTCAATGATCAGATGATTGGCGGCGTCCGGCGGGGCAATGGTGTCTACGTGTTTCTGGTAGGTGGCCAGCCGGGTGGTGAAGTTGCCAAAAGCTGAGGTCACAAACCGGTCTTCCCGGTAGGCATCCGGTTTGGCGCCGTTGGTGAAGACGCGCACGTGGCGTTTGGCTGCGGGGACGGTCTCCAGCCCGGCCAGCGCCTCTGCGGCGTCGCTCTCGGCCAGGTCGAGCAGAACTCGGACGGGGTCCAGCCCCCTGGCCTGGGCGTAGAGGCCGGCGGCCGTAAAGAGGGACATCGCTTTCTCGGCAAAGATTGACTCCCGGCTTTCCCACGGCCGCATCAGGTGGGTGTGCAGTTCGGCGATGTCATCCCGATCCAGCAGATCGCGGTAGTAGGCGGCCAGGTTGGCCTGGTGGCCGGGCAGGCAGTAGATGGGGCCAAACTGGCTGCGCCAGGCGGCCGTGCGCGCCAGTTGTTCTGCTTTTGGATCTACCACCAGCACCGGGCCGGGCCAGGTGAGCAGGGTATCTGTCAGGTGCAGCCCCTTGCCACTCCGCGTCGGACCAGACACTAACACATGCCCCTCACCGCTGGCGTAGTCCAGGCCAACTTTGACTTCCTTTTTCTTGCCATTGGCGACGGTAGCATAAGGGACACCGCGCTGGATAGCTAACTGCTGCGCCACCTCCTCATCCTTGAGGCGACCTTGAGAGCGGGCGAACTTGCCCAGCATCTTCTGCATGTTGAATAAGGGATTGGGGGCCTGGTCCAGGATGTAAACAAAGCCAAAGATAGCGCCGGGCAAGGCTAGAGCCAGGACAATCCAGAACAGGTTTGGTTCCTGGGCCGTCTCCTGGATGAGTCCCAGCCCCTTCAACCCGCCCCAGAGGAAACCAAAACCGCCCATGCCCAGGGCCATCAGCAGGCGGGCTAACCCGGTCAGCCGGGCGATGCCGGCCACGGCCGTGGGTGTATAGACGGCTCCGGCCAGCCAGAAGAGGCTAAAACCAAGCAGAAAAACCCGCCATCGTTTCTTAGGTGCAGGTGGCATTTCCTGCCACCACTGTTTGAAGTAGGTACCGTTCTTAATTTCTCCCATGTCTAAATTCATCATTCCATCTCCCATCCCTGGCGCTGCGCCTGTTCTGGTCGCGCCAGTTCTGGCACAGCTTCCAGGACTTGTCCCGCCTCCAAGGCGGGGGTTATTTCTGTTTCTAATTGTCGTTCCTGGCGCCGTTCTGCTTGCAACTGTTCCAGTTCCGCCTGCATCTGCTGCTGCCACTCCTTGTAACGGGCATTGGACAGCTTCTCCCGGCGTAGCAGGATGACGTGAGCGTGCTGGTTACCGGTATCGTCGTGGAGCATCAGGCGCCACTCGTGTACGCCGCTCAGGTCGCTCCCCTGCTGCAGCACATGGTTGAAGTCCTCGGCGGCCAGGCCACCGTAGCGGGTGGAGAGCAAAAGCTGGTAGGTGTATTCATAACCGTACCGGTGAACCTTGTCTTTGGCCCAGCGCAGGGCTTCTTCGTGCGAGGTGGTTTTGCCGGTGTGATCCAGCCAGAGACCCCGTTGTTGGGCTTCCTGGTCGGGGCTTGTCCCCTCGGCCAGTTCGGGGCGGGCTCTGAGGGCAAATGAAGGATGATCTTCGTAACGGCCGTAGGCGATGTAGTTCATCAGCCCCTTCATCCGGGCATAAGCGGGTTTGCCTTTGGCCGATTTGTTGGCGATGCGCTCGCCGCGCACAATAGCCAGCAGTCGTTTAGCCATGCATCTCCTCCTCTTCCGCGCCGGCAAAGAGTTCCTGCACCCGCGACACCGACTTCTTCAATCGCCGGATCGCTTCTTGCTCCACATTGGTCTTGATGTCCTCGTGGAAGGCGCGGATGTGGGTGTGGGCCTGGTCACGGCCGTCGCGGGAAATGCGCATCATGGCTGTGAAGTCGTCGGGATGTTCGGCCGCTAACTCGCGGATGAGTTGCAGCATGATCCCTTCGGACATGGTGCGGGAAGCGGCCGCTTCGATGGCGATGTCGGACAGCAGGCGGGCAATACGGTTAAAAGATAGGCGGATGCCCTGGAGCGTGGTGGCACGCAGGGCGGGAATGGCGTATGAACTACGTTCATCATCCAGGCCCATGAGGGCCAGGGTCTCGATGGCGGCGCTGAAGTTGAGGCCGTTAGCCTTCGCCCAGGCTTCAATCTTCTCCCGGCCGAATTCGGTCAGCATGATGTGCTTGGAGTAGGTCTTGTCCGGCCGGCGTGCGCGTACATCATCATCCAAGAGGGCATGTAACTCTACCATGGATCATCTCCTTGATTTGATTGGGGGCCAACGTGATTGGTTGGCCTGAATTTTTAGGAAAGCGAAAAAGGGGAAACGTCAAACGCAAAAACCGGCGTGAGCGATACGCGGCCAACAGCCACCTGCAAGGGAAAGCGCATTGGCCGGCACAAGACCACGCCGGTCGTTTTGAGGTTATGGGGAAATGTTTGGGGTGTGTTTTTGTCTGTGTCAACGGATGCACTCAGGTTAGTGCATCCATGCGATTACGGGGCCATTCTACGCACGGTTGGCAGCTTTGTCAATATTTCCCGTTCCTCGGCTTTAACTGTACGTCCCTCTGCTAACTGTACGTCTCTTGTTCTTTGTCCAATGTCATTTTTACCGGGGCGGACGTACAGTTAGCAGATATATACTTCTGGCGGCGTTAACCGTCTTCTATTTGCCCTGCGGCGAGCGTAAGAGCCTGCCTCGAGCGCAGCCGAAAGGGTGGAGGGTGGGGTAGTTGACGAAGGCTTTGCCTTCGGGCGGGCTTGCCCGCCACCGGGTGGGTGGGTGGGAAATCGCTGCGCCGACCAGAGCGTTTCGGCTTCACCAGAACCCTCACCTGAATGCCCACGCTGGCCTTCCGCAATGGCCTCTATCGCTTGAAGCCCATCATGGAGAAGGGACTTCTCATGAGCGAGAAGCCCCTTCCATTTCTTCTAATATAACTCCCGCTCCTTGCCATACCGCTGCCCGTTGTAGGACTTCGTTACGCGCCGTACATACGGGTCACGCCGGGGGCGAAAAAGGATAAAAAGCAGGAGTAGAATGCCGATGATGACAATCGCTTCAAGCATGGGTAAGTCTCCTATAATGATTGGGGGAAAATGAAAAAGAGCAGCCACCGCGAAAGATGACTGCTCTTACAGGTAATAAATGGTCACGGGTTTATTTACAGGTCTCTAGAAGGGAATCTGGTCATCCTCAAACGAAGGGTCCGTTTCAGCCTGACCAGCGCCACTGCCATTGCCATTGCTGCCCAGGAACTGCACCCGGTCGGCAACCACTTCAAATGACGCGCCTATAGAGCCATCGTTGCGTGTCCACAAACGCGGCCCACCGGTGTTCGCGTCTGGGCGCAAACGGCCTTCGACCAGCACCTGGCGACCCTTGCTCAAATACTGGTTCGCCGCTTCCGCTTGACGCCCCCAGACCGAGACACGGAACCAGGTCACTTCTTCCTGCTGCTCGCCGGTGGCCCGGTCATTCCAGCGGCGGTTGCAGGCCATGCTGAAGTTGCAGACGGCCTGACCATCGCTCATATAACGGAGTTCCGGGTCTTGTCCCAAATTACCGGCAATAACGAGTTTCTGATACATAGTTGGTTCTCCTTTTGACTAAAATAGGTTGGTAAAACAATTCACAACATTCCAGCGCGTTAGCGCTTTGTTGATGCCCGCCGGGAGGGAATCGAACCCTCATCAGCGCCCACCAGCGGCAACTGGCTTTGTCCAGGGCAGCGGGATGAACTTCATCAAATTCGGCGCGATAGCGCCCCTAACCAGCCCTGGCCAGCCTCGTTGGAATTCACCGACGCCTCGCCCGGCAAGAAAAAGGAAAAGACGGCTACCAGCCTTTACAGACCAGTAACCGTCTCGAGTTGATAGAGATAGGAAACGCTAAACAGCAGGAGTTAAAACGCTCAACAAGTTGCCATCAACGGCCGTTGCCCAGGCGATGCGCCACTGGTCGTAGCGAATGGCCGCCAGTTCGTGATCACGCTGAACAAAGCCAAACAGGTTGCCATGCAGCGTGCGGGTGACGACCCGAAGCCCGTTCGGGCCGTTGTCAGTCACTTCGGTGAAGAGCATCATGCCCTGAAACCTGTCCTGCACGAAGTCGGCAATGCGGGCCTTCGCCTGGTCGCGTTCGGCCGGCGGCACGTCGCTCATCCGGGTGTACTGATGGCCATTTCGTGAATTGAGCCAATTTAGCCATACGCCATTCAGTCTAACCGGCACACCGGCGCACTTCGCAGAAGGTTCGTCACGGTAATGCAGGACTGCTCCCTGGCTCGTCCACACCGGCTCACCCAGCAGCCCAATTTGGCGCAAAGCCGCCAGCATGGCCTGAGCGATACCCGGCTCGCGGCCGTTGCCGCGGCAATTGTCATTGCCGGCACCATCTCGCTTTCTCCCCAACTGCCAGATAAGCGCATCCCGCACCGGTTCGCCATTCTGCGGACCCTGAGCATAGAGGTAAGCGGCCGCACCCAACAGAACACAATGCCGCTTATCGGCCGGCCATTGGCCTAAGAAGGCTTCACTGGCTGAACGGGCAGTGTCGTAATCCTCATGGTCTACTTCAGCGTTGGCGTTCATAGCCTGGCGCATGACGTGGCTGTATGCCCGACGTAAATCTTTACCCACGTGCAGCCAATCACAGCCGTGTTCAAACAGGGCCAATGGCGGACATGCTTCATAGGCCAACGCTTCCACGTCGGCCCAGTATTGCGCTTTGTGCAGTGCCAGCGCCGCGGCTAACGTATCCAACCAATGACGTTCGGCAGCTT